>Ga0209963_1000327_pt1 | contig 104543 bp, 113 predicted proteins | sample ThiBio_1000_biof_2_FD_183957 | JGI IMG/M metagenome (GOLD analysis project Ga0209963, IMG submission 183957) | Wastewater bioreactor microbial communities from Cape Town, South Africa - Thiocy_cont_1000_biof (SPAdes) | ecosystem: Engineered > Bioreactor > Thiocyanate-remediating >... | reverse complement strand
GCCCCGACCGGAAAACCCTGCAGTGGAAACGCCGGACAGACCGGCAGCTCAACCACGCCCATCCACCCTCCAATCCACCAGAAGATCAACTAGCGGGTCACGCGAACCGCGGCGGTGGATCCAGGCTGAGCTGTGTCACGACCGGGTGAAACGGAATGGTGGAAATGCCTCAGGAAGCGATTCGGCAGCGCCTTTTCCGGCATACGAAAAGGGCGCCGGACCGGGTGGTCCGACGCCCTTCGCGTCAGTTCAGCGGTGCGTCAGGAGCGACTCACTGCTCGTGGGCGTCGCCAGCCGAACCGCTGTTGTCGCCGCAGGACGCCGAGTTGTCGGTGTACTGGTCGAGCGACGAGTCGGCGCTGCCCAGCAGGGCGAGGGCGCCGCTGGCGGCGGCGGTGATGTTCTTGACCGGGACCTGGCCCTGGAGGGCGCCACCCTGGATCGGGACGTCGTTGTTGCACGCCTGGACCGGGACGTTGGCGTCGTTGTCCGCCACGTTGACGAGACCCTCGGACTTGTCGCCGTTGACGTTCGAGGTGACCGTCTTGTCGACGTCGTGGTGCTCGCTCGCGAAAGCGAGGGGGCTCACGGCGAGGAGGGTGGCGGCGGCCGCGGCCACGACGATTCCAGCCTTCTTCAGCACAGATCTCTCCTGTTGAGTCATGCGGACCGGCCGGAGCCGATTCCATTCGATGTCCACACCACAGCGGGGAGCCGTGCGGACCGTCCCCAGAATAGCGCTCCCGGGTTCGTGGGAGAAGCTGGGTAATTCCATCGTGTGACAGAAACAAGAAAGGCGTCGGACCATGTGGTCCGACGCCTGACTTGTCAGTTCAGCGGTGAATCAGGAATGACTCACTGCTTGTGGACGTCGCCCGCCGAGCCGCTGTTGTCGCCGCAGGAGCGCGAGTTGTCGGTGTACTGCTCGACCGACGAGGACGCCTTGCCAAAGATGGCCAGCGCGCCGCTGAGGGCGGCGGTGACGTCCTTGACGGGGACCTGCGCCTGGGCGACGCCGCCCTGGATCGGGACGTCGTTGTTGCACGCCTGGATCGGCACGTTGACGTTGTTGTCCGCCACGTTCACGAGGCCCTCGGACTTGTCACCGTTGACGTTCGAGTTCACGGTCTTGTCGCTGTCGTGCCCGTGGCTCCAGCCCGACTCGCCGGCGAAGGCGAGGGGGCTGACCGCGAGCAGGGTGGCGGCGGCCGCAGCCACGACAATTCCAGCCTTCTTCAGCACAGTTTTCTCCTGTTGAGTCATCCGGATCCGACCGAAGTCGATTCCATTCTTGCCAGCGTCTGCCGGGGAGCCCTCGCTGACCACGAGAAAGGTATCCGAGGCTCGGGGTCGCGCGCAATTCCCCTACCACGATCGAATGATCAACGCACTGTGTGTGTGGATACGCCTACCATCGGATGACTCGTGAAGGGGGAATACGAGGCGAACTGCGACTCTCCGTTCACCACAACAGACCACACAACACCCGTCCGGGACCGTAACTTTTCGCCCCGAGACCGTGCGCGATCGCGCTCCGCGTCCACCGCACCGGTAGCGTGGACCGGTGCGGGCCGACGGGGTGGTGACCGAGTACCTCCGGATCGTCCGCACGCTGGCGCTGCTCCTGCCCGGTTCCGTCGACGCGTTCGGCCCTTCGTTCCGTGACGCGGCCGAGGCCCCGATGACGGCCCCCGAGCTCGTGCGGGCGTCCGGCCGGCTCGCGCGGTCCCTGCCCGACCGCCTCGATCCCGCCCGCGTCGACTTCCTCCGGGGTCAGCTCGTGGCCTGCGAGTGGACCGCGCGACGGCTCGTCGGGCAGCCCGTGCCCTTCGCCCGTGAGGTGCAGGAGGTGTTCGGCGTCCGGATCAGGATGGGCTCCGAGGACGCCTACCGCGGGGCCCATCGCGAACTGGAAGAGCTGCTGCCCGGCCCGGGCCCGCTGGCCGAGCGGGTCGCGGCGCACCGTCGCCGGGAGGAGGTGCCGCGTGACCGGCTCGTCGCGGTGGTCCGGGCTCTCTCCGGTGCGCTGCGCGAACGGACGGTGGCGAAAGTGGACCTCCCGGCGGGCGAGCACGTCGGCCACCGCCTGGTCGACAGCGCCCCGTGGAGCGCGCTGCACCACTACCGCGGCGGCTACGCCTCGACGGTGACGTTCAACGCCGGGGCCCGGCTGCGGTGCTCTCAGCTCGCCCAGATCGTGGCGCACGAGATCTACCCCGGCCACCACACCGAGCGCTGCCGGAAGGAGGTGGGGCTCGTGGCCCGTGGCTGGGGGGAACACCGGGTCGTCGTGGTGACCTCACCGCAGAGCCTGGTGGCCGAGGGGGCGGCCGACCTCGGGCTGCGGGCGGTGGTCGGACCGGGCTGGGGTCCCTGGGCCGCCGAGGTGCTCGCCGACGTCGGGTGCGCGTTCGACGGTGAGCTGGCCGAGCGGGTGGATACGGCCACGTCGGCGCTCACCCGGGCCCGTCTCGACGCCGCGGTGCTCCTGCACGGCCATCGCGCGTCCGAGGCGGAGGTGCTCGACCACCTCTGCCGGTGGCTGCTGGTCGGGCAGGAACGGGCCGCCGCGGTGCTCGGCTTCCTCCGTCACCCCCTCTGGCGTGCCTACACCACCACCTACGTCGAAGGCCCGGAGCTGCTCCACCGCTGGTGGGAAGCCGGGTCGTCGGCGGACCGGCTGGTGCGGATCCTCGACGAGCCGCTGACGCCGTGGACCCTGCGCGCCGAGTCCGCGCAGGTCCCGGTGGCACCGGCGGGTTGATCCGGATGGCCGCGGCCATACGTGGGGAAGCGGTCGGGAACGACGACAGGCGGTGTCTGTGGAGCGATGAGCGGTAGGCCGTTCTGTTCAATCTCGCCACGTGAACACGAGATGACGCGGCGTTGCTGTTGACCGCACCGGGGTGACCGCCGGTAGCGTGAGCCTCGGCGAGTTCGTACCCGATGCGAGCCGCCCGGGGAGGCCCTGGTCGTGGTGTTGACACCCGAGGGGGCCGGCACCCGGCCCTCGTGGGCATCTGTGGCACCGCCACAGATGCCCGAGCCAGGGCCGGCCGGCCCACCAGAGTGTGGGCGCGGTGCCGCGCCCACGAGGGAGCAACCGTGACCGAAGGTCGTACAGCCCCCATCTCGGAATCGACGCGCTGCTACGTGCTCGACACCTCCGTCCTCCTGTCGGACCCCTGGTCGCTGACCAGGTTCGACGAGCACGAGGTCGTCCTGCCGCTGGTGGTCATCACCGAACTTGAGGGCAAGCGGCACCATCCCGAACTGGGGTGGTTCGCCCGCACGGCGCTGCGCACGCTCGACGAGCTGCGCATCGAACACGGCCGCCTGGACGCCCCGGTGCCCATCGGCACCGCGGGCGGCACGCTGCACGTCGAGCTGAACCACACCGACCCTACGGTTCTCCCCGCGGGTTTCCGCACGGACGGAGGAGACAGCCGCATCCTCGCCTGCGCGCTGAACCTGGCCGCCGAGCGCAAGCTCGACGGCCGCGGCGAGGTCGTGCTCGTCACGAAGGACATGCCGCTGCGCGTCAAGGCCGCCGCGGTCGGGTTGCAGGCCGACGAGTACCACGCCCTCGACGTGGTGCCCTCGGGCTGGACCGGCATGACCGACATCGAGGTCGCCCCCGACGACGTCGACACGCTCTTCCGCGACGGCGTCCTCGACCACGACGCCGCCCGCGACCTGCCCTGCAACACCGGCATCCGCCTCACCGGTGGCGGTTCGGCCGCGCTCGGCCGGGTCACGGCCGACAAGCGGGTGCGCCTGATCCGTGGCGACCGGGAGGCCTTCGGGCTGCACGGCCGCTCCGCCGAGCAACGGGTGGCCCTGGACCTGCTGCTCGACCCCGACGTCGGCATCGTCTCCCTCGGCGGCCGGGCCGGCACGGGCAAGTCGGCGCTCGCGCTGTGCGCCGGCCTGGAGGCGGTGCTGGAGCGCCAGCAGCACCGCAAGGTCGTGGTGTTCCGGCCGCTCTACGCCGTCGGCGGGCAGGAGCTCGGCTACCTGCCGGGCAGCGAGAGCGAGAAGATGGGGCCGTGGGCGCAGGCCGTCTTCGACACCCTGGGTGCGCTGGTCAGCCAGGACGTCATGGACGAGATCCTGGCGCGCGGGATGCTGGAGGTGCTCCCGCTCACGCACATCCGCGGCCGCTCGTTGCACGACAGCTTCGTGATCGTCGACGAGGCGCAGTCACTGGAGCGCAACGTGCTGCTCACGGTGCTGTCCCGGCTGGGCACCGCGAGCCGGGTGGTGCTGACCCACGACGTCGCCCAGCGCGACAACCTGCGGGTCGGCCGCCACGACGGCGTCGCGGCGGTGATCGAGAAGCTCAAGGGCCACCCGCTCTTCGCCCACGTCACGCTGACGCGGTCGGAGAGAAGCCCCATCGCCGCCCTGGTGACGGAGCTGCTGGAGGGCCCCGCCGCCTGACCCCTGACCTGGTCGTGCGCGGATATCGGTGCCGGGGCACCGATATCCGCGCACGGGGCCGTCAGGCCGCCCGGAACTCCGCCGGGCGCCCGCGCGGCGCCTCGGCGAGGGCCTTGCGCGTGTTCTCCACGTCGTAGTCCTTGCCGTACACCGGAGTGCCGGGCTGCTGGCGCCACGACTCCTCGATGCTGCCGGCGTCCACCGGGTCGAAGCCGAGCCGGTCGACCAGGTCGAGGGCCAGCTCCTTCCCCGGGCCGTCCGCTCCGGCCACCGGTAGCGCGATCCTGCCCTCGGCGCCGGCGGGCTTGCCCCGCTCCAGCAGGTGCTTCCAGAAGATCCCGTTGAAGATCTTGATGACGGGCGCGCCCAGCTGCTCGGCGACCCACACGCTCTCCGGGGTGCCGTCCTCGATGGCGTCAATGCGGCCGTCACGCTGCTGCGCAACCCCGACGCCCGGGGACCCCATTCCCCCGTCACAGGCCGTGGGGGGTGCCCTCCGTGAAGCCTGCCGTCGTCTGGACGCCCACCGTCGCCCGCTCGGCCAGCTCGTCCAGGGTGCGGGCGCCGACGTAGGTCGCGGCGCTGCGCACACCGGCGCAGATGCCGTCGAGAACGTCCTCGACGCCGGGGCGCTGGGGGTCGAGCAGCTGCCTGGAGCTGGAGATGCCCTCCTCGAACAGGGCCTTTCGGGCGCGGTCGAACCCGCCGTCGCCCCTGGTCCGGGCGCTCACCGCACGCTTGGACGCCATGCCGAACGACTCCTTGTACGACCGGCCGGCCTCGTCACGCAGCAGGTCGCCGGGGGACTCGTAGGTGCCCGCCAGCCAGGAGCCGATCATCACCGACGACGCCCCGGCGGCCAGCGCCAGCGCGACGTCGCGGGGGTGGCGGACGCCGCCGTCGGCCCAGACGTGCACGCCCAGCTCACGGCCCGCCGCGGCGCACTCGAGCACGGCCGAGAACTGCGGGCGGCCGACGCCGGTCATCATCCGCGTGGTGCACATCGCGCCCGGGCCCACGCCGACCTTGACGATGTCGGCGCCCGCGGCGGCGAGGTCGCGCACACCCTCGGCCGTGACGACGTTGCCCGCGGCCACCGGCACGCTCGACCCCGCATCGGTGACGACGGCGCGCACGGCGGTCAGCGCGTCGAGCATCTTCTGCTGGTGGCCGTGCGCGGTGTCGACGACGAGCAGGTCCACGCCCGCGTCGAGCAGCGCCTTCGCCTTGACGGCCACGTCGCCGTTGACGCCGACCGCCGCGGCGGTGCGCAGCCGGCCCGATGCGTCGAGCGTGGGGGAGTAGACCTCGGCCCGTAGCGCCCCGAGGGCGGTGAGCAACCCGGCGAGGCGGCCGCCGGAATCGAGGCCGAGCGCCACCCCGCGCCCACCGAGCGCCTCGAAGACCTGCTGGGGCGGGGTGTCGAGCGGGAGCATCACCGGCGACGGGTCCAGCACGTCGGCGAGCCTGGTGAAGCGGTCCACGCCGGTGCAGTCGGCCTCGTCGACGGTGCCGACCGGGCGGCCCCCGTCGTCGACCACCACGACGGTGCCGTGGGCGCGCTTGGGCAGCAGGCTCAGCGCCTCGGCCACGGCGTCGCCGGCGTGCAGCACGAGCGGGGTGTCCCAGACGGGGTGCCGCGACTTGATCCAGCTCACGATCTCCGTCACCGCCTCCGGCGCCACGTCCTGCGGCAGCACCGTGAGCGCGCCGCGGCGGGCCAGCGTCTCGGCCATCCGGCGACCGGCGACGGCCGTCATGTTGGCGGCGACGACCGGCACCGTGGCGCCCGACCCGTCGGTCGTGGCGAGGTCGACGTCGAAGCGCGACGCCACCGACGACCGGCTCGGGACGAGGAACACGTCGTCGTAGGTGAGGTCGTGCTGAGGGGAGTGACCGTCGAGGAAGCGCACGGTCTCTGGATGCTACGCCGCGCGCCGTCAGGGGCCCAGCAGTGGCGGAGGACGTGAGCGTAACGAGGTCCCACGGGGCCGCGACGAGGGTGGGGGTGCCCGCGGATCAGGGGTACGCCGACCCAGGATCGCCGCGAACCGGAGGACGTCCGTGTCTGCTGAGCAACTGACCAACCGCGAGCGGGCCGTCCTGCTCGCACTGATGGCGGAGGCGCGCGAGCTGACCAATGCCGAGCTGCGGGCGGTGTCCGGCCTCGCTCTCGACGGCGAACCCCGACGGAGGCTGAACGACCGCAAGCTCGTGACCTCGACCAAGGTGGGCCGGAGCTTCACCCACGAGATCACCGACGACGGCGTGGCCTGGTGCACGGCCGAGCTGTCGCAGCCGGTTCCGGCGCGTGCGGGCTACCTGGGCGGCGCGCTGTACGCCCTGCTGGCCGGGCTGGCGCGCAGCGGGCAACCGTTGCACGAGATCTTCCGACCCGACGTGGAGCAGCAGATCCGTGGCGCCTACCTGCGGCTGGCGAAGCCGGGCGAGTGGGTCGGTCTGGCCGAGCTGCGCGAGCAGCTCTTCGGTGTCCCTCGACCGGCGGTCGACGCCGAGCTCGAACGGATGGCGAGCACTCCCGGAGTGCACGTCCAGGCCGAGCCGAACCAGAAGGCCCTCACCGGCGCCCACCGGGCCGCAGCCGTCCGCTTCGGTGGCGACGACCGGCACATGCTGATGATCGAGGCGGGATGACCGACGAGGAGCGGATGGCGCTGTCCGCCGTCCAGTTCAACTGGGCCGTCGGGCCGGAGGACGTCTGGAGCCCGGTCACCCACCACGTCGAGGGACTGCACGAGAAGGTCGGCAACTCGGTGCTGGCCTCGGTGGCGGCCGCGCGGGCGAGCACCGGGTCGAGCCCGATCGGTGTCGTCCTGCAGGGCGAGCGTGGTGTCGGCAAGACCCACATGCTCCGATGGTTGCGCCAGCACGTGCAGGGACACGACGGCTACTTCTTCCTGATCAAGCTGCTGGACGGTGACGAGTTCTGGCGCAGCGCCGTGCACGGCGTCATCGACGGGTTCGACGCCGGCCAGGTCGACCAGCTCGGGCCGCTGTTGCGCCGCCTGGCCGAACTGGCCGAGGTCCCGGCCGTCGACCGTGCGCGCATCGCCGGGACGATCCCGGTGACCCGCGAGAACCTCGACGACCTCGTCGCGGGGCTCCGCCGGGTCGACCGCCAGATCTGGTCGGACTGCCAGAACACGCTGCGGGCCCTCGTGCTGTTCCGCGCGGACGACCCGGACGTCCAGGAGATCGGATACAGCTACCTCACCCTCGACGGTGATGTGGAGGAAGCGGCGCGCGAGGAGTGGGGGTTCCGTCGGGGAGCCCGGTCGCGCCAGCTCGTGCTGCGTGACCTGTCGCGGCTGCTCGCCCTGACCGGTCCGACCGTGATCGCAGTGGACCAGATCGACCCCCTGATCACCCAGTCCGCCACGGCGCTGGCCGACGCCGATGATCCGCAGGCGAAGCAGGACGCCATGGTGGGCGAGATCGCCAACGGGCTGATGGAGCTGCGGGAGGCCACCCGGCGCACCTTGTCGGTGGTGGCGTGCCTGCCCGCGTCCTGGCAGCTGATCGTGAGGAACGCGCTCCACTCGGCACCGGACCGCTTCCGGACCGAGACGCTGCAGGGCGCCATGCCGGACTCGGCGGTCGCCAGGGCGATCGTCGGCCAGCACCTGGGCGGCCTCTACGCCGAGGTCGGGTTCACGCCGCCCTACGAGTCGTGGCCGGTCCTGCCTTCGGCATTCGACCGGCCGAGCGCGCGGAACCTGACGCCGCGCAAGCTGCTGCAGCGGGTGGACGCCCACATCCGCGTGTGCCTCGACTCGGACGCCGTGTGCGAGCTGGAGGATCTGGCCGAGGAGCCGCGACCGGTCGATCCCGCTCCGCGCTCCGACGACATCATGCTGAGGGAGATGGACGACTGGTTCGCCCGCCTCCGTGCCGAGGCGGACGTCGCCGCCCCGCTGGACAAGGACATCGAGGACCAGCGGATGCCGGCCCTGCTCACCGCCGGCCTGAGCGCCTACATCGCCGAGCTGGGGGAGGACGGGCAACACTTCGCCGTCGACGCGATGCGTGGCAAGAAGCCCGCTCTGCACGCGCGCCTGCGGCAGACGTTGCACGAGCAGACGGAGGACGAGACCCACTACGCGTTCCGCGCGGTGGCCCACCAGCACCACCGGGCCGTGCAGAGCCGGATCAGCTCGGCCCGTACCGAGTCGGGCCTGCGCTCCGGCGCGGACCGGCGACGGCTCGTGCTGATCCGCAACGTCGCCTGGCCGACCGGCCCGGTCACGGCCAGGGCGGTCGCCGAGCTGGCCGAGCTGGGCGCCGTCACCGTCCCGATCGACGAGGACGACCTGCGGACGTTCGCCGCGCTGGAGGTCATGCAGCGTCCACCGAAGCCCGGCTTCACCGAGTGGCTCGCCGCTCGCAGGCCGGCGGGGTCCACCGAGCTGTTCCGGCGGGTCCTCGGCGATCCGCCGCCGCGGGACGGTGCCCCCTCGACGAGCGCCGCGCCGCCGGTCACGTCCGGGGAGGGTGCGCCTACGGAGCCGGCCGCACCGCACCCCCGTCCGACCCCGCACCCGCGCCCGCCGACGGTCCCGGTGGGGCGCTCGGAGGGCGACCGGCGGCAGGTCACCGTCGAGCTGAAGTCGCTGCGCAAGCACACCGCGGTGTTCGCGGGCTCCGGCTCGGGCAAGACCGTGCTGTTGCGGCGGCTGGTGGAGGAGTGCGCTCTGCAGGGGGTGTCCGCGATCGTGCTGGACCCCAACAACGACCTCTCCCGGCTCGGCGATGCCTGGCCGGCCCCGCCCGCGGGCTGGCAGCCGGGCGACGCGGAGAAGGCAGCGGTGTACCTGGAGCACACCGAGGTCGTGGTGTGGACGCCCGGCCGGGCCAAGGGCCGCCCGCTCGCGTTCCAGCCGCTGCCCGACTTCGCCGCCGTTCTCGGCGACGAGGACGAGTTCCGGCTGGCCGTCGACTCGGCCGTCGCGAGCCTCGCGCCCCGCGCCGGTCTGACCGCGCGCAAGCTCGAGCAGGGCAAGGCCGTGCTGCGGGAGGCGCTCGAACACCACGCCGCCGACGGACACGCCACGTTGGCCGGCTTCGTCGAGCTGCTCGCGGCCATGCCCGATGGCATCAGTGGCCTGCGCACCGGGCCGAGACTCGCCGCGGAGATGGCGGAGCAGCTGCACGCGGCGATGATCAACGACCCGCTGTTCGGCGGCTCGGGCGAGACCGTCGACCCGTCGGTGCTGCTCACACCGGCCGCGCACAAGCGGGCTCGGATCTCCGTGATCAGCTTCGTCGGGCTGCCGGACGATGCCCAGCGGCAGAGCTTCGTCAATCAGCTGCAGATGGCCCTGTTCTCGTGGGTGAAGGCGAACCCGGCCGGTGATCGGCCGCTGGGCGGGCTGTTCGTGATGGACGAGGCGCAGACGTTCGCCCCGTCCGGCGCGCTCACCGCGTGCACCCAGAGCACGATCTCGCTCGCGTCACAGGCCCGCAAGTACGGCCTGGGACTGGTGTTCGCCACACAGGCGCCGAAGGGCCTGCACAACCGCATCACCGGAAACGCGGCCCTGCAGTTCTTCGGCTTCCTCAACTCGGGCGCCCAGATCAACGCGGCCGCCGAGCTGGCGCGGGCCAAGGGCGGCCAGGTGGACGACATCTCCCGGCTCGGCTCGGGCCAGTTCTACGTGGCGGGCGAGGGCCTGTCGTTCGAGAAGGTGCGCGAACCGATGTGCCTGAGCCACCATCCGGCGAGCCCGCCCACCGCAGAGGAGGTCATCGCGCGCGCTGCGACGAGCCGGGCGTAGCTCGGTCGGGTCCAGGGCTCGTCCGAACCGACGTGACGGCATCCGGTCGGCGGCCTAGGGTCGGCCCCCGTGAGCACGACGACCACCACCGACGCCCGCGTCCGCCGGGCCATGGCGAACTCGACCAAGGGCGAGGCCTCGCGGATGACCCTGCCCGCCTGGGTGCGGGACCTCGATCTCGACGCCGTCGACGACGTGCTGGGCTGGCGCGACCCGAAGGCCCCGGAGCGCGGTGTCCTGCTGGTACCGGACGAGGACGGGCCCGTGGGGATCGCCCTGCGGGCGGGTGAGCGTGGGGTGCGGGCGGCCGCGATGTGCGCGCTGTGCCGCACCACCCACGCTCCCGGCCGGGTGGAGCTGCTCGTGGCGCGGCGACCCGGTGCGGCCGGGCGCAACGGCGACACCGTCGGCACCTACGTGTGCGGGGACCTGCTGTGCGCGCAGCACGTCCGGGTCGAGAAGCCCACCGCGGCGCTGCGGCCGACCCCGGGCACGGACGTCGAGGAGCGCCGCGCCGGCCTGCGGGAACGCGCGGCGGAGTTCGTGCGCGCGGTGCTGGGGTGAGCCCCGGTCAGGTCGACAGGAACGCGCGCACCACGTCGATCGTGTCGGCCTCGGCCGGGGTCTTGTCCGGCCGGTAGCGCAGCACGCGGGCGAAGCGCAGCGCCACTCCGCCGGGATAGCGGACGCTGCGCTGCGCACCGTCGAGTGCGATCTCGACGACCAGCTCCGGGCGGAGGAGCACCGCGTGGCCCTCGTCGGAGCGGGTGTAGGCCGGGAAGGTGGCCGTCTGCCAGGCCAGCAGCTCGTCGGTCATGCCCTTGAACGTCTTGCCCACCATGATCGGCTCGCCGCCGTCGGGATCGCGGGCGCCGAGGTGGATGTTGGACAGCGAGCCCGTGCGCCGGCCGTAGCCCCACTCCGCGCCGAGCACCACGAGGTCGAGGGTGTGGACGGGCTTGACCTTCTGCCACGCCTTGCCGCGCCGGCCCGCCGCGTACGGCGCGTCGAGGGACTTGACGACGACGCCCTCGTGGCCGGCCGACAGCGCGTCGTCGAGCACCTGGGCGGCCTGCTCCGGCGTCGGACGCCGGACGCCGGGCATGTGCAGGGGATCGGTGAGCAGGCCCGTGAGCGCGTCGAGGCGCAGGTGCAGGGGCTCGTCGAGCAGGTCGACGCCGTCGAGGTGCAGCAGGTCGAAGAAGAACGGGCTCAGCAGCGCCTGCTCGTCCGCGGCATCGCTGCCGAACCGGCTCATCGTGTCCTGGAACGGGCGGGGGCGGCCGTCGTCGTCGAGCGCGAGCGTCTCGCCGTCGAGCACGGCGGTGGTGCAGGGCAACGCCCGGACCAGCTCCACCAGCTCGGGCACCCCGTCGGTGATCTCCCGCAGCGTGCGTGTCCACACCCGCACCTCGTCGCCGTTGCGGTGGACCTGGATGCGGGCGCCGTCGAGCTTGAACTCGACGGTGACGTCCGCGCCGAGGCCTTCGAGCGCCGCATCGAGCGAGTCGCCGGGGCTCGCGAGCATCGGGCGGAGCGGCGTGCCCACCTGCAGGCGCACGGCGTCGAGGGCCTCGACGCCGCCGGCCAGCGCCGTGACCGCGGTGGCGGGCAGTCGGCCCGAGAGCATGAACGCCCGCCGCACGCTCGCCGCAGGCACCTCGGCCGCGCCCGCGATGGCGTCGAGCATGACGCCCTCCAACGCCCCCTGCCGCAGCTCGCCGGTGAGCAGCCGGACGAGGAACGCCTGCTCGTCGGCGGTGGCGGCGCCGAAGAGCGCCTCGAGGAGCTCCCGGCGACGCCGGGTGGAGCCGGCGCCGGACGTGCCGGCGAGCTCGGTGAGCAGGCCGTCCACCTGCGTGACCGAGAGGGACGGCGCAGCGGCGGGATCACCGGCCAGGCCCGACAGCGTGCGCCAGCCGGTGCCGATGCGCCCCTGCCGCGGCTCACCCGCCAGCCAGCTCGTGGCCGCCTCGATCTCGTCGGGCCCCGCTACGCGCAGCAAGGCCGCCAGCGCCGCCGACTTCTCCTTGCGGGAGCGGGTGGCGCCCACGGCGGTGGACGTGGCGACGACCTCGGCGAGCAGCACGGCACCCATCCTGACAGCGACCACCGACAGTTCGCTCGTGAGCGGAAATCAGGGCGGGAACACTGATATCCGCGCACGGGCGGCGGAGCCGCACCTTCTCCGGCCGGCCGCCCGGGGATGTCGTCCTTCTCGTCCACGGGTCAGCCCATCGTCTTCTGGCCGTCGATGGCCTCGCGGAGGATGTCGGCGTGGCCGGCGTGCTGGGCGGTCTCGGCCACGATGTGCACGAACACCCGCCGGGCCGAGCGGGTGGCTCCCGGCCTGAACCACGGGGCCTCCGGCAGCGGGTGGGACGCGCCGAGGTCGGGCAGGGTGCGCACGAGATCGTCGGTGCGCCGGGCGATCTTCTCGTAGTCGGCGAGCACGCCGGCCAGCGTCTCGTCCTCGCGCAGGACGAAGCCGTCGAGGTGCTCGGTGTAGCTGTCCTCGGTCATCGCCATCGAGGCGGGCCCGTCCACGATGAAGTCGGCCCAGCCCTTCTCGGTCAGGGACACGTGCTTGACCAGGCCGCCGAGCGTCAGCTCGCTGACGGTGGGGCGCAGCCGCGCCTGGTCGTCGGTCAGCCCCTGCACGGTGTGCAGCAGGAAGCCGCGGTGGGTGGCGAGGGATTCCAGCAGGTCGTCGCGCTCGTTCGTCGTCATGGGAGGGACTCTATGACCCATACCGGCCACTTCCTGACCTGAATTCCGGGAGAATGGAGAGCATGGCCAACACGAGCTCGCGGACCCTGCGCCTGCTGTCGCTGCTGCAGACCCACCGGTTCTGGGCGGGCGTGGACCTCGCCGGGAAGCTCGACGTCTCGGTCCGCACGCTGCGCCGCGACATCGACCGGCTGCGCGAGCTCGGCTACCCCGTCGAGGCGAGCCGGGGCGTCGACGGCGGGTACCAGCTCGCGCCCGGGGCGGCGCTGCCTCCGCTGGTGGTGGACGACGACGAGGCCGTCGCGATCGCCGTCGGGATGCAGGCCGCGGCGCAGGGGGCGGTGGCGGGCCTGGAGGAGCCGGCGCTGCGCGCGCTGACGAAGGTGGTGCAGGTGATGCCGCCCCGGCTGCGCCGCCGCGTGGACGCGCTGCGCGCCGCCACGGTGCCGCTGAGCTGGGGCGGGGCGCCCGCACCGGCGCTGGACTCCGCGTCGCTGATCGTCGTCGCCCAGGCCTGCCGCGACACCGAGCGGCTCGAGTTCGCCTACACCGCCCGCAGCGGCGACCCGACGGAGCGCCACGTGGAACCGCACCGGCTCGTGCCCGTCGGCCGTCGCTGGTACCTGGTGGCCTACGACCTGGGCCGCCACGACTGGCGCAGCTTCCGTCTCGACCGGCTCACCGCGCCCCGACCCACCGGCGTCCGCTTCCGCCCCCGTGAGCTGCCCGCCGTCGACGCGGCCGCGTTCGTGAAGGCCGGGCTCGCGTCCGCGCCCGCGGTGTCGTTCGCCGTGGAGGTGCGGGTGCACGCCCCGGTCGCGGCCGTGCAGGCCCGGATCGGTCGCTGGGCCACGGCCGAGAGCGTCGACGAGGGGAGCTGCCTGCTGCGGATGAGCAGCGACACCCTCGACTGGCCGGCCATGCTGCTGGGCTCGATCGGGGCGGAGTTCGAGGTGCTCGCCCCGACGGAGCTGGCGGACCAGGTGCGCGAGTGGGGCGCCCGGTTCGCCCGGTCCTAGTGCCCCCCGCCGACCAGCCCGACCGTGGTGGCGTCCCCGATGCCGGGCAGGCCCAGGCGACTCACCACGTCCACGGTGAGTTCGCCGACCTGCGTGGTCAGCACCAGCCGGGTCACCGCGCCGAGGAACGTGCTGGTCAGCACGGTGGCGGGCAGACCATCGGGCACGCCGACCGTCAGGCTCTCGGGCCGGATCTGCGTGCGCTCGGTGCCGTCCGGCACGATGCGCCCGTCCTGCACGGACACGTCGTTCATGACGCCCACGAACTCGGCGACGAAGGCCGTGGCCGGCCGCGTGTAGACCTCCTGCGGCGCGTCCACCTGCTCGAGCCGGCCCGCGTTGAGCACCGCCACCCGGTCGGCCACGGCGAGTGCCTCGGACTGGTCGTGCGTCACGAACAGCGTGGTGATGCCCTCGGCCAGCTGCAGCCGCCGGATCTCGTCGCGCAGCTGCACGCGCACCCGGGCGTCGAGGGCCGACAGCGGCTCGTCGAGCAGCAGCACCGACGGCTGGACGGCCAGGGCGCGCGCCAGCGCGACACGCTGCTGCTGGCCACCGGACATCTCGTGCGGGTAGGAGTCGCCGCGCGCCCCCAGCCCGACCAGCTCCAGCAGCTCGGCGGCGCGGCGCTTGCGCTCGGTGGGCCCGACCCGGCGCATGCGCAGCCCGAACGCGACGTTCTCGCTCGCGGTCATCGTGGGGAACAGCGAGTAGGCCTGGAACACCATGCCGGTGTCGCGCTTGGCGGCCGGCACGCCGGTGACGTCGCTGCCGCCGATGAGGATCTGGCCGGCGGTGGGCTTGTCGAAGCCCGCGAGCAGGCGCAGCGCGGTGGTCTTCCCGCACCCCGACGGCCCGAGCAGGGCGAGCAGCTCGCCCTCCTTCAGCGTGAGGTCGAGGCCGTCGAGGGCGAAGGTGGAGCCGTAGGCGCGCTGTACGCCCCGGAACTCGACGGCGGTGCCGGTCATGCGTCAGTTCTCCTCGTCGTGCGGCCACCCACGTACGACACGAGCAGCAGCAGCACCCAGGTGAGCACGAGGCTGGCCAGCGTCAACGCCACCGAGACTCCGGCGGCGCTGCGCCCGACGTCGATGACGACCACGGGGAAGGTGTCGGTGTAGAGCAGGATGCGCGCGATGACGACCTCGCCGAGCACCAGCGCGAGCGTCAGGAACGCCGAGCCGAGCACGGCGCTGCGGATGGCCGGCAGCACCACCCGCAGCAGCGCCGACGGCAGCCCGGCGCCCAGGTTGCGGGCCGCCTCGACGAGCGTGCGCAGGGGGATGGCGGCCAGCCCGTTGTCCACCGCGCGGTAGGCGAACGGCAGGGCCAGCACCACGTAGAACGGCGTGAGCGCGGTGGTCGAGGAGGCGAACAGCGACCGGAACGGCTCGGCGTCGAGGTTGGCCTGCACGAACGCGATGCCCGCTGCCATGACGACGGGCGGCACGACGATCGGCAGGATCGTGGCCGTCTCCAGCAGCGCGGCCACCGAGGGGAACCGCAGCCGCACCCACACCGCGGTGGGGATCACCAGCACGAGCACGAGCACCGCGGTGAGTACGGCGATCTGCAGCGACACCAGCAGCGACCCGAGCAGCACCGGGTCGGTGCCCAGGGCCAGGTAGTTCGCGAACCCGTAGCCGCCCGCGGGCTTGCGGAGGCTGAACTCGCCTGCGGAGATCAGCGGCACCAGGAAGTAGATCGCCGCGATCGTGAAGACGACGACGCGCCAGCGGCGCCCGCGGGTCATCGGGCCCGCCACCGCGACGCGCGGCGCTGCAGGATCAGGTACCCGACCATCACGACGCCGATGACCACCACCATGTCGAAGCCGAGCGCGAGCCCGACGTTCTGCTGGTCGGCCAGCACGTTGCCCGACAGCGCGGACGCGATCGAGTTGGTGACCAGGGGGATCTGCCCGCTGGTGAGCGCGAGCGCGGTGGCGTAGGCGGCGAAGGCGTTGCCGAACAGCACCAGCGTGGCCCCGCCCAGCGCGGGCGCGAGCACCGGCAGCGCGATGTGCCGCCAGTACGCCCACGCCGACGCGCCGAGGTTCTCCGCGGCCTCCCGCCACTGCGGCAGCAACCCCTCCAGCGCCGGGGTGATCAGGATGACCATCAGCGGGATCTGGAAGTAGACGTAGGTGAGTCCGAGGCCGGTGAGCGAGTCGATGCGGAAGCCGAGGCCGTAGAGGTCGATGCCGACGCCCTTGAGGAACAGCGTGGCCAACCCCGTCTGGCCGAGCGCGCCGATGAACGCGAACGCCAGCGGTACACCGCCGAAGTAGGCCAGCACGCCCGACGCCGTGGACACGATGCGGCGCAACGGGCTCGTCGGCCTGCTGGTGAGCACGGCCTGCGCCAGGAAGACGCCGAACACGGCACCGACCAGCGCCGTGACCGCCGAGATCGCCAGGCTGGAGGCGAACGCCAGCCGGTACTGCGGCTCGGTGACCGAGGCGATGATGTTGTCGAACGTGGGTGCCCCGGACCGGTCCGACAGCGCCCCGCTGATCACGAAGTACAGCGGGCCGCCGAGGAACACCAGCAGGTAGAGCGCGAACGGCAGCAACCCCAGGGCCGCCCGCCACGGCCGCGCCGGCCGCGCCACGGATTCCGTGGGCGCGGGCGGCGCCTCGAGGAGGGACGTCACGAGGTGGCGGCCGCCCAGCCCTGGGCCACGACCTTGTTGGCCGCGTCGGTCTGGGCCTGGGTCGGGTACTTCGGCGTGCCCGCGACGGGCGGCAGCACCGCGACCAGTGCCTTGTCCGCCGTGTTGGCCGCGGTCATCGCGACCAGCCGCACCGGGCGGGCCTTACCGGCGAGCCACAGGTTCTGCCCCTGGTCGGAGTAGAGGAACTCCTGCCACAGCCGTGCGGCGGCCGGGTGCGGGGCGTTCTTGTTGATCGCCTGCGCGTAGTACTGGGCGAACAGGCCGTCGGCGGGGACGGTGACCTTCCAGTCGAAGGCGGCCTTGTTCTTCTCGGTCTCGGTGACGTTGAGGTAGTCCCAGTCGAGCACGATGGGCGTCTGACCGCTCTGGATGGTGGCCGAGTTCGGGTCGATCTTCAGCAGGTTGCCGCTCTTGGCCAGGCCACCGAAGAACGTGACACCCGGCGTGATGTCGTCGAGCGACCCCTTGTTGGCGAGCGCCGCGGCCCAGACGCCCGCGAACGCGGCCGCGGCCTGCGTCGGGTCGCCGTTGAGCGCCACCTGGCCCTTGTACTCGGGCTTGGCCAGATCGGCGATCGTGGTGGGGCAGGTGGCCACGAGCTTGCTGTTGCAGCCGATGGAGATGAAGCCGCCGTAGTCGTTGACCCAGGCGCCGTTCGCGTCCTTCGTGCCGGCGTCGATGGTGTCCCAGGTGGCCACCTTGTACGGGGCGAACAGCGCGGTGTTGCTGTTGGCGAACGTCTGGCCGAGGTCGAGGACGTCGGGCGCGCGGTCCTGCGTGCCGAGCTGCTTGACGGCGTTGATCTCGTCCTGGCTGGACCCGTCGGGGTTGGCCGAGTCGATGGCGATGCCGTACTTGGCGGTGAACGCCTTGATGATGTTGCCGTAGTTCGTCCAGTCCGGGGGCAGGGCGATGACGTTGAGCTTGCCCTCGGCCTTGGCCGCGGCGACCAGGGCGTCCATGCCGCCGCCCTCCTGCGCCGACGTCGCGGTGGCCCACCCGGTGCCACCGCCGGACCCCGAGCTCGACGCTCCGGAGCTGACGCAGCCGGTGGCGGTCAGGGCGACGGCGGTGCCGATCACGGCCACCACCATCCGACGTCGTGTTCCGATCATCAACAGCTCCTCGCGCGGGGGTGAGCGAGGAATGTAGCGCCGTGATCGGACCGAAGGCGAGGCTCGACTCGGTCACGGTGGGAGTCACGCCGCCGGGAGGGCTCCGGTGGCTTCCTGCAGCAGGTCGGTCACGCGGGCCACGCCCACGCAGCGGCCCGCGTCGTCGAGCAGGACCAGGTCGTCGTAGCTGCGGGTGCGGTCCCCGGACAGGCAGCGCTCCAGCGCGGTGCGGACGTCGGTGCCGACGGCCGCCGTCCGAGGCGCCTCGGACAGCGAGCGGGCGGGTCGTTCGGCGTAGAGCGCTCGGCCGAACGGCCCCGAGATGGCGAGCATGAACCGGTTGCGGTCGAGGAATCCGGCGGGGTGCCCGCCGGCGTCGAGCAGGACGACGCATCCGGCCTGCGGGTGGTCGGCCAGGGCCTGGCGCACGTGCTCCGCCGTCGCGTCGTCGGGAAGTGCGACGGGGGTCTGCGAGAGATCGGCGAGCGTCGGGGGCGCCGGCGGCGTGGTCCGCGGTACCGGCGACGGACGGGCGGCCGGTGCGATGCCCGGCAGCAGGTCCACCGGCAGCAGGAGCCCCACCGTGGACGGCCTGCGCCGCGGCGTCGCCAGGAGCGGGCCCTGCGCCCACCCGATGCCGTGGTCGCGCACGGCGGCCAGCTCGTCGGTCGTGGTGACGCCGACGGCCGACATCCGCACCCCGACGGCGCGGCAGACGTCGCCCAGGGCGTGCACCACCGTCCGGGCCCGGGGATCGTGCGGGAGCCGGGCCACCAGCCCCGCGTCGATCTTGACCAGATCCGGCGCGAGCTCGGCGACGAGGTCCAGGCCGAAGCCCCGCCCGGCCTCGTCGAAGGCGATGCCGTAGCCCTCGGCACGCAGCTCGGCGACGCCCTCGGCCAGCGCGGACGGCGGGGCGGCCAGCAGTGCCGGGCCGACCTCCAGCAGGATCGGCGGCACGGGCCGGTCGCCCTCCCGGCCGCGCAGGCACTGCTGCAGCTGGGAGACGCGGCGGCGCGCCGACACCACCGTGTCGGCCAGCACGTCGACGTGCAGCGGCACCGTGGCGTCGTACCCGGTGCCGTGCAGCACCGACGCGATGGCGATGCCCGAGTCGAACTCCGCGAGCTGCCGCGGGCCCCACACGGCGCTGCGCACGACGACGGCGCTCCGGTCGCGGGCCTGGCTGCGCTCCACCTCGATGCCGACGGGGCGGCCGTTGACGAGGTTGAAGATCGGTTCGAACGCGAACCGGCCATGCTCACTCATTTGCGTAAGGGAACCAGGAGCAGGTGAACGCAGAGTGTCGTAGCGTTAGTCCATTAGGGTGTCAGGCGTCGCTGCGGGTCATCGCCAGGACGTCGAGGGCGGCGTCGAGCTGCTCCTCGGTGAGCGTGCCCTTGTCCAGGTGCCCGCGCTCCACGACGACCTGGCGGATGGTCTTGCGTTCCTTGAGCGACTGCTTCGCGACCGCAGCGGCCTCCTCGTAGCCCAGGTAGCGGTTGAGCGGGGTGACCACGGCCGAGGACGACTCCGCGAACTCGCGCGTGCGGGCGACGTCGGCCTCGGCCCCGTCGACCACCTTGTCGGCGAGCAGCCGGGCCACGTTCGCCAGCAGCCGCGCCGACTCCAGGACGTTGCGCGCCATCACCGGCATCATGACGTTGAGCTGCAGGTTGCCCTGCGTGCCCGAGAACGCGACGGTGGCGTCGTTGCCCATCACCTGGGCGGCCACCATCATCGTGGCCTCGCAGATCACCGGGTTGACCTTGCCGGGCATGATCGAGCTGCCGGGCTGCAGGTCGGGCAGGTGGATCTCGGCCAGGCCCGTGCGCGGGCCGGAGCTGAGCCAGCGCAGGTCGTTGGCGATCTTGTAGAGCGACACGGCGACGGTGCGCAGTGCGCCGGAGGCCTCCACGAGCCCGTCGCGGGCGCCCTGGGCCTCGATGTGGTCGGGCGCCTCGCTCAGCACGTCGAGTCCGGTGGCCGCGCGCAGCTCCTCGACCACGCCGCTGCCGAAACCGGCGGGCGCGTTGAGCCCGGTGCCCACGGCGGTGCCGCCGATCGGCAGCTGGCCGAGCCGGGGGAGGACGTCGCGGACCCGGGCGGCGCCGTACTCGGTCTGCGTGGCCCACGCGCCGGCCTCCTGGCCGAGGGTGATCGGCACGGCGTCCATGAGGTGGGTGCGGCCGGCCGTGACCACGTCGACCCAGTCGGCCTCGCGGCGGCGCAGCGCGGCGGCGAGGTGCTCCAGCGCCGGGACGACGTCGGTGGCGAGCGCCTCGGTGGCGGCGAGGTGGATGGTGGTGGGGAAGACGTCGTTGGACGACTGCGACGCGTTGACGTGGTCGTTCGGGTGGACGTCCACGCCCGCGCGCGCGGCGACCGTGGCGATCACCTCGTTGGCGTTCATGTTGGAGCTGGTGCCCGAGCCGGTCTGGAAGACGTCGACGGGGAAGTGCGCGTCGTGCTCACCGGCGGCCACCTCGTCGGCCGCGGCGGCGATGGCGGCGGCGAGCTCCGGCTTCAGCACCCCGATCCGGCCGTTGACCCGCGCCGCGGCGCCCTTGACCAGGCCGAGCGCGCGGATCTGCGCCCGCTCCAGCCCGCGGCCGGAGATCGGGAAGTTCTCCACCGCCCGCTGCGTCTGCGCCCGCCAGAGGGCGTCGGCGGGTACCCGCACCTCGCCCATCGTGTCGTGCTCGATCCGGAACGCCTCGTCGTCGGCCATGGACCCAGTGTTCTCCCCGACGCAACAGTGCGCAGTCGGGTGTGGCGCAGGAGTCAGAGCGTGTCGGCCGGTCGCAGGACGAGGTCGTGCAGCCCGCCCAGCACGATTCCGAACACCGGCCCGCCCACGACGGGGACATCGAGGCCCGCGGCGGTCCTCGCGCGGGGTGGAGCGACGAGCACCGGGGCCATGACACCTCCATGTTCACGATGTGACTGGCCGATCGGATGTCCGGCCCTCTGCGCTGACGGGAGCCCGGCGCCGGACTGCGCCGTCCGGCCCACGGAAAAGCCCCGCGGCCTCCGGTGCGGAGGCCGCGGGGCCGCGGCGGGTCAGGCTCGGGGGGATCGGGCTGATCAGGGGCGGACCTGCACCACATCGCCCGGGCTCAGCGACCGGTAGAACGTGGCCGAGGCGGCCCGCGACAGGTGGATGCAGCCGTGTGACAACACCGACAGGCTGCCCTGGTGGAACGCGATGCCCCCGTTGAAGAAGACCGAGTTGGGCATCGGGGCGTCGTTGAAGATGCTGCTCCTGTGGTCGATGTCCTTGAACGTGACCCGGTAGGTGCCGGTGGGTGTCCGGTAGCCGGCCCGGCCGCTGGTGATCGGGACGGGCCCGTACTGGACCACGCCGTTGCGGATCAGCCACGCCCGCCGGGCGGACAGATCGACGCACGCCCGGGCGGTGACGGAGCACGGGGTGCCCTTCACCAGCGCGGAGGCGGCGGGCTTCGCCGGATCCGCCGGCGTCACCGGTATCACGGGGGAAGCGGGTCGTGCGGGTACTGCCGGGGCGGAGGGTCTCGCCGGTGCGGCGGGCGCCGCGGGCCGGACGGCCGGTGCGGCGACCGCGACCGCCTCGGACGCGGCGGTGACCCCCGTGACCCCCGTGACCCCCGTGACCCCCGTGACCCCCGTGACCCCCGTGCTGCCGCTGGTGGCCGCCCCGGCCGCGCCGACCGTCAGCAGGCCGGCGGCCGCCAGTGCGACGACGACGAGCGTCCCCCGAGATCTCCGCATGAGGCCTCCCGCCGCTGCTCACCCGATGTGACCGGGACGGCCCCCGGTACCGGTCAGCTGATCATCCGCGTACCGCGTACCGGTCATTCCGGGCAAGGTCCGCCGCTCTCACGATTCGATCACGGAGCGCGAGCGGGTCACCCCTACGGGAGCGGCGGGATGGACTCCAGGTCGCCGGCGAGGTGCTCGTCGGAGAGGTCGAAGTCCACGGCGGAGTACTCGCGCAGCTTCGTCAGCCGGTGGTAGCCGTCGATCATGCGGACGGTGCCGGACTTGGAGCGCATCACGATCGACTGTGTCGTGCATCCACCCGGTGAGTAGTGCACGCCCTTCAGCAGGTCGCCGTCGGTGATGCCGGTGGCGCAGAAGAACACGTTGTCGCTGCGCACGAGCTCGTCGGCGGTGAGCACGCGGTCGAGATCGTGGCCCGCGGCGACGGCCTTGGCCCGCTCCGCGTCGTCGGTGGGCCACAGCCGACCCTGCATCGCCCCGCCCATGCACTTCAGCGCCGCCGCGGTGATGATCCCCTCGGGCGTGCCGCCGATGCCGTAGAGCATGTCGACGCCCGTGCCGGGGCGCGCCGCGGAGATCGCGCCGGCGACGTCGCCGTCGGAGAGGAAGTGGATGCGCGCGCCGGTGCGGCGGATCTCCGTGACGAGACCGTCGTGACGGGGCCGGTCCAGCACGCACACGGTGACGTCCGTGACGTGGAGTCCCTTCGCCTTCGCGACCCGCCTGATGTTCTCCGCGACGGGGGCGGTGAGGTCGATGACGTCGGCGGCCTCCGGTCCGACCGCGAGCTTCTCCATGTAGAAGACGGCCGACGGGTCGAACATCGCGCCGCGCTCGGCCACGGCGAGCACGGCCACGGCGTTGGGCATGCCCTTGGCCATGAGGGTGGTGCCGTCGATCGGGTCGACCGCCACGTCGCACCATGGGCCCTCGCCGTTGCCCACCTCCTCGCCGTTGTAGAGCATCGGCGCCTCGTCCTTCTCGCCCTCGCCGATCACCACGACGCCGCGCATGGACACGCTGCCGACGAGCTGGCGCATGGCGTCGACCGCCGCGCCGTCGCCGCCGATCTTGTCGCCGCGGCCGACCCAGCGACCGGCGGCCATCGCGGCGGCCTCGGTGACGCGCACGAGCTCCATCGCGAGGTTGCGGTCGGGTGCCTCGCGGCGGCGGTTGCCGTTGCTGGCGCTCGGGGGTGTCGTCTCGGACATCTCGGCCTCCCTGATGATGGCGGAAGAGCGCGGCCGGGGCCGGCGGGGGATGAGGTGATCCTCGCAGATCGCCCGGTCCTGCGGTGCATTCCGAGCCTGAGACGAAGCCGACTGGGATACTGGCGGAGTGACCGCATCCGACCCGCCCCCGATGGCCAAACCACCACGCGGTGCGCTGCGCGTCAAGGACATGGTGGCCGCGATCGGGGTCATGCTGCTGGTCGTCCTGGTGATCGGCGGGCTGTCGCGCGGCTTCGGCTTCGCCCCGGGCGGGCCCACCGTGGACCCCACCGGCATCCCCGTCGTCGACGCCCCGGCGCAGCTGCGGGGCCTGGCGTCCTCGGTGTCGTTCCCGCTGCGGGTGCCGGCGACACCGGCCGGATGGCGCTCCAACTCCGTCGCCGAGGACCGGGTGGTGGGCACCGACCGCACCGACGTCCGCGTCGGGTACCTCACCGGGGCGAGCCAGTACCTGCAGCTCGTGCAGACCGACGCCACGGAGGACGCCCTCCTCGCGGCGCAGCCGGGCGCTCGCGCGCTCGCCGCGCAGGGCCCGGAGACCGTCGCGGGGCAGCAGTGGGTGGTCTACGGCGCCGAGCCGGCCGAGCCGATCTGGATCGCCGACCTCGCCACCCCCGGCGGGGGTTCGGTGCGCGTGCTGATCAGCGGCAGCGGTGCGGCGCAGGACTACCGCACCCTGGCCGGCGCGGTGCAGGCCGGTGAGGTCCTGAAGTAGGAGGTGGCTCCGTGGTCGGCTTCCAGGCGGTCCCCGAGCCCCGGCCGCGGGGCGGCGGGATGAGCATCGGGCTGCCGTTCGACCCCGCCGTGGAATGGGCCCTCGCACGACCTACCACCTGACGGGCCGGGTGGGCGGGCGCCGGATCCGCGGAGCGGTCGGCCGCGCGGAGGCGACGCTCCGCCTCGGGCCGGTCCGGGTACGCGACGCGGATCTCACGCCGGGCGCGTCCGTCGAGGTCGTGCTCGACCTGGAAGGCCCCCAGTTCGCCACGCTGGAGGACGACCTGCGCGAGGCGATCGGGCCCGGCACGGACGCCGTTCGGTTCTTCGACGAGCTCCCCACGCACTACCGGCTCAACTTCACGCGCTGGGTGGGCGAGGCCGAACGCGCCGACACCCGCGCCCGGCGCATCGCCCGGACCGCCGAGGCGATGAGGGAGGGCCGCCGGGAGCGCCCATGATCAGCGTTTCGGTGCGGGAACGGCCAGATCCCGCCGCAGACGCGCCGAACGCCCGATCATGAGCCTGCCCCGGCGTGCCGGCGTTGCTGCTCACCGGACCGCGGAGCGGAGCCGCGGGCCCGAGATCATCGGCTCGGGACGGAGGGCCGTGCTTCGTGCGGTTCCGGGTCCCCGCGCGTCGATCACGGCGCGAGCCGCAGGGGATGGTCACCGGTTCGGGACCGGGAACCGCAGCAGAGCCGGTTGCACGTCCCGAACCGTCGATCATGGTGCACGTCGCGGCTGCGCCGCCGGAGGCCCGTCCGCCCCGTCGAGCACCTTCTGGACGCGTTCCCGGGCGCCGGCCAGCTGCTCCTCGCAACGGGTGGCCAGAGCCTCGCCGCGTTCCCACAGCGCCACCGACTCGTCGAGGCTCAGGCCGCCGCTCTCCAGTCGACGCACCACCTCGGTGAGCTCGTCGCGGGCCTGCTCGTAGCCCATCTCTGCTACCTCGGTCACCTGGTCGCCTTCCTCCTCCGGGGGACGGTGGCGGTCACCGCTCCGTCGGCCACGCGGATCCGCAGCTGCGTGCCGGGGCCCGCCTCGGTCACCGAGCGCAGCACCGGCGGGACGTCGCCGCCGTCGGGCACGATCCGCTGCACCACGGCGTAGCCGCGGGCCAGGGTCGCCGCGGGGCCGAGCGTGGTGAGCCGGGCGCGGACGTGGGCCAGGTCGGTGCCGCGCCGGTCGAGATCGCGCAGGACCGTCGCCCGGGTGGCCTCACGCAGCCGCGCCACCTGCTCGCTGTACGCGTCGATCGTGCGCATCGGCTCGGCCAGTACGGGACGGTGGCGCAACGACTCCAGCAGCCGCGCCTCACGGTCCACCCAGCCCGCCAGCGCGCGCCGCGCGCGGTCGCGCAGGCCGGAGATGCGGGCGGTCTCCTCGGCGAGGTCGGGCACCAGGCGGCGGCCCGCCTCGGTGGGGGTGGAGCAGCGCAGGTCGGCGACGTGGTCCACGAGCGGGGTGTCGGGCTCGTGGCCGATCGCCGACACCACCGGCGTGCGGCACGCGGCGACCGCGCGGCACAGCGTCTCGTCGGAGAACGGCAGGAGGTCCTCGACGCTGCCCCCGCCGCGGGCGAGCACGATCACGTCGACCTCGTGGTCGCGGTCCAGCGCCCCCAGCGCGTCGACGATCTGGGGCACGGCCAGCGCGCCCTGGGTGGCGACGTGCTCGATCCGGAACCGCACCGACGGCCAGCGCGCCGTCGCGTTCGACACGACGTCGTGCTCCGCGGCCGACGAGCGACCCGTGACGAGCCCGATGCGCCCGGGCAGGAACGGCAACCGGCGCTTGCGGGCGGGGTCGAAGAGACCCTCGGCGGCGAGCAGTTTGCGCAGCCGCTCGATGCGGGCGAGCAGCTCGCCGATGCCGACGGCGCGGATCTCGTCGACGCGCAGGCTCAGCGTGCCGCGGCCGAGGAAGAACGACGGCTTGCCGTGGACGACCACGCGGTTGCCCTCGACGACGGCCGGTCCCCCGTCGCGGACGAGCCCGACGGGTGCCGTGAGCTGCAACGACACGTCGGCGGCGGGATCGCGCAGCACCAGGAACGCCGTGCCGGTGCCGGGTCGGGAGGTGACCTGCGCGAGCTGGCCCTCCACCCACACGGCACCGAGCCGGTCGACCCACTCGGCGATCTTCCGCGCCACCGTCCGGACCGGCCAGGGCTGCTCCGGGGTGGTGGGCGCGGTCACCCTTCCTGAACCGTGGTGATCCGGTTGGACAGCATCGTGACGTAGGGCGCGCGGTCGCCGTGCGCGCTCTCCCAGGCCAGCAGCGCCTGGAGGTCGGCGAGGCTGAGGAACCGCAGCTTGCCGCGCAGCTGCGGGATCGTCATGTCGGCGTAACCGGCGAGAGCCGTCGGCTCGGCGGTCGGCGTGGTCGGGGCGGACACGGGTGTCTGGGCCTTCGGTGCGTCGGACTTCGACGTTCCGGCCCCGGGTGCTGCCGTGGCGCTTGAACCGGCCGAGGGGGCTGCGGCGGGGGTGGCGGGTCCGGTCGGGCGGGTCGGCGTCGACGCGACCGTCTCTGCCGGTGTCTCGGAAGTGGCGGGCTTCGGCGCTTCGGGCTTCGGTGTTGCGGGGTTGGGCGCTGCGGGGTTGGGCGCTGCGGGGTTGGGCGCTGCGGGGTTGGGTGCAGTGACCTCGGGCGCAGCGGCCGTCGACGCGGCGGTCGTGGACGCCGGGGACGTGGGGCCTGTGGTCGTGGACGGCGTGGCCCCGGGCGGGGTGGCCCCGGGCGGGGTGGCCCCGGGCGGGGTGGCCCCGGACGGCGCGATCTTCGTCGCCGGCGCCTTCGTTGCTGCGGGCTCGGAGGCTGGCGCCTTGGGAGCCGCGGCCTTCGACACAGCCGGCTTCGACACAGCCGGCTTCGACACAGCCGGCTTCGACACAGCCGGCTTCGACACCTCCGGCTTCGACACCTCTGCCGTCGGTGCTGCTGCCATCGGTGCTGCCGCCTTCGGCGTCGCGGGCTTCGGCGCGCCGGCCTTCGGAGCACTCGGCTTGGGAGCCGGAGCCTTGGGGGCTGCGGTCTTCGTGGCTGCGGTCTTCGGTGCTGTGGCCTTCGGTGCTGTGGCCTTCGGTGCTGTGGCCTTCGGTGCTGTGGCCTTCGGTGCTGTGGCCTTCGGCGGCACAACGGGCTTCGGCGCAGCCGGCTTCACCGGGGCGGGCTGGGGCAAAGCGGGCTTCGGTGACGGCGCCTTCGGGGCGGCCACCCGGGCCGGAGGCTGCGCGACGGGGATGCGGCCGTTGGGCGGGCGCAGCTCGGTGACGGTGCTGGAACCGTTGCGGCGCGGCGGCTCCTCGTCGTCGAACGTGGCCCAGCTCGGCTTCTCCTCGACCGGGCGCAAGGTGCCCAGCGCACGGTCGCCCTTGATGGCGAGCTCGGTGACCTTCTGCTGCACCCGCATGGTGGCCTGCAGCGCCTGGCTCACCGCCGTGACGGGGAACTCGACGACGAGGCGGGGGAGATCGCGGGCCTGGTCGACAGCGGTGGCAACGAGGCCGGCGGCGATCCGCACCGGCAGCGGCAGCGGCTTCATGCCCACAGTCTCCCCTGCCACCAGGATTGCGGCAGGTCGGGGGCACAGAGACGTCGGCACAGGGACGTCTCCGTCACGTCTCCCGGGCCCCGTCCGGCGGCCGCCCGTACATTGGGGGCATGTCCGGATCGAGCAGCAAGCGTGTCCTGCTGGCCAAGCCCCGCGGCTACTGCGCCGGTGTCGACCGGGCCGTGGAGGCCGTCGAACAGGCGCTCGAGCAGCACGGGGCGCCGGTGTACGTGCGCAAGCAGATCGTCCACAACGTCCACGTGGTCGAGACGCTCACCGAGCGCGGCGCCGTGTTCGTCGACGAGACCGACGAGGTACCCCAGGGTGCCCTCGTCGTGTTCTCCGCCCACGGCGTGTCGCCGGAGGTGCGACAGCAGGCGAAGGAGCGGGAGCTCCGCACGATCGACGCCACGTGCCCGCTGGTCACGAAGGTGCACCAGGAGGCCAAGCGGTTCGCCCGCGAGGACTACGACATCCTGCTCGTCGGCCACCACGGCCACGAGGAGGTCGAGGGCACCGCAGGCGAGGCGCCCGAGCACATCCAGCTCGTCGAGACCGCCGCCGATGTCGCGGGCGTGACCGTCCGCGATCCCGAGAAGGTGGTCTGGCTGTCGCAGACCACGCTCAGCGTCGACGAGACCATGCAGACCGTCCGCGCGCTGCGCGAGCGCTTCCCCTCACTGCAGAACCCCCCGAGCGACGACATCTGCTACGCCACGCAGAACCGCCAGGTGGCCGTGAAGGCGATGGCCCCGCAGTGCGATCTCGTGCTGGTGGTGGGCTCGAAGAACTCGTCCAACTCCGTGCGGCTGGTGGAGGTGGCGCTGCAGGCCGGCGCCGGGGCGTCGTACCTCATCGACTACGCCCGCCAGATCGACGAGGCGTGGCTCGACGGCGTCGGCACGGTCGGGGTCACCAGCGGGGCGTCGGTGCCGGAGCTGCTGGTGCGCGGCGTGGTGGAGCACCTGGCCGAGCGCGGTTGGGAGAGTGTGGAGGAGGTCACGACCGCCGAGGAGACCCTGACCTTCTCGCTTCCCCGCGAGCTGCGTCCCGCTCGGAGCCCGGCCGCGCGCTGACGCGCTCGCGCTGCACCAGGAGGCGGAACCCGCCGATCGCCACGACGATGCCGGTGACCCACGCCATCGTCGGGAAGCTGTTGACCAGTGGCGCCCCGATCACGAGCAGCCGCTCGGCGATGCCCGCGCCCGGTTTCGGGCTGCCGGCCAGCAGCACCACCACGGGAACCGCGACGGCCAGCAGCAGCGGCGGCTGCACCATCGGCCCGAACAGGCCCGACCGGCGCACCCAGGCCACGGCGAGCACGCAGCCCACCACGAAGCACACGGTGAACACGGTGCCGAGCGTCCCGGAGCGGGTGAGGTCGACGAGCACCCCGATCGCCGTGAGCACGGCGGCGAGCCCGACGGCGGCCAGCGGGGGGACGCCGAGCACCGAGGGGATGATCGAGCGCTCGGCCATCGGCCACCGGCCACCCGATCCGCCGCGCTCACGCTCGGGCGGCCGGGGCGGCGAGGTCCGGGGCGGCGAGGTCCGAGGCGGCGGGGTCCGGGCCGAAGAGGTCCGTTCCGAAGAGGTCCGTTCCGATGGCGGACGGCTCGGCGACGTCCGCGCCGTCGACGTCCGGGCGGTGCGGGGCCTCACGGGCTCGGTCATCCGTTCACGGTAGCCCGCGCGTCCCCGTCCTGGCCGTCGCCCCGCACCTCGTGCAGGGCGATCAGCGAGTCGGCGGCCGAGGCGAGCAGCTCCGGCGCGGAGATGCGGCGGGGCGCGCGTTCCACCTGCCCGGGGGAGGGCAGCTCCTCGTCCGAGACGTGCAGCTCGGTGAGCTTGCGCGCGGTGACCAGCACGCGCGCCTCCAGCGAGCTGACGGTCTGGTTGTAGCTGGTGACGGCGCCGTCGAGGCTGCGGCCCAGCTTGGCCACGTGCGTGCCCATCGTGGCCAGCCGCCCGTGCAGCTCCTTGCCGAGTTTGTGCACCTCGGCGGCGTTGCGCGCCAACGCCTCCTGGCGCCACGAGTAGGCGACGGTGCGCAGCAGCGCGATGAGCGTGGTGGGCGTGGCGATCACGACGTTGGTGGCGAACGCGTGCTCCATGAGCGACGGATCGGCCTGCAGCGCGGCCTCGAGGAACGGGTCGCCCGGGACGAACAGCACCACGAACTCCGGCGACGGCTCGAACGCGGCCCAGTAGGTCTTGGCCGACAGCTGGTCGACGTGCTGGCGCAGCTGCCGGGCGTGGGCGGTGAGGCGCTCGCGGTGCACGTCGGGGTCGTTGCTCTCGACGGCCTCCAGATACGCGGCGAACGGCACCTTCGCGTCGACGACGACCTGCTTGCCGCCGGCGAGGTGCACCACCATGTCGGGGCGCACACCGCCGTCCTCACCCTGGCCGACCACCTGCGTGGAGAAGTCGCAGTGCTCCACCATGCCGGCGAGCTGCACGATGCGCTCCAGCTGCAGCTCGCCCCAGCGGCCGCGGACCTGCGGGGCCCGCAGCGCGTTGACCAGCGACTTCGTCTCACCGCGCAGCGCGTCGGAGCTGCTGCGCATGGCGTTGACCTGCTCGCGCAGCCCCGCGTAGGCCGACTCGCGCTCCATCTCGACGGTGCGCAGCTGGCCCTCCACGCGCTGCAGCGTGGACGCCATGGGGTCGAGCAGCTTGCCGATCGCGCTGGCCCGCGCGGCGGCGTCGCCGTCGGCCTTGGCGTGCAGCGCCGCGGTGGCTTCGGAGATCCGACCCTCCGCGAGCGCCATGAACTGTGCGTTGTTGGCCGCCAGCGCGTCGGCCGAGAGCGCCTGGAACGCCTGCTTCAGCTCGACGTCGCGGCGGGTGAGCAGCTCCTCGCGCCGCGCTCCCGCCTCGCGCTCGCTGCGCAGTGCGGCCCCGGCCGCCGCGGCCTCCGACTCCGCGCGCCGCAGCCGTTCGACGGCACGGTCGTGCTCCTCGCCGAGATCCTCCAGGCGCTCCAGCAGCCCGGCGCGCTCGGCGCGCATGCCCGCAGCGTCGGCCCGCAGCATGGCCGACGCGTCGGACGCGGCCCGGGCGGCGTCGGCGACGGTGGCCCGGGCCCGCGCCGTGACGAGCGCCCAGGTGACGCCGGCCCCGATCGCCAGCCCGACGACCAGGCCGATGAGCAGCGCGGTGGTGTCCATGGATCAAGGGTGCACACGGGCACCGACAGTTTCGGTGCAGGCGCGCCGGGTGAGTCGACGAGCGGTCGAACGCTTGGTCGAGCGGAGGGGGTCGTGCGCGCACAGGGGTTCAGTGGGCCGCCTCGTGCGCCAGGAGCTTCGCCTTCACGTCCACACCCCAGCGGAAGCCGCCCATCGTGCCGTCGGTCCGCAGCACCCGGTGGCACGGCACGAACAGGGCCGCCGCGTTGCGGGCGCAGGCCGAGGCGGCCGCCCGCACCGCCGCCGGACGCCCCGACTTCGCCGCGTACTCGGTGTACGTGACGGGCGCGCCGGCCGGCACGGTGCGCAGCACGTCCCAGGCGTGCTCCAGGAACTCGCCCGAGCGCTGCCGCACCGGCACGTCGTCGATCGCCGAGAGATCGCCCGCGTGGTAGCGGGTGATGGCGTCGCCGACCGCACCGATGTCGCCCTCCACCACCGAAGCGGGCCGGATCGAGGTGTGGATCAAGGGCAGCAGGTCGTCGAGCGACGCCGTCCAGCCCGAGGCCAGGACGGCTCCGTCGACGTCGACGACGGCGGTGAACGGACCGATCGGGGTGTCCAACGTGGACCAGGTAGTGGTCATGCAGTCCTCCAGAGGTGGGTGGCGGCGTAGGACCGCCAGGGCTTCCAGTTCTCGGACCGCGCGGTGAGCCCGTCGACGTCGGACGGGAGTCCGAGCGCGGCGGCTCCGCGGCGGACCGCGAGGTCGGTGGCGAGCAGCTCGTCGGGGTCGCCGAGCAGGCGCATGGCGAGGTAGCCGGCCGTCCAGGGGCCGACGCCGGGCAGCGCGACGAGGTCGGCCCGCAGGTCGGCGGGGTCGCGGCCGGCGTCGAGCACGAGATCCCCGGAGGCGATGGCCACGCACAGCCCGACGACGGTGTCGATCCGTCGCGCGGGGCCGCGGAGCACCTCCCGTCCCCGTTCGGCGATCGTCGTGGGGGTGGGGAAGAGCAGGTCGGGGCCGTCCTGGGCGAGTTCCGGCGGCAGCCGGTCGCCGAGCGCGGCGGCCAGCCGCGACCCCGCCGTGCGGGCCGCCGCCACCGACACCTGCTGCCCGAGCACCGCGCGCAGCGCCGTCTCGGCGCCGTCGACCGTGCCGGGCAGCCGGATCCCCGGCACCGCCGCGACCCGCGGGGCGAGCGCGGGGTCCGCCCCGAGCAGCTCGTCGACGGCGACGGGATCGGCGTCGAGGTCGAGCAGCCACCGCAGGCGCGCGACCGCGGGGCCGAGGTCGCGCGGATCGGCGAGCCGCAGTGTCGCGGTGATGTGGGTCGCGGTGATGTGGGTCGCGGTGATGTGGGCAGAGCCCGTGTCCAGCTCCATCGCGGCCGTCGCGGGGCCGTGGGGCAGCCGCAGCGTGCGGCGGTACCCGCGGTCGTCCAGCTGCTCGACGCCGTCCAGCGAGCGGGCGCGGAAGAACCCGAGGAGACCCTCCGCGTCGAACGGCGGGCGGTAGGGCAGCCGCAGCACCAGCGTGCCCGCGACGGCCGGCACGCTGCCCCGCTTGCGGCCGGCCTCCGTCCGCAGCGTCGTGGGTGGCACCCCGTAGACCTCGCGGACGGTGTCGTTGAACTGCCGGACGCTCGCGAACCCCGCCGCGAACGCGATGTCGGCCATGCCGAGCGGGGTGGTCTCGATGAGCAGTCGCGCGGTGTGGGCGCGGTGGGCGCGGGCGAGGGCGAGGGGTCCGGCGCCGAGCTCGGCGGTCAGCACGCGGCCCAGCTGCCGCTCCGAGTACCCGAGCGCGGCGGCCAGCCCCGCGACGCCCGCGCGCTCGACGACACCGTCGGCGATCAGACGCATCGCGCGGGCGGCGAGGTCGGCGCGGATGTTCCAGTCGGGCGAGCCGGGCACGGCGTCGGGCAGGCAGCGGCGGCAGGCGCGGTAGCCCCGCTGCTGGGCGGCCCCCGCCGTGGGCAGGAACTCGACGTTGCCGCGCTTGGGCGTGGTGGCCGGGCAGGACGGGCGACAGTAGATCCCGGTGGTCCGGACGGCCGTGATGAAGTGGCCGTCGAACCGCGCGTCGCGGGAGGCGACGGCGCGGTAGCAACGTTCCTGGTCGAGGAGCACGAGGGCAACTCTGCCACCGCCGGTGACCGGTCTCTGGCGGAAATCGGACACGGCCGCCCGCTCATCCGCGTGACGAGGTCGCGACCGCTCATGTCGGTCAGCAGCCCTACCCGACCGGGCCGGGTCGGCTGGCCGGCAATCCGCTCGGCCGGTTCCGGCGGACGATCAGGACGGCCAGCCCGACGTACGGCCCCACGTCGAGCGAGTTCCGCCACCGCGGCGGCCCCGGCAGCAGCCACCGGATCTACGGCAGCGACGGCAGCGTCACCAGGGCGGCCGCCTACGTGGCGTCGCAGGTGGCGACGGCCGCGGGCTCCTGACGGCCCGGCGACCGCGACGAGGGCTGTTCGTCCCGGACAAGGCCGTGGGCAAGCACATCGGCCCCATCCTGGGCAAGCTCGACCTGCCCCGTCCGGCGACGACGACCGCCGCGTGCGCGCCGTGCTCGCGTACCTGCAGGCCGCCGGATGGGGCGGGACTACCCTGGTACCTCGTGTCACTCACCCTCGGGATCGTCGGCCTGCCCAACGTCGGCAAGTCGACGCTGTTCAACGCGCTCACCAACAACGATGTCCTCGCCGCGAACTACCCGTTCGCCACGATCGAGCCCAACGTCGGCGTCGTGCCCCTGCCCGACCCGCGCCTCGCCGAGCTGGCGAAGATCCACGGCTCCGTGAAGATCGTGCCGGCCGTCGTGTCGTTCGTCGACATCGCGGGCATCGTCAAGGGCGCGTCGGAGGGGGCGGGGCTGGGCAACAAGTTCCTGGCCAACATCCGCGAGTCCGACGCGATCTGCCAGGTCGTGCGCGTGTTCGACGACCCCGACGTCGTGCACGTCGACGACCGCGTCGACCCCGCCGCCGACATCGAGACGATCTCCACCGAGCTGATCCTCGCCGACCTCCAGACGCTGGAGAAGGCCGTCCCGCGCCTGACCAAGGAGGCGCGGATGCAGAAGGACCGCCGCCCCGTCCTGGAGGCCGCGGAGAAGGCCGTCGAGATCCTCAACGGCGGCACCACGCTGTTCGCCGCGGGCGTCGACAACGAGCCCCTGCGCGAGCTCACCCTGCTCACCACCAAGCCGTTCCTGTACGTCTTCAACGCCGACGAGGGCGTGCTCACCGACGACGCGAAGCGCAAGGAGCTCACGGAGCTGGTCGCGCCCGCCGAGGCCGTCTTCCTCGACGCGAAGGTGGAGTCGGAGCTGCTGGAGCTCGACGACGAGTCGGCCGCCGAGCTGCTGGAGTCGATCGGGCAGAGCGAGCCGGGCCTCACCGCGCTGGCCCACGCCGGCTTCCGCACCCTGGGCCTGCAGACCTACCTGACCGCGGGGCCGAAGGAGGCCCGGGCGTGGACGATCCACCAGGGCGACACCGCCCCCCAGGCCGCCGGCGTGATCCACACCGACTTCGAGCGCGGCTTCATCAAGGCGGAGATCGTGTCCTACGACGACCTGATCGCCGCGGGCTCGATGGCGGCGGCCAAGGCCGCGGGCAAGGTGCGCATGGAGGGCAAGGACTACGTCATGGCCGACGGGGACGTGGTGGAGTTCCGCTTCAACGTCTGATCACTGCGAACCCGCGGCCACCAGCGTCGCGGTGATCGGTTCGAGCTCGGCGACCAGCTCGGCGAGCTCGGTGGGGGACAGGGCGTCGTAGGGCGGGGCGGCGAGCTCGTCGGTGAGGTCCTCGATGCGCTGCTTGGTCGCGCGGCCGGCGTCGGTGAACCAGCCGTCGGCGTCGACGAGCCCGCGCTCGCGCAGCCCGGCCATGACCTCGGCCAGCCGCTCCTTCGGCAGGTGGTGGATGCGCCCGAACGACTCCGGCGGGTGGATGCCGTACTCCAGCGCGGAGAGCACGTGGGCCTCCGTGCCGCCGATCTGCGCTCCGAGGAGGGCGGCGACGTGCCCGTCTCCGCGGTGCTCGCGCAGCATGTTCGCGGAGTGCCACAGCCGGGTGACCGGGTCGCCCGGCACCGGCAGGGTGCGCAGCCCGGCGTACATCACCCGGCCGTTCGTCGGTGCGCTCGTCGCGGCCTTCGTCGTCAGGTCGGCGGCGCGCACCAGGCCGGCTGAGCCGGCCAGCTCGTCGCCGAGGATCCGGCGGACGGAGTTGGCGCTGCCCCGCTGCCACGCGGCGAAGGAGGTCTCCGGCGGGACCGTCTCCCACGCGCTGGGGATGTGCCGCGCGGCCTCGCCCTCGGCGAAGCTGTAGAAGGCCGCGTGCACGACCTGCGCCGGCACCCGCCCCAGCGGAGCCGCACGGCTGGCGAAGTAACCGTCCCAGTAGGTGCGGTGGCCGAGCGCGGCCATCTCCTCGTTGGCCTCGTCGGCCATGTAGGTGACCAGGCAGATCGGCTCGAGGAGCTCGAACATGCGACGGGCGGTGCTCGTGGTGGGCATACGGGTCTGACCCGCCGGGCGCGGCGGACTCATCGGTGCGCCGCGGACTCAGGAGCCCGTGTCCGCCGCCTCCGCGATACGGGCTGCGGCCCACGTGGCGAAGAGCTCGAGGCCGTCGGCGGCCTGCGTGCCGCGGGCGGCGGTGTAGATGTCGAGCTGCAGTTCCGGGTCGGCCGGCAGCTGCGTCGCCTCGACGTCGAGGTCGAGCTCACCGACGGCCGGATGCCGCAGCCGTTTGCGTCCACTGCGGTGGAACCGGATGTTCTGGGAGGCCCAGTGCCGGCGGAACAGCTCCGACTGGGTGGAGAGCTCGCCGACCAGGATGATGAGGTCCCGGTCGTGGGGGTTGCGCCCCGCCTCGAGCCGGAGCATCGCCGCCGCGTCCATCGCCATGCGGTCGAAGTCGACGAAGAACTCCCGCCCGGACGGGTCGAGGTAGAAGGAACCGGGTGGTGTCGGCGGGCCGCTTCCCGGCCGCACCGGCGACCGCGGAGTTCAGCACGGGCGAGTAGAGGGCACGCGCCAACGGGTTCGTGGCGAGAATGTCGTGGCGGGCGTTGCGCACCCACGCCGGAGCCCCGGTGACGGCGGGGAACTCGCGCACCCGGGTGCGCTGGTCGGGCGTGCGCATGCGGTCCAGGTAGGCGCGGGCGGCGACCTGTGGGGGTACTGCGTTCACCTGGAAAGCCAGGCACTGCCACCGCCGGGTCCGGCACCGCAGGGTGGACGTCGTGAGCACAACGACAGCGCCCGGGTCGGATCATCCTGTCGGTTACTTCATGATCCTGCTGAACAACAGCATCATCGTCACCAGCCCGCCGAAGATCGAGGCCTCGCTGGGATTCTCATGACCCCGTCTTCAACGGCGACGGCACGTCACAGCCGACCGTCGGGCTGGTCGTCACCCGAGACGGTACCGCCGGCCGCATCCGGCCCGGCGACACCGTCTGGACCCCGGCCGGTGAGGAGCACTGGCACGGAGGCACCGCCGACACGATGATGTGCCACTACACCATCCTCGACGCCTCCGGTGACGGCGAGGCCACCACCTGGCTCGAACCGGTCACCGACGAGCAGTACGCCACGGCCGTCGCCGACGTCTGAGACGCCGTGGCACTACTCTCGCCGCGCATGTTCCCGGCGGGGTTGTCGATGCTGTGGGAGTCGACCGATCCGGTGGACGCCCTCCGCGCCCGGTTCGGGCCCGACGGCTTCGACGACGCGGCCGGCTGGCTCGGCGCGTGTCTCGCCCGGGCCTGGGACGTCGACGTGCAGGCGTGCGACCGGATCCTGATCAGTGACAGGAACGCCATCGCGTGGGTCCACACGGGCCGGGAGATGCTGGTGGCCAAGTGGTCCTGCGACCGGAGCCGGTTCGCGACGCTGTCCGCGGTCGCCGATCTGCTCCGCGCGCTCGACGGGCAGCAGGTGCCGGTGGCGCCGCCGCTGGCGTCGGTCGACGGGCGGCACCGGGTGGTCGTCGACTCCGGTCCGTCGCCGCTGTCGGTGATGGTGCAGCCCTGCGTCGACGGCGACCTGCTCGACGTCGCCGACCTCGCCGCGGTCCGCAACGCCGGTGCCTGCCTCGCGTCCCTGCACCACGCCCTGGCGGCCCACCGGGACGACCGGCCGGCTGCGGCCGCCCCCGTCGACCTGCGGCAGCGGGTGGAGCGGTGGTGGGAACGGGGCGGTGCCGGGAAGGCCCCGGCGGCGTCGGCGAGGCGGCGGAAGATGATGGCGGGACTTCCCCGATCGACGGACGGCCGCAACTGGTCCACGGCGACTACCGCGCCTCCAACATCCTCACGGCCGGCCCGGAGATCCGTGCCGTCATCGACTTCGACGAGGTCAGGTGGGACCACCGCATCACCGACGTCGCCAACGCGTTCGTCCGGCTCGGCACCCACTTCGCTGGCGGCCCACCCCGGCCCAGGCCCGTGTCGACTTCCTGGAGGGGTACCGGTCGGTGCGGCCGCTCACCCCGCTCGAACACCGGTGGCTCGACGTGGTCGTGCTCTGGTACGGCATCGGGGCCATCCCGGCGGGTGATGATCCGGCCGGATGGGCGGACGCCCTCTAGCCCAGCGGTACCTCGGCCGACCGCGTGACGACCGCGTCGAGGCTCGCGAGCTGCTCCTCGTCGAACGTGATGGTGCCGGCGGCCGTGTTCGCCTCGAGGTGGCCGACGTCCGCGGTGCCCGGGATGAGCAGCACGTTCGTGGCGTGGTGCAGCAGCCAGGCCAGGCCGACCTGCGACGGGGTGACCCCGAGCGACTCCGCCACGGCCTGGACCGCCGGCTCGTCGGTGACCTTCGGGACGCCGGGGAACGCGCCGCCGAGCGGGAAGAACGGCACCCAGGCGATCCCCTCCGCGGCGCAGAGCGCGAGCATCTCCTCGTCGCTGCGGGTGACGAGGCTGTAGGCGTTCTGGACGCAGACGATGCCCGCGGGGAGCCCCTGCCGCAGCCCGTCCAGCGTCACGCTGCTCAGCCCGATTCCGCCGATCTTGCCCTCGTCGCGCATGGCGACCATGACGGCGAGCTGGTCGTCGATGTCCACGACCTGGTCCCCTTCGGCGCGCAGGCCGGGGCCGGTGTCGAGGCGCCGCAGGTTCACGACCGGGATCCGGTCGAGGCCGAGGCTGCGCAGGTTGTCCTCGACGCTGGCCCGCAGCTGCTCGGGCCGCTGGGCGGGGCGCAGCGGGACGGGGCCGTCCCGGTCGGGATCGGCGCCGACCTTGCTCACGACCAGCACGTCGTCGTAGGGGTGGAGGGCCTCGCGGAGGAGTCCGTTGACGAAGCCGTCGCCGTAGAACTCGGCGGTGTCGACGTGGTCGATGCCGAGCTCGACCGCGCGCTGCAGGAGCGCGATCGCCGCGGCGCGGTCGTCGTGCAGGCGTTCGAGCTGCATCGCGCCGTACCCGATGCGCGACACGGTGGTGATGGTGGGAGTCATCGTCGGCCGTCCTGTGCGATCCTGGTAGAAGCGGAGGTGCCTCCGCTCTCGACCGTAGCACTAACGGAGGGACCTCCGCTTTGCGTGCCGACGCGCAGCGCAACCGCGACACCCTGGTCGCGGTGGCGCGGGCTGCCTTCACCGCCGCCGACGACACCGTCCCGCTCGAGGGCATCGCGCGCGACGCCGGCGTCGGGATCGGCACGCTCTACCGCCACTTCCCGACACGTGAGTCGCTCGTGGAGGCGGCCTACGCGGCCGAGCTCGACGACGTCGTGGCGAGCGCGGGCGACCTGCTCGACCGGCTCGCCCCCGACGTCGCGCTCCGGGCCTGGATGGACCGCTACGCGGAGTTCGTCGCCACGAAGCGCGGGATGCTGGACACGCTGCGCGCCGGCTGGGCGTCGGGCCGGCTCGCGACCCCGACCACGCGGGAGCGCATCACCGGCGCGATCGCCACGATCCTCGCGGCGGGGGCCCAGGCGGGTTCGCTGCGAGCGGACGTGGATCCCGACGACGTCACCGCGATGATGCTCGGAGTGTTCCTGTCGACGGCGAGCGGCCCTTCGGACCAGACGCGACGGCTGCTCGACCTCGTCGCCGACGCGCTGACGGCCCCGGGCCACGCCGGCTCGGTGGCGATCGACGAGCGGTAGCCGCCGGCCGGGTCACTCCTCGTCCGCCACCGATCGATCGAATGCCCGTTTCGGCACTTCTGATGAACCTGTCCACAGCTGTGGAACGTGCCGGAGCCGGTTACCGAAATCTCTCGTGACGCGAGGAACCGGGGGAACCGTGATGGGTGTAGGCCCGGTAACGACGGGAGCCCGTCTCCCCCGAGGGGGAGACGGGCTCCGTGTCGTGGAACGACGATCAGACGACGCGCACGCCCTGGGCCTGCGGGCCCTTCTGGCCCTGGCCGATCTCGAACTCCACTCGCTGCCCCTCGTCGAGGCTGCGGAATCCGCTGCCGTCGATCTCGGAGTAGTGGACGAAGACGTCAGCGCCGCCCCCGTCGACGGAGATGAAGCCGTAGCCCTTCTCCCCGTTGAACCACTTCACGGTTCCCTGTGCCATGCAACTGCTCCCTGCAGGTGGTGATGGGGCCCGCACCGTGCGGTCCCCGGCCTTCCCGTTCTGGCGAGCGTGATCACACGACACCTGAAACTACGGCCGACCGATGAAACTCTCGCATGCCCCGGATGGTTCCCGTAAGCGGGTACCGCCTGTGAGTTTCCAGATCGTCGATCCGGATCGATCAACGGCGCGCCGCGACGGCTCCCGCCAGTTCGTCGAGCAGGGCCGCGGTGGTGTCCCAGTCCATGCACGAGTCGGTGACGCTCTGGCCGTAGATCATGTCCGCACCGACGTCCTGCCGGCCCGCGACCAGGAAGCTCTCCAGCATCACCCCGGCGACGCCCCGTTCGCCGGCCGCGATCCGGGCGGCGATCTCGCGCGTCACCGCGGCCTGGCGGACGTGGTCCTTGCCGCTGTTGCCGTGGCTCGCGTCGACGACGACGCGCTCCGGCAGGCCGGCCCTGCGCAGGGCCGCGAGCGTGCTGTCGACGGAGGCGGCGTCGTGGTTGGGACCGGTGGCACCGCCGCGCAGGATGACGTGCGCGTCGGGGTTGCCCGCGGTGGTGACCAGAGCGGCGACCCCGTCGTGGTCGATGCCCATGAACACGTGGCTCGCCCCGGCCGCGCCGACGCCGTCGACCGCCACCTGGACGTCACCGTCGGTGGGGTTCTTGATGCCGACGGGCATCGACAGCGCGCTGCACAGCTGCCGGTGCACCTGGCTCGCGGCCGTGCGGGCCCCGATGGCGCCCCAGGTGACGACGTCGGCGAGGAACTGCGGGGTGATGGGGTCGAGGAACTCGCAGCCCACCGGCAGCCCCAGCGCGATGATGTCGAGCAGCAGCGCGCGGGCCGTGCGCAGGCCCGTGTTGACGTCGTAGGTGCCGTCGAGGCCGGGGTCGTTGATCAGACCCTTCCAGCCCACCGTGGACCGCGGCTTCTCGAAGTACGTGCGCATGACGACGCACAGCTCGCCGGAGAGCATGTCGGCGTGGGCGGCGAGGCGGTGGGCGTAGTCGAGGGCGGCGGCGGGTTCGTGGATCGAGCAGGGGCCGACGACGACCACGAGGCGGTCGTCGCGGCCGTCCAGGACCTCGACGACGTCACGGCGGGAACTGGTGACCGTGGAGGCGATGCGCGGTTCGACCGGCAGCTCGGCGCGCAGCGATGCGGGGGAGACCAGCGGGCTGATCTTCGCCGTGCGCTGCTCGTCCAACGCCGCGGGGGCGGTCAGAGGCATGACGGGGGGGCCTTTCGTTGTGCCGAACCACCGCGCCGAGCAATCTCCGAGCCGGTGGGGATCCGGCTCGGGAGTGGGGAGTCAGCGCAGCGTTTCGCCCGCCGACCCGTTCCGGGCCGGTGACGTAAACCAGTACTGGTGCTGCACGGCGGCGACTCTAGCAGTGCCCGTCCGGCCTACCTCGTTCTGATGAAACCGGACGGCTCGTGTTACCGGAACGGGTGCCGGCGACGAGGTCTGCAGTGTCCCGTCACCACATCAGTACGAGGAGTCACCGGATGGCGAACGCACTCCGCTGCCGCTGCGGCCACGACGCCGACGTCCACGAGCACTTCCGGGCGGGCCGTGACTGCGGCATCTGCGCCGACTGCCGCCGCTTCACCAGCGCCGATCCCGAGCCGGTCGTGCTGGCCGGGGTGGCCTGGAACCGGCTCCGCACCCCGATCGGCGAAGCCCCCGTCAGCCCGCTGCGGACACCTGTTCGCTGATCGACGCGGCGAGCGCGGTGTCGAGGTCGGTGATCCCGCCCTCGGAGTGCGTGGAGCAGCGGAACGTGAGCGTGCGCCAGCGGATGTCGATGTCCGGGTGGTGGTCACGGTCCTCGGCGATCTCCGCGACGCGGTCCACCACGGTGATCGCGGCCGGGAACGAGGGCAGCACCGCGACGAGCACGAGCGCATCCCCCTCCCGTGTCCAGCCCGGGAGCTCACGGAGCGCGGCGGTGACGGCGTCGTCGTCGAGAAGCTGAGGCATGGGGCCATCCTGCCCGCCCCACCCGCGAGTCGGGGTATGGATGCGCACGAGTCGGGCTGTGAGTGGGCCGGGGGACTGCGACTCGCGAGTGGAGGCCGCGACTCGCGGGGTGGTGGGTCAGGCGTCGCGGCGGAGCATCCGGTAGGTCGTGAGGCCCGCGCCGACCGCGAGGTAGCAGAGGGCGCGCCAGGTGCTCTCCAGCAGGCCGCCCAGGGGCAGGGGATCGCGCAGGGCGTCGGCGCCCGCGCCCCAGCCGGACGTGAGCAGGTAGGGCTGCAGCCAGTTGAGCGACGGGATCGCGCCCAGCACGCCGAACACGATCAGCCCGCCCAGCACCGACGCGAGGACGACCAGCGGGTGCTCGGTGAACGCCGAGATCGCCAGCGCGATCGCCCCCACCGCCGCGAGCTGGACGACGGCCCACACCACGACCAACGCGACCCGGCCGAGCGCACCGCCCAGGCCGACCGACGTGCCCGAGAGCGTGACGAGCTGCCCGTCGGCGCCGCCGACCACCACCAGCCCGGCGACGACACCGACCACCGCGATCACCAGCGTGGCGAGCGCCGCGACGACGAGCACCCCGAACGCCTTCATCACGACCAGCCGCAGCCGGCCGACGGGGGCGATCAGCAGGCCGCGCAGGGTGCCGCTGGCGGTCTCGCCGGCGATGGCGTCCGCCGCGGCCATGGCGACGGCCAGCGGCAGCAGCAGCGTGAGCGACAGGGTGATCGCGGCGATGGGCAGGACGAGCCCGTTGCCGCCGATCTGCCCGATCAGCCCGGCGCCGGGGCGGCTGCCCGCCACCGCGACGCCGATCGAGATCAGGACCGGGACCAGCGCGAACACACCGAGCATCACCAGCGTGCGGGGCCGGCGGAGCACCCAGCGCAGCTCGGCGCCGAGCAGCCGGCCCAAGGGGGCCGCGGTGGCCGTTGCGGTGGTCACGTCTCCTCCGTCAGCCGTGCGAAGAGCTCCTCGAGGTTGGCGCGGGTGCGCCGGGCCTCGTGCACCGCGACGCCGGCGCGCACGAGCAGCGCGACGACGTCGGGGGTGGGCGGGCCGTCCCGGACGACGACGGCCGGTTCGGCCCCCTCCGCCCGGTAGGCGGTGGCGCCGGCCTCGCGCAGGGTGCGCAGGGCCAGGTCGACGTCCGGCGTGGCGACGACGAGGCCACCGCTGCCGGAGTCGAGCAGGGTCGACAGCTCCCCGGTGGCCACCAGCGACCCGGTCTGCAGGACGGCCACGTGCGTGCAGGTGGCCTCGACCTCGGCCAGCAGGTGCGACGACAGCACCACCGTGGCGCCGGCGGCGTGCAGCTCGGCGATGATCCCCCGCACGTCACGGGTGCCGGCGGGGTCGAGCCCGTTGGTCGGTTCGTCGAGTACGACGAGCCGGCGGGGGATGAGCAGCGCGGAGGCCAGTCCGAGGCGCTGCTTCATGCCGAGCGAGTAGCCGCGGAACCGGCGGTCGGCGGCCGCGGCCAGGCCGACCCGTTCCAGCGCCGCGTCGACCGCCGCCGGGATCTCCCGCGACGCGAGAAGCGGCTCGGTGGCCGCCACCCGCCGCAGGTTCTCCCGGCCCGACAGGAACGAGTGGAACCCCGGGCCCTCCACCAGCGCCCCGACGTGGGGTAGGGCGTCCGCCGCGCCGTCGGGCATCGGGTGGCCCAGCAGCTCGGCCGTGCCCGCCGTGGGGCGGGTGAGGCCGAGCAGCATCCGGATCAGCGTGGTCTTGCCCGAGCCGTTGGGGCCGAGCATGCCCAGCACGGACCCGGCGGGGACGTCGAGGTCGATGCCGTCGACGGCGACGGTGTCGCCGAAGACCTTCCGCAGGCCGACGGCGCGGGCCGCCAGCGCCGTCGTGACCTGCGGTTCTTCGGTCAGTGCTGTGGTCACTACTTCGCCAGTGCCGCGGTGAGCACCTGCTCGGGCACCGCACCGATCGCGATGCGGCCGTCGTCGGTGATGATCGCGGCCGCGACGGCGGTGGTGATCAGCCGGCCGCTGCCCCAGGTGCCGCTGACGGGGGTGCCGAGCGACGAGAGGTCGAACGAGCCGCGCCTGGGGGCCGCCCCTGCGTCCTGCCGGGGCATGCTCGCCACGAGCACGGTGTCCCAGCCGTCGCCCACGACCGTCGGCTTCGTGGCGCCGGCGGGAGGGCCCTCGGGCTTCGCCGGCTTGGCCGTCTGGTCGGGCGTGGTCACGGTGGAGCCGGGCGGGGGCGTGAACGTGAACAGCGACGCGTCCTGCGGGCCGAACGTGATGTCGCTGAACCCGACCTGCAGCGCCGGGTCGGACGAGCCGTTGGCCAGCACCGCGAGCTGCAGCGGCATGCGGGTCTCCGAGTCGACGGCCACGCGCACCTCGCGCAGCAGCGTCCGCTCGGTGGGTGCCGGGGTCAGCACGAGGGCGTAGGCCGGGCGGCCGGCGACCTCGGCGGTGCCGTCGACGCTCACCACGCTGGTGGCGCGCAGCTTCGCGATGGCCTCGGTGGCCGCGGCGGCGGGGTCGGTGGCGGCCTTCTCCGGGGTGGTCGCGGGCCTGTTGCCCTCCGGCGCCTTCGTCACGGACTTGTCGGCGGAGTTCCAGGACCAGAACGTGGTGCCGTCGGCGACGAGCGTGCGCTCACCGGTGCCGGACGGCACCTGGGCGCGGGCCTTGCTCGTGCCGTCGGTCCAGATCCGGGCGGTGCTCGTGCCGTCGGCGGCCTGGGGGATGCCCGGCAGCGCGGGGAGGCCCAGGTTGTTGTCGAGCTCCACCGTGCCGTTCAGCGGGCCGGGATGCGCCGCCAACACGGAGCTGACGAGGTCCTCGGCGCTCACCGGGGGCAGCTGGGGTGCGGCACCGGCGCCGGCGGGTATCGCCAGCAGTCCGAGCCCCACGATTCCCGCCACTGCGATCCCGGCCGCCACTCTGCGTCCTGCCGTACCTGTTCGCGCCATGACCACAGCCTGACTCATCGCTGCTGAGAGTGTTCTGAGGTGAGGTCCCGGTACGTTTCCACTGATGGCACGCGTACTGGTGGTCGATGACGAGCCGGGCATCCGGACGGCGGTGGCGCGCGGCCTGACGGCGGAGGGCATGGAGGTCGTGGCCCTGCGCGACGGGCCGTCGGCGCTCGACGCCGCGCTCACCGGCAGCTTCGACGCGATCGTCCTCGACATCATCCTGCCCGGCCTGTCGGGCTACCGGGTGCTCGAACAGCTGCGCGCCGCGGGCGTCGACACGCCGGTGCTGCTCGTCTCGGCCAAGGACGGCGAGTTCGACCAGGCCGACGGCCTCGACCTCGGCGCCGACGGCTACCTCGTCAAACCGTTCGCCTTCGTGGTGCTCGTCGCCCAGCTCAAGGCCATGCTGCGCCGCCGCGACGCCACGCTGGGCCGCACGGGGCAGCGGGTGCGGCTGGGGTCGCTCATCGTCGACCCGGTGGCGCGGTCGGTGAGCTGGGAGGGCGAGTCGATCGAGCTGTCGCCGCGGGAGTTCGCGCTGCTGCACGCGCTGGCCAGCCGTCCCGACACCGCCGTCGGCAAGGACGACCTGCTGCGCATGGTCTGGGGCGACGAGCAGGCGGCCAGCCGCAACGTCGTCGAGGTCTACGTCGGGTACGTGCGGCGCAAGCTGGAGGCGGTCGGGGCCGGGCACGTGCTGAAGACGGTGCGCGGGTTCGGCTACATCGTCGGATCATGAGGTTCCGACGCTGGTGGGCGGCCCGCCCGCTGCGGTGGCGCATCACCTTCGCCGTCGGGGCCGTCGCGCTGGTGACGTTGCTGCTGCTCAGCCGGCTCGGCGCCGGGCTGCTCACCGGGGCCCTGCTCGGCGCGGCCGACGACGAGCTGCGCCAGCAGGCCGACGCCGCCGTCACCCAGCTCGTCGCGGGGGACGCGCCGAGGAACGTGCGGGCCCCGGGCCTGCGCGTCGTCGACACGGCGGGGGATCCGGTCGACGGCGGGCCCGCGCTGCCACTGGACGTCGGGCAGGTGCGGCAGCTCGCGGCCGGTCAGCCACTGATCGTCGGATCGTTCCGGGAGCTGCGGCGCGTGCTGGCGGAGCCCGCGGTGGCGAAGGACGGGTCGACGCGGCTCGTCGTCGTCACGGGGGACCTCGTGGGCGGCGCCACCCTGATCGCCCGGGCGGCCGCGGCGTTCGTGCTGGCGGCGGTGCTGGTCGCGGTGGTGGTCGCGGCCGCGGCCTGGGCGGCCACGCGTGCGGCCCTGCGCCCCGTCGACCGGATGCGGACGGCCGCCGCGCGCCTGCCCCCGGGGGAACGGCTGCCGGTGCCGGTGGCCCGCGACGAGGTGCGCGCGCTGGCCGAGGAGATCAACCTGCTGCTGGCGCGGCGGGACGAGGCCGTGTCCCGGTTGGAGCGGTTCACCGGCGACGCCGCGCACGAGCTGCGCTCCCCGGTGGCCGCCATCCGTGCGCAGGCGGAGGTGGCGGTGGCCCATCCCGATCCCGAGCTCACCGACGAGACTCTCCGGTCGGTCGCCGAGGAGGCCGCGCGGCTGACGACGCTGCTGTCGGACCTGCTCGCCCTCGCCCGGGCCGACGCCGGTCAGCGCGTCGCCGCCCGGCCCGTGGACCTCGTCGACGCCGTCCGTGCGGCGGTCGGGCGGGTGGTCGGCGGGCCCGCCACCGAGGTCGTCGCCCCTGGTCCCGCGTCGGTGGCGGCCACCCCCACGGAGGTGGCGCTCGTGCTCGACAACCTCGTCGGCAACGCGCGACGGCACGCCCGATCGCTGGTCAGGGTCGTGGTGCTGCCCGCGGGGCGCTGGGTGCGGCTGGTCGTCGAGGACGACGGTCCGGGCATCCCCCCGGGCGACCGGCTGCGCGTCTTCGACCGCTTCACGCGCCTCGATCCGGAGGGTGGGGGCGGCGCCGGGCTGGGTCTGGCACTGGTCGCGGCGCTGGTGCAGGGCCGTGGGGGGACGGTGGCGGCCGGGGCGACGGCCGCGGGCGGCGCGCGGCTGGAGGTGCGCTGGCCTGCGGCGACGTCCCCGTCCTGACGACCGCCCTGCCCATTCCGGTGCGGTGGCCCGCAGCGTGATCAGCGCACACGGCGATCACGGCCGCCTGGTCGGGGTGATCGGGAGGGTCGTGCGCCAGTGGGGTGGCGTGTCGAGCGTCGACGGGAGGCGGGTGGTGGGATCGCCGTGCGCCGCGTCGACCTGGAAGCGGGTCAGGAAGAGGGCTCCGGTCAGGTCCGCGCCGGCGAGGTCCGCACCCCGCAGGTCCGCGCCGATGAGGTCGGACCTGCGCAGGTCGGCGCCGGTGAGGTCCGCGCCGATCAGGGAGGCCCCGCGCAGGCTCGCGCCCCGCAGGTCGGCCCCGGAGAGGGTGCGGCCGGTGAGGTCGGCGCCCCGCAGGTCGGCGCCGCGCCGACCGGTACGCCGCCGCCGGCGCACCGACCTCGCAGCCCGTGTGGTGTCGTCGCAGCCCGCCGGCGCGCTGCGAGGTGGCCGGGGGGCTGCGAGGTCGGGGGCGCGCACCAGTTCGCTCGTGCGCAGGAGGAGGACGTTGACCTCGCCCCGGAGCGCGTTCACGTCGAGCGCCGCGAGCTCGTCGGGACTGCTGCGGGTGAGTCGCTCCACCCGCTGCCGCGCTCGTCCCAGATCGGCGTGGACGGGCTCGGCCTCGGCTCGGCCCAGCGCGTCGGCGAGGTACCAGAGCAGCTCGTGCAGCGGTCGCATCACGGCGAAGGAGTCGAACATCGGCTGCGCGATCGCGGGGTCGGAGCGCCAGTCACGCCCGCCGAACGTCACGCGGGTGACCTGCTGGCCGGCACCGAAGCAGTCGAACACGGTGCAGCCGGCGAACCCGCGCTCGCGCAGGTCGGCGTGGATGCCGCAGCGGAAGTCGGGCTGCAGGTTCGCGCACGGCTGCCCGGCCGGCTTGTCGACGGCGAAGTCGGACGAGGCCGCGAACGCCGGTGCCACGCAGCACAGGCCGGCGCAGCTGCCGCAGTCGGCGCGCAGATCGTCCACGGGTGGACGATAGGGCCCGTGCCGGTTCTGAGCTCGACCGTCCTCGTCGACGCCCCGCCCCGGACGGTCGCCGGGATCCTGCGTGACGCCCACATGGCCGCGGAGGCGCTCGCCCGGCTCGGCCACCGCTGGGGTGACGGGCCGCGACTGCTGTCGCCCGGCGACGAGGTCCGCGTGGTCGGGCGGGTGCTGCCGGGCCTGCGCGTTCCGGTGCGGACGGTGGTCGGGACGGTCTCGGCGTCGGGCATCACGTCGGCGTTGCGCGCAGGACCCCTGCCCGCGCTGCACCACGACGTCACCCTGACGCCGGACGGCGCGGGCACCCGCGTGCACGACGAGCTGCGCTGGACCTCGCCGCTCGGCCCGCTCGGGCGCCTCGCCGACGCCGCCGTGCTGCGCCGGGTCGGCGCCGACCTGCTCACGGCCCGCCGCGCCGTGCTGCTGGAGAGGGCGGTGGAGCTGATGGCCGGACCGGTGATCGTCGCGACCGCGCTGGTCCGCGACGGGCGACTCCTCATCGCGCAGCGCACCCGCCCGCCCGCGCTGGCGGGGATGTGGGAGCTGCCCGGTGGGCGCGTCGAGGTGGGGGAGTCCGAGGCCGACGCCGTCGCGCGCGAGTGCCGGGAGGAGCTGGGGATCGCGGTCCGGGCCACCGGGAGGCTCGGCACGGACCTGCCGATCGACGCCGCGGTCCTGCGTGTGCACACGGCGGAGCTCGACCCCGGTTCGCCGGAGCCGGTGGCGCTGGAGCACTCGGGCCTGCGCTGGGTCGGCCGTGCCGAGCTGGCCGGGGCGAACTGGGTCGCCGCCGACCGCGCGGTCCTCGCCGACCTGGAGGCGCTGCTCACCGTGCCCGTTCGCAGATAGCCGTGCGCGGATGGCCGTGCGCGGATGGCCGTGCGCGGATGGCCGTGCGCGGATAGCCGTGCGCGGATAACGGTGTTCCCGCACTGATATCCGCGCACGACCCCGGGGAGCCCGGCGTGATCACCGCCTCGGGACCGTCGACCGCCTGTGGGACGCCTCCCGGTCCCCGGGCGTCATCATGGGCCGGGTTCCCGTCCATGATCGGCGCCTCGGGGCCTGCAACCGGACGGCGTGCGGCTCCCCGTCCCGAAGCGGCGATCATGGGCCGGCCGCGTTCGCGATCGCAATCTCCTTGCGGCGGAACGGAACCCCGGCGGTGCGGGCGCCGTCCAAGCCGCATGTCCATCGACAGCATCCTCGTCCGGCAGGCCGGCGTGATCTCCCGCGAGCAGGCGCTCGCCGCGGGCCTCACCGCGGACACGATCGACCACCGCCTGCGCCTGCGCCGCTGGCGGCCGCTGCACCCCCGCGTCTACCTCGCCGCCGGCCATCGCCGCGACGACGAGGTGCGCGTGCGGGCCGCCCTGCTGTGGGCCGGTGACGGGGCCACCCTGTCGGGCACGGCCGCGGCGTGGTGGCAGGGCATGGCGGAGCGGGCCCCGGCCACCGTCGGGGTCACGGTGGGCCGGCACCGGCGGCCCCGTTCGCGGCCGGGGGTGGCGGTGCGCCGCCGGGAGCTGGCGGCGGAGGACGTCGCGGTGCACCGCGGCCTCGTGGTCACCGCGCCGCCGTTGACGGTGATCGAGTCGGCGGTCGAGCAGGGGGATCGCGGCAGCCTGCTGCTCGACCGGGCGCTGCAGCGGTGGGTGCGCTTCCCCGACGTCTACGAGGCGTACTGCCGCAACCTCGGATCACACGGCTCGGCGAGCGCCGGCCGGATGCTCGTGGCCGCCGCCGACCGCTCCGCGTCCGTGGCCGAGCGGCTGCTGGTCGCGATGCTCCGCGAGTCGGGGGCGGCCGGATGGCAGTGCGCGTTCCCGGCGGGCGGCCACCTCATCGACATCGCGTTCCCCGCCGCCCGCGTCGCGATCGAGGTGGACGGGTGGGCCTGGCACATGGACGCCGAACGCGCGGCCGCCGACAAGCGCCGCCAGAACGCGCTGGTGCGCCAGGGCTGGACGATCCTGCGCTACACGTGGCACGACCTCGTCGGACGACCCAAGGCGGTGCTGGCCGAGATCGCCCACGAGCTGGACCGGGCCCGGTCGGTGCAGGTCCGGCCCGGCGCGTGAGATGTCCGGGCGGTGATCACTGCCCGGGGACGGCGAACCGCGTGAGCCACGGCGGAGAGTCCCGCTCTGCCGATCACGGGAGCGCCGTCGGTTCGTGATCGGCGGTTCGGGACCGGCGACCGTCGGGGCGGCGGCTGCACGTCCCCCAACGGTGATCATGGAGCTCTGGCCGCACGGCAACCACCCCCGCCTCGGCCGGTCCGGCACTGCTGGCCGTCCACATTCACGCCCCGCCGCGCCCAGCTCGCCACACCGCGGCGCCCTCAACGCCGGTGACACCGCGCACGGAGACCCCGACTCGCGCGCATGGACGCCCCGACTCGCGCGCACGCAGACCCCGACTCGCGCGCACGCAGGGCCCGACTCGCGCGCACGCAGACCCCGACTCGCGCGCACGGAGACCCCGACTCGCGGGATGGCCTGTCTGCTCGCCGCCGCCGGCACCCGGAGGACGTGATCTCCACCACGTCTGCACCGGGCCCCGGACCCGGGGCGCCGACCTTCCGCGACCCGGCCCGGGCACCGTGCGAATGGGCCCCGTCCGCTCCCGCCGCCTCTCCGCGGCTCCGGATCCGACCGCCCGGCTCCCGATCGTGGCCGCTCGGCGTGGGGGTCCGGACGGATCGGTTCAGGGCCAGGCGCCACGAAGTGATCATGAACGGGACCTTGACGGCCACCCGGACATGGGCGTTCGATGCAAGTGCCGCGAAAGGGCGAGGGGCCTCCGCACGGGAGCCTCTGCTCACACCTGGGAATGAACGCCGGCACGCCCGGGCTATCCTGAGTTGTGAGCACAGCAACCACCCTCGCGGACCCCGCGGCCCAGTCCAGCGTGACCCGTGGGCCTGGCGCGCAGCTCCGCAACGTCGCCATCGTCGCCCACGTCGACCACGGCAAGACCACGCTCGTCGACGCCATGCTCCGCCAGTCCGGCGCCTTCGGTGAGCGCGCGGCCCTCGTCGACCGGGTCATGGACTCCGGTGACCTGGAGCGCGAGAAGGGCATCACGATCCTCGCCAAGCACACCGCGGTGAGCTGGCGCGGCATGACGCTCAACGTCGTCGACACCCCCGGCCACGCCGACTTCGGTGGCGAGGTCGAGCGCGGCCTGTCCATGGTCGACGGCGTCGTCCTCCTCGTCGACGCCAGCGAGGGCCCCCTGCCGCAGACGCGCTTCGTCCTCCGCAAGACCCTCATCGCCGGCCTGCCCGTCGTGCTGGTCGTCAACAAGACCGACCGCCCGGACGCCCGCATCGAGGAGGTCGTCGACCAGAGCCTCGAGCTGCTGCTGGAGCTGGCCGACGAGCTCGACATCGACGAGGCCATGACCTCGCGCCTGCTCGACCTCCCCGTCGTCTACGCGAGCGGTCGCGCCGGTCGCGCGTCACGCACGCGCCCCGCCGACGGCGAGCTGCCCGACGAGCCCGGCCTCGAGTCGCTGTTCGACGTCATCGCCGAGACGGTCCCGCCGCCCGCCGACGACGTGAACGCGCCGCTGCAGGCCCACGTCACCAACCTCGACGCCACCCCGTTCCTCGGCCGCCTCGCGCTGTGCCGGGTCCGGGCGGGCGTCATCCGCCGCGGCGAGTCGGTCGCGTGGATGCAGGACGGCGGCAAGGTCAGCCGCGTCAAGATCACCGAGCTGCTGCGCACCGAGGCGCTCACCCGCGTGCCGGCCGAGTCGGCCAGTGCGGGCGACCTCGTGGCCGTCGCCGGCATCCCGGACGTCACCATCGGCGACACCCTCGCCGACCCGGAGACCCCGGTGGCGCTGCCCCGCATCCACGTCGACGAGCCGGCCATCTCGGTCACCATCGGTATCAACACGAGCCCGCTCGTGGGCCGCGACACGCATCCGGGCACCAAGCTCACCGCCCGCCAGGTGAAGGGCCGCCTCGACAGCGAGCTCGTCGGCAACGTGTCGCTGCGCGTGCTGCCCACCGAGCGCCCCGACACCTGGGAGGTGCAGGGCCGTGGCGAGCTGGCCCTGGCCATCCTGGTGGAGCAGATGCGCCGTGAGGGCTTCGAGATGACCGTCGGCAAGCCCGAGGTCGTCACGAAGATCGTCGACGGCAAGAAGCAGGAGCCGTTCGAGCAGCTGTCGTGCGACGTGCCCACCGAGAGCCTCGGCGCGGTCACGCAGCTGGTGTCGGGCCGCAAGGGCGAGCTGATCCAGATGGTCCACGGCGACACCCGTGTGCGGCTGGACTACAAGGTGCCCTCGCGGGGCCTGATCGGCTTCCGCACGGAGTTCCTGACCATCACCCGCGGCGCGGGCATCGCCAGCCACGTGTTCGACGGCTACGGCCCGTGGGTCGGCGAGATCACCGACCGCCTGCGCGGCTCGCTCATCGCCGACCGCAGCGGCCCGGTCACCGGCTACGCGGTGGACGCGCTCGCCGACCGCGGCGTGCTGTTCGTCGGCCCGGGCACGGCGGTCTACGCCGGCATGGTCATCGGCGAGTACACGCGCAACGAGGACCTCGAGGTCAACATCGTGCGCGAGAAGAAGCTCACGAACATGCGCAAGTCCACCAGCGACGAGCTGGTGAAGCTGACGCCGCCCACGATCTTCACGCTCGAGCAGGCGATGGAGTTCTGCGCCGACGACGAGTGCGTCGAGGTCACGCCGGAGTCGGTGCGCATCCGCAAGGTCGAGCTCGACTCGCACCTCCGCGGCCGGATGCGTGCCCGGGCCAAGGCCTCCAGCTAGCCGGTCCCGCGGCGGGTGCGACCATGGCACCCGCCGCGGACCGCCGGTCCGCACCGCAGGACCGGAGGTGTGTGTGAGTCGCACGAGGACCGTGCTCCTGCTGTTACTGGCGGTCCTGCTCGCGGCCTGCAGCAACTCCCCGACGACGCCGCCACCGCCTCCACCGATCCCCACGCCGCAGAAGGAGCCGACGCAGCTCGTCGTCGGCGTCGACGCCATCCCCAGCGGGTTCAACCCGCACCTCATCGGCAACCAGTCGCCGCTCACCACGGCGCTCGCCACCCTCGTGCTGCCGTCGGTGTTCCGTCCCGACGCCCGGGGTGCGCTGCAGATCGACCCGACGATCGCCACGTCCGCCACGGTGTCGTCCACCGCCCCGTTCACGGTCACCTACGAGCTCAACCTCGAGGCGTCGTGGTCGGACAACGCGCCCATCGCGGCCGAGGACTTCGTCTACCTGTGGGAGCGCATGCGCGGCGACGTCGGCACCACCGACGCGGCGGGCTACCGGCTGATCACCGACATCAAGTCGCGGGCCGGGGGCAAGGCCGTCGACGTCGTGTTCTCCCACGCCTACCCGGGCTGGCAGCGGCTGTTCTCCGACCTGCTCCCCGCGCACCTGCTCAAGGACGCCCCCGGCTCCTGGACCGGCGCTCTCGCCGGCGGCCTGCCGACGTCGGGCGGGCCGTTCAAGGTGATCGGGGTCGACCGTGCCCGCGGTCAGGTCCAGCTCGCCCGCAACGACGCCTACTGGGCCACGCCCGCCGTGCTCGACCAGCTGGAGTTCCGCCGCCTCGACGCCGCGGGCATGGTGGCCGGGCTGTCCTCGGGTGACATCGCCATCGCGCTGCCGGAGGCCGACCAGGCCGTGCGCACGGCGCTGGGCGGACTCAGCCCGGCCCCGCACGTCCAGATCGCGCCGCAGCCCGTCGTCACGCAGCTCGGGCTGCGGGGCGACAGCGGCCCGATGGCGGACCCCCGGGTCCGCCAGGCCATGGGCGCGATCATCGACCGGGACGCCGTCCGGGCCGCCGTCGCGCCGGAGGCCCTGCCCGCCGACGCCTTCGGCCTGGCTCCCTCGGAGCCCGGCTACGCGTCGACGGCCCCCGCCGGAGCGCCCGCCCGCCCCGACCCGGCGTACGCGGCGCGGCAGCTGACGGCGGCCGGATGGGCGCGCAACGCCGTCACCGGCCGCTGGGACCTCCCGGGCGGCCGCCCCTCCCAGCTCGTGATCGGTGCCGCCGCGGAACGGCCGGAGGACCAGCAGGTGGCGCAGGTCGTCGCCAAGCAGCTGGCGGCCGCCGGCATCGCCGCGACGGTGGTGGCCCCTACGGCCACGGACCTGTTCGGGCTGGTCACCGTGCCTCCCACGCCACCGAGCCCGTCGCCCACCCCGTCGGCGACGCCGACCCCCACCCCCGGTCCCACGAGGTCGGCGGCCCCCACCACCACCTCCACATCGGGTGGGGGCGTGCGCGTCGACATGATGGTCCTGCCGCGCAACGTCGGCGGCGACCTCGGCACCGAGCTCTCGTCGGACTACGGCTGCCCGCAGCCGACGGCGCTGGTACCGGCGCCCCCGCGCTCGCCCACCGGGTTCTGCTCGCCCGCCCTGCAGCCCCTGTTCGACGAGCTGACCTCGGCGAACCCGCGGCCGGACCTGGCCGGCACCGTCGAACGCCTGCTCTGGCAGCAGATGCCGGCGTTGCCGCTGTTCCAGCCGGTGACGCTGGTGGTCAGTACGGCGGCCGCCGACGCGGCGACGAACGTCGGGCCCGGCCCGCTGGAGAGCGGACCGTTGACCGGGGCGGAGGACTGGCGCCCGTCAACCGGTTGACGGCATACTCCCGACGGCACTTAGTTACCGATAGGTAATCACGTGGATCCGGTGTGTTCGGTTCCGGTCACCCTTTGGTCACGATGAGGGGGGCGCCGGTGACGGTCGCGCAACCGGTTTCTACGGTGCCGAAGGGTCGATGCACCCGTTCGTCGACATGGGCGGCGGCATCGTCCCGTGACGACACGGACATCCGACCGGGACTGTCCAGCGGAGAGAGGTCAGGAAATCCATGAGGAGAACGAGAGCCGCGTCGCTGATCGCGATCGGGGCTGCGGCCGCGGTCGTGCTGGCGGCGTGCGGCACGGCGGCCGACAACGGTGGCACGGGTGGCGCGGGTTCTGACGCCCAGCGCAACGGCACCGCCGAGGGGGCCGTCAAGGGCGGCACGCTCAACATGCTGGGCGCGGGCGACGTCGACTACATGGACCCCAACATCACCTACTACTCGGTGGGTTACCAGGTGGCGCGCATGTACAGCCGCCAGCTGTTCACCAACCCGGCCGACCCGGCCACCAACCGCACCGCGGTGCCGGACCTCGCCGAGTCGATCCCGACCACCGACAACGGCGGCATCAGCGCCGACGGCAAGACGTGGACCGTGAAGATCAAGCAGGGCACGATGTGGAACTCCACGCCGCCCCGCCCGGTCACCGCGGCCGACGAGGTCATCGGCGTCAAGCGCACCTGCAACCCCGTGCAGCCCTTCGGTGGCCTGCCTGACTTCCAGAACCTGTTCGTCGGGTTCAAGGCGTTCTGCGACGGCTTCGCGAAGATCGGCCAGGACGCCGCCGCGATGAAGGCCTACATCCAGAACACCCCGCTCGCCGGCGTCACCGCGAAGGACGACAGCACCGTCGTCTTCACGCTGAACCAGCCCGCGCCCTACCTCGCGGAGATGCTGACGCTGCCGGCCCTCGGCCCGGCCCCCGTCGAGTACCTCGACTCGGTGCCCGGTAGCACCGACCTGGGCAAGAAGCTCATCGCGAACGGCCCGTACAAGGTCGACAGCTACGACCCGACGAAGCGCATCGAGCTCTCGCGCAACCCGTCCTGGAACGCCTCCACCGACACGGTGCGCGGCGCGTTCGTCGACAAGATCGTCATCGACGAGACCCAGTCGCAGGAGTCGGTGCAGCAGCAGCTGCAGACCAACACGCCCAGCGCCGACATGCAGTTCGACGTGGCCACGCCGGCATCGCAGATCCCGCAGCTGCAGGCGGCCAACGACCCGAACCTCACCCTCGGTTCGACGGCGTCGAGCAACCCGTACGTGATCTTCAACTTCAAGTCGCCCAACAACGGCTCGGCGCTGGCCAAGCCCGAGGTCCGGCAGGCCCTGGCCTACGGGATCAACCGCGACAACATCATCCAGGTGCAGGGCGGCCCGGCGGTCTCGCCGCCGCTGACCCACATCCTGCCGCCGAGCCTCGCCGGCTCGAAGGACAGCAACCCCTACCCGTACGACGCCGCCAAGGCCAAGCAGATGCTGGCCGCCGCCGGGTTCCCGAACGGGTTGACGCTGAAGTTCCTGTACCGCAACGCGTCGGAGGCCAGCTCCAAGACCTTCGCCACGATCCAGCAGGACCTGAGCAAGATCGGTGTCAAGGTCGAGGGCGTGCCCTCGCCGAACGCGGACTTCTACACGAAGTACCTGCAGGTGCCCGACGTGGCGTCCCGCGGCGTGTGGGACCTCTCGCTCGCGGGCTGGGGTGCTGACTGGTTCGGCAACGGTGGCGCGATCTCGTTCTTCAGCCCGCTGTTCTCGGGTCAGCCGTCGTTCCCGCCGGTCGGCAGCAACTACGGCTACTACAACAGCGCCGAGGCCAACGGTCTGCTGACGCAGGCGCTGGCGGCCACGGACGTCGCGAAGCAGAACGACCTCTTCGGCCAGCTCGACGAGCTGATCACCAAGGACGTCGCCATCTTCCCGATCACCAACCCGAACTGGCCGACGTATCGCGCGACCCAGGTGCACAACGCCGTCTACATGGACTCGCTGCAGAACTTCGACCCGACCAACGTCTGGCTCGACGCGGACAAGAACGGCTGATCCATTCACATGCCACTCCTCGAAGTGGATGATCTGCACGTCTCGTTCGGTACCCCGGACGGCGTCGTGCGTGCGGTGCGGGGCGTGTCGTTCTCGGTTGACCGGGGACGCACGCTCGGCATCGTCGGGGAGTCCGGGTCCGGCAAGTCGGTCGCGACCCAGACCATCGTCGGCCTGACCCGAGGCGCCCGCGTCTCGGGTCGGGCGACCCTCGACGGGGAGAACCTCCTCGGGGCCGACCCCGACACGCTGCGCCGTATCCGTGGGGCCAAGATCGGCATGATCTTCCAGGACCCCCTCTCCAGCCTCCACCCCTACTACAAGGTCGGGTGGCAGATCGTCGAGATGATCCGCGCGCACGAGCGCGGCACCTCGAAGTCCGCCGCCCGGCAGCGGGCGGTCGACCTGCTGGACGCGGTGGGGATCCCCAGCCCGCGTACGCGGATCGACAACTACCCGCACGAGTTCTCCGGCGGCATGCGCCAGCGCGTCATGATCGCGATGGCGATGGCCCTGAACCCCGCGGTCCTCGTGGCCGACGAGCCCACCACCGCCCTGGACGTCACGGTCCAGGCCCAGGTGCTCGACGTGATGCGCGACCTGCAACGCGAGTTCGGCACCGCCATCATCCTCATCACCCACGACCTGGGCGTGGTCGCCGACATGGCCGACGAGGTCGTCGTGATGTACGGCGGGCAGGTGATGGAACGGGCCGAGCGCCGGGACCTGTTCTACCGCCACCACCACCCCTACACCGAGGGTCTGCTCAACTCACTGCCCACCTCGGGCCGGCGCGGCAAGCTCACCCCCATCGCGGGCACGCCTCCCAGCATGATCACCCCGCCTCCGGGCTGCCCGTTCGAACCGCGCTGCGTGCACGCGATGGACCGCTGCCGCGAGAAGCCCCCGACCGTCGAGATCCCGGGCGGCGGCCCCCACACCTCGGCCTGCTGGCTGCCGGTGGAGCGGGCGCAGCGCACGAAGGCAGAGGCGTCGTGACTACTACCGAACACAACGCGGTGGCCCCCCTGCTCGAGGTCACCGACGTCCGCAAGCACTTCCCGATCGGCCGTCGCCCGCTGTTCGGCGGCCCCCAGCCGGTGCTCAAGGCCGTCGACGGCGTGAGCCTGCAGGTCCGCCCCGGCGAGACGCTGGGCCTGGTCGGCGAGACGGGGTGCGGCAAGTCCACCCTGGCCCGCTGCATGGTCCGGCTCTACGACCTGACCTCGGGCACCGTGAACTTCAACGGCAGCGACATCAGCACGCTCTCGCGCGGTGAGCTGCGGCCGCTGCGGCGCGAGATGCAGGTGATGTTCCAGGACCCGTACGGCTCGCTGAACCCGCGCCGCCGGGTCGGGTCCATCATCGGCGACCCGTTCGCGATCCACGGCGTGGCCGAGGGCGACGAGCGCAAGCGCAAGGTGCAGGACCTGATGGAGCTGGTCGGGCTCAACCCCGAGCACTACAACCGGTTCCCGGCCGAGTTCTCCGGCGGCCAGCGCCAGCGCATTGGCATCGCCCGCGCCCTGGCGCTCAACCCGAAGCTCGTGGTCTGCGACGAGCCCGTGTCGGCGCTCGACGTGTCGATCCAGGCGCAGGTGATCAACCTGCTGGCCGAGCTGCAGGAACGGCTCGACCTCACCTACGTGTTCATCTCCCACGACCTGTCCGTGGTGCGCCACGTCAGCGACCGGATCGCGGTGATGTACCTCGGGAAGATCGTGGAGATCGCGGGGGTCGACGACCTCCACGACCACACGCGCCACCCGTACACGCAGGCCCTGCTCTCGGCCGTGCCCTCGGCCGACCCGGACGCCGTGGCGGCCCGGGAGCGCATCGTGCTCACCGGTGACCTCCCGTCGCCGGCGAACCCGCCCACCGGCTGCCGGTTCCACCCGCGCTGCCCGAAGGCCCAGCAGATCTGCGTCACCGACGACCCGGAGCTGGTGTCCCGCCTCGGCGACGACGCCGTGCACCAGGTGGCGTGCCACTTCCCGCTGGCCGACGGCGAGCTGCTCACCGCGTCGAGACCGGCGATCGCCGACATCGACCCGGACCTGAGCTTCGACGCCTCCGCCGCGGAGAAGGGAACGTCCGCATGACCACCGATCTCGCCAAGCACGACCCCGCGGCTCCCGAGCCCATCGTGCCGGACGCCCTCGAGCTCGAGGGCGAGTCGCGCATCGAGGGTCGTACGCCGCTGCAGCTGGCGTGGGCGAAGCTGCGCCGGGACAAGGTGGCGATGGTGTCCCTCGTCGTCATCGCGATCATCATCATCCTGGCCCTGGCGGCCCCGCTCGTGGCGTCGCTCGTCGGGCACGGCCCCGACGACCAGTACCGGCAGGCGGGCCTCACCCCGGCCGGGCTGCCGAAGCCGCCCACCGGCCAGTTCATCATGGGCACCGACGACCTGGGCCGCGACCTGTTCGTCCGGATCATCTACGGCAGCCGCATCTCGCTGCTGGTCGGCGTGCTGTCCACGCTCATCGCGGTGGCCGTCGGCGTCGTCATCGGCATCGTCGCCGGCTACTTCGGCGGCATCGTCGACACGGTCCTCGCCCGCCTGATCGACACGGTGCTCTCGATCCCGTTCCTGCTCGCGGCGATCGCGATCGTGTCGATCTCCGGCCCCAGCCTGACGGTGACGGTCATCGTCATCGCGTTCTTCAGCTGGTCGTCGGTGGCGCGCATCGTGCGCGGTCAGGTGCTCTCGATCCGGGAGCGCGAGTACGTCGAAGCGGCCCGCTCCCTGGGTGCCAGCGACCGGCGGATCATGTTCGTCGACATCCTGCCGAACGTCCTCGCGCCGGTGATCGTCTACACGACGCTGCTCATCCCGATCTCGATCGTGTCCGAGGCGACGCTGTCGTTCCTCGGGCTCGGGGTGCCGCCGCCCACGGCCACGTGGGGCGGGATGCTGGACGGGTCGCTGAACTACTACCGGGTGGCCTACTGGTACCTGCTGTTCCCCGGCCTGGCGCTGCTGATCACCACGCTGGCGTTCAACCTGTTCGGTGACGGCGTGCGCGACGCGTTCGACCCCCGCTCGGACCGGCTCTTCGCCACCGAGTCGGAGACGGAGGACGAGAAGAAGTGATCCGTTTCCTCGTCCGCCGGGTGCTCCAGGGCCTCCTGGTCATCTGGTTCATCACGCTGATCCTGTTCGCCACGTTCTACATCGCGCCCAGCAACGTCGCCCAGACGCTCGGTGGCCGCCAGGCCACCCCGCAGACGATCGCGCTGATCAACCAGCGGCTCGGGCTGGACCGGCCGCTCTACGAGCAGTACCTGAGCTTCGTGGGCAACGCCCTGCGCGGCGACCTCGGGTACGACTACTACAAGCAGATCCCGGTCACCCAGGTGATCGCCGAGGCGCTGCCCAAGACGCTGTCCATCGCGATCGGGGCGGCGATCATCTGGCTGATCATCGGCGTCACGAACGGTGTGCTCTCCGCGACGCGTCCCCGGTCGTTCCTCGACCGCGGCCTCACGGTGTTCGCGCTGTTCTTCTACTCGATGCCGACGTTCCTGCTCGGTCTGCTGCTGCTGTTCTTCCTGTACTTCCAGCTCACCCTGGCGGGGGTCAAGATATTCCCGGCGGGCGGGTTCGTGCCGTTCTCGGCGAGCCCGGGCCAGTGGCTGCTCCACATGATCCTTCCGTGGATCACCGTGGCGCTGGTGTCCGCCGCCGCCTACACGCGGCTCACGCGGACCTCGATGCTGGAGGTGCTCGGCGAGGACTACATCCGCACCGCGCGGTCCAAGGGCCTCTCGGAGCGGCGCGTGGTGCTCCGCCACGGCCTGCGCAGCGGGTTGACGCCGGTCGTCACGCAGTTCGGCATCGACGTCGCCGGCCTCGTCGGCGGTGTCATCGTCACCGAGCAGGTCTTCTCGATCGACGGGCTCGGCCGCACGTCGGTCACGGCGATCACGCAGCAGGACCAGCCGGTGATCATCGGCATCGCCCTGCTGGGCACGGTCGCGGTGGTGGTGGCCAACATCCTGGTCGACATCGCCTACGCGTTCCTCGACCCGCGGGTGCGCCTGAACTGACGTCCCGTGACGATCGTCGACGGCCCGGTCGCACCGACCGGGCCGTCGACGTCGGTCGGTGGGAACCGGCGCCTACGATCTCCCGGTGACGTCCCGCCGGCTGCTGCTCGTGCACGCCCATCCCGATGACGAGACGCTGACCACCGGCGGCACCATCGCCCACTTCGCCGCGCAGCCCGACACGTCGGTCACCGTCGTGACGTGCTCGCTGGGCGAGGAGGGCGAGGTCATCCCGCCGGAGCTGGCGCTGCTCGAGCCGGGGGAGTCCGACCAGCTCGGCGGCTACCGCATCGGCGAGCTCGCCGCGGCCCTCGACGCTCTCGGTCCGGTGGAGCACCGCTACCTCGGCGGCGTCGGTCGCTGGCGCGACTCCGGGATGGCCCACGACGGCGCCGTGCGCGCCACCACGCCCGCCGTGCTGCACCCGCGGGCGTTCGCCCGGCCCGAGGCGTTCGACGCCGAGGTGGCGGCGCTGGTGGAGATCCTGCGGGAGGTGCGGCCGCAGACGGTGATCACCTACGACGCCGACGGCGGGTACGGCCACCCGGACCACCTGCGGGTGCACGCGATCACGGTCGCCGCCGTCGCGCAGGTGCCCGCGCGGCTGTTCTTCACCGTGATCGGCCGCGAGACCCTCGACGCGGGCCTCGCCCGACTCGCGGGGCTCGACGGCTCGCCGTTCCGGATGCCGGAGCCCGACGAGCTGCCCAGCGTGCCCGACAAGCTCGTCACCACCCGGCTCGACGTCTCCGCGCGGCGGGAACGGCGCCTGGCCGCGATGCGCGCGCACGCCACGCAGATCGCGCTGTGGGAGGACGGGGAGCCTGGAATCGGCACCGTCGCGTTGGCGATGAGCAACCTCGTCGCCCAGCCGATGCTCGACGTCGAGGAGTTCATCGCGGCCGACGGAGAGCCCGGCGGGCTGTTCCCGGAGGAGGAGCCATGAGCGAGGACGACACGGCGAGGAGCGACAACCTCGCGATCGTCGGGCTCCTGACGTTCGACGGTCTGCTGCTCGGCGCGTTCGGGCTGGCGTTCACGCCGCTGTTCATCGGGCCGGTACCCGTGCCGATCGGTGCGCTGCTCTCGATCCTCATCCTGCCGTGGCTGGTGCTGCGGGCGGGCGAGATCGACCCGCGGCCGGGTCCCGCGGCCACCCCGCTGATCGCATGGTTCCTCGCCGTGGTCGTGCTGGGGTTCGCCGGCCCCGGCGGTGACGTTCTGCTGCCGACCCAGCCGGGCACGTTCTGGACGTCGTTCGTACTGGTCTTCGGGGGCCTGGGCGCCGGGTTGTTCGCGCTGCGCCGGGTGCTCACCACCGGAGCCACCCATGTCTGAGGCGATCTCCGACGGCGCGCTCGTCGCCGTGCTGAGGCCGTTCGTCCGCGCCACCCGCCCGGTGCTCGACGGGCTGCGCGAGACCGATCCGTTCGGCCTGCGCGGTCGCGTGGCGTCCGGCGAGGAGGACCGGAACCTCGGCGGGAAGATCCTCGACCTGCTGGCGAGCGTCGAGGTGCCGGGCACCTCGGCGTGGGCGGCGATGGACGTGGCCGAGCGGTCGCGCTGGTGGGTGCGCCGGGTCGGTCGCTTCACCACCCTGCTGGCCGCCGTCCCCGGCATCGGGGGTGCGCTGGCCAGCCGCCTGCCCGTGTCGTCGACGCTCGGGGCGGCCGGGCAGGGGCTCGTGCTCGTCGCGATCGCGGGCGAGCACGGCGTCCACGAGGAGGACGCGCTGGTCGGGCTGCTGGGGTCGGTGCTGTTCCAGCGGGAGCTGACGGTCCGGGCCCCGGACGCGGTGGCGGACGCCGTCGCGGAGAAGCAGGCGGCCGAGCTCACGGGCGACGCCGAGAAGCCGGGCACGCCGGCCCGCGTCGGAGGCGTCGTGTGGCGCCTGGGCCGGGCGCTGCTCGCCGTGGAGGGCGAGCTGGATCATCGTCCGCACGGCAACGTCCTGCACGAGGGCCTCGGCATGCTGCCCGTCGTCGGGGTGGTCGGGAAGTACCTGGGGGAGTGGTCGGGCCTCAAGAAGGCCGCGCGCGCGGCCGAGAAGCGCCTTCAGGAGGGCGGCACCAGGTAGCGGTAGCGGTGGTGCTCCACGAACCCGAGCCCGGCGTAGAGCGTCCGCGCCCCGGTGTTGTGCAGGGCAACCTGCAGCACGCCGAAGCGGGCCCCCCGCTCCAGCCCCCACTCCGCGGCGGCGGCGAGCAGCGCCGAGGCGAGCCCCCGGCGGCGGGCGGCCGGGTCCACCGCGAGGGCCGACAGGTGCACGTGGTCCTCGACGAGGGCGGCCCGCAGTGCCCCCGAGCCGGGCACCTGGAGGAACGCGAGGGGGAGGTCGGAGGCCGGATCGAGCACGCCCCGCCGGGCCGGGGACGGCTCCCCGCCGGCGACGACGCCCCACCACGCGGCGTCCGGCCGATCCGACGAACGGCACGTTCGCCGCAGGGGTTCCGACGAGAGTGCCGTTCGTCGGAGGGCGTCGAGCTCCACCACCTGCACCGTCGACTCGGCGCCGGCCTCGTGGGCCACGTCGAGGGTCCAGCCCCCGCCGGCCACCGCCGTGTCCCACGGGGTGCCCGCCGGGACCTGGACCCGCGGGCCGATCCCGTTGCGGGCGGCGTACGTGCGGACGGCGTCCAGGGCCGCGGCGGTCGGCATCCCGGGGCTCCCCACCGCGAGCGCCGAGTTCGCGCGTCCGGTGTAGCCGCCGGCCGCGCGCAGCCGCCAGTCGCCCAGCGGCTCGTCCACCTGGGCGGGCCAGGCGTCGGCGCAGAGGTTCTCCAGCCGCGCGATCGCCGTGAGCGACGCCCTCCTCGGCGGGGCGGGCGGCACCGCGCGCACGGCGACCACCGCGGCCCGCGCCACCCGCACCTGCCCGCGGCGGGCCGCCACCAGCACGTCGTCGCCGTCGGTGGTGAGCTCACCGACCGCGTCGCTGTAGAGCGGCCGGCCGTCCCGGTCGCCGATCCGGTGACGCAGCGCGACGCGATGCCCCACCAGAGCGTCGAGTTCCACTCCTGACCTCCCCTCCGACGCGGGTCACACCGCCCCGGGTCACCTACCCACCGGTATCCGGGACATACTGTCCAACGTCCCAGTTCTTTCCCGTGAGGATGGCTCACCCGTGACGTACGTGATCGCCGAGCCCTGCGTCGACCTGCTCGACAAGGCGTGTATCGAAGAGTGCCCGGTGGACTGCATCTACGAGGGCGGCCGGATGCTCTACATCCACCCCGACGAGTGCGTCGACTGCGGTGCCTGCGAGCCGGTCTGCCCCGTCGAGGCCATCTACTACGAGGACGACGTGCCCGAGCAGTGGGCGGCCTACACCAAGGCCAACGTCGACTTCTTCGACGAACTGGGCTCCCCGGGCGGCGCGTCCAAGGTCGGGAAGACCGACATGGACGTGGAGCCCGCGAAGAGCCTGCCCCCGCAGGCCCACGACGAGTGAGGGCTGCTTGCAGGCCCGAACCGACAACGCTGTGAAGGTCGAGCTCCCCGACTTCCCCTGGGACTCGCTCGCCGAGGACAAGGCCCTGGCACAGAGCCACCCCGACGGAATCGTCGACCTCTCCGTCGGCACTCCCGTGGACCCCGTGCCCGCCGTCGTGCGGGACGCGCTGGCCGGCCCCGCGGCCGACCAGCCCGGCTACCCCACGACGCACGGGCCCGCGTCCCTGCGTGAGGCCATCGCGGGATCGTTGCTGCGCCGGTTCGGGGTCACCGTCGACCCGGTGGCGGTGCTGCCGACGATCGGGTCCAAGGAGTTCGTCGCCTGGCTGCCCACGCTGCTCGGTGTCGGGCCGGGCGACGCGGTGGTCATCCCCGAGCTGGCCTACCCGACCTACGAGGTCGGCGCCCGGCTCGCCCACGCCGAGTTCGTGCGGTCGGACTCCCCGACGGCCGTCGGCCCCGGCCGGGTCGCCCTCGTCTGGGTGAACTCGCCGTCCAACCCCACCGGCCGCGTCCTGACCCGGGAGCACCTGCGCCAGGTGGTCGGACGGGCCCGCGAGCGCGGGGCCGTCGTCGCGTCCGACGAGTGCTATCTGTCGCTCTCGCGCGACGCCGTCTCGATCCTGCACCCGGACGTCTGCGGCGGGTCGCACGAGGGGCTGCTGGCCGTCCACTCGATGTCGAAGTCGTCGAACCTCGCCGGCTACCGCGCCGGGTTCGTCACGGGTGACCCGGCGCTGGTCGCGGGCCTGCTCGAGGTGCGCAAGCACGCCGGCATGATCGTGCCCCGGCCGGTGCAGGCCGCCATGGAGGCCGGCGCGTCCGACGACGCGCACGTCGAGGAACAGGCCGCCGTCTACGACCGCCGCCGCATCCTCCTGCGGGCCGCGCTGGAGAACGCGGGTCTGCGCATCGAGCACTCCGAGTCGGGCCTGTACCTGTGGGCCACGGCGGGGGAGCCCGGCCGGGCGACCGTCCGGTGGCTGGCCGAGCGCGGGATCCTGGTCGCCCCCGGGGACTTCTACGGCCCGGCGGGCGAGCAGTACGTGCGGGTCGGCCTCACCGCGTCCGACGAGCGCATCACGAGGGCCGCCACCCGCTTGCTGCGACGGTGACCCGCCGCACCACCGTCCGGCCCGCCGTCGTGCTGGTGGGGGTCCTCGCGCTCGCGGCCAACCTGCGGACCGCGCTCGCCGGGTACCCGCCCCTGCTGGAGACCGTCCGCGCCGACCTGGGCATCTCCGCGGGCCTCGCCGGGTTCGTGCAGGCCGGAGCGGTGCTGATGATGGCCGTAGGCTCGTTCACCGGCAGCGCGGTCGGGGCCCGGATCGGCCGCGAACGGGCGCTCGGGATCGCCGTCGGGCTGGTCGCGGCGGGGAGCCTGCTGCGCGGGGTGGCCGCGCTGGCCGCGCTCGTGGGCGGCAGCGTGCTCGTCGGGCTGGGCATCGGGCTCGCGGGCGTGCTGATCACGGGGGTCGTCAAGGAGCACCTGGCCGAACGCGCGGGCGCCGCCACCGGCGGCTACGTCGTCTCGATGATGGTCGGGGCCACCGTCTCCAGTGCGGTGGCGGTGCCGCTCGCGACGGCGCTGGGCGGCTGGTCGTTCTCGCTCGCCGCGTGGGCGGTGCCGGCGGTGCTCGCGGTGGCCCTGTGGGTGCCCGTGGCGAGCCGGATGCCCGCCGACGGCCCGAACGCCGAGTACGGAGCGCTGCCGTGGCGCGACCCGTTCGCCCGGCTGATCGCCTGCTACCAGGCCGGAACGTCGCTGATGTTCTACGGCTGGCTCACCTGGCTCTCGCCGTACTACGAGGGGCAGGGCTGGACGGCCGGACGGGCCGGGCTGCTGCTCGCCGTCTGGAGCGTCGCGCAGATCCCGGCCGCCCTGTTCGTGCCGGCGCTGGCCGAGCGGAACCGGCGCTGGCGGTTCTGGGCCGGGCTGACGCTGACCTGCGGCCTCACCGGCACCCTGGGCGCCCTCCTGCTGCCGATGCCGCTGCTGGTGGGGCCGTGGATCTGGGTGGTGCTGATGGGCATCGGGGTCGGGGCCGGCTTCCCCATGGGCCTGGCGGTGATCGCCTGGCGCTCACCCGACCCGGCCGCCGCCGCGGCCACGAGCGGGCTCGCCCTGGGCGTCGGCTACACGGCGGCGGGTCTCGGGCCGTTGCTGATGGGTGTGCTCATCGACGCCACGGCGGGCTACACGGCCGCGATCGCGCTCCTGCTGGCGGCGGGGCTCCTGCAGGGCTGGGCGATCCTGCGCATCGGCGACCGCCCCCGCATCTAGAGGTCGCCGATGCGGGCGTCGACCTGCTCCCAGGCCGCGCGCCACTCGTCGCGCTTCTGCTCGGCCCGCTGCCGCTCCCGCTCCACCAGCCGGCCCGCGACGAACACCACGTACGCGTCCGGCAGCTCGCCGAGACCGTCGAGGAGCTCGCGGATGCGCTGCTCGGCGACGCAGGCGTCCTGGTGGTCGCCCAGCACCTCCTGCAGCTCGGCGGTGGCGCCCAGGAGGCCCTTGATCGACTTCCCGATCGGGGTGCGCCGCAGCCCGGGCTCCACCAGCTCGCCGGTGTAGCGGACGCGCTTGCCGTGGATGCGCAGCGCGTGCAGGACCTCGTCGGGCGGGTCCTCACCCGCCTTGGTCACGGCCTTGCGCAGCTTGCGCGCCTCGGCGCGGACGAGGTCGGACAGCTCGGGCTGCGCCTGTGTGGCCGACGGGGTGGGCAGCGGCAGCCGGATCGCGTCGGCGAGCCGTTCCAGCAGTGCGCTGTAGCGGGGCGCGTCGAGGGCGGTGAGCATCTCCGCGCGGGCCGCCGCGTGCTCCTCCTGCAGCGCCCCGATGAGCATCTCGCCCGCGGACTGCTCGACATCGGGCAGGGCGGCGATCTCGCCGCGCAGCCGCAGCAGCATCACGTCGAGATCGCGGACCGGGCCCAGGGCCCCGCCGAGCCAGCCGAGCTCGATCCGCAGCCCGTCGGCCCAGGTGGCGTCGAGCAGCGGGCGCGCGGCCTTGAGCGCGGCCCGCATCCGACGTACGGACACCCGCATCTGGTGCAGGTCCTCGATGTCGGCCCCGGTGCGGGTGCCCGGATCGTGGGCCATCAGCGCGCGCAGGCGCAGGTCGAGCGCGGCGCGGACGTGGTGCACGGGCGGGTCGGACGACGCGGCCGTCAACGGGTCCGGGAGCTCGATCAGGACCTTGCGGCGACGGCGGGGAGCGGCGGAGGGCACGACGGCAGAGCCTATCTAGTTGGCGTGCAGGGCGTCGTTCAAGGCGATGCCCTCGCCCGTGCGGGGCAGGACCTCCACCGTGCCGGTGACGGAGTTGCGGCGGAACAGCAACCCGTTCTGTCCCGAGAGGGTGCGCGCGGCCGCGGTGCTGCCGTCGGGCAGCGTCACCTTCGTGCCCGCCGTGACGTAGAGGCCGGCCTCGACGACGCAGTCGTCGCCCAGCGAGATCCCGACGCCGGCGTTCGCGCCGAGCAGGCAGCGCTCACCGATGGAGATGACCTCCTTGCCACCGCCCGACAGCGTCCCCATGATCGACGCGCCGCCGCCGACGTCCGAGCCGACGCCCACGACCACACCGGCCGAGATGCGGCCCTCGACCATCGAGTTGCCCAGCGTGCCGGCGTTGTAGTTGACGAAGCCCTCGTGCATGACCGTGGTGCCCTCGGCGAGGTGCGCGCCGAGCCGCACGCGGTCGGCGTCGGCGATGCGGACGCCGGACGGGAGCACGTAGTCGACCATCCGGGGGAACTTGTCGACGCCGTAGACGATCACCGGGCGGCGGGCGCGCATGCGGGCGCGCGTGAGCTCGAAGCCGGCCACGGCGCACGGGCCGCGGTCGGTCCAGACGACGTTGGCGAGCAGCCCGAACAGTCCGTCGAGGTTCAGCCCGTGCGGGGCGACGAGGCGGTGCGACAGCAGGTGCAGCCGCAGGTAGGTGTCGTGGGCGTCGACGGGCGGGTCGGCGAGGGAGTCGATCACGGTGCGCACGACGACGGTGGTGACGCCGCGGTCGGCGTCGGTGCCGGCGAGCGGCTCCAGGTCGGCGGCGAGGTCCGGGGCGTCGGGACCGAGGGCGGGGGCCGGGAACCAGGTGTCGAGAACGGTCCCGTCGGCGTCGAGGGTGGCGAGGCCGGTGCCGGAGGCGCTGCTGTTCACAGTCGTGACGCTAGTAGCCGCGGTCCCAGCGTCGCTCGACCGGGGGCGGCGGCAAGGGCCTCTGCTGGGCGACCCGAACCTCCCACAGAACGGTGTCGAGATGGGAGGGATAGCGCCGCTCGGCACCGTCGCGCAGGTCGGCTCGCCCGCGAGCGGCGCGCACGGGCCCCACGACGTCGACGTCATCGGACCGGATCTCCACGACAACCATGGTGCGCCGCCCACCCCGCGGCCGAGAAGACCCCCTTCCCGGCCTGTGGACAACTCGGCGGGCCGGCTGACCCGGGCTTCGTCCCGGCTCCTTTGCTCGGCGCACGGATACGCGTCCGGGTCTGGCTCTGCACACGATCCGGCACCCAGCTCATGCGCGGGTGTCGGTCTCCACGTGCACGTCATGTGCCGGCCACAGTGATCCGCTGGTGCGTATCCGTGTGCAGAGCCCGGGCCCGCACGATCCCCGATGCCTCTGTGTGTGCAGAGCAAAGGTCGGCTCCGGGAGTCGGTAGCGTCGGGGTCGTGAACCGCCTCGACCTCACCGCCGATCCCGTCGACCTCTGCGCCGCCCTCGTCGACGTGCCCAGCGTGTCCGGTGACGAGGTCGCCCTGGCCGACGCCGTGGAGGCCGCGCTGCGGGCGCAGGCGCCGCATCTGGAGGTGCTGCGGTCGGGCGACGCCGTGCTGGCGCGCACGAACCTGGGGAGGCCGAGCCGGGTGGTGCTCGCGGGGCACCTGGACACCGTCCCGATCGCCGACAACGTGCCCAGCCGCCGCGACGGCGACCTGCTCTACGGCTGCGGCACGTCGGACATGAAGTCGGGTGACGCGGTCTTCCTGCACCTGGCCGCGACGATCGCCGAGCCCCGCCACGACGTGACGCTGGTCCTGTACGAGCTGGAGGAGGTCGAGGCCGTGCGCAACGGGCTGGGCCGCCTCGAGCGCGAGCACCGCGACTGGCTCGCCGCCGACCTCGCACTCCTGGGGGAGCCCACCAACTCCGGCGTCGAGGCGGGCTGCCAGGGCACGCTGCGCGTGGAGATCACCACCCACGGCCGCCGGGCCCACTCGGCACGGTCCTGGTTGGGGCGCAACGCCGTCCACGGCGCCGGTGCCGTGCTCGACCGGCTCAACGCCTACACCGCCCGCGACGTCGACATCGACGGCTGCGTCTACCGCGAGGGCCTGCAGGCCGTGAAGATCGCCGGGGGAGTGGCGGGCAACGTCGTGCCCGACGAGTGTGTGGTCACGGTCAACTTCCGTTTCGCCCCCGACCGCGACGCGGCGGCGGCGGAGAAGCACGTCCGCGAGGTGTTCGACGGCTTCGCGGTGGTGCTCACCGACCTGTCGCCGGGGGCACTGCCCGGCCTGACGGCGCCCGCGGCCCGGGAGTTCATCGCGGCGACGGGCGCCACGCCGTCGGCCAAGTACGGCTGGACCGACGTCTCCCGCTTCGCCGCCCTCGGCATCCCGGCCGTGAACTACGGTCCCGGTGACCCCAACCTCGCCCACACCCGCGAGGAGCACGTGGACACGAGGCAGATCACCGAGGCGACGGCGGTGCTGCGCCGCTTCCTGGGCTGATCGCGGGCCGGCGAGCGCTCCGTCACGGCGTCACTACCCTGATGGTCATGAGCACCAGCGGGGATCAGCGCCCCGACGAGAAGCAGCGCGGCCCCGTGGTGCTGCGTCGCGAGCACCGCAACGAGTCCTCCACCACCGACCAGCGCCTGCTCGACTCCCGCGGCCCCAGCGACTGGGTCCACACCGACCCGTGGCGCGTCATGCGCATCCAGGCCGAGTTCGTCGAGGGCTTCGGCATGCTGGCCGGCCTGCCCCGCGCGGTCACGGTGTTCGGCTCCGCCCGCACCTCGCGTGACCACCCCGAGTACGCCCAGGGCCGCGCGTTGGGCACGGCGCTGGCCGAGGAGGGTTTCGCCGTCATCACCGGCGGTGGGCCGGGCGCCATGGAGGCCGCCAACAAGGGGTGCTCCGAGGCCGGCGGGCTGAGCGTCGGGCTGGGCATCGAGCTGCCGTTCGAACAGGGTCTGAACAACTGGGTCGACCTCGGCATCAACTTCCGCTACTTCTTCGCCCGCAAGACGATGTTCGTGAAGTACTCGCAGGCGTTCGTGTGCCTGCCCGGCGGCTTCGGCACGCTCGACGAGCTGTTCGAGGCGCTGACGCTGGTGCAGACGAAGAAGGTCACGAAGTTCCCGGTGGTGCTGCTGGGCACCGAGTACTGGGGCGGGCTCTTCGACTGGATCTCCAAGACCGTGCTCGACAGCGGCAAGGTCGGCGAGAAGGACGTGAAGCTGCTGCACCTCACCGACGACGTCGACGAGGCCGTGCAGGTGGTGCACGAGGCCTACCGGGCGTGGGAGGAAGCGCACTAGTGGCGCACGATCTGCCTGTCAGGATCGGGCCATGAGGGCCGTCTGTGTGTACTGCGCCTCGGTCGAGGGCATCGACCCCAAGCACACCGAGCTGGCCGCCGCCGTCGGTACCGCGCTGGCCGAGCGGGGCTGGGAGCTCGTCTCCGGCGGCGGGAAGCGGTCGATGATGGGCGCCGTCGCCATGGCCGCCCGCGCGGGCGGAGCGCGTACGACAGGCGTCATCCCGCGCTCGCTCGTCGACCTCGAGTGGGCCGACCACGACTCCGACGAGCTGCTCGTCGTCGACACCATGCGCGAGCGCAAGGCGCTCATGGACGACCGCGCGGACGCGTTCCTGGCGCTGCCCGGCGGGGTCGGCACGCTGGAGGAGCTGTTCGAGGTGTGGACGTCGGGGTACCTGGACATGCACGCCAAGCCCGTGGTCGTCCTCGATCCCGACGGCCACTACACCGGCCTGCTCGAGTGGGTGCGCGGCATCGCCGAGCAGGGCTTCGTGCGGCCGGAGGCGTTGTCCCGCTTGGTGATCACCACCGACGTGACCGGGGCCCTGGACGCGTGCGCATGATCCGCTTCGGCACCCGGGAGCCGGCCCAGGACCGCGCGCTGGTGATGGCGATCGTCAACCGCACCCCGGACTCGTTCTACGACAAGGGCGCCACGTTCTCCGACGACGCCGCGATGGCCGCGGTCGACCGGTTCGTGGGCGAGGGTGCGGACATCATCGACATCGGTGGGGTCAAGGCCGGGCCCGGATCCGACGTGGACGCCGCCGAGGAGATCCGGCGCGTGATCCCGTTCGTCGCCGCCGTCCGCGAGCGGCACCCGGACGTCGTGATCAGCGTGGACACCTGGCGCGGTGAGGTCGGCCGGATCGCCGTGGCCGAGGGCGCCGACCTGCTCAACGACACCTGGGCGGGCGCCGACCCGACGCTCGGCGAGGTGGCCGCGGAGACCGGCACCGGCATCGTCTGCTCGCACACCGGGGGAGCGGTGCCGCGGCGGCGCCCGCACCGCGTGCGCTACGCCGACATCGTGGCCGACGTGCTCGCCGACGTGGTGGGCCAGGCCGAGAAGCTGGAGGCGATGGGCGTCCCGAAGGAGGGAATCCTCATCGACCCCACCCACGACTTCGGCAAGAACACCTTCCACGGCCTGACGCTGCTGCGGCACTGCGACGAGCTCGTCGCCACCGGCTGGCCGGTGCTGATGGCCTTGTCCAACAAGGACTTCGTGGGCGAGACGCTCGGCGTCGCCGACGTCACCGAGCGCCTGGAGGGCACCCTGGCCGCCACCGCGCTGGCCGCCGCGGCCGGGGCGCGCGTGTTCCGTGCCCACCAGGTGACGGCCACCCGACGTACAGTCGACATGGTCGCGTCGATCGTGGGTACCCGCCCACCGGCGCGCACGGTACGAGCTCTGGCGTAGATCCCTTCGGCAACGGGGCCGAACTCCCTTCCCGCACACGAGGAGAGCCCCATGGACCCCGTCACCGAGACCTGGTTCGCGCGCCGCACCTGGCAGGAGCCCGCCTGGACCGCCGACGAGCTCGTCGCCGCGAAGGCCGGGCGCCGCGTGTCCGTCGTGCTCCCCGCGCTGGACGAGGAGGCCACGGTCGGCCCGATCGTCGCCGCCATCCTGCCCTTCACGCTCGGCCCGGACCCGCTGGTCGACGAGCTGGTCGTCGTCGACTCCGGCTCCACCGACCGCACCATCGAGGTCGCCACCGCGGCGGGTGCGCGCGTGGTGCGCCGCACCGACGTCGTCCCGGACCTGGAGCCCTGCCCCGGCAAGGGCGAGGTGCTGTGGCGCGCGCTGGCCGCCACCACCGGTGACGTCATCTGCTACATCGACTCCGACCTCGTCGACTTCGAACCCGGCTTCGTGCCGGCCCTGATCGGCCCGCTACTGGTCGAGGAGGGCGTGCACCTGGTCAAGGGCTTCTACCGGCGGCCCCTGCGCCTGGAGACGAGCGAGGTCACCGGGAAATTCGACAACGGCGGGGGCGGGCGGGTCACCGAGCTGCTCGTCCGGCCCCTGATCGCGGCGCTGCGGCCCGAACTCGCCGGAGTCGTCCAGCCGCTGGGCGGCGAGTACGCGGGCACCCGGGAGCTGCTGGAGTCGCTGCCGTTCGCGGCCGGTTACGGCGTGGAGATCGGGCTGATGCTCGACACCTACGCCACGCGCGGGCTCGACGCGATCGCCCAGGTGAACCTCGGCGTCCGCAAGCACCGCAACCGCTCGCTGCTGCAGCTCGGGGTGATGGCGCGCCAGATCCTCGCCGCGGCCCTGTCGCGCTGTGGCGTGGCCGACGCCGGCGGTGCGCTCACGCAGTTCGTCCAGGTGGGCGGGGAGTGGCTGCCGGACTCGACGCCCGTCGTGGTCGCCGAGCGTCCCCCGATGCGGGAGGTCGTACGGCGGGAGTGACACCGTCTGTGGTGGGATGACCCGGGTGGGGACCGCGCTGATCTACCTGATCGTCGTCGGGGCGGTGGCTGCTGTCCTGTTCGGGCTGTCCGCCGTCGTCTTCGGACGCGGCGAGGAGCTCGCACCGCTGGCGCCCGGCGCCACCCCCACCCGGTTGCCCGCCGGCGTCGTCGAGGGCGAGGACGTGCGCGAGCTGCGCTTCCCGCAGGCCGTGCGCGGCTACCGCATGGCCGAGGTGGACTGGGTGCTCGACCGGCTGGCCGACGAGCTCGACCGGGCGGGGGCGGAGCGGGACGGGCTGCTGGCCCGCCTCGCCGAGCTGGAGTCCGTCACCACCGAGAGGGAGACATGAGCAACCGCGTCGAGCTGACCGTTCCCGTCGACGTCAACGCGCCGGCCGCGGCGGTCTGGCAGATGATCACCGACTGGGTGGGGCAGGGTGAGTGGATGCTCGGTACCCGGGTCTCGGTCACCAGCCCCGGTGACGGCCGCGAGCTCGGCGCCACCCTGAGCGCCTTCAGCGGTGTCGGCCCCGTCGGGTTCACCGACACCATGGAGATCGTCGAATGGGAGCCCCCCCGGCGCTGCACGGTGCGCCACACCGGCAAGGTGGTGAAGGGGGACGGCGTGTTCGAGGTGGTCGAGCTGGGCCCGGCGCGGGCCCGGTTCCTGTGGACCGAACTGCTCGACCTCCCACTGGGTGTTCTCGGGCGCGTGGGCTGGCCGGTCGTCCGGCCCACGTTCCGGCTCGGCGTCGAGCAGTCGCTGCACAAGATGGCCCGGCTGTGCGAGGAGCGGTACCGCGCCGGTGGGTGAGCTCACGCGCTGCGGCTGGGCCGGTTCCCAGCCCGAGTACACCGCCTACCACGACGACGAGTGGGGGCGGCCCCTGCGCGGCGTCACCGCGATGTTCGAGCGGATGAGCCTGGAGGCGTTCCAGTCCGGACTGTCGTGGATCGTGATCCTGCGCAAGCGGCCCGCGTTCCGTGCGGCCTTCGCGGGCTTCGACCCGGCCACCGTCGCCGCGTTCGCCGACGCCGACGTGCAGCGGCTGCTCGGCGACTCCGGCATCGTCCGCAACCGGTCCAAGATCGAGGCCACCGTCCACAACGCGCGGGTGGTGCTCGATCTGGACACCCCGCTCGACGAGCTGCTGTGGTCGTTCGCGCCCGACGCGGCCACCCACCACCGGCCGGCCGACCTCGGCGAGGTGCCCGCCACCAGCGCGGAGTCCACCGCGATGGCCAGGGAGCTCAAGCGCCGCGGGTTCCGGTTCGTCGGGCCCACCACCTGCTACGCGTTGATGCAGGCGGCCGGACTCGTCGACGACCACGTCCGGGACTGCTGGCGGGCTGCAGCGTAGTGGACACACAGGGTGAACTCGGAGCCCGTTGATCGCTCCGGTTTCACTCCTGTCCGATGGATGAGGAAAGATGTTCTCAGCATCCCCGCCGTGCGCTCTCCCCGCGCAGCGGCGACCCGCACCACAAGATGGAGGGAGCAGGAGAATGGCGGCGATGAAGCCCCGGACCGGCGACGGTCCCCTGGAGGTGACCAAGGAGGGTCGGGGCATCGTGATGCGCGTCCCTCTCGAGGGTGGCGGCCGCCTGGTCGTGGAGATGTCGGCCGAGGAGGCCAGCGACCTCGGCGACGCGCTCAAGGCCGCCTCCGGCTGAACCACCGACCCGAACCCACGAACGGCGTCGCCGCTCTCCCCGCGAGAGCAGCGGCGCCGTTCGTCGTTCAGGCGGCGGCCCGCACCGTCTCCCGGTGCGGCGTCAGGCCCTCGTCCAGCGTGACCAGCTCGACCGACACCCGCCCGCAGGCGCAGCGCCGGTAGCGCACCCATCCCTCCGACACGTGGTGGGTGGACAGCACCCTCGTCTCGTCGGGCCTTCCGCAGTGCGCGCACCGCATGGCCGGGCCTCCTTCTCTGGTAATAGGCAACTGACGTTTGTATCTTACTCCCCTGGGGCCTGGTAGTAATAGCCGAGTGGACTTCATCGGTTACCGCAGCGACGCGCTGGGTGCGGCCGTCGAGCTGGTGAACGCGATCGTCACCCCCGTCGACGATCCGCCCCCGGACCGGATGCGCGCCGTGATCACCGCCCACGGCTACCTCGGTCGACGGGCGCCGGCGTCGGTCGAGCCGTCGCTGCGGGCCTGGGCGCGCCGGCTGCGCACCGTCTTCGACGCACCCGACCTCGACGCCACCGCCGTCGCCGTCAACGCGCTGCTGGCCGACGTCCGGGTCGAGCCGCACCTGTCCGGGCACGACGGGCAGGCGTGGCACCTGCACTACTCACCGCCCGAGGCCGACGTCGTCGACCGGGTGCGCTCCACGACGGCGTTCGCGCTGGCGATGCTGGTGTCGGACTACGGCATCGACCGGCACGGCAACTGCGCCGCCGACGGCTGCGCGCGCGTGTTCGCCGACACCTCCCGCAACGCGGCCCGCCGCTACTGCTCACCCGCGTGCGCGAACCGCTCTGCCGTGGCGGCGCACCGCGCCCGGGCCAAGGCGGCGCAGTAGCCGACTCGCGCGCGGGAAACCGCCGACTCGCGGGGGTCAGAGCAGGGACTCGTAGATCTCCACCGTGCGGGCGGCCGCGGTCTCCCAGGCGAAGTCGCGTTCCGCCCGGATCCGGCCCGCCACGCCCATGGCCTCGGCCCGGCCCACGTCGGCGAGCAGGGTGTTGACGGCGTCGGCGATGCCGGTGCGGAACTCGTCCACGCCGTGCTCGTCGAAGTGCACCAGCAGGCCCGTCTCGCCGTCGGCGACGACCTCCGGGATCCCGCCGACGTCGGAGGCGACCACGGCGGTGCCGCACGCCATGGCCTCGAGGTTGACGATGCCCAGCGGCTCGTACACCGAGGGGCAGACGAAGACGGTGGCCGCCGAGAGCAGCTGCCGGATGTCGGCCGTGGGGAGCATCCCCCGTACCCAGATGACGCCCGGCCGGGCGGCGGTGAGCTCCGTGACCGCCTGCTCCGTCTCCGCGGCGATCTCCGGGGTGTCGGGGGCGCCGGCGCAGAGCACGATCTGGGCGTCGCGGTCGATGTGGTGGGCCGCGGCGATCAGGTGGCCGAGCCCCTTCTGGCGGGTGGTCCGGCCGACGAACACGACGCTGGGACGGTCCGGGTCCACGCCGGCGGCGCGGACGGCGTCGCGCTTCGGGTCCGGGTGGTAGAAGGCCGTGTCGATGCCGTTGTGGACGACGTGCACGCGGGCCGGATCGAGGGCCGGATAGCAGTCGAGCACGTCGGTGCGCATGCCCGCGCTCACGGCGATGACGGCGTCCGCGTTCTCGTAGGAGGTGCGCTCCACCCACGACGAGAGCCGGTACCCGCCGCCGAGCTGCTCGGCCTTCCACGGGCGCCGGGGCTCCAGCGAGTGGGCCGTGGCGACGTGCGGCACGCCGTAGAGGATCTTCGCCAGGTGCCCGGCCATGTTGGCGTACCAGGTGTGGGAGTGCGCGATGTCGATGGCGCCCGGGCCGTCGAGGCCCGCCACCATCGACAGGTCCACGCCGAGCGTCTGCAGCGCGGGGTTGGCGTCCGCCAGCGCCCCCGACGCCCGGTGGGCGAACGCGCCGTCGCGGGGATCTCCGAAGCAGTGCACGTCCACGTCGACGAGCGCTCGCAACGCGGGAACGAGGTGTTCGACATGGACCCCCGCTCCGCCGTAGACGTCAGGTGGGTACTCGCGGGTGAGCAGGCCGATGCGCACATGCGGCACCGTAGGCCATCCGCACACCTTTCGGCACGAGGAGTTCGCCGTCTCCCTGTGGCCCGCCACGGTCCGGGAGCACTAGTGTCCCCCCTGTGACCGGTGCCCGCATCTCACCCGCCTCGCCCCGCGGCTTCTCGGCCAACGTGCTGGGCATCGTCCTGGCGGGTGGCGAGGGCAAGCGGCTGTGGCCCCTCACGGCCGACCGGGCCAAGCCCGGTGTGCCGTTCGGCGGCAACTACCGCTTGATCGACTTCGTGCTGTCCAACCTGGTCAACGCCGGGCTGCACCGCATCTGTGTGCTCACGCAGTACAAGTCGCACAGCCTCGACCGCCACATCTCCACGACGTGGCGCCTGTCGAGCGTACTCGGGCAGTACATCACCACGGTGCCGGCCCAGCAGCGGCTCGGGCGGCGCTGGTACACCGGCAGCGCCGACGCGATCTTCCAGAGCCTCAACCTGGTCTACGACGAGCGGCCCGACTACATCGCCGTGTTCGGCGCCGACCACGTCTACCGCATGGACCCGGGCCAGATGATCTCCGCGCACATCGAGAGCGGCGCGGGCGTCACCGTGGCCGGCATCCGGGTGCCGCGCGCGGAGGCGAAGGCGTTCGGCTGCATCGCCTCCGACGAGTCCGGCAAGATCACCGAGTTCCTCGAGAAGCCGTCGGACCCGCCGCACGTGCCCGACGACCCCGACGTCACGTTCGCGTCGATGGGCAACTACGTGTTCACCACCGAGGCGCTGCTCGACGCGCTGCGCGTCGACGCCGAGGACAACGACTCCGACCACGACATGGGCGGCGACATCATCCCGCAGCTCGTGGGCCGCGGTGAGGCCAACGTCTACGACTTCGCCGACAACGTGGTGCCCGGCGCCACCGACCGCGACTCGGGCTACTGGCGCGACGTCGGCACGCTCGACGCCTACTACGAGGCCCACACCGACCTGGTCTCGGTGCACCCGATCTTCAACCTCTACAACGAGCGCTGGCCGATCCGCACGGCCATGGCGCCGTTGCCGCCGGCCAAGTTCGTGGAGGGCGGCATCGCGCAGGACTCCATCGTCGGCGCGGGCACGATCATCTCCGGCGCCATCGTGCGCCGGTCGGTGATCAGCCCCAACGTGCGCATCGAGGCCGGGGCCGAGGTGTCGGACTCGGTGGTGCTGCCCGGCACGGTCGTGCGTCGCGGCGCCGTGGTGCGCGGGGCCATCCTCGACAAGAACGTGATCATCCCCGAGGGCGCGCTCGTGGGCGTGGACCTCGCGATGGACCGCGCCCGCTACACCGTGAGCCAGGGCGGCGTCGTGGTGCTGGGCAAGGGCGTCACGGCCCTCTAGGCGAGCTTCACCGCGGCCAGCACCCCGTCGCCCAGCGGCAGCAGGACGGGCACCAGACGCTCGTCGTCGCGCACCTGGCGCGCCACCTCGCGCAGCGCGACGCTTCCGGTGTCCGCGGCCTCGGGGTCGAGCGCCCCCGGGGCCATGACGCCGGCCATCGCCACCACGCCGCCGGGCCGCAGCAGGCGGACCGCCTCGTCGAGGTAGCGGGGGTACTCGGCGGCGGCCGCGTCGACGAACACCAGGTCGTAGCCGCCGTCGGTGAGCCGCGGCAGCACCTCCAGGCCCATCCCGTTGATCAGCCGCAGCCGCGAGGGCCCGTGCCCGCCCGCGAGGAACGCCTGGCGCGCCGCCTTCAGGTTCTCGGGGTCGACGTCGATCGAGGTCAGCACCCCGTCCGCGGCCATGCCGCGCAGCAGCCACAGGCCGCTGACCCCGGCGCCCGTGCCGATCTCCACCACGGCCCTCGCGCCGATGGCGGTGGCGAGGAAGCGCAGGCCCGTGCCCGCTCCGCCGCTGACCGGGATGCAGCCCAGCTCGACCCCGCGGGCGCGCGCGGCCACGAGGACGTCGTCCTCGGCGACGTAACCTTCGACGTGATCGCGCAGGGCGTCCGGGCCTGTCATGGTCAAGAGGCTACTGGTCAGGGTGGTCGCCGAGTTTCACAGACTCTTCTCAGACGGTTCTCACCCAACTGTCACAGGCGTCCGGCACCGTAGGCGGTGTCGGTCGGGGTCGAAGGCCGATGGGTACCGGGAACATTCGTCTCCGGTGCGTCGTTCTCACGACGGCACGACCCGCCGCAGGAGGTACGACCCGATCATGACCGACGGCTCCGCCACGGCAGTGGCTACAGGCCCGGCCGCGATGCTGGACGCCGCAGCTCCTGGCACCGTGCTGCCCGGCGAGGGCGCCGAGTGGACTCCGCCCAGCTGGGACGAGGTCGTCCGGGAGCACGCCGACCGGGTCTACCGGCTCGCCTACCGCCTCACCGGCAACCAGCACGACGCCGAGGACCTCACCCAGGAGACGTTCGTCCGCGTGTTCCGTTCGCTCGCGTCGTACAAGCCCGGCACGTTCGAGGGCTGGTTGCACCGCATCACCACCAACCTCTTCCTGGACATGGTCCGGCGTCGCGCCCGCATCCGGATGGAGGCGCTGCCGGACGACTCCGACCGCATCCCCGGTCAGGGTCCCGAGCCGGAGCAGGTCTTCTCCGACACCCACCTCGACCCGATGTTGCAGGCCGCGCTCGACGAGCTGGCGCCGGAGTTCCGCGCGGCCGTCGTCCTGTGTGACGTGGAGGGCCTCTCCTACGAGGAGATCGGTGCCACCCTGGGCGTCAAACTGGGTACGGTCAGGAGCAGGATCCACCGCGGTCGCGCGGCGCTGCGCAGCTCCATGGAGCGGCGCCGGGCCGAGCAGGCCGCCCTCTCGGTGCACGTCGTCGAGGAGCTGGAGGAGGTTCGCGGGTGAACAGCGAGGGTCGGCGTTTCTCGGTGACACTGCCGGACTGGGGGCAGGACCACCTGTCCCCGGAGGCCGTGGTGGCCTTCGTCGACGACGAGCTGGACGACGGCCCGTTCCTCCGTGCCACCCGCCATCTCGACAGCTGCAACGAGTGCGCCACGCAGGTGGCCGCGCAGGGCCAGGCCCGGTCCGCGTTGCGGTCGGCCGAGTGCCCGAGCCTGCCGTCGTCGCTGATGAGCAGCCTGTTCTCGATCCCGCAGGACACCGAGCTCCCCAGAGCGCCCGCCGGCCTCGCCGTCACCGCCGACGGCCAGTTCGTGTCGGTGCTGCGTCCGGAGCGGGTCCAGCCCGAGCCGCTCCCGCCGGCCGGCCTCACCTCCGACGTCGGCAGGCGCCCCACGGCGCGGAGGATGCGCTTCGGCGCCGGCGCGGCCATGTCCGGCCTCGCGCTGGGCGCCATGGCGCTGGGCGCCACCGGCATCTCCAGCGACCCGTCCACCACCGTCGCGGGCCCCGAGCGGGGCGTGTTCGACGGGGCGGTCCTGGGCGGGTCCACCGTCAACGCCCAGCTCCGCCTCGGCCCCGCCACCGACGCCGCCGCGGTGGCCGACGACATCGCGCAGATGCCCCGCACGCCGGCCACGTTCCTGCGCCGCCCCTGATTCGACGCGGCCCTGACAGACGCGGACTTCACCGCCCCTGAGGCACCCTCATCGGGAGCCCCGTCCGTCCCCGTGCCCAGGAGCGTCCCGCCGCGATGACAGAGCCCGACACCGCGGACGCGCACGACCCCGGTACGCAGGCCGAACCGCCCCGGCTCGGGCCAAGGCCGCTGAGCCGTCCGGTCGTGGACGAGGGCACCGCCCAGATCTTCGGCCGCCCCGACGGCGTCGACGGCGGGTTCGCGGTGGCACCCGACTCCGCACCGGCGCCGAGCACCACCCTCGCCCCGCCGCCTCCCGCCGCGCTGGCCGGGGCGTTCGGCCGTCCCGCCGCCGACACCGACGCGCTCCAGCGGCCGCCGACGAACGGGCACGCGCCGGCGGGCGGCGACCCCTCCGGTGCCGATCCCTCCGGTTCCGATCCCTCGGGTGCCGATCCCTCCGGTGCCGATCCCTTCTGGGACGCCGACGCGGACCGCGATCCGTGGCGCGACCCCGACAGCGCCGTCGCCATGGGCCGCCCGGCCGGGGAGAACCCGACGGAGGGCGTCACCGCGCGCGGTGAGGGGGCCCGGCTGAGCCTGCGCGAGGTGCTGTTCGGCCGGCGCGTGCACCCGCGGGCCCTCGCCGTGCTGGGCGTGCTCGCGCTGCTCGTCGGCGCCGTGGGCGGGCTCGTCGGCCGCTACACCGCCGAGGGCGCGTCCAGCCTCACCGAGCCCGAGCCGACCATCACCCAGGCGCTGCCGGGCAAGGAGCGCCCGCCCGGGTCGGTGGCCGACATCGCCCGGCGCACGGTGCCCGCCGTGGTCTCCATCGAGATCCGGGTGGGCGACCAGGGCGGCACCGGCTCCGGCGTGGTGATCGACCCGTCCGGCTACGTCCTCACCAACAACCACGTCGTCTCCTCGGCCGTCGGTGCCGACGGCGCCACGATCGAGGCCGTCTTCCAGGACGGCACACGCACCCCCGCCCGCATCGTCGGCCGCGACCCGAAGACCGACCTCGCCGTCGTCAAGGTCGAGGTGGCCAACCCCGTGGTGGCCACCATCGGCTCGTCCGCGGGGCTCACCGTCGGCGACGGCGTGATCGCCATCGGGTCGCCGCTGGGCCTGGCCGGCACCGTCACCGACGGCATCGTCAGCGCCCTCAACCGCCCCGTCCGGCTCGACGGCGGCGCCAGCGACACCAACGCCGTGATCGACGCGATCCAGACCGACGCCGCGATCAACCCCGGCAACTCCGGGGGGCCGCTCGTGGACTCCACCGGCGCCGTCGTCGGCATCAACACCGCGATCCGCAGCCTCGGGCAGGGCCAGGGCGCCGGCGGCGAGGGCGGCTCCATCGGTCTCGGGTTCGCCATCCCCATCGACGACGCCCGGGTCATCGCCGACGAGCTGATCAGGACGGGGGTGGCCAAGCACGCGGAGATCGGCATCAACGCGCGCTCGGTCAGCGACGTCACCACCGAGGGCGCACAGGTGCAGAACGTCAAGCAGGGCGGGGCCGCGGCGCAGGCCGGCATCGTCGAGGGCGACGTGATCGTCAAGGTCGGCGACCGGTCCATCGGCGGGGCCGACGAGCTCGCCGTCGCCGTCTCCGAGCGCAACCCGGGCGAGACGGTGCAGGTCCAACTGGTGCGGGCCGGCCGGCCTCTGACGTTGCCGGTGGTCCTCACGTCCGACTGAGGCCGTATGGTGGTGACATGTTCGAGAGCGTCGGGTGGGGCGAGATCCTCGTCCTGATCGTGGCCGGTCTCTTCATCCTGGGCCCGGAGCGGCTGCCCTCGGCCGCGGCGTGGCTCGGCAAGAGCATCCGTCAGGTCAAGGAGTACGCGAGCGGCGCACGCGAGCAGCTGCGCGGTGAGTTCGGCCCGGAGTTCGACGAGCTGCGCAAGCCACTCGAGGAGCTCCGCGGGCTGCGCAACTTCAACCCCCGCACCGCGGCCACCAATGCCCTGTTCGGCGACGACACGCCCGTCAAGCCCAACGGCTTCGGCACCGCCCCCCAGAGCGTGACGAACGGCAGCAGCGGCAGCAGCGGCAGCAGCGGTATCGACATGTCGAAGCCCCCGGCGGCGCCGGAGGCCCTGGCGAAGAACGAGCGCCCCCCGATCGACGACGACGCCACCTGAGCCCCTACCCCAGCATCGGGGGTCGCTTCAGGTGCCAGTCCGTCGCCTGCTGGTAGGCGTGTGCCGCCGACAGGACCAGTCCGTCCGCGTGCCGGGCGCCGACGATCTGCAGGCCCACCGGCAGGCCACCCACGAAGCCGCAGGGCACGCTCGCGGCCGGTTGCTGCGTCATGTTGAACGGGTAGGTGAACGGCGTCCAGGTGGTCCAGCGCTCGCCGGTCCAGCCCAACGGCACCTCGACGCCCTTCTCGAACGCGGTGATCGGCAGCGTCGGGGTGAGCAGCAGGTCGAAGCGCGAGTGGAACCCGCCCATCAGGATGCCGAGCTCGTTGCGCACGGCCATGGCCCCGAGGTAGTCCACCGCGCTGGTACGGGCGCCCTGCTCGGCCACCGCGAGGAGACCGGGGTCGAGGCGGGCGCGCTCGTCGGCGCCGAGGTGCTCGATGCTCTTCGCGGCCCCGGCGAACCAGAGCGTCTCGAACGCGGCGATCGGGTCGGCGAACCCGGGCTCGACCTCCTCCACCCGGGCGCCCAGCGCCGCGAAGATGTCCACGGCCGCGGCGAACGCGGCCGCGACGCCGGGGTCGACCACGGCGTGGCCCAGCGCGGGGCTGACGGCGATGCGCAGGCCCGCCATCGACCGTCCGAGCTGCTCGACGGTCGGCGCCGCCGGCGCCAGGGCCCACGGGTCGCGGGTGTCCGGCTCGGCCATCACGTCGAGCAGCAGCGCGGCGTCGGCGGCCGTGCGCGTCATCGGGCCGGCGTGGGCGAGCGTGCCGAACGGGCTCGCCGGGTAGAGCGGGGCACGGCCGTAGGTGGGCTTGATCGTGGTCGTGCCGGTGAAGGCAGCCGGGATGCGCACGGAGCCGCCGCCGTCGGTGCCGAGGCTCAGCGGCCCCATCCCGAGCGCGACGGCCGCGGCGCTGCCGCCCGACGACCCGCCCGACGTGCGCGAGGGGTCCCAGGGGTTGCCGGTGGCGCCGGTCAGCGGGGAGTCGGTGACGCCCTTCCAGCCCAGCTCCGGGGTGGTGGTCTTCCCGACGACCACGCCGCCGTGGGCGCGCACGCGGGCGACCGCCGGCGCGTCGAGCACCCAGGGGCCGGCCGGGTCGATCGAGTGCGAGCCGCGCAGGGTGGGGTGGCCCGCCGTGAGGAACAGGTCCTTGACCGAGACCGGCACGCCGTCGATCCGGCCCCGGGGTTCCCCGCGCTGCCAGCGCCGCTCGGACGCCCGGGCCGCGTCGAGCGCGCCGTCGGCGTCGAGCAGGCAGAACGCGTTGACCTGCGGATCGAGGCGCAGGATGCGGTCGAGCACGGCCTTCGTGGCCTCGACGGGGGAGAGCTCGCCGGTGCGGTAGGCGCTGAGGAGCTCGGCGGCGGTGAGATCGGCCGCGCTGCGGGCGACGGTGGGGCTGCTCACGAACTGCCTCCTGTGGTGCTGATGGGCGGGCTCGTGGCCTCGCCCGACGTGACGTAGCCGAGCGACTTGTCCACCACGTTGTGGAGGGGTTCGCCCGCGCGGTAGCGGGCGAGGTTGGCGGTGAAGACGTCGGCGAGGGCGCGGCGCCAGCCGATGGTGTCACCGGACATGTGGGGCGAGACGATGACACCGGGCAGGTCCCACAGGGGAGAGTCCATCACCAGGGGCTCCTGCGCCACCACGTCGAGGGCCGCCCCGGCGATCCGGCCCTCGCGCAGTGCGTCCACGAGGTCCGGCTCGACGACCAGCCCGCCGCGGCCGACGTTGATCACCCGGGCCCGGGCGGGCAGCGCGGCCAGCGCCGCCGCGTCGAGCATCCCGCGGGTGGCGTCGGTGAGCGGGGCGGCGAGCACGAGCCAGTCGGCGGTGGGGAGCAGCCCGGGCAGGTCGTCGAACGGGTGGACGCCGTCGGCGGCGCGGCGCCCGACGAGGTCGACGGTGACACCGACCGCCCCGAGCATCCGCGCGATGGCATGCCCGATCGGCCCGCTGCCCACCACGACGGCCCGGGTTCCGGCCACCACCTGCGTCTCGCGGTGGTGCCAGTCGTGGCGCGCCTGCGCCGCGAGTGTGCCGGGCAGGTCCTTCGCCATCGCCAGGACCAGGCCCAGCACGTACTCGGCCATGGGCGCGTCGAACACGCCGCGGGAGTTGGTCAGGGCCACGTCGGAGTCGAGCAGGCCCGGGAACAGCAGGCGGTCGACCCCGGCGCTGGCGGTGTGCACCCAGCGCAGGTCGGACGTGTCGGTGGTGGGCCAGGCGTCACGGACGGCGTCGGAGAGGAAGTCCCACACCAGCAGCACCTCGGTGCCGGGCAGGGCCTTCGCGAGGCCGTCGGCGTCGGTGACCAGGCGGACGCCGTCAAGATCGAGATGTGGCGGGGGATCGTCGCTGTGCAGGACGGTGAGCGCCGAGAGGGGCCGCTGAGCTGCGGAAACGGACAAGCTGGGGTGTCCTTCGAACGTCGGGCCCGGATGTTTGACACGCTAGGAACCGCTCGTATGATTGTCAACAATCCGCGGCGCTGCGGCGGCTGTATCCCTGAACGCCCTGCTACCGCCGGGAGTGGCCCCATGTCCAAACTCATCCGCATCACCCTCGAGAAGCGCGGCGTCTCGTGCGTCGCCGAGCTGCTCGAGAAGGAAGCGCCCCGCACCAGCGCGGCCGTCTGGGAGGCCCTCGCCGAGGCGCCCCTGGGCGGGCCCGCGCAGCACGCGAAGTACGCCCGCAACGAGGTGTACTCGATCGTCCGGCGCTTCGGCCCGAAGATCGGCCACGAGAACACCACCGTGACCCCGATCCCCGGTGACGTCTGCTACTTCGACTTCGCGGGCGGCGTGCTGGACGCGTCGTTCAAGGAGGACCAGGACATCGACCAGGTCGAGGGTGGCATCGACCTGGCGATCTTCTACGGGCGCAACAACCTGCTGATGAACGGCGACATCGGCTGGGTGCCGGGCAACGTCTACGCCACGATCGTGGACGGTCTGCCCGCGATGGCCGAGGCCTGCCACGACGTCTGGCGCTCGGGCAGCGTGGGCGAGAAGCTCGTCTACTCGCGCCTCGAGGCGTCCTCGCCGCGATCCGTCGCCGACTGATGCCCACCGAGCTGTCGGTCGGCCACACTGCCTCCGAGAACATGTCTGGACCCACGTCCCAGCACGGCATCGGCGTCGTCGCCCCGTTCGACTTCGCGCTCGACCGCGAGCTCTGGCGCTGGGTGCCCGAGGACATCTCGCTCTACCTCACCCGCCTGCCGTTCTTCACGACGCCGATGACCGTCGAGATGGCGGTGGCCTGCGGCGACCGCCGCGCGATGCGCCGCGCCACCCGCGACGTCCTCACGCCGGAGCCCGCCGTCGTCGCGTACGCGTGCACGTCCGGCAGCTTCGTCGACGGTGCGCTGGGCGAGCAGGTGCTGCGGCGCACGATGCTCGACGCCGGGGCGCCCGCGGCCTGCACCACGTCCGGGGCGCTGATCGATGCGCTCGCCGTGCTCGGGGTGAACCGGATCGCGATCGCCACGCCGTACGTCGAGCCGGTCACGCGCCGGCTGGTCGGGTTCCTGTCGGAGAGCGGCGTGCGCACCGTGTCGTGCGAGGGGCTCGGGCTGCTCGGCAACATCTGGCGCGTCACGTACGCGCAGGTGGTGGACGTCGTGCAGGCCGCCGACTGCGACGACGCGGAGGCGCTGTTCATCAGCTGCACCAACGTGCCCACCTACGACCTCATCGAGCCGCTGGAGCAGGCGCTCGGCAAGCCCGTGCTCACCGCCAACCAGGTGACGATGTGGGCCGCGCTGCGGGCCATGGGCCGCACGGCGGTGGGTGGTGGGCGGCTGCTGGCCGCCGGCCTCGGTGGCCCGGTCGGCATCGCCCCCGTGGACGGCCCCGGACTGGTGGCCGTCCCCGACCAGACAGGAGCTGCATGAACAAGACCGTCGGGATCCTCTACCCCGGTTACTCGGCCGAGGACGACTACCCGCTCGCCGAGAAGCTGCTCGGCGGCCCGGCGCTGCCGCTGGTGCACACCGAGATGCGGGTCGACGCCCACCGCGTCGACGCCCTGCTCGACATCGGCGGCGACGACGTGCTGGCCGCCGGGTGGAAGGAGCTCCCGCAGCCGCTCGACGCCGTGGTGTGGGCCTGCACCAGCGGCAGCTTCGTCTTCGGCTGGGACGGCGCGGCGGCGCAGGTCGCGGCGCTGCGGGGCACCGCGGGGGTGCCGGCGTCGAGCACGTCGTTCGCGTTCGTCGACGCGTGCGCGCACCTGGACGTCGCGAAGGTGGCGGTCGGCGCCACCTACCCCGACGACGTGGCCGCCCGGTTCGTCGACTTCCTGGCCTCGGCCGGCATCGAGGTGCTGACGCGGTCGTCGCGGGGGATCGTCACGGCCGCGGAGGTGGGCACGCTCCCGCCCGAGACCGTGCTCGACTTCGCCGCGGCGGCCGACCACCCCGACGCCGACGCCGTGCTGCTGCCCGACACCGCGCTGCACACCATCGGTCTGCTCGACGCGCTGGAGGAGCGGGTGGGCAAGCCGGTGCTCACGGCCAACCAGGTCAGCATCTGGCAGGGACTCCGGCTCGCCGGGGCCGCCGATCCCCGGCCGGGCTTCGGCGCCCTGTTCCGGTGATGGACCTCACGGGTCTGGAGCCGGTCGAGCGCCGCTCCACCGCCGCCATCGTCGCCGACCGGCTGCGTGAGGCGATCATGCGCGGCACGTTCCCACCCGGTACCCAGCTCGGTGAGGTGGAGCTGGCCACGCGGTTGGGGGTCAGCCGCGGGCCGTTGCGCGAGGCCATGCAGTGGCTCGTGGCGGAGGGGCTGCTGCGCAGCGTCCGCAACCGCGGGCTGTTCGTCCGTGATCTCGACGCCGCTGACGTCCGCGACGTCTACGCGGCCCGCGCGGCCGTCGAGCGGGCGGCGGGTCTGCTGCTCATCGCGGGGGACCGGGCGGCCGCCGTGGTCCGGCTGAGCGCGTCCCTGGCCGCGATGGAGGCCGCCGCGGGTGACCCGGTGGCCCTCGCCGACGCCGACCACGCCTTCCACCACGAGCTCGTGGCCGCGTCGGGCAGCCCGCGGCTGCAGCGCATGGCCGACACGCTGCTCGTGGAGACACGGATGTGCCTGGCGGCGTTGCAGGACAACCCACCCCCCGCCGAGGACCTGCTCGCCGAGCACCGGGCGCTGCTCGACGCCGTCCGCACCGGGGACGTGGCCCGCCTGACGACCGTGCTGGAGGCGCACATGGCCGACGCGGTGGACCGCATCCTCGCGCCGGCCGGGGAGTCCGCGGTGTCGGCCTGACCCTTGTCCGGGAGCGCCACGGCGTGCTTCCATCGACGCAGATTGTCAACAATTCGACAACCTTGGAGCTCCCCATGGCCCAGCTGTCCCCCCTCCTCAAGCAGGCGACGCCGGTGCAGGTCGCCCGCGGCGAGGGCGTGTACCTCCACGACACCGACGGCCGCCGTCACCTGGACTTCACCGCCGGCATCGGCGTCACGAGCACCGGGCACTGCCACCCGCGCGTGGTCGCGGCGGCGCAGGAGCAGGTGGCCACGCTGATCCACGGCCAGTACACGACGGTCATGCACCAGCCGCTGCGCAGGCTCACCGAGCGCCTCGGCGACGTGCTGCCGCCCGCGCTGGACAGCGTGTTCTTCCTGAACTCGGGCAGCGAGGCCGTCGAGGCGTCGGTGCGGCTGGCCCGGCACGCCACCGGCCGTCCGATGATCGTCGCGTTCGACGGCGGGTTCCACGGCCGCACGATGGGCGCCGCGGCGCTCACCACGTCGGGGGCGAAGATCCGCGCCGGCCTGGGCCCCATGATGGGCGGCGTGGCGTTCGCGCCGTTCCCGTACGCGTTCCGGTACGGCTGGAGCGAGGAGGAGACCGTCGCGTTCTGCCTCCGCGAGCTGGACCGGCTGCTGATCACGGCCGCGCCCGCGTCGGACGTCGCGGCGTTCATCGTGGAGCCGGTGCTCGGTGAGGGCGGCTACGTGCCCACCCCGCCCGCGTTCCTGGAGGGCCTGCGCGAGCGCGCCGACGTCCACGGGATCCTGCTCATCGCCGACGAGGTGCAGACCGGGTTCGGGCGCACCGGCAGGTTCTGGGGCCACCAGTTCTCATCGGTCACGCCGGATATCCTGATCACGGCGAAGGGCCTGGCCAGCGGGTTCCCGCTCTCGGGCATCGCGGCGTCGGCGGAGCTGATGGCGAAGGCGAAGCCGGGCTCGCAGGGCGGCACCTACGGCGGCAACGCCGTGGCCTGCGCCGCGGCCCTGGCCACGATCGACGTGATCGAGGACGAGGGCCTCGTCGCCAACGCGGGGGAGCAGGGCCTGCGGCTGCTGGAGGGGCTGCGCAAGGTGGCGGCCGACCACCCCGGTATCGCCGACGTCCGCGGCCTGGGCCTGATGGTGGGCAACGAGTTCTGCCACGCCGACGGCACCCCCGACGCGGAGGGGGCGGCGAGGGCGCACGCGGCGGCGACGGAGAAGGGCCTGCTCCTGCTCACCTGCGGACCGTTCGGCAACGTCGTGCGCATGATCCCGCCGCTGATCGTGACGGCCGATCAGGTGGACGAGGGCGTGGCCCTGTGGCGCGAGGCCTTGACCGGCTGACGCCGGGGTCGTGCGCGGATATCAGTGCCAGGGCACTGATATCCGCGCACAGGCGCGTCAGCGCTTCGTGACCGGGCTGATGTTCAGGCTCATCCCGGCCAGGCCGCGGGCCCGCGTGGTGAGCTTGTTCGAGATGGCCTGCAGCGCCTTCGCCGCGGGGGCGTCGGGGTTCGCCAGGACGATGGGGGTGCCTTCGTCGCCGCACTCGCGGACGCGGGTCTCCAGCGGGACCTGGCCCAGCAGGGACACCGGCGCGCCCAGGCTCTTCGTCAGCGAGTCGGCCACCGTCTGGCCGCCGCCGCTGCCGAAGACCTCCATGCGGGAGCCGTCGGGCAGCTCCATCCAGCTCATGTTCTCGACGACACCGGCGATGCGCTGGCGCGTCTGCAGGGCGATGGAGCCGGCTCGCTCGGCCACCTCGGCCGCGGCCTGCTGCGGCGTGGTGACCACGAGCAGTTCGGCGTTGGGGATGAGCTGCGCCGTGGAGATGGCGATGTCGCCGGTGCCGGGCGGCAGGTCCAGCAGCAGGACGTCGAGGTCGCCCCAGTAGACGTCGGCGAGGAACTGCTGCAGCGCGCGGTGCAGCATCGGGCCACGCCACACCACCGCCTCGTTGCCGGGGGTGAACATGCCGATCGAGATGACCTTCACGCCGTGCGCCTGCGGCGGCATGATCATGTTCTCGACCTTGGTGGGCACGTCGGTGGTGCCCAGCATCCGCGGCACCGAGTGGCCGTAGATGTCGGCGTCCACGACGCCCACCGACAGGCCGCGCGCGGCCATCGCCGCGGCCAGGTTCACCGTGACCGACGACTTGCCGACGCCGCCCTTGCCCGACGCCACGCAGTAGACGCGGGTCAGTGAACCGGGCTGGGCGAACGGGATCACCGGATCCGCGGAGTCGCCGCGCAGGCCCTTGCGCAGCTCGGTGCGCTGCTCGTCGTTCATGACGTCGAGCTCCACCTGCACGCCGGTGACGCCGGCGACGGCCGACACGGCCTCGGTGACCCGCTTGGTGATCGTGTCGCGCATCGGACAGCCGGCGACGGTCAGGTAGACGCCGATCGTGGCGAGGCCGTCGGGGGACACCGCCACACCCTTGACCATCCCCAGCTCGGTGATGGGCTTGTGGATCTCGGGATCGTCGACGCCCGCGAGCGCGGCGTGGACGGCCTCTTCGATGGTGGTGGTTGCGGACATCACGAGCCTTCCCTCTGCACAGATCCACGGCTTCCGCCGCGACTCGCCCCATGCTACGGCCGCACCGGCGACGCCCACGTCCGTAGGATGGCCTCGGTGACGGACGCAACGGCGGCCGCGGCAGCCCGCCGCAGCCCCACCCAGAACCAGCTGGACGCCTGGCGTTCGTTCCTGAGGGCTCACGCCACCATCACCCGCACGCTGGAGGCCGAGCTCGAATCCGAGCAGAAGCTCTCGCTCGCCGCCTACGACGTGCTGGTGCAGCTCGCGGAGGCCCCGGGCCGGCAGCTGCGGATGACCGAGCTGGCCGACGCGGTGCTGCTGTCCCGTTCGGGGGTCACCCGGCTGGTGGACCGCATGGAGCGTTCCGGACTCGTGTCGCGCTGCCCGGTGGAGAGCGACGGGCGCGGCGTGGCCGCCGCGCTGACCGAGGCCGGGCTCAACCGCCTGCGCGTCGCGTCGCGCACCCACCTGGCCGGGGTGGTGACCCACTTCGCGGCCCGCCTCGACGAGGACGACCTCGCCGCCCTCGACCGGATCAGCCGTCGCCTGGCCGGGTGAGCTTCACCTTCCGCTTGCGGACCCGCTCGGACGGCCGCGCGTCGAGGCGTTCGCCCAGCTTCTCCAGCTCGCTGCGCAGGTAGTCGCGGGTGACGACCTCGCCCACCGCCAGCCGCAGCGCCACGAGCTCGCGGGCCAGGTACTCGGTGTCGGCCTTGGTGCGCTCCGCGCGGGCGCGGTCCTCGTCCAGGGCGACGCGGTCGCGGTCGTCCTGCCGGTTCTGCGCCAGCAGGATCAGCGGGGCGGCGTAGGCGGCCTGCGTGGAGAACGCCAGGTTGAGCAGGATGAACGGGTAGGGGTCCCACTGCCACTGCACCGCCACCACGTTCAGGGCGATCCAGAAGAACACGATCACCGTCTGGATCGCGAGGAACCGGCCGGTGCCCAGGAACCGGGCGATCCGCTCCGAGAACCGGGCGAACCCGTCCGGGTCGATCTCGAAACGGCTGCGGCCCAGCCGGGGCTGGTCCAGCTTCCGCCGCTGTGTTATCTCGGGCATGGGGCGCTCTCAGGCATCGGCCACCTCGATCGGTTCCCGGTGGTTCGTCTCGGGTCGGTGGCTCTCGCCGTCGCGCTCGCGACCGTCGTCGGTCAGGCGGTCGCGCCAGTCCGCGGGCAGCAGGTGTTCGAGCACGTCGTCGACGGTGACGGCGCCGAGCAGGTGGTCCTCGTCGTCGACGACCGGGCCGGCCACCAGGTTGTAGGCGGCGAGGTAGCGGGTGATCTCGCTGAGCGTGGCGTCCGGGGACAGGCGGGCGAGGTCGGTGTCGATGACGGCCGCCACCAGCTCGAACGGGGCCTCGCGCAGCAGCCGTTGGACGTGCGCGCAGCCGAGGTAGCGGCCCGTCGGCGTCTCGGCGGGGGCGCGGCAGACGAACACCATGCTGGCCAGCGCGGGCGGGATGTCGGGGTTGCGGATGCGGGCCAGCGCCTCCGCGACGGTGGCGTCCGGGCGCAGGATGATCGGCTCGGGCGTCATGAGACCACCGGCCGTGTCCGACGAGTACGACAGCAGGCGCCGGACGGGCTCCGAGTCCTCGGGCTCCATCAGCTCCAGCAGGGCCGCGGCGTCGGCGTCGGACATCTCGCCGAGCAGGTCGGCGGCGTCGTCGGGCGACATCGCCTCCAGCACGTCGGCGGCCCGCTCGACCTCCAGGTGGGCCAGCAGGGCGCGCTGGTCGTCCTCGGACATCTCCTCGAAGATGTCGGCGAGGCGCTCGTCGTCGAGGGCGTCGATCACCTCGAACTGCCGCTTCTCGGGCAGCTCCGAGAGCGTGGACGCGACGTCGGCCGGGCGCATGGTCTCGAACACCGACAGCAGGCCCGCGGTGCCCTGACGGTCGGTCAGGGTCAGGCCGCTGACGGCGTTCCAGGTCAGCACCTGCACCTCGCCGCGGCGCGCGAGGCGGTGGCGCCGGACCCGCACGGCCAGCCGCCCGACCACCCAGTCCCGCGACCGGGTCGGCTCGACGGCGGCGTCGACCACCACGGCGTCGGTGCCGGACTCGATGATCCGCACCTGCGCGTCGAGCAGCTGCCCGAGCACGAGCGTCTCGTTGGGCCGTTGGGCGAAGCCGCGCAGGCTCACCGACCCCGTGGACAGCGTGACGGCGACCGGGTCGATCGCGGTGACCCGCAGCATCGGCACGAAGATCCGTCGCCGGGTGACCATCTCGACGACCATGCCGAGCACCCGGGGCGGGCTCGCGTCGACCCGCAGGCTCACGACGAGGTCGCGCACCTTGCCGATCCGCTCGCCGTCCGGGCCGAAGACGGGCAGCCCGGCCAGCCGCGCGACGAAGACCCGCTCGGTACCCATACCGCGCAGCCTAGGGTCCGCGACTTGTTGGCCTGCCGTTGGAGGACCGCCCGCATGGTGGAATCAGGGACGACTGCGTGAGAAACCAATCACCTCGGGCGGCTCGGGCGCCGCGGACGTGCCAGCATCCTCGCCAGCACCGGATCTCGACTCTTGACGATCTCGACGAGGAGTTCACCCGATGACCAACCAGTTGCGCCCCCGCCGGTCCTGCCTGGCGGTGCCCGGATCCAGCCAGAAGTTCATCGACAAGGCCCGCACGCTGAACTCGGACCAGATCTTCCTGGACCTCGAGGACGCCTGCGCGCCGCTGGCCAAGCCGGGTGCGCGCAAGACGATCGTCGCGGCGCTGAACGAGGGCGGCTGGGGCGAGAAGATCCGCGTCGTCCGGGTGAACGACTGGACCACCGAGTGGACCTACCGCGACGTCACCGAGGTCGTGGAGGGCGCGGGCGCCAACCTCGACGCGATCATGCTGCCCAAGGTGCAGACGCCCGAGCAGGTCGTCGCCCTGGACCTGCTGCTCACCCAGATCGAGAAGTCGCTGGGCTACGAGGTCGGCAGGATCGGGATCGAGGCGCAGATCGAGAACGCGCTGGGCCTGATCAACGTGGACAAGATCGCGACGGCCAGCCCGCGCGTCGAGACCATCATCTTCGGCCCGGCCGACTTCATGGCGTCGATCAACATGAAGAGCCTCGTGGTGGGCGAGCAGCCCCCCGGCTACGACGTGGGCGACGCCTACCACCACATCCTCATGAGCATCCTCATGGCGGCCCGCGCCCACGACAAGCAGGCCATCGACGGCCCGTTCCTGCAGATCCGCGACGTCGAGGCGTTCACGCGCGTGGCCGGCCGCTCCGCCGCCCTGGGCTACGACGGCAAGTGGGTGCTGCACCCCGGCCAGATCGACGCGGCCAACGAGACCTTCAGCCCCACCCAGAAGGACTACGACCACGCCGAGAACATCCTCGACGCCTACGAGTACTTCACCTCCGAGGCCGGCGGCAAGAAGGGCTCGGCGATGATCGGCGACGAGATGATCGACGAGGCGTCGCGGAAGATGGCGCTGGTGATCTCGGGCAAGGGCCGCGCCGCGGGCATGGAGCGGACGGACAAGTGGACCCCGCCGGAGAGCTGACCGCCGACGCACGTGGTCCCGCGGACGCGGCATGACCGACGAGCCCAACCCCTGGGCGGTGTCGATCGAGGAGCAGACGGGCGCGAAGAACAAGCGGCAGTGGCATCTCACCGCCGTGCGCCGCTACCCCGACTGCGCCACCGCCCGGGGCGAGGCCGAGCGCATCGCGCGCACCCACGTCCCGGAGAACCCCGCCTCGCCCGTGGAGCGCATGGTGATGTGCAGCGACCCCGACGCGTTCCTCGTGGCGCTGCGGGGCCGGCTGGGCGGGGTGTTCCACATGCGGGTGTCGGTGTGGGAGGTCGTCGGCCTGTACGAGCGGTGACGGCTCAGCCGGCGCCGAACACCGCGGCCAGGGTGTTCCAGCGGTTGATCTCACAGCCGTCGGTGCGCTCGTAGCCCGCGTTCACCGGCGTGCCCCGCCAGGTGCCCACGATGGTGGCCGTCTGCGGGCCGCCGTAGATCTCGGTGCAGGCCACGTCGGCCGGTTTCGGGGCGAACGGGTCGCCGGCCGCGTCGACGGCGGCGCAGGCCGCGGCGGGCTGCGGGTGGTCGCCGCCGGGGGGATCGCAGGTGAGCGTCCAGGTGCGGGGGGCGGCGCCGACGTCGTCGACCACCGTGACGGTGAGCCTGCTCGCCGACCGTTCCCGGGCGGTGCTCCCGCACGCCGCCAGCACCAGAGCCGCGAGGAGCAGCGCCGCCGTGAACCGCATGGCGCCAGTGTGCCGTGCGGGCGGGTGAGGACCTTCACAGCCTGTTGGGCGCGCTAGGTATGCCACGCGGGAGATACTGCGAACCGACAACCCAGCGCCGGGAGCAGCACCGTCCCCTTCCCGGCGGCCGCGACGTACGCCAGGAGGAACCATGGCCCGGCTCGCCCAGACCGCCGGTCTCACCGAGATCCAGGAAGAGATCCTGTCCACGGTCAAGACGTTCGTGGACAAGGAGATCATCCCGCACGCCACCGCCCTCGAGCACGCCGACGCCTACCCGCAGGACATCGTCGACGGCATGAAGGAGATGGGCCTGTTCGGGCTCACCATCCCCGAGGAGTACGGCGGCCTCGGCGAGTCGCTGCTGACCTACGCGCTCGTCGTCGAGCAGATCGCGCGCGGCTGGATGAGCGTCTCCGGCGTGATCAACACCCACTTCATCGTGGCCTACATGCTGATGCACCACGGCACCGAGGAGCAGAAGCAGCGCTACCTCCCCCAGATGGCGCTGGGGGAGACGCGCGGCTCGTTCTCGATGTCCGAGCCCGACCTCGGCTCCGACGTCGCGGCGATCAAGACGAAGGCCGTGCAGGACGGTGACGAGTTCGTCATCGACGGGGCCAAGATGTGGCTGACCAACGGCGGCACGTCGACGCTGACCGCGGTGCTCGTCAAGACCGACGAGGGCGCGCCCAAGCCCTACCAGAACCTCACCACCTTCCTGGTCGAGAAGCCGGTCGGGTACGGCGAGGTCGCCCCCGGCCTGCTGATCCCCGGCAAGATCGACAAGATGGGCTACAAGGGCGTCGACACCACCGAGATGGTGTTCAAGGGCCACCGCGTCCCCGCCGACCGCATCCTCGGCGGCAAACGCGGCGCCGGCTTCGCGCAGATGATGGACGGCGTCGAGGTCGGCCGCGTCAACGTCGCCGCCCGCGCCTGTGGCATCTCGATCCGCGCGTTCGAGCTCGCGGCCGAGTACGCCCAGCAGCGCTCCACGTTCGGCAAGCCGATCGCCGAGCACCAGGCCATCGCGTTCAAGCTGGCCGAGATGGGCACCAAGGTCGAGGCGGCCCACCACATGATGGTCAACGCCGCGCGGCTCAAGGACTCCGGCAACCGCAACGACGTCGAGGCCGGCATGGCCAAGCTGATCGCGTCGGAGTACTGCGCCGAGGTCACCCAGGACGCGTTCCGCATCCACGGCGGCTACGGCTACTCCAAGGAGTACGAGATCGAGCGCCTCATGCGCGAGGCGCCGTTCCTGCTCATCGGCGAGGGCACCTCCGAGATCCAGAAGACGATCATCAGCCGGGGGCTGCTGCGGGAGTACAGGAGCCGCTGAGGCGCTTGTGTCGATCATCGTGGTGACACGGCGCTCCCGGCAGATGCTCGTGGGCGGGAACGCCGCGCTCATGGCGTCCGGTGGGCGGTACGCGGAGCTGTTCGCGGTGGTCGCGGCGGGCTACCGCTGACCCCACGGTGTGACGTTCCCGTGTGACCGGCACTACGGTGCCGGTCGGTGCGTTGACATGATGGACAAAGCACCCACCACCATTTCGAGGAGGCCCCCGTGACCACACCGTTCGGCGGGCCCGCGCGCACCGCGCCCGGCCTGCCCAACCTGCCCACCCCCCCCACCGGCTGGCCGGTCGGTTCCTACGCCACCTACGAGGAGGCGCAGCGGGCCGTCGACCACCTGGCCGACTCCGACTTCCCGGTCCGCGACGTCACCATCGTCGGGGTCGACCTGATGCTCGTCGAGCGCGTGATCGGCCGCCTCACCTGGGGCCGGGTGCTCGCGTCCGGCGCGGCGTCGGGAGCCTGGTTCGGTCTGTTCGTCGGTCTGGTGCTGAGCTTCTTCAGCGCCGAGTCCAACCCGCTGGGCGCCATCGTCTCCAGCCTCGTCATCGGCATCGTGTTCTTCACGATCTTCGCGGCCGTCAGCTACCGCGCCAGCGCGGGTCGTCGGGACTTCACGTCGTCGAGCCAGATGGTGGCCGGCCGCTACGACGTGCTCTGCCAGCCCCGCAACGCGGAGAAGGCCCGGGAACTGCTGGCCAAGCTCGCGATGGGCCCCAACCAGCTCTGACCCTTCCGCTCATGAGGCGAAGGCGGTCAGGAAGCGGTCCCGGAAGGCGTCCATCCGCCAGACCGGGGCCTGCGGGCCGGGTTTCAGGCCGTCCTGCCAGCCCCAGCCGGAGATCCGCGCCAGCACGGCCGGGTCGCGGGCGACGACCGTGATCGGCACGTCCCGGCTCGCGTTGCTGCCGGTGACGATCGGGGACGGCTGGTGGTCGCCGAGGAAGATCAGCACCAGGTTCTGGTCGCCGTAGGTCTCCACGTAGGAGATGAGGCTCGACAGCGAGTAGGCGATGGCGTCGCGGTAGCCGGCGCGGGCCCGGGCGGGGTCGGCGAGCACGGAGTCGCTCGGCTCGCCGGCGCCGCCCATCGTGTCGTAGACCGAGCCGTCGCCGACGGCGTTCCAGCCGACCAGCTTCGGGATGTGAGCCCACGGCCAGTGGCTGGTGACCAGCGGGATCTCCGCCATCAGCGGGCCGTGGCCGGGCTTCGCGCGTTCGTCGCGCTGGAACTCCGCCAGCGTGTACTGGTCGGGGGTCTGGAACCGGTTGAAGTCCTTGGCGGCGTTGCCCATGGTCCGGGAGTCGCGCACCTCGTCGATGCCGAAGAAGCGGGCCTCCGGCCAGTCGGACGACGTGCCGGGCATGACGGCCACCGTCTGCCACCCCGCGTCCTTGAACGCGCTGGTCAGGGTGAGCCGGTTGCTGCCGACGACCTGGTCGTGGGTCTGCTGGTTGGTGACCCACAGCCCGGACAGCAGCGTGGCGTGGGCGAGCCAGCTGCCGCCTCCGGCCGTCGAGGAGGTGAGGAACGCGCTGCGGGAGCCGTAGCCGGCCGCGGCGAGGCGGCGGGTGCCGTCGTCGAGCACCGGGTCGACGACGGGCGCGAGCCCCGGGTCCTCCAGCGCGCTGCGCCCGTAGCTCTCGACGAACGTCAGCACGACGTCCTTGCCCCGCAGGCCGCCGAGCAGGGCTGGGGTGTCGTGGAAGGGGTCGGGCGCGGCGAAGGCGTCCTCGAACGCGGCCTGGTCGCGCAGGCTCACGGGGACCTGCTCCGCCTTCTGCACGGCGAGCGAGGCTGCGTTGCGCGACGCGACCGGCACCGGGGCCACCAGCTGGGCCCCGAGCGCGGCGCACACGAGCCAGCCGGCCGTCAGCACCACGAGCGCGCGGGTGGCACCGGTCCGGCGTCGGACGACGACCCGGGAGAGCCGCGCGACCGCGACCGTCGTGCCGAGGACGAGGGCGACCACGGCGAGCAGGGCGAGCGCCGCCGCGCCGACGGCGCCCACCGGGCCGTAGGAGTCGGCGAGGAACGACGCGGCGTCGCCGAAGTAGGTCCAGTCCGTCACGGGGTCGAACGGCCGGGCCAGTACCGCGAGGAACCCCATGTCGACGATCTTCAGGACCGTCAGGAGGCCGAGCAGTGCCCCGCCGGTGAGCGCCACCGGCCGCCGCCACCGCGCGGGCAGCACGAGCAGGACCCCCACGGCGACGAGCGCCTCCACCGGGATGCGGACGAACGCGAGCGGCGTGAGCTGACCGATCTCCCGGGGGAGGACGAGCGCGGCGAACACCAGCACCGCCGCGAGGAGCGTGGTGACCCGCCGCGTCACCGCGCCACCGGGTCCAGCTGCGGGAGGTGGTGGCCGAGGCGGTCGCGCTTCGCGGTGAGGTAGCGGACGTTGTACTCGTCCACCGGCTCGAGCAGCGGGACGCGCTCGGTGACCTCGATGCCGGCCCGGGTGAGCGCGTCGACCTTGTCGGAGCTGTTGGACAGCAGCCGCACCGCGCCGACGCCGAGATGGCGCAGCACCCGCGCCGCCGCGCCGAAGTCGCGGATGTCGACGGGGAGCCCGAGCGCGGTGGCCGAGTCGACCGTGTCGAGGCCCTGCTCGTCCTGCAGGACGTGCGTGCGGACCTTCGCGACCAGCCCGATCCCGCGGCCCTCGTGCCCGCGCAGGTAGACCAGCACGCCGGTCCCCTCGGCGACGATCGCGTCCAGCGCCGAGCCCAGCTGCGCCCCGCACTCGCACCGCAGCGCCCCGAAGACGTCGCCGGTGAGGCACTCGGAGTGCACCCGCACCAGCACGTCGTCCCGCGAGCGGAGGTCGCCGTGCACCAGCGCCATGTGCTCGGGTCCGTCGAGGCGGTCCCGGAACGCGACGGCGCGGAACATCCCGCGACGCGTCATGAGGTCCGACGCGGCGACGTCGACCAGACCGCTGTGCTCGCTGGTTCCCTGCCCGTTCGTTCCCTGCCCGTTCGTTTCCTGCCCGTTCATGCCCTGCCCCTTCGTTGGTTGCCGTGAGAAGGTCCGTCGTGATGGACCTCCTTCCGGCCGACACCACGCTCGACGTGCACGACCGCGCGATCGCCCTGCTCCCCGTCGGGAGCTGCGAGCAGCACGGGCCGCACCTGCCGCTGACCACCGACACCGTCGTGGCGGCGACGCTCGCGGCCGCCGTCGAGGCGGCCTACCCGGTGCGCCGGCTCCCGCCGGTCACGTTCTCCTGCTCCCACGAGCACGCGGCGTGGCCCGGCACCGTCAGCATCTCGGCCACCACGCTCGTCGCGGTGGTGGCCGACATCGCCGCGTCGCTGCACCGCGACGGCGTGACGCTGCTGGTGCTGGTCAACGGCCACGGCGGCAACTACGTGCTCGGCAACGTCGTGCAGCAGGCCACCCTCGGGCCGCTGCGGATGGCCCTGTTCCCCGGCGAGACCGACTGGGACACCGCCCGCCGCGACGCCGGCCTGGCCACGTCGGCGGTCACCGACATGCACGCCGGCGAGCTCGAGACGTCGATCCTCCTGCACGCTCATCCCCATCTCGTCAGGCCGGACTACGCACGAGCAGACGAGGTCGCGGACGACCGACGGCACCTGCTGAGCCGGGGCCTCCAGGCGTACTCGCGCTCGGGAGTGGTCGGTCGTCCGTCCGCTGCGTCGGCAGGGAAAGGGCGGGAGCTGCTGGCGAGCCTGGTGCGCTCCTTCGCCGAGCAGCTCTGACGGCGAGGACCACGGCCCCGGGCAGGCATGCGACGAGGCTGAGCACCCCGTAGACCACGGCGGTGGCCAGGCCCTGGGCCGCGCCGAGGCCGATGACGCCGAACCCGGCGGCCGTCGCGGCCTCGCGCGGGCCCCACCCGCCGACGTTCAGCGGCAGGCTCATGGCCAGCAGCGCCAGCACCAGGATCGGCAGCATCCCGGTGATCGGCGCCGCAGATCGCGCGGCCCGGGCCGCGACCACGAACGTGGCGAGGTAGCAGGCCAGGGTCAGCACCGACAGGCCGACGACGGCGGGCCGCAGCACCGTGGCCGCGTCGGCCAGCATCGGACGCAGCCGGGCGCGGAGCAGCCACCCGGCGGCGACCGTGGCGAGCAGTGCGCCCGCGACGACCCAGCGGCCGGACCCGGGCACGACGATGTCGAGCAGCGCGGGCTCGCAGGCCAGCACGCCGACGGTGGCCGCGACCAGCACGACCTGGCCGGCCAGCCGTTCCAGCACCACGGCCCGCACGCCGCGCGTCATGTCACCGGACTCCCGGCCGTGCGCCACGGCGCGGTGCACGTCGCCGAGGACGCCGGCGGGCAGCACCGAGTTGAGGAACACGGCCTGGTAGCAGTCGGCCACGGCGGTGCGCAGCGGCAGCGCCATCCCGAGCCGGCGCGCCACCAGACACCAGCGCCCCGCGCTGCAGACGGTGGCGAGCAGGCCGAGGGCCAGCGCGGCGAGCACGGTGCCCGCGTCCACCGCCGCCACGCTGTGCAGCACCGCCCCCGACCCCAGCTTCACCACGAGCGCGACGACGACGGCCACGCCGGCGCTCAGGCGCAGCGCCGGCCACAGCCGGTTCACGAGAAGCTCCGGGGGAGGGCGATCAGATCGGCGTGCCCGACGACGATCGAGAGATCGCCGGCGGCCAGGGCGTCCAGCCTGCGGTGCAGGTAGCCGGGCCCGTCGAGGTCCGGCCGCTGCTCGACGGCCGCCGCGACCCAGCCGCGCAACCACTCCTCGGCCAGCTCGGCGGTGCCGGGGCCGAGGCGCCACGGGCTCGACACGGTGACGACGTGCGCGCCGCGGCGGCGGAAGGCCCCGGCCGCCACGGACACGGCGTCGGGCCCGAGCAGCCGGCGCCCGTCGACCGTGCGGCGCTGGTGGGCGTCGAACGCGGCGGCGACGTCGGCGTCGAGGGGATCGGCGGGGGAGAGCGACACCCGGCCCACCACCGAGAGCGTCAGCAGGGCCGGGCAGCCCACCGCGGCGATGGCCTCCACCTCCTCGGCCGTGAGCAGGTCCAGCAGCGCCGACGCCGTGACCAGCGAGGCGCCGGAGAGCCGGGCGGCGGTGAGGTCGCCTCCGCGGGTCCCGGTCGTGACCCCGGCGGGAAGGCTGCGGGCGGCCCGTTCCAGGAGCGCCTCGTCGCGGTCGTGCAGGATCCAGTGCTGCGCGTTCGGCAGGAGCGGGGCGAGCCAGCGGCCCATCGATCCCGTGCCGCAGCCGAGGTCGCGCACCACCAGCGGTCCGTCCGGCAGGTGGGCGCGCAGTGGCTCGACGAGCTCGGTGGCCCGCGCCGCGGCGTCGGCCGGCTCGCGCAGCGCGAGCCAGTCGGGCGTGCACACGGGGGATCCCGGGGTGCTCCACCGCGTGGTCACAGGAGCACCTTCGCCAGGCATCGCGCGGTCACCTCCCACCCGTCGAGCTCCGCGCGCCGCGCCAGGGCGGACCTGCGGGCCGTCTCGCGCAGGTCGGCGTCGTCGAGCCAGCGGCGCAGGGCCGCGGCGAGCGCGGCGGCGTTGCCGGGGGGCACGAGCAGGCCGGGCACGGAGCCGTCGGCGGCCCGGCCGAGGGTGTCCGCGACCCCGCCGACGTCCGCGGCCAGCACCGGGATCCCGTGCGCGAGCGCCTCGGTGACCACCATCGCGTAGGTCTCCGTGCGCGACGGCAGGACGAGCAGGTCGGCTCCGGTCCACGTCACGTCCGCCTCCGGGCCGGTGAGCTGCACCCGGTCGTCGAGGTGGCGGCGCGCGATCGTCGCCCGCAGCACGGCGACGTGGTCCGGGTCGCGGACCAGTGGCCCGACGATCCGGCAGGTCCAGTCCAGGCCGACGACCAGTGCCAGCGCCTCGACGAGCAGGTCGTGGCCCTTCGTCGGGGTCACGGAGCCGACGGAGATCAGTCGGCTGCCGTCCCCGGCGGGCGTGACCGGGCCGGGGTCCACCCCCGGCGTCGCCACGTGCGCGGACACCCCGTGGACGTCGGCGATCCGCCGCGCCGCCCACGGGCTGGTGGCCACGACGGCCGCGGCGGAGTGGAGGGTGGCGCGCTCGCGCCCGGTGAGCTCGGCGGCCGTCTCCGGATCGAGCCCGGCCTCGTCGCCGAGGGGGAGGTGCACCAGCACGGTGAGGCGCAGCCGGTCGGCCTGGGCGGCGACGACGTCGGGGACCGCGCAGGCCACGAGCCCGTCGAGCAGCACGGGGCCGCCGTCGGGAACGGCCGCGAGCGCGCGGGCGAGCTCCGCGCGGGCGGCGTCGTCGGGGTGGGGCCAGGTGCCCGGCACCGGGAGCTCGTGCACGTCGAGATCGGTCGCCAGCTCGTCGCACACCCGACGGTCGTAGACGTTGCCGCCGCTGGTGCGCGCGGGATCGTCGACGTCACCGGGGAGGACGACGTGCACGCCGGTCACAGGGCACGCTCGTAGCTCGCCCACGCGACGTGCGACTCCGTCAGCGTCACCGTGATCCCGGCCAGCCCGCGGGCCCCCTCGCCGAGCGCGCCCGCGTGCACCCTCGCGGCCAGCCGGTCCGCGACGACCTGCGCGAGGAACTCGGTGGAGGTGTTGACGCCCGCGAACTCCGGCTCGTCGTCGAGGTTGCGGTAGTTGACCTCCGCCAGCACCGCGCCCAGCTCGCGTGTGGCCAGCCCGATGTCGACGACGATGTTGTCGGCGTCGAGCGCGGCCCGCCGGAACGTCGCGTCCACCACGAAGGTGGCGCCGTGCAGCCGCTGGGCCGGTCCGAAGACCTCGCCCCGGAAGCTGTGGGCCACCATCACGTGATCACGGACGGTGATGCTGAACACGGGGCCTCCGGTGGGTCGTCTAGGTCTCTCCGTAGAGGACACGGACGCAGAGCCCGGACGGTTCACCGGACATCAGCGCCGGGAGGTCGTCGAACGCGCACTCGCCGGAGACCAGCACGTCGAAGCGGGGGTCGGCGAGCAGCCGCATCGCCAACGCCATCCGATCGGAGTAGCCGCGCCGGGCCCGTCGCGGCGACACCGTGCCGACCTGGCTGCTGCGGATGGTCAGCCGCTTCGCGTGGAACGCCTCGCCCAGCGGCACGCTCACCGGCCGGTCGCCGTACCAGCTCAGCTCCACCACCTCGCCCTCGTGGGCGAGCAGCTCCAGCGACCGGGCCAGCCCGGCGTCGGTGGCGCTGGCGTGCACGACGAGATCGCAGTCGCCCACGGCGTCGTCCGGTGCCGCGAACCCGACGCCGAGCGCCGCGGCCACCGACGCCCGGGAGGGTTCGGGGTCCACCAGCTCGACCCGGACGCCGGGGATCCCGGCGAGCACCGCGGCCACGCTGCACCCGACCATCCCCGCCCCGACGACGGCGATCCGGTCGCCCACCAGCGGGGCCGCGTCCCACAGGGCGTTGACGGCGGTCTCGACGGTGCCCGCGAGCACGGCGCGCGCGCCCGGCACGGCGTCGGGGACGGGGGTCACCGCCGTCGCCGGCACGACGAAACGCGTCTGGTGCGGATGGAGGCAGAACACGGTGCGGCCGAGCAGTGGACCCGACTCGACGACCCCGACGGCGAGGTAGCCGTACTTCACCGGCGCCGGGAAGTCACCCTCCTGGAACGGCGCGCGCATCGCCGTGTACTGGCTGGGCGGCACGCCGCCGCGGAACACCAGCGACTCCGTACCGCGGCTGACGCCCGAGAACAGCGTGCGCACCACGACGTCGTCCGGGCCGGGCTCGGCGAGCGTGACGGACCGGATCTCGCCCTCGCCGGGGGAGCGGAGCCAGAACGCGCGTGCGGTGGCCGGCACGTTCTCCCCTTCCCGGTGAACCGTTCGCGCCCCGCGTCCGTGTGGAGGACATGGGACATCGCGAGACCACCGTAGTCGCGGCGGCGGCCGCCCAGGTGCTGCTGCTGGTCGGGCTGCGGCCCGGTACCGCCGGGCTGCTGGCCGGTCTGTTCTACGGCGCGGGCCTGCTCGGCCTGCTGGCCGGGGCGATGCACCGGGCCGGCCGGTCCCGCTTCGGCCCGGCCGATCTCGTGACGCTGGGCCGGGCGGTGCTGGTCGTCGGGGTGACGGCCCTGGTGACGGACGGGCTGGTCGACGGTTCGACCGCGACCCCCGTGCTGGTCGGGCTCGCCTCCGTGGCACTGGCGCTCGACGCCGTCGACGGACGCGTGGCGCGGCGCACCGGCACGGCGTCGGCCGTGGGTGCCCGGTTCGACATGGAGGTGGACGCGTTCCTCATCCTCGTGCTGAGCGTGCACGTCGCCGGGATCGTCGGGCCGTGGGTGCTGGCCGCGGGGCTGATGCGGTACGCGTTCGTCGCGGCGGGCTGGGCGTGGCCGTGGCTGCGGGGGTCGCTGCCGCCCAACCTGGCCGCCAAGACCGTGGCCGCGGTGCAGGGGGTGGTGCTGGTCGTCGCCTGCGTCGTCGGGCCCTTGGCCGCCACCGTCCTGGTCGCGACGGCGCTGGCCCTGCTGAGCTGGTCGTTCGGCCGCGATGTCCGTCGGTTGTGGAGCAGGAGGGCCGAACCGGTGGCGCCACCTGTCCGAATGACCCGTGTGACTACGCGTAGGGTCGCCCACTGTGTCCCGACCCGTCGACGAGGCGCAGCTCACGGCGGTGTACGCCGAACACGGACGGGCCATGCAGATGTACGCCACGAGGTTGCTCGGTGACCCGGTCGCCGCGGAGGACGTCGTCCAGGAGGCGCTCATCCGCCTCTGGCGCCATCCCGAGGTGCTCGACAACGGCCGGGGCTCGGTCCGTGGGTGGCTGCTCACCGTGATCCGCAACATCGTGATCGACGGTGCGCGGGCCCGCGGCGCGCGGCCCGCGGAGGTCCCCGAGGACCCCACCGCGCCGCCCGTCCAACGCGACCACGCCGACGCCGTGGCCACGTCGGTCACCGTCCACGAGGCGCTCGGGCGGCTCTCGCCGGAGCACCGCGCGGTGCTGGAGCAGATCCACCTGCACGGCCGCAACCTCGACGAGGCGGCCCGGGCGCTCGGCGTGCCGAAGGGCACCGTGAAGTCCCGCACCTTCTACGCCATCCGGGCCCTGCGCGAGCTCATGACCACGGGGCGGCGCTCGTGAACCCCCACCACCCCGTCCACGGCACGGGCGACGTCACCGCTCACGCGCTCGGCCTGCTCGACGGGCCCGGGGCCGCGGCGGTGGAGGCCCACCTCGCCACCTGCGCCGACTGCCGCCAGGAGTGGGCCGACGTCCGCGAGACCGCGGCGCTGCTGGAGACCGTGCCCCCGGAGGCGCTCGTCGACGGCCCACCGGCCGGCGACCTCGCGCTGCGGCGGGCGCTGCGGCGCATCCGCGAGGAGTCCGACGCCCCGCGCCACCGGAGCGCGCCTCCCCGGGTCCGGCGCCTCGTGGCCGCCGCCGCGGCCGCGCTCGTCCTGCTCGCGGGCGGTGTCGTGATCGGCCGGGTGACGGCCCCAGCGGCCCCCGCGACGGCACTGGCCGGCGGGCACACCGTCGAGGGCACCGAGGGCTCGGTGACGATGAGCGCCACGGTGGTGCCCGCAGCGGGTTGGGTGCGCCTGGCCGCCACCGTCTCGGGCCTGCCGGCGGGGAAGCGCTGCACCCTGCTCGTCCTCTCCCGGGACGGCACCGCGGCGGTGGCCGGGAGCTGGCTCACGCCGGCCGTCACCGTGCCCGGGCGCAGCGGCACGATCATGGGCTCCACGATCATCGACCCCGCCACGATCCAGGCGGTGGCCATCCGCACCGACACCGGCGAGACCCTGATCTCGGTGCCCTTCGCCTAGGACGCTCCTGAAAAAGCCGGTCGTGTCGGTCCTGGCCGGGACGGTCGGGGCTGGGAGGATCGGTGGGTGCAGGGACGGGCTGATCCGCAGCGCGAGATTCTGGATGTCGAGTCGGTGGCTGGG
>Ga0209963_1000325_pt1 | contig 105878 bp, 94 predicted proteins | sample ThiBio_1000_biof_2_FD_183957 | JGI IMG/M metagenome (GOLD analysis project Ga0209963, IMG submission 183957) | Wastewater bioreactor microbial communities from Cape Town, South Africa - Thiocy_cont_1000_biof (SPAdes) | ecosystem: Engineered > Bioreactor > Thiocyanate-remediating >... | reverse complement strand
GCAATCAGCTCATCGCGGACGAATTGCAACAAGTCGGCACCGTCGATCACACTCCGGTCTACCCGCGCGAGGTCGTCAAACGCGCGCTGGAGCTATCGGCGACCGCGATCATCATGGTCCACAACCATCCCTCAGGCGATCCCACGCCGTCGCAGGCGGACATCCAGATGACCAAGACAATCATCGGCATCGCGAGTCCGCTCGGGATATCGGTGCACGACCACATCATCGTCGGCAAGAACGGCCATGCGAGCCTCAAGGGCCTGCGGCTGATCTAGCAATCCGATCTAGCGTTTGCGTTCCATGGCAGCAGGCGCTCAGCTCGTCGTTGACAAGAAACGCCGCACCCGGCGGCGCGGCGTTTCTCTTACGCATTCCGTCAATCAGGCAGCGTTTTTCGGGCCGGTCGGAAAATCGCCCTTGGGCGCAGGCGGCGGATCGAGCGTTCCGTCTGCGATGCAATAGGCTATTCCCAAGGCGACGCCGAGGGCGATGAAGGGAAACAACCCCCCGCTCACCTGATCGAGTTCGGCATTGGACAGCGGCGCAATGCCGCCGTTCAAGCTCATGCTGGCCATGTGACCTCCTTGGTTCGTCGTAAAGCGAATCCTCAACGCATGTCGGCTGACGGGAGACATTGAGGTCGCTCCCCAGCATGACCGGCGCGCGAGCGCGGCGCTGTGGCGAACGTCACACTGCGCCGCGCGGTCGCGTCAGGCGGGCCGGCAATAGTCCGCAACGCGGATGGCGATATCTACTGTCTCACCAGAATGAGGGGATTTGCGGTATCGGGAACGAGTCGCCACTGCGCGTTGTCGTCTGCCTGAAAATGCCAGGTGTCGCCGCTCGCCGACATCAACAGGATTTCACCGTGCTCGAGCCGCCAGACCTCGGGCTTGAAGCCGGCGATCGCCGGATCGCATTTGGGCTTGAGAAAAGCCTGGAAATTGTCCGGCGGCACCTCGGTGTTGGTCAGCGTGATGCCGCAGACCGTCTGGCCATTGCCGCGAACGAAAGCCCAGTCGCCGATCATCTGATCCATCGATTTGGCGAGCGAACGGGCCTCGGCGAGATTTTGCAGGATGTAGATGCCCTCGTTCTCCCGTCGGCCTTCGAAAATGCCGCTTTCGACTTCGGTGAAATCGATCACCGGTTCTCCGGTGGCGCTCTGCAAGCGCACGATATCGAGGCCGGCGACGGTCCAGGCCGCGATATCCTTCGTGAACGGCAACGAGGCCGCGCAGCCCGGTTCGAGGTCGAGCTTGAGACCGTGCGGCGATGGATCGCCCTTGAGCGTCACGACACAGGTTTTGCTGCGTTCGGTCGTCGACAGTTCCCACTGCCCGATCATGTCTTTTTTCAATGCGGACGCGTCCTGCCCCAATGCGGCCGATCCGCAGGTCATCAATGCCGCGACGCCGGCGAGAATGAGTCCCCGCTTCCGCCACGCCGGCTTGCTGCCGTCTGTGCTCGCCATCTAGCGTCCCTCCACCGGCGTTTCCGGCACCGGCGTCAGCGGCGGCTTGCCGGCGAACCAGGCCGTGATGTTGTCGACAACAAGCTGGTCCATCGCATCGCGCGTCACCACCGACGCCGAACCGATGTGCGGCAACAGCACCACGTTCTGCAACGCGCGCAATTCCTCCGGGACGTGCGGTTCATTGGCGAACACGTCGAGGCCAGCCGCCAGGATAACGCCGGATTTCAGCGCATGGATCAGCGCCGGTTCATCGACTACCGAGCCGCGCGCCAAATTCACGACGACGCCGCGCGGCCCGAGCGCCGCCAGCACATCGGCATTGACCAGCTTGTCCGTCGATGGACCGCCGGGCGTGATGATGACCAGCGTATCCGCCTCCTTCGCCATCTCGATCAGGTCCGGATAGTGCCGATAGGAGACGCCCGCGGCCGGACGGCGCGAATGGTAGACAACCGGCACCCGCGACGCATCGAGCCGGCGGGCGATCGCCTGGCCGATCCGGCCCATGCCGACCATGCCGACCTTGCGGTCGCGCAGCGAGCCGGCGCTCAAGGGAAAATTCTGCGTAGCCCACAATCCCGAGCGCACATGACGATCCGCCCTGACGAAATCGCGCAGCGTCGCGATCAGAAGACCGAGCGCGACGTCCGCGACCTCCTCGGTCAGGACGTCGGGCGTATTGGTGACGACGACCTTGTGTTGGCGCGCGTGGCCGGTATCGACGTGATCATAGCCGACGCCGAAGGTCGATATGATCTCGAGCTTGGGAAAGAGCGCCTGTACCGCGCTGCCGCATGGTACCAGACCGGTGACGGCCATGCCCCGGATTTTCCCGGCGACGGCGGGCGCCAGCCGTTCCAGATCGGCGTGTTGCTCGCAATGATGCAGCACGAACCCGTCGTCAAAGCCGTTGTCGATCGTCGGCTTGCGCGGTCCGTAGACCAGGAGTTCGATCCTTTCCGGCGAGCCGTTGGCGCCCATCAGTTCTCCTTCCGAAGCGCGCTTTCGTGCCAGCGCCGCAACATCAGATGCGACACCGCCGCAAGGCCCATATAAATGACGATGCCCGCCACCGAGAGCAACAACAACGCCGCGAACATGCGCGGAATGTTGAGCCGGTAGCCGGATTCCGCGATCCTGTAGGCGAGGCCCGAACCGGCGCCGGCCGAACCCGCCGCGATCTCCGCAACCACCGCCCCGATCAGCGACAGGCCGCCGGCGATGCGCAATCCGCCGAGAATGTAGGGCAGCGCCGCCGGCAGCTTCAGATAGCGCAGCGCCTGCAGCCGCGATGCACCGTAGAGGCGAAACATTCCTTCCAGATTACGGTCCACCGAATTGAGACCCAGCGTGGTATTCGACAGCACCGGAAAGAACGCGACGATCCAGGCGCAGACCACCACCGCGGTCTGCTGCGGCAGGTAGATCAGAAGCAGCGGCGCGATCGCGATCACCGGCGTGACCTGCAGGATAATCGCATAGGGCAGGAGCGCATGCTCCAGCCATTTCGACTGGTTGAACAGCAGCGCCAGCACGATGCCACCCACCGCTGCTGCGGCAAAACCCTCAGCAGTGGTTAGCAAGGTGGTCAGCAGCGATTGCCACAGGATCGGCCAGTCCTGCACCAGCGTCGCCGCCACCAGCATGGGGCCCGGCAGCACATAAGGCGGAATGGCGTAAATCCGCACGACGAAATGCCACGCCAGCACGCCGGCTCCCAGCACCGCGACCGGCAACAGCACGCGCGCGACGGGCGCTCGCCGATCGCGCTCCGATGCCTCGCTGCCGGCTGGCGAAGACGAAGCAGAGACGGTCATGGACGGCCCGCCGCCCGCGACAGCGCGGCCGACACCTCGCGGCAATAGGCGGCGTATTCCGCCGAGGTCCTGAAATCCTCGTCCCGCGGCTCGACCGTGTCGATGCAGTGTTCGGCACTGATGCGGCCGGGGCGCGGCGTCATCACCACGACGCGGCGCGAGAGATAGACCGACTCGAACACCGAATGGGTAACGAAGATGACGGTCTTACGCAGGTCGCGCCACAGCGCCAGCAGGTCGTTGTTGAGGCGGAAGCGGGTGATCTCGTCGAGCGCGGCAAACGGTTCGTCCATCAAAAGAATATCCGGATCCGTGACGAGCGCGCGCGCCAGCGACACCCGCATCTTCATGCCGCCGGACAGTTCGCGCGGATAGGCGGCTGCGAATTCGGCCAATCCCACCCGCGCCAGCGCGGGCTCGACGTGCCCCTTGATGTCGGCGCGCGGCCGGTGCGCGAGTTTTAACGGCAATGCCACGTTGTCGCGCACGCTCGCCCATGGCATCAGGGTCGGCTCCTGGAACACGAAACCGATGGAGCGCCCGCCGCCGGCAATGCGAACCGTACCGGACGTCGGCGCGCTCAAGCCGGCGATGATCCGCAGCGCGGTCGATTTTCCGCAGCCGGATGGTCCGAGCAGCGAGACGAAATCGCCCTTGCTCACATCGAAATCGAGCGGTCCCAGCGCCACGACGCCGCCGTCGTAGCGTTTCGTGACGCCCTTCATGCTCACGGCATCACCCACGCGCGGACTCGTGCCGGATTCGGATGGCGCTGTTGCGGGCTCGATCATCGACACCGGATTTTATTTCCCGGACTGCAGATTCTTGGGATTCAAGTTCTCCGGCCGCAAGTCGAGGCCGACTCCCTTGTTGACGAACTGCAGCGTGTAGGCCTTGCGAAAGTCGATATCGCGGCGAACCACGCCGGCCAGCACCATCTTGTCGAAGAAGCTCGCATAGCGCGCATCGCTCATGGCGCCGATGCCGTCGCGCAAGGAGTCGCCGGAATCGACGATGCCGTATTCCCGCATCTTCGCCACCGAATAGGCCAGCAGACCGTCGGTCATTTCGGGATTGAGCTTCTTGATCATGGCATTGCCGGCCGTGTTGTCGCCGTACAGGTAAGTATACCAGCCGATGATCGAGGCGTCGACGAAACGCTGCACAAGGTCCTGCTTGTGCTCGACCAGATCGCGGCGGGTTTCGATCAGGGTCGAATACGGGTTGAACCCGGCATCCGCAAGCAGGATCACGGTCGGCTTGAAACCGGCCCGCTTCTCCACCGCGAACGGTTCGGAGGTGACATAGCCTTGCATCGCGCTGTTCCTGTCGGCGAGAAAGGGCTGCGCGTTGAAGGTATAGGGTTTGACCTTCTCTCCGCTGAAACCGTACTCCGATTTGAGCCACTGGAAGTAGCTGGCGATGCCTTCCTTGGAGACGAACAGAGTGAGCGGCTTCAGGTCCTCGATTTTCGTCACCTTCGATTCAGGATGCGCAAGAAAAACCTGCGGGTCCTTCTGGAACATCGCAGCGACCGCGACGACCGGCACGTTGTTCGCCACCGCATCGAACGATTGCAGCGTGTTCGCGGTCATGAAGAAATCCAGCTTGCCGGAAATCAGCAGAACCCGATTGTTCACATTGGGGCCGCCGGGAACGATGGTGACGTCGAGGCCGTATTTCTTGTAGGTGCCGTCGGCCAGCGCCTGAAAGAAGCCGCCGTGCTCGCCCTCGGCCACCCAGTTCGTGCCAAAGGAAACCTTGTCCAGCGCCGGGCCGGCTGCCGCGCCTCCGGCGAGGCCGAGCGCCAGCACCAGTCCGGCCGTTAACGTTCGCAGCGAAAGGGCAAGGCGCATCATTGGACTCTCTCGATCGTTTTGGCTCATGATTGGGAGGCGGCCCGGATCGGCGCAAATCCCGGCGACCGGAGGACATGCTCCGCTCGAAAACGCTATAACCCGCATTTCGGCTCGATGAAACGCTGCGTGAGATGACCAGAATCCCCCCTTTCGACTGGCCCGCCATCCACTGGCCCGACGTGCCGCCCGGCGCGGCCGCGAACTGGATTGCGGTGCTGCCTCTGGCGGCGACCGAGCAGCATGGTCCGCATCTGCCGTTTTCGACCGACGTGCTGATCGCGGAAGCCTATCTTGCGCGCGTTCGCGAACTGCTGCCGCAGGACATGCCCGCGATCTTTCTGCCGGTGCAGCCGGTCGGCATTTCCACCGAGCACACCGATTTTCCGGGCACGCAGACGTTGACCAACGAAGCGGCGCTGCAGGCCTGGACCGCGCTCGGCGAAGAGGTGGCGCTGACCGGAATCCGAAAGATCGTGATGGTGTCCAGTCACGGGGGCAACAATGCGGCGATGACGATGGTGGCGCAAGACTTGCGCGCGCGGCGTCATATGCTTGCGGTCACCACCGCGTGGTCGCGCTTCGGCGTGCCGGACGGACTGTTCGATGCGGAGGAATTGCGTCACGGCATCCACGGCGGCGCGGTTGAAACCTCGATCATGCTGGCGCGCTATCCCGACGAGGTGCGGCGCGAGCACGTTGCCAACTTCCGACCCGCGAGCATCGCAATCGAGAAGAGCTATCGCTGGCTCGGTACCCAGCGGCCGGCGCCATTCGCCTGGCAGACGCAGGACCTTCACGCAAGCGGCGCCGTGGGCGATGCGACGCAGGCGTCGGCGGAAAAGGGCGAAAGGCTGCTGGATCACGGCGCACGCGCGTTCTGCGAGTTGCTGGCCGACATGGCGAGGTTCGATCCGGCTACTCTGAAAAGCCGCTCGGACGGCTGAACCGTTAACCCTTCGAGCTCTCGCGACCGCGAAGAACCGAACTGAAACCAAAACTGTTTCGAACCGGAATCGACGACGCCTCCACCAACTGAGCGTACCGGCCAGACAGGCCGCGCCAACATGATGGAGTTTTCAAAATGTCGCTCAAAACCAGGATCGCTGCCGCCGCGCTCGTTGCTCTCACCGCCACCGGCATGATCGCGAGTTCAACACAACACGCTGATGCCAAGGGCCTGGGTCTCGGCCTCGGTATCGCGGCCGGAGTGATCGGCGCAGCCGCGGTCGGCAGCGCCATCGCGGCTGACGGTTACTACGTCGACGACTATCGCCGCTGCGGCTGGGTTCGCCAGTACGACTCGTTCGGCAACTATGTCGGCCGCGTCCGTGTCTGCGATTGAGGGACCCACCTCATCTCCTCGCGAGTGAACGCGCCGCGCCCCGCTACCCCATCTGCTGAAAACGGCCTGCCCGTTCCTCGGGCGGGTCGCTTTCCGTGCATCCGCCGCCTTGATCGCGCCCGTCGGCTAACACCGCAGTATCCCCGCCCAGCATCCGGCCGACCTTCGTCGCACCGTTGTCGCCAAACAATGGCAGTCACGATTTTACCCTCTCATTCCCCGATTACAGTTGCAATTGCGAATTAGTTGCAATTATAATCTGGGAACGGCGATGACATTTGTCCGGGTAATGGACCTGATTGAGCCAAAATAACGGTATCACGCAGTCCTCGACCGGATCCGGTCAGCTTCATCCGGGCTGACGACCTTTTGACGAGCAGGGCAAGAATGGTTGAGCGAAGTCCAGGCCAGCTTCCGCGGACAGCCGGATGAAGGCGCTCCCGCCATTTCGGCTGCTGCGGAGGAGGTCCGTCGTGCTCGCCGCCGGAGCGCTGGGCATGCTGGCGCTGCCTGATGGGCCGGCCGTCGCCAGTGACGTGGGCGCGTCCGCCCTGCCGGTCAAAGCGATGGTCCGTCCGGTGGTGGATCGGACCGGTCTTTATTTTGGCATCCATGCCGGGTTCGGCGGCGGCCGATCGGCCGCGACGCTCATGGATCCGGCATCCATCGCGAGCCATCATGATTTCGGCGGCATCATCGGCGGCGTCCAGGCCGGTTACAACCTCCAGCTTCCGTCAGGCCTGTTGCTCGGCGTCGAAGCCGACGCCTCGTTCCCAAGCTACATCGAGTCCAATTCGGTCGTCTCGAAACTCGCCACCGCGCGCTCCGATGTCGCCCACCAATGGGACGTCATCGGATCGGCGCGTGGTCGGATCGGCTATGCAACCGGCCCTTGGCTCGCTTATGCCAACGGCGGGCTCGCCTTTACCGGCGAACGCTATCTCAACACTCTGCCGTCGGGCGATCAGGAGAAGACGCTTGACATGCGTCTCGGGTGGGCTGCCGGCGCGGGCCTTGAATACGCCTTTGCGCGGCACTGGAGCGCCCGGCTTGAATATCTCTATTACCGGTTCGACAAGGCGGAGGTTCAGTTCCCCTCGACTGCGCAATACGCCTCGACGATGGATTTTCAGTCGATCCGCATCGGGCTCAACCGTCAGATCGGCGGCTCGACCGCAATCGCGGATCGCCATATCGAGACTCTCGCCGATCCCGAATCCGACCGCTGGGAGCTTCACGGCCAGACCACCTATCTCGGGCAAGGGTATCCGTCGTTCCGCGCGCCCTACAGCGGCGCCAACAGCCTCGGTCCGACAGCGCAATATCAGGCGAGTTGGAGCAACAGCCTGTTTTTGAACGCGCGGCTCTGGGACGGCGGCGAGGTCTATTACAACCCCGAACTGCTGCAAGGTTTCGGCCTTAGCGATACCGTCGGCGTCGCTGGCTTCCCGAGCGGCGAGGCGCAGAAATCCGACTTTCCCTATCCGCACTACAACACCTCGCGACTGTTCGTTCGCCAGACCTTCGGTTTCGGCGGCGAGCAGGAAGAACTGCCGAGCGGGCCGACGCAGCTCGCCGGCAAGGCCGATATCTCGCGGCTGACGTTGCAGATCGGCAAATTCGCGGTGACCGACGTCTTCGACGGCAACGCCTATGCCAAGGACACGCGCAAGGACTTCATGAACTGGTCGCTATGGGCGCCGGGCGCTTTTGACTACTCCGCCGACAAGCTCGGACTGAGCTACGGCGTCACCGCCGAGCTCAACCAGAAACAATGGGCGCTGCGCGGCGGCTATTTCCTGATGGATGCGGAATCGAACACGAACAGCTTCGACACCCGCCTGCTCCAGCGCGGCGAGTATGTGCTGGAACTGGAAACACGCTATTCGCTGCTGGGCCAGCCCGGCAAGATCCGAACCCTCGGCTGGCTCAACAGCGCCTACATGGGCAGCTATCGCGACACGCTGAACAATCCCGCTTTCAACCTCGACATCGCGCAGACCCGCGCCGGCCGCATCAAGTATGGCTATGCGGTCAATCTCGAGCAGGCCGTCTCCGACGACGTGGGGCTGTTCGGCCGCTGGAGCTGGAACGACGGCAAGACCGAAATCATGGCGTTCACCGACATCGATGCCAGCCTGTCGCTCGGCACCTCGATCAAGGGCACGCGCTGGGGGCGGCCAGACGACGTAATCGGTCTCGGCGGCGCGATCAACGCCCTGTCGCGGGATCATCGCGACTTCATCGCCGCCGGCGGCCTCGGCGTGCTCATCGGCGACGGCCAGCTCAATTACCGCCGCGAACGCGTGCTGGAAGCATATTATGCCTATGCGCTGGACAAACGGTTCACACTGACCGCCGACTATCAGTTCATTACGAACCCCGCCTACAACGCCGACCGCGGCCCCGTGCATGTGTTTTCCGGACGACTGCACGGGGAGTTTTGATGCTGCTGAATCGACCTTATCCCGCCGGCGCGAAGGAATCCGCCTGCGCTCGTGCCCAGGCATCGCGGAAACGCGGATCGGTGGTGCCGTCGAGCAGTTCCCCTCGCCGCAACGTCGGATAAAGCGTGTCGAACGACGCCACCTCGGTGTTCGATACGCGCTGCGAGAAGTGGACCGGGCGCAACTCCCTCGGATGCTCCAGTCCCGCCGCTGCGATCAGTTCGGTGAGCGCGAGCAGCGTGGCGCGATGATAGTTGTAGACCCGCTCGAGCTTGTGCGGCACCACCAATGCGCGGCTGCGCGACGGATCCTGCGTGGCGATTCCGGTCGGGCAGCGATCGGTGTGACAGTTCAGCGACTGAATGCAGCCGAGCGCGAACATGAAGCCGCGCGCCGAATTGCACCAGTCGGCGCCGAGCGCCATGGCGCGGGCGACGTCGAAACCGGTCGCGATCTTGCCGGATGCTCCGATCTTGATTCGGTCGCGTGCATTGATGCCGATCAGCGCGTTGTGAACGAAGTTGACGCCCTCGCGCATCGGCATGCCGAGGTGATCCATGAATTCCAGCGGCGCGGCACCGGTGCCGCCTTCCTTGCCGTCGACGACGATGAAATCGGGATAGATGCCGGTCTGCAGCATCGCCTTGCAGATGGCGAGAAACTCCCATTTGTGCCCGATGCAAAGCTTGAACCCGGCCGGCTTGCCGCCCGATAACCGCCGCATCTCGGCAATGAATTTCATCATGCCGACCGGCGTCGAGAACGCCTTGTGGCGGGACGGCGAAATGCAGTCCTCACCCATGCCGACGCCGCGAATGCTGGAAATCTCCTCGGAAACCTTGGCGGCCGGCAAGACTCCGCCGTGGCCGGGCTTGGCTCCCTGGCTGATCTTGAGCTCGACCATCTTGATCTGATCGTCGGCCGCAACGCGGGCGAATTCGCGGGCATTGAAGCCGCCGTCGCGGGTCCGGCAGCCGAAATAGCCGGACCCGATCTCCCAGATCAGGTCACCGCCAGCTTCGCGATGGTAACGACTGACGCCGCCCTCGCCCGTGTCATGGGCGAAGTCACCCTTTTTGGCGCCGGCGTTGAGCGCACGCACGGCGTTGGGGCTGAGCGCGCCGAAACTCATCGCGGATATGTTGAAGACCGAGGCCGAATAGGGTTTGGTGCAATCCGGCCCGCCGATGGTAATGCGGAATTTCTCCTCGGCATGAGGCGTCGGCGCCATCGAATGGTGCATCCATTCGTAGCCTTCGCCATAGACCTTTTCCTGGGTGCCGAACGGACGCTTGTCGAGCATCATCTTCGCGCGCTGGTAGATCACGGAGCGCGTGTCCCGGCTGAACGGCATGCCGTCCTTTTCGCTCTCGAAGAAATACTGCCGCATCTCCGGGCGGATCTCCTCGAGGAGGAAACGGATATGCGCCGAGATCGGATAGTTGCGCAGGATGGCGTGGCTCTTTTGCAGGAGGTCCCGGATACCGAGTGCGGTCAACGCCCCGAAGATCAGGATCGGAACGACCACCACCTTGAGGGTGTCGTGGTCCTCGACCCCGAGACCGACCAGCAGTGCCGTGACTATCGCGCAGATCGTCAGGACGATGAAGCGCGGCGAAAAGGGAAGCAGCAACGTTTCCATGGATCCTCGCTGAACCAACCCTTGCGAACCGATCCTTGCCCGCAAACCCGCGGCGAGCCGGCAGGACGACGACCGTGCAAGGCCCCGTCGTCGCCGCGCGCGCGGCGGTGCAGCCCCTTGAGTCTCTCCGATATTACACGACATCCGCCGCGTTTGGACGCGCCGGCCTTCCTCAAGTCACCGCAACTCCTGTGCATAACCCGGAACGCAAGACCGCGGCGCGGGTTACCCAGCATTCGCATCGATCCGGTGAACGGAGCTTCCCTTTCGCTTCAAATCCTCGACGGAGCTTTTGCTGACGAACATTGACAGCGGACCAACATTCATACCTTCAAAATATCCGATGGCATCATGGATATCGATTTCCTCAGGCAACAGGCAGAACGCTGCCGCCGTCTCGCAAAGGGTACCGATCCGTTCACCGAAAAGCGCCTGCTCAAGCTCGCCGAAGAATACGAAGTGCAGATCAGGGAATTGGAGAAACGCAGCTCGGAGCCCTGGAGCCATTAGGCGGCGGCTGGCGATCCTCGCTATGGCTCCTCCGCAAGGCGGGTTTCAGGCATAAAGGTCAAGACCACCAGCAGGCCGGATAGTGCGGCGGCGGCCAATCCCATGAACGCGAAGCCGTGCCCGAAGTGATCGCTCATGGTGCCTGCAACCACAGTGCTGAGCGACGCGCCTATTCCGGTGGCGGTGCCGATGACGCCCTGCGCGAGGTTGAAGTGACCGGAACCGAAGGCGACGTCTGCGACAATGAGCGGGATCATGACGCCGAAGACCGCAGCCGTGATGCCATCCAGCACCTGAACGGCGACTAGCAGCGACGGATCGTGGACGGTCGCAAACAACGCCCCCCGAACGGCCAGCGCGGCGAAGGCGATCATGAGCAGCGGGCGACGCCCCCAAGCTTGCGCCTTGCGGCCGACGGAAGGCGAGATCAAGGCGACGATCGCCTGCGGAACGATGATGCAGAGCGCGATCAATGCCGGCGCGCCCTCGCTCGAACGTTCGGTCACGATGCCTGCCATCAACGGCAGCATGGCCGCATTGGCGAACTGGAGCAGGAAAACCGTACAGGCAAAAACCACCAGCGGCCGCCGATGCAGAAGATGGAGGACGCTGGTCGCATCGGGATCCGGTTCAGTGCGCGCCACCGCTCCGTGGGCCTGTTCCGGATCGATTTCCCGATCGCGAATCCGCGCCAGCGCAAGCAGCGTGGCGACCGCAAACGCGAAACTCACCACGAACACTGCGCGGCTCGACAGCAGATAGCCGACGACACCCATCACTCCAGCCGCTACGCCGTTGCCAAGCGATGCGAAGCGTGCGTTACGCCCGAGCCTCTCGCCGATCGCTCGCGGCCCGACAAGACCGAGGCTGATGGCGGCGATCACGGGACCGAGCACGCAACTCGCCGCGGCATGCAGGATCGCCGCCAGTGCGACAACCGGAAAGATCGGCCAGGCCGCATAGGCGAGAGCGCTGACGCCGATGGTGGCAACGGCGAGTCCCGCAACCAGGCGTTCCGACCGCGCGGCATCGATAATGGCGCCGCCCGGCATCTGCCCTATCAGGCCGACGATCCCGCCGATCGAGAGGATCAGTCCGATCTCGGACTGCGTCCACTTCTGCGTGGTGAGATAGACCGCGACGAAGGGACCGAATCCGGTCTGCACATCGGCAAGGAAGAAAATGAACCAGTCGAGGCCACGCTGGCTCTGGGCCGAGGGATGACGGTCCTGCGGGCCGGCCACCGGGTTCACATCCTCTACGCCCGCCCGCCGCTGGCGCGCGCTATCCGGATCGGACGATCGTCGGGCCTGTCGCGCAAACAGATTGGATGTCTCCCTGATCAAGGACCCAGGTTGAGAGGCTGTAGAGTTCCCGATGCGCCCAGCACCACGACCGGCGCGCCTTCCTTGTATTCCGGCGCCGCCTTCACCTGGTCCTGCGTCAGTTCGAGGCTGATGCTGTCGCTCGCGCCCTTTACCTTGCCAAAGCGGAGCGCATTCCAGTCGACAACGATCTTCCGGCTGCCGACACCAAGGAAACCGCCGAAATCGATCACGGCGGCGCGAACCGCGCCAGCCCGGTCCACGATCACATCGACGATTCGTCCCATGTTCTGACCGCTCGTGCTGCGCACCTCGCGTCCCAGCACGCTATGCGCATCGGCGGGACCGATCACGGTGATCGATGGCGGCGGGGTTGTCGGCTCGGTCGAGGGTTTTGCAGCCGCCGGCGGGTTGACGGGGGCGGGATCAGCCTGCGGTTGACCCGCGTCATCGGCCATTACGTGGGTAGCGGCGAAAACCACGGCGGCTACGAGAAGAACGGCATTGGTCGAGCCTTTTCGAGACATGAATCCTCGCTGCCCAATTGAACCGTGGAACGCGAACGCCGCCTGGTGCGGTTCAGAAATTCACATCAGAGGCTATGAACGTGATCGATTCCAACATTGACCGGGATGCGGGCGGAAAACCGCTAAACACTTTCCTCATCCCGCTCTAACGCGTCAGAACGATCGACACCTGAATGTGACCTCGCGTCCGCAATACCTCGAGCGACACATCTTCGTCATGACGGCGCAGGCGCAGATCGACGCTGGATTCGCCGAGATGCAGCCCGCGCAGGATCACCTCGTTCAGGAATGCCGGAAGCCGCGGGTTGCGCAGCCTGATCTCGTTCCTTGCGGCGTCGAACTCCAGACCCAGCGCCGCTTCCAGCAGCGTGAAGGGGGTGGCGCTTGCCCATGCCTGCGGCAAGCAGGCGACCGGATAGAGGGTGGGCCCGCGCCGCGGTTCACGCCGGAAGCCGCAGAACAGTTCCGGCAACCGACGCAGATCCATATAGGTGGCCGCGTCGAACAATCCCTTGAAGACCTGTTCGACCGAATGCTTGAGGCCGTATCGCGCAAGCCCGAGCGCGATCAGCGCGTTGTCGTGCGGCCAGATCGAACCGTTGTGATAGGACATCGGATTGTAACGCGCTTCCCCGCTGGCGACCGTGCGAATTCCCCATCCGGTGAAGAGCTGCGACCGCATCAGGTCGGCAGCGACCATCCGCGCCCGCTCTTCCCGGATCAATCCGGTAAACAGCAACTGTCCGGCGTTCGACGTCCGTATCTTGCAGGGCCGCTTCTTTCCGTCGAGCGCCAGCGCATAGGTGCGCAGATCCGGCAGCCAGAACGCCTCCTCGAACCGGGACGCCAGGCGTTCTGCGGCGCTCTCCAGTTCACGGGCGCGATCGGTCAGACCGAGCGCGCTCGCGCACCGCGCCGCCGACCGCTTGGCGGCAAAGACATAACCCTGAACCTCGGCCAGCGCGATATTGCCTTCCGCAAGCGTGCCGTCGGCATGGAAGATCGCGTCGAACGAATCCTTCCAGCCCTGGTTGGCGAGGCCTTGTTCAGACGCGCGCCGATATTCGACGAAGCCGTCGCCGTCGGGATCGCCGGGCCCATCGATCCAGCTCAACGCGGCCTCGATCGCCGGCCATAGTCCTTCGAGGATCGACTCGTCGCCCGTGCGTTCGACGTAGAGTCCCGCCAGCAGCACGAACAGCGGCGTCGAATCGACGCTGCCGTAGTACCGCTCGAACGGCACCTCGCGCAGCGCGGCCATTTCTCCGCCGCGCATCTCGTGAAGGATCTTCCCCGGCTCCGCATCGGCGAGGGGATCGGCCACCTGGGCCTGGAACGCCGCGAGCCTGTTGAGAACGCCGCGTGCGATGCCGGGATCGATCCACAACATCTGTAACGCCGTTATCAGTCCGTCCCGCCCGAAGGTCGTCGAGTACCAGGGAATTCCGGCGTAGGGATAGCGGCCGTGCGGCGTCTGCGTCATCAGGATATTCAGATCGGCCATCGACTGGCACACGACCTCGTTGAAGATGTTGTTCGAAGTCTCGATATTCGTCGCGCCGGACCAGGCACGCCGCATTTCGCGGCGATGCGCGAGCAACCCCCGATAGAACGGCGCGGGCACCTCCGTGGCCGGCTTGTTGCAGGACACGGTGAGAAATATTGCGGTGGTCCGCTGCGGCGGCAGATCGAGATGATAGATCGCGCTGTTGACGGACAGCCGCGTCGGGCGCGGCTCGAAATGCAGACGGGAGGTTCGAACGATGTCGTCAAGACCGATATAGGACAGGACGACGGTTGACGGATCGGATAGCTCGCTGGCGCCGACGCCGCGGCGGGCCCGCCGCTCGCCGCGCACCTCGAACAGATCCGCGAAATCGTTGTCGAACAGCAGGGAGAGATCAAAGCTCGCGGTCTGCTCGCCGTGGTTCTGGATGCCGATCCGCTGGTAAGCGGTGCCGCGCCAGAGAAAAACCGTGCGCACGATATGGATCGTGTCCTTGCGGAATACGATCCGGTCGCCGTCATAGATATCCGGATTGGTGAGATCGACCGTCAGGCCGGAATTGTCATTGCGCAGATTGGAGCCGAGCAGCAGCGGCTGCATGTCGTTGAGAACCATCTCAAGTCTGGCAAGATAGCGCGTGTCGGTATTGAACAGACCGTCGGGTCCGCCAGCGGACGCTCCGATGTCGCCGTGACTGTCGAGCACCACGAAGGTGTCGTCGTGCTTCAATGTGCGACGCGGGCGGGCCGACGGCCCGGTCATCGGAATATAGAACGGCGACTCTGTCACAAGACCATCGGGCGACGGCATGAGTGTGATTTGAGCCGTGGCTTCGATTGCCGTCATTCTGACCCCTGCCGGATTCCCCATCGCGGCGCCGGACACCCGACACCGACAGTCTTCAGGCCGCATGAACCGACAGGCGGCTCATCTCCCTCGCGACGAGCTGCCGGTAGTGTCCGTCCTTGCGCATCAAGCGGCCGGGCTGGCCGTCTTCGATGATCTTTCCGTCCTTGAGCACGATCACGCGATCGAAATCACGCAACGTCGAAAGCCGGTGCGCAATCGCAATCACGGTGCGGCCCAGCATCAGGCGACCGAGCGCCTCGCGGATGGCTTCTTCGGATTCACTGTCCAACGCCGCGGTCGCCTCGTCAAGCAGCAGGATCGGCGCATCCTTGAGGAAGGCGCGCGCGATGGCGATGCGCTGACGCTGCCCGCCTGAGAGTTTCACGCCGCGATCGCCGACCATGGTCGCAAACCCTTCAGGAAGGTTCTCCACGAAATCGCAACGCGCTGCGATCGCCGCGCGCAGCACTTCGTCGTCGGTCGCCGTGGGGCGGCCATAACGGATGTTCTCGAGAATGGAGCGATGGAACAGGGAAATGTCCTGCGGCACCACGGAGATGGCAGAGCGCAGACTCTGCTGCGTGACACGCGAAATGTCCTGGCCGTCGATCGTGATGCTGCCGCGCTCGGGATCGTAGAACCGCTGCAACAGGGCGAACAGCGTCGACTTGCCGCCGCCGGATTCGCCGACCAGCCCGACGCGCTGTCCGGGCTGAAGGCGGAGATTGAACCGCTCGAACACCGCCTGACTGCCGGGATAGCCAAACGTGACGGTGTTGAACGCGACGGACGCGCCATGTCCCTGCAGCGGCTCGGCTTCGGGATGATCGATCAATGCGTGGGGAACCAGCAGCGTCGCGACCGCTTCGGTCAGCCGCGCAACGTGCTGGGTGATGTCGACGAGGGCAACCGCCAGATCGCGCGTCGCATGCAATATTGAGATGCCGAGCGTGCAGACCAGCACGACATCGCCTGTGGTGGCGCCGCCGCGCTGCCAGAGCGTGGTGGCCCATGCCAGCAGCGAAACGGTCAGCACGACAGTAATGGCGGCATGGGTGATCCTGAGTTTTTCGAGATAGCGAAGGCTTCGCCCGCGCGCGCTCAGCTCCCGTCCGACGGTCGTGTCGAAACGGTCATGCTCGTGATGGATCCCGCAGAACGCCCGGACCAGCGACAAATTGTTGACGACATCGACCATCTCGCCGTCAACCGCCGCGGCCTTGTCGGCGAAATCGTCATGCAGGGGCTTTCCCGCCGCAGCCATTTTAAACATCGCGGCAATCATGACGACGGCTATGATCGTCAGCCCCGCCGCCATCGCCGGGCTGACGGTTCCGATCAACGCAATCGCGGCGACGGTCGCGATGCAGGGCGGCAATACGTTCCAGAACAGCATGTTTTCGACGGTATACACAGCGTTCGATGTCGCGGTGATCCGGCTCGTCAGCATTCCCGGCATGCGGTCTGCAAAGTAGCTCGGCGCATGGCCGGTAAGATGCCGGAAAATATCGCGGCGCAGGTCGCCGGTGACGCCGACGAAAGTGAAGCTCGCGACCCAGCCTGCGATTCGCCAGAGACAATTGTCGGCGGCGATCAGCGCGATGAGAAGGATCAATGCCAGCCACACCGCGCCGCTATGCGCAGGTCCGTATGCCAGCGCATCGACCAGCGATTTGACGCCGTATTGCGTTCCCACCGAACAGGCCACCGCCGCCATGACGCAAAAAAGGATCGCGAGATGCGAAGCCGACCGCTGCCGGCAATAGCGCATCACGAAGGAGAAAGGCCGACCGGCATATCCCGATAAATCGTTCATGCGTTTCCACCGAGGCGCTTTCAAAAGTTGATCGGATGTGACGTCTCCTCGGATCCAGCTGCCCCACAAGACCCTCAGAAAAGCCGTCAATGCGCAGAAACTTCGTTGCATTGACCGCCTAGCCTATCTGAAAGGCTGTGATGGCATCAGCAAGACGACAATGTGGAAGAATGGAGGGAACTGCGCTGACGCGATTGCGTTCAAAACAGCGACGCTGGCGCTCTCAAGGGCTTTTTAATCTCATGAAAACGTAAATGTGACAGGAGGCGATTAGATGCGCATTGCGCAGGTTGCTCCGTTGACGGAGGCTGTCCCGCCGAAACTGTATGGCGGCACTGAACGCGTGGTTCACTGGTTGACCGAGGAGCTCGTCGCCCTTGGTCACGACGTGACCCTTTTCGCCAGCGGCGATTCTCAAACCTCAGCCCGGCTCGATGCGCCATGGCCGAAAGCCCTGCGGCTCGACGGCGCCGTGCGGGATCCGAACGCCCTTCATATGGTGATGTTGGAACGAGTGCGCCGAAAGTGCGATGACGAGGAATTCGATATCCTCCATTTCCACCTGGACTACTATCCCTTCTCGCTGTTTTCACGGCAACCGACGCCGTTTCTCACAACACTTCATGGGCGGCTCGACCTTCCGGAGCACCAACCGGTATTCAACGCATTTTCATCGATTCCGGTGATTTCTATTTCGAATGCGCAACGTCGTCCGGTCCCGCAGGCCCGCTGGCTGCGCACGATCCATCACGGACTTCCGAAGGACCTGCTGACGCCCCGGCCGATCACGCCGGGCTATCTTGCCGTCCTCGGGCGCATCGCTCCGGAAAAAGGCGTCGACCGCGCGATCAAGATCGCCATTCGCTGCGGCATCCCGCTCAAGATCGCCGCAAAGATCGACCGGGCCGATCAGGACTATTTCGATGAATTCATCCGCCCGATGATGGACCATCCGCTCGTGGACTATATCGGCGAGATCAGTGATCGCGAGAAACCGGATTTCCTCAGCGGCGCCGTCGGGCTGCTGCTGCCGATCAACTGGCCCGAACCGTTCGGGCTTGTCATGATCGAGGCCATGGCTTGCGGAACTCCCGTTATCGCCTACAATCGCGGCTCCGCTGCCGAAATCGTCGAAGACGGTCTGACCGGCTTCATCGTTGAGGACGAGACCGGCGCGGTCGCGGCCGTCGACCGCCTGGCGACCCTCGATCGCAGAGCCGTCCGGGCCGAGTTCGAGGCGCGTTTTACGGCACGGCGCATGGCGCTGGACTACCTCGACGCCTATCATGATCTGATCGAGGCGGCGACGCCGAAGATCAAGCTGGTGAGCAGCGCCGAATAATTCGGCCGTTCATTTTGCCGGCCAGCGCGATGGTCTCGACCAAGTCCAGCGCTGCCGGCGGCCGCCCGCCGCTTTGAGAGTTCGTCACGTCCGTCGAGCAGGAGGCAAAGGAGACACGAGATGCGCAATTTGATCGGCGCGGCTTTATTGACCGCTTTCGTCCTGACGATCGCCGCTGCGGCTTCGCCCGCATCAGCCTATGACTACAGATACTGCCTGCAAGGCAGGGAATGGGGTTATCCCGGAAACTGCCAGTTCTCGACCTATCGGCAGTGCATGGCCACGGCGTCGGGAACCTACGCCCATTGCGGCATCAACCCGCGCGTCGCTTTTCGCGAACGGGGACGGTACAGGTAAAGGCGAACGGTCCTGGGATAGGGCGGCCGATCAGCGTGCTTCCATCAAGACGGAACGCTTCAGCTGCGTTCATCTTTGCCTGAAGGCGAGCCGAACAAGGCCCTTTTGATATCCTGCATCCCGGTTGAGATTCGCGACCAGCCGCAGGCCGAGAAAAGTTCCTTTTCGCAGCGAGGCGTTATCATCTTGGGGCGCGGCCGCGGAAGCACCGCTACGCGCTTTTCAGCCGTTTTCGGCGCCGCCGCAGTCCTGACGCTGCCGGAAGGCGCCATAAGATCGGCACGGGGGCTGGCAGGAACTGCGGTCGGGATAGGGGTCTGCTCGATCTGCTGCTGCTTCCGAAAAAATGCCGCCGCGATGATGCTGCGCCGCTGATCTTTGAGATAGGCAGCATATTGCTCGTCGATATACTTCTGCTCGTCCGCGGTCGGGTTCGGTCCCGCGATATCGAAATGCCGGTTCTGCATGAAGTCGAAATAGGTGTAGCCGCCGCCAGGCTTGCGCCGACCGGCAAATTGAGCCTCGCACGCCGTCAGCCGCTTGTCCTTGTCCTCCGGCGACACCGCATTCTTTTGTGCGCTCGCAGCGCATTCCTCGAAGTCAGAGGGCGCGCGCGACCACCAGCCCGCATCCGCACGCGCCGAGACCAGCACCAGCGCGCCGCAAGCCATTGCAAAACCGGCCAGAAGTCTTCTCGCGCCAGCCACCGCCAACAGCCTCGTCCAACCCTATTCGGATTGAACGATTCTCGGGAAATCTCGACGCTTTGTCACTCCCCCATCGGGGTTTATCCCGCGTTTGCTTTTGACGATTCCATTCGCAAGCGGCGGCTCGAACCATCTATCGCCACATCCGAGCGAAGCAGCATCAGACCAGGGCCAGCTTGCGGTCGATGACAAGCAGGACGCGGTCGAGTTCGTGACCGCGCCGCAGGATCAGCCCGCTGGCCGAAATCACGCTATAGGCCCCCTGCTTGCGCGTCAGGCGCGGGTCCTTCTCGATGCGGTAGATGGGAACTTCGGAGGCGCGGCGGAAGATCGAAAACACCGCACGGTCCTTGAGGAAATCGATCGCGTAATCACGCCATTCGCCGTCGGCAACCATGCGTCCATAAAGATTGAGGATGCGATTGAGTTCGAGACGATTGAACGTCACCCGGCCCGGAATGGGAAGCACGGCAGGACTGCGTTCTGCCGTGCGGCTGTCGCTTGGATCATCGTCGTCCGATAGCGAACTCATCGGCGCCTCCTGTCACGATCAAGCACATGATCGCGCCGGAGAGGCTCCGCCGCAAGGGGCCTTCGTCGGATGTCTTAACAGACCCTGTAGGTACCCGTTTCACGAACTGCGTCAGAACGCCGCTAACAAGCATCACCACGAGATCAAAAATCATAATGCAGCCCAATTTCCGTCAAGCAACCGCCCCGCTGGATTGCGACAAGAATTGCTCTGCGATGGCCCGATTCTTTCGGCACCCGGATCCTCAGCCCCCAGCCCCCCGGGGCCGTCAGGATCGGGCCCCTTCGCAGGAACTTCAGGATTGGACGGCTTGGGACCGGCGGAAGCTGGTCCTTTTTCTTTTGCGAAGTCGTTTGTCTTTTGCAAGCCGTTCGTCTTTGGAAAGTGGGCTTAGGCTGATGCCAGATTGTAGACGTTCGAAAGTGTTGCCTCGATGCGAACCGGCGCACCGATCGGCATGGGCATCCGGACGAACGCACCTGAAAACCGAGTTGGAGCCCTTCCGCTTCTGATGGAATCAGAAGCGAGGCTCCATGATTTTGTTTGACGCGTTTTCTTCCCGCCCAGCGGTTTCCATCCTCGGCCCAAGTCCGAGGATGCTTCGCTCGAAAACGCTCTCATGCAAAGAATTTTGAGTCAGTGAAGCGGGGTGTAGGCCGCACCGAGCATCGGACCGGGCCTGTCACGATTGCCGTCCTGAACATAGACCACCGCTGCATCGACGCCATCGCGCGCGATATTCTCGATCGGCACTGCCCAGGTGCCGGCCTTGCCGGTCCAGTCACCGACCTTGAGCCAGCTTCGCACGACGTTGTGGTAGGTCACTTCGCGGCCGCCGTTCTCACCGCGCCCGATCGCAATCGGCACCGCTTTCGCGATCGCACATATCCAGATTTCACCGTGATCGGAAGGATGGTTGGCCTTGGCGGACGCCACCGACACATTGAGCTGCTTGCCCGCCACGGCCATCGAAACCGGCACGGACATCACCTCTTCGTTTTTCCGCGTATCGCGGACCGCACTGTCGATGGCCGCCCGATCGTTGCCGATCACATGGGCCGATCCGTTGACGATCACCTGCGGCGTGTAGACGTCGCGATCGCCACGCACCAGCGAATAGGCCTTCTGGCGTGCAGTGAAGCGATTGTCGGCTAGCGTATCCTTCCAGCCGAGATAGTCCCAGTAATCGATCGGCATGCTCAGGGCGACGATCGAGGGATCCTTGGAAAGATCGCCAAGGATCTTGTCGGCGGCCGGGCACGACGAGCAGCCTTGCGACGTGAACAGTTCGACGACGGCGCGCGGATCCGCCAGAGCGGGACGAACGACCGCAACGGACGCGCAAACGCCAAGCGCGCAAACGCCGAACAGCCGAAACAAACGATCGCGCGACAGACAGCCTTGAAACATCACCGAGGCCACACCGAAACCGCGGCACGACGTGTGCCTGCGTTATGAAGGGAAGCACGCCCCCGACCGCGAGAGGCCAGTGTTTTCATAAGCTGCCTTTCGCTCACTCGCCACTCAATTCGCGGTGAGGCCATCGCCGCCGGATTGAGGCGCGAATGCCGTAATCGGACCACGAGATTACGCCGCGAGCTTGCGCAGCACATAGTGCAGAATGCCGCCGTTGCGGTAATAGTCGAGTTCGTCCAGCGTGTCGATGCGGCAGAGCAGCAGGACGCGATGCAGCGTGCCGTCGCGCGAGACGATGTCAGCCGTCAGCTTCTGGCGCGGCTTCAGATTGCCCTGCAAGCCGCGAATCGTCACCGTCTCGTCTCCCTTGAGACCGATCGATTGCCAGGACGCGCCATCTTCGAAAGTCAACGGCAGCACGCCCATGCCGACGAGGTTGGAGCGATGGATGCGCTCGAAGCTCTCGCAGATCACGGCGCGCACGCCGAGCAGACGGGTGCCCTTGGCGGCCCAGTCCCGCGACGAGCCGTTGCCGTATTCAGCTCCCGCGAACACGACGAGCGGCACATTCTCCTGCTGGTACTTCATCGCCGCGTCGTAGATCGACATCCGCTCGCCGTCGGGCCAGTGCCTGGTCAGTCCGCCTTCCGGGATGTTGCCGTCCGCGTCCTTCAGCATGAAGTTCTTGATGCGGATATTGGCGAAGGTCCCGCGCATCATCACCTCGTGATTGCCGCGCCGGGTGCCGTACTGGTTGAAATCCGCCGGCCGCACCTGATGTTCGCTCAAATATTTGCCGGCCGGCGATGTCAACTTGATCGCGCCCGCCGGCGAGATGTGATCGGTGGTGATCTTGTCGCCGAACATGGCCAGGATGCGCGCATCGACGATGTCGGCGATCGGCTCCGGCTCTTTCGTCATGCCTTCGAAGTAAGGCGGGTTCTGCACATAGGTCGAACTCATGTTCCAGCGAAAGGTCTCGCTCTGCACGGTATCGATCTTGCGCCAGTTGACATCGCCCTTGAACACGTCGGCGTATTTCTTCTTGAAGATTCGCGAGGTCACGAACTTCTTGATGAAGGCGTTGATCTCCTTCGAGGTCGGCCAGATGTCTTTCAGGTACACCGGTTTGCCGGCCTTGTCCGTGCCCAGCGGCTCGGTGGCGAGATTTCTGGTCACCGAGCCCGCCAGCGCATAGGCGACGACCAGCGGCGGCGAGGCGAGATAATTCGCCTGCACGTCCGGCGAGACGCGACCCTCGAAGTTGCGGTTGCCCGAGAGAACGGCCGCGGCGACGATGCCATTGTCGTTGACCGATTTCGAAATCTCCGGCGCCAGCGGCCCGGAGTTGCCGATGCAGGTCGTGCAGCCGAACCCGACCAGGTTGAAGCCGACCTTGTCGAGATCGAGTTGCAGTCCGGAGTTCGCAAGATATTCCGCGACGACCTGGCTGCCCGGCGCCAGCGAGGTCTTCACCCAGGGCTTCGCGGTCAGCCCTTTTGCCGCGGCCTTGCGCGCCAGCAATCCGGCGGCGATCAGCACGCTCGGATTGGATGTATTGGTGCATGACGTGATCGCCGCGATCACGACGTCGCCGTGTCCGAGATCGAAGTTGCGGCCCTCGACCGGGTAACGCGCCGTGGTGTCGGTCCTTCTGTATTCGTTGGCGAGCGCATCGGCGAAGCCGTCGGCGATCGCCGGCAGCGCCTGCCGGCCCTCGGGGCGTTTCGGTCCCGCCAGCGAGGGCACCACCGTGCCGAGATCGAGCGTCAGCTTTTCGGTGAACACCGGATCGGGCGACGCGGCATTGCGAAACAGGCCCTGGGCCTTGGCATATTTCGCCACCAGCGCAACGCGGGCCGCCGCGCGGCCGGACGTCTTGAGGTAGTCAATGGTCGCAGCGTCGATCGGAAAGAAGCCGCAGGTCGCGCCGTATTCCGGTGACATGTTGCCGATGGTCGCCTTGTCCGCGACCGAAAGATGATCCAGTCCGGGACCATAGAACTCGACGAACTTGCCGACGACGCCCTGCTTGCGCAGCATCTGCGTGACGGTGAGCACGAGATCGGTGGCGGTGACGCCTTCCTTCAACGCACCCTTGAGCTTGAAGCCGACGACGTCGGGCAACAGCATCGACAGAGGCTGGCCGAGCATCGCGGCTTCCGCCTCGATGCCGCCGACGCCCCAGCCCAGAACGGCGAGGCCATTGACCATCGTCGTGTGGGAGTCGGTGCCGACCAGCGTGTCGGGATAGGCGACCTCCAGGGTCGCGGTCTTCTTGCCGATCGTCAGCTTCTCTTTCCTGGTCCAGACCGTCTGCGCGAGATATTCGAGATTGACCTGGTGGCAGATGCCGGTGCCGGGCGGCACAACGGAGAAATTCGAGAACGCTTTCTGACCCCACTTCAGAAACTCGTAGCGCTCCTGGTTCTGCCTGTATTCCTCCACCACGTTCTTGGCGAACGCCTTGTTGTCGCCGAAGAAGTTCACGATCACGCTGTGGTCGATGACGAGATCGACCGGCACCAGCGGATTGATCTTGTCAGGCTTGCCGCCGAGATTCTGCATCGCGTTGCGCATGGCCGCGAGATCGACCACCGCGGGCACGCCGGTGAAATCCTGCATCAGGACACGCGCCGGGCGGAAGGATATCTCATGCTCGAGCTTGCGCTTCTTCAGCCATTTGGAGAAGGCGACAATGTCCTCCTTGGTCACCGAGCGGCCGTCCTCGTTGCGCAGCAGATTTTCCAGCAGCACCTTCATGGAGTAAGGCAACCTGGAGATGCCTTTGAGACCGTTTTTCTCCGCGGCCGGCAAACTGTAGTAGGCGTAGGTCTTGCCGCCGACCTTGAGGGTTTTCAGACATTTGAAGCTGTCGAGCGAAGCCATGTGAGGAATCCCGATCCAGGGGTTTAGGGTACCGGACTGTCTGACGGTATCAAAACACCGCAGGAGAAACTGATGCGCGGGGTTTCGTTGCGGGGGATTTTGTGCTGCATCAAGTTCCGAATTTATAGAGGCTTTCCAGACTGTCCGCCACGCCAACAATGCTTGCTCCCCGCCTTTCAGCCATGCACACAGATCGCACGACGGCTGTGCAAACAGGGTCATCATGAAACTTTCAGGGCACGGCTTGCGATGTGTGCGGGGCGGACGGGAAGTCTTCTCCGGTCTCGATGTCATGGCTGAATCCGGCCGTGCGGTGGCGGTCACCGGGCCCAACGGCGCGGGCAAAACCTCGCTGCTGCGGCTCCTGGCGGGGTTGTTGGCGATGGAGGGCGGCTCGATCGGCCTCGAAGGCGGCGACCCCGAGCTGACGCTGCCCGAACAGGCGCATTACCTCGGCCATCGCGACGCTTTGAAACCCGCGCTCAGCGTCAGCGAAAACCTGTCGTTCTGGCGGGAGTTTCTCGGCGGCGCGTCGCCAACATCAGCGGCCGATGCCGCACAAGCGCTCGCGGCGGTCGGGCTCGACCATGTCGGGCATCTGCCGGCGGCCTATCTTTCGGCCGGGCAGCGACGCCGGCTGTCGATCGCGCGGCTGTTGGCGGTGAAACGACCCGTCTGGCTGCTGGACGAGCCGACCTCGGCGCTCGACGTTTCCGGCCAAAGCGCTTTTGCCACCATCATGACCGATCATCTTGCGGGCGGCGGCATCATCCTGGCCGCGACGCACACGCCGCTCGGGATTGCCGTGCAGGAGCTGCGGATCGGGAGCGTGGGATGAGGGATGTGAGCAGGGCCATTCAGCGCGGACTGCCCTCCCCCCTCGTGGGAGAGGGTGGTTTCGAGCGTAGCGAGAAAACGGGCGAGGGGTCGATCCGAAACGGGGCGCTTTTCCCCTCAGAAGGGAGCAAGCCTGCATGACCGCCCTCGCCGCACTGATTCGCCGCGATGTCAGCGTCGCGCTGCGCGTCGGCGGCGGCGCGCTGATCGGCGTGCTGTTCTTCCTTACGGTCGTGGTGCTGATGCCGTTCGCGGTCGGCCCCGATCTCGCGCTTTTGAAAAAACTCGGCCCCGCGATCCTCTGGCTCGGCGCCCTGCTGGCGAGCCTGCTGACGCTCGATCGGCTGTTCACCGCCGATCACGACGACGGCTCGCTCGATCTGATCGTCATGAGCCGCACGCCGCTCGAACTGGCCTGCGCGGCCAAGGCGCTGGCGCACTGGCTGGCGGCGGGGCTGCCGCTGGTCGCCGCGACGCCGGTGCTGGGGCTGCTGCTCAACCTCGACGGCACCGCGACCGGCGCCGTGGCGCTGACGCTATTGGCGGGAACGCCCGCGCTCACTTTCACCGGCATGATCGGCGCCGCGCTCGCCGTCGTGCTCCGTCGCGGCGGCCTGCTGCTCTCGGTGCTGGTGTTGCCGCTATCGATTCCGGTGCTGATTTTCGGCGTCGCCGCATCCAACGCCGCGCTGTCCGGTCCATCGCCGTTCGGCACGCCGTTCTCGATCCTGTGCGCGCTGTCGCTGGCGAGCCTGGTGATCGGCCCGTTCGCCGCCGCGGCAAGCCTGCGGCACGGACTGGATTGAGGCGCCCGATGCCGCCGATCAACTTTTGCTTAAGAGAGAAGTCGGGCCCGAATCCGCATTGCCTGCGCTGGCTTCGGCGACTATCAGTGGTGCCATGACGCTGATCGATCTCGCCAATCCATCCCGATTTCTCTCGCTCGCCGGCCGGATTCTGCCGTGGCTCGTGGCTGTGACCGTGCTTGTGCTTGCGATCGGCCTGTACCAGTCCGCGACCGCCCCCGATGACTACCAGCAGGGCGCGACCGTCAAGATCATGTTCATCCACGTTCCCAATGCATGGCTGTCGATGTTCGTGTGGAGCGTGATGAGCGTCGCGGCGCTCGGCACGCTGGTATGGCGGCATCCGCTGGCAGACGTCGCGGCAAAGACCGCGGCCCCGATCGGCGCGGCGTTCACATTCCTCGCGCTGCTGACGGGATCGCTGTGGGGCCGCCCGATGTGGGGCACCTATTGGGAGTGGGATGCGCGGCTGACCTCGGTTCTGATCCTGTTCCTGATGTATCTCGGCCTGATGGCGCTGTGGCGCGCGGTCGAGGACCCATCGCGCGCCGCGCGCGCCGCTGCGGTGCTGACGCTGGTCGGCGCGATCAATATTCCGATCATCAAGTTCTCGGTGGACTGGTGGAACACGCTGCATCAGCCGGCTTCGGTTATCCGCATGGGCGGCACGACGCTGGACCGTGCCTTCCTGATTCCGCTGCTGGTGATGGCGGTCGGCTTCACGCTGCTGTTCCTGACCTTGCATATCGCCGCGATGCGGAATGAAATCCTGCGCCGCCGCGTCCGCACCCTGCAGATGCTGCAAGCCAGCAAGTCGGCGGCATAACGATCATGACGCTCGGTCCCTACGCTTCGTTCATCGTCATGTCCTATGTCGCGGTCGCAACCGTCGTCGCGGCACTCGTTACCTGGGTGATTGCCGATTACCGCCGCCAGAAGGCGCGCCTGCGCGACCTCGAGGCCGCCGGCGCGGTCAGGCGATCGGGACGCAGCGCAGCGGAAGTCAAATGACCGACCCCGCAATGCCCGCCACGCCGCCGAAACGACGCTGGCTGATGGCGCTGCCGCTCGTGGTCTTTGGCGCGCTGGCGTTGCTGTTCTGGTTCCGGCTCGGCGACAGCGACATCTCGCGAATCCCCTCGGCGCTGATCGGCCATCCCGTCCCCAAAACCACGCTGCCTCCGCTGTCCGGTCTCGTCAGCGACGGCAAGCCGGTGCCGGGCATCGACCCCGCGACGTTCGAGGGCAAGGTCAGTCTGGTCAACGTCTGGGCATCGTGGTGCGTCCCCTGCCACGGCGAGGCGCCGCTGTTGACCGAGCTTGCCAAGGACCGGCGCGTGCAATTCGTCGGCATCAACTACAAGGACGCGCCGGACAACGCCCGCCGGTTCCTCGGCCGCTACGGCAATCCGTTCGGCGTCGTCGGCGCCGACGACAACGGCCGCGCCTCGATCGAGTGGGGCGTCTACGGCGTGCCGGAGACCTTCGTGGTCGGGCGCAACGGCACCATCGTCTACAAGCTGGTCGGCGCGATCACGCCGGAAAACGTCGACACCGTGCTGAAGCCGGAAATCGAGAAAGCGCTGAAGGCGGGCTCCTGAAAGGCCGGCTCCTGAAGGCCGGCTCTTGCCAACCTGGTCGTCATTCCGGATGATGCGAAGGACCAGAACGGAATCCAGACACAAATCGCGCGCAACTTTACTGGATTCCGGGTTCGTGCTTCGCACGCCCCGGAATAACGCCAAATATATTCCCGGCGTTTATCTGCCGTTCATTTTGCGGCCATCGCTCCGCCGCAAATCAACAGATAGCTTTGCCGTCAGGATCCGGTTCAACTGCGTTGAACCAGACCCTGACCTTATTTTGATTAAGCATGATCTTATCCGAAAAACGGTTTCCACTTTTCGGGATCATGCTCTAGCAACAGCCCCCGGAAGGGAGATTTTTCATGCGTCGCTTTACCCTTGCCTCGATCACCGCCGCCGCGCTTGCGCTCGGTCTGCTCGCCTCAACGCCGTCGATGGCCCAATCCACTCAGCCCGCCGCCAAGTCCGACAGGATGGCACCTGCCGGGAAGATGGCGCCTGCCAGCAAGATGGCGCCCGCAACCGCCGAGGCGGCCAAGCTCGACATCAACACCGCGACCAAGGAAGAACTGATGGCCTTCAAGGGCATCGGCGACAAGTATTCCGACAAGATCATCGCCGGCCGTCCCTACGCCAAGAAGGACCAGCTCGTCTCCAAGAAGATTCTTCCCGAAGCGACCTACAAGAAGATCTCTGGCCAGATCATCGCGTCGCAGCCGAAGTAGGCCGTGACGTTCCAACCTCGCCCCCAGTTGCGGGGCGAGGTTCAACTCGGTCCGATATCCCCTTCCCTCGCATCGCTGGCCTCGAGCGTGGCGGGTTCGAGATGATAGCGTTTGGTTAGCGGCATCTGCATCATCGCAAAGATCATGGTGAGCGGGATCGCGCCGAACACCTTGAAGTTGACCCAGAAATCCGTGCTCTGGGTCCGCCAGATGATCTCGTTCAGGATCGCCATGCCCAAAAAGAACAGCGCCCAGCGCAGCGTCAGAAGCCGCCAGCCCCGCGGCGTGAGGTTGAACACCTGATCGAACATGACCGCGATGAAGGAGCGACCGAACAACAATCCTCCGCCGAGCACGGATGCGAACAACCCGTAGATGATGGTCGGCTTGACCTTGATGAAGGTCTCGTCGTGCAGCACCAGCGTCAGCGTGCCGAACACGATGACGACGATGCCGGTAACCAGCGCCATCAACGGGATATGTCGCGTCACCACGTAGGACGCGATCATCGCGGCCACGATCGCCACCATGAACGCGCCCGTTGCGATGAACAGGTTGAACTTCGCATTGGCGACGAAGAACGCCAAAAGCGGTCCGAGTTCGGTCGCGAATTTGAACACCGGGTGCGGTTGCTTCTTGTCCATCATATAATCCGAAGCTTCCCAACACACCCGACGCGCTCCCTCTCCCGTGGGGAGAGGGTCGGGGTGAGGGCGTACAACTTCTCGACCATCGTAACCCCTCACCCGGATCGCAAGCGCGATCCGACCTCTACCAATGGGAGAGGTAAACCCAAGCCGCAGCGTGCTCCAGTCAATCGCATGTCAGCCTTCGATCCCCGCAACCGCCCGCGCGAAATCGCGCGCGGTGAACGGCGCAAGGTCGTCGACCCCCTCGCCGACGCCGATGAAATGCACCGGCAGTTTGTGCTTTTCCGCCAGCGCCACCAGAATGCCGCCACGCGCCGTCCCATCCAGCTTGGTCATCACCAGGCCGGTGACGCCTGCGGTGCGATGAAACGCCTCGACCTGCGAAAGCGCGTTCTGTCCGACGGTGGCGTCGAGCACGAGCAGCACCGCATGCGGGCAGGATTCGTCGACCCTTCGGATGACGCGAACCATTTTTTCCAGTTCGTTCATCAACTCGGCCTTGTTCTGCAAACGGCCGGCGGTGTCGATCAGCAGCACATCGCGCCTGTCGTTGCGCGCCTCGGTGAGCGCATTGAATGCAAGGCTCGCGGAATCCGATCCTTGCGCGCCCGCGATGACCGGCGATCCGGTTCGCTCGCCCCAGACCTTCAATTGATCGATGGCTGCCGCGCGAAACGTGTCGCCCGCCGCCATCATCACCTTGCGCCCCTCGGCGGACAGTTTCGCCGCGAGCTTGCCGATGGTCGTGGTCTTGCCGGAGCCGTTGACGCCGACCACCAGGATGACGAACGGCTTTTGGGTTTCGTCAATGACCAGCGGCTGCGCCACCGGCGCGAGGACTTTTTCAACTTCGGTCGCAACGACAGTCTTCACCTCATCGGCGGAGATCGCCTTGTCGTAACGCCCCTCTCCGACGGCCGCCGCGATCCGCTCCGCGACCGCCGTTCCAAGATCGGCGCGCAGCAGCACGTCCTCGATATCATCGAGCATGGCGCGGTCGAGCTTGCGCTTGGTCACAAGATCGGCCACCGCCGTGCCGATCGAGGTCGAGGTCCGCTTGAGGCCGCCGGACAGCCTGCGCCACCAGCTCTGTTTCGGTTTGTCGTCGGTGCTGTCGCTCATTGTGGAGGTGTGTTAGCCGTTTCGTCCTGCGAGCGAAAGGCTTTCGGAAAAGATCGTGCCGCAAGCGAAGATGACGTGAATCATGGATACGGCCCAGCCGACCCCGGAGGAAATCCAGGCCCGCGTGCTCCACCGCGACGGGCTGATGCTGGTGATCGACAAGCCGGCCGGCATCCCCGTGCATCGCGGCCCAAAGGGCGGCGCCAATCTCGAGGCCTCGTTCGAGGCGCTGCGGTTCGGCCTGCCGCGGCCGCCGGTGCTTGCCCACCGGCTCGACCGGGACACCTCGGGCTGCCTGGTGCTCGGACGCCATCGCAAGGCGACGGCCTCGCTCGGCCTGTTGTTCAAGCACGGCAGGATTTCAAAAACCTACTGGGCCGTGGTCGAGGGCGGCCCTGCTGACGACGAGGGCACCATCGACATACCGCTCGGGCGGCTGAACCACGAACGCGGCTGGTGGCAAAAGCCCGATCCGGACGGGCTGCCGTCGGTGACGAAATGGAAAGTGCTGGGGCGCGGCGTTCTCACTGCGGCCGGCGACGGCTTTTCCTCTCCTCCTTGCGGAGAAAGATCAGGGGTGGATGGCAACCGTTTCGACGTCCCGACAGATCGCCCTCCTCCCAAACCCTGCCCCGCAACGGAGGAGGGAGTTCAACTGACCTGGCTCGCATTGGAGCCGGTTACAGGCCGAACCCATCAACTGCGGGTCCATTGCGCGGCGATGGGCTGGCCGATCGCCGGCGATAATATCTACGGAACGCAGGCAAGTTTGCGTCGACTGCGCAGCGAACCATACGTTCCGCGTTTCGGCGAACCCAGCCTGCACCTGCATGCGCGCGAAATCGCTGTTCCCCTGTCGAAGAACAAACCGCCCGTCGTGGTCACCGCGCCCGCGCCGATGCATCTGCACGAGCGACTCAAGGCCTGCGGGTGGAACGGCGAGTAACCGCGCGCGGAGAGGACGAAGGCGGCTCGCGACCGATCGTGGACTGGGCACAGAGAGGGCGGAGAATGATTTGGCACCGCAGGGAACCCTTCGCCAAGCGACAATTCACCTTGAATCTGTCGTCTTCCTGTTCCATATGATAGCGCGACCTTGAGGCTAATCGGGTCGCCGCGAGCCGCGTGTTCTGAGCCCGTCCGACGGTTTCTGGCTTGCCCTTAATCTAGCGACCTCAATCGACGCCTTCGACACGCGGGTGTCTCCAGACAACCTGGTACGCTCCGGCTGATGTAGCCGGGCGCCAGTTGCATAATGGAAAGAAACAACTTTTGTCCTCCTTTCAGGATTTCGGCCTTGCCGATCCCATTTCACGTGCGCTCGCAGAAGAAAACTATTCGACGCCCACGCCCATCCAGGCTCAAACCATTCCTCTAGCCATTGCCGGACGCGACGTCATCGGAATTGCCCAGACCGGCACCGGAAAGACCGCATCGTTCGCTCTCCCGATCCTGCATCGGCTGTTGCAAAACCGGGTCAAGCCGCAGCCCAAGAGCTGCAGGGTGCTGGTGCTCAGCCCGACGCGCGAACTTTCGGGCCAGATCCTCGACAGCTTCAACGCTTACGGCCGCCACCTGCGCCTGACCTCGGCTCTCGCGATCGGCGGCGTTCCGATGGGGCGTCAGGTCCGCTCCGTGATGCAGGGAGTCGAGGTGATGGTCGCCACGCCGGGTCGCCTGCTCGATCTCGTTCAGAGCAACGGGCTGAGGCTCGGCCAGGTCGAATTTCTCGTGCTGGATGAAGCCGATCGCATGCTCGACATGGGCTTCATCCACGACATCCGTAAAGTCGTCGCCAAGCTTCCCGTCAAACGGCAGACGCTGTTTTTTTCGGCCACCATGCCGAAGGACATTGCCGAACTCGCCGAGCAAATGCTTCGCGATCCAGCGCGCGTCGCGGTGACGCCGGTCGCCTCGACCGTCGACCGTATCGCCCAGCGCATCATCCAGATCGATCACGCCAGCAAGCCGGCGTTTCTGGCCCAGCTTCTGAAGCAGGAACCGATCAATCGCGCCCTGATTTTCACGCGCACCAAGCACGGCGCGGACAAAGTGGTGAAGAGCCTCGCCAAGGCCGGCATCAGGTCCGATGCGATCCACGGCAACAAGTCGCAGAACCACCGCGAGCGCGTGCTGGCGTCTTTCCGGACCGGAGAAATCCGCACCCTGGTTGCGACGGATATCGCGGCACGCGGCATCGACGTCGACGGGATCAGCCACGTCGTCAACTTCGATCTTCCGAACGTCCCCGAGACTTATGTCCATCGCATCGGCCGCACGGCGCGGGCCGGCGCCGACGGCGCGGCGATCTCGCTGGTCGCCGGCGCTGAGGAACTGGCCTATCTTCGCGATATCGAAAAGCTGATCCGAGTCGTGCTGCCGAGAGAAGATCGCCGAACGCCGGGGCAGCGCGAGGCGGCGCCGGCCCGCCAGCAGCATCGCGCCGGACGTCCCGCGCCCCATGGTCATGCAACCAGAACCGGCGACGCCGCTCCGGGCGCGAAAGGTCCCCGCCGCCGCGGCCGTCATGGCGATAGCGCGTCCAAGTCAAAATTTAACCGCCCGGAGATCGGACGGCAGGAGTCCGCCCGGCCATCGCCGTCGCGAGGCGGCAAAGCCGAGGGGATGCAGGGGGTTGCCTTCCTGCACCGTGAAAGCCGACCCGCTCGCTCGAAGTCCAACCCGCGTCCTCAACGCTAGCGGAGCGAAATTCACTGGAAATCTAGTTGCTAGCGGTCCTTTAAATTCTAACATCTGCAGAACTCCTGCCGCTGCAGGGATGCAATCGTTGGAATCAGACCATCGGAGCGGGATGAGGAAGTGCGTAGCGGTTTTCCGTCCGCATCCCGCTCTGGCATATTGAAATAGATCACGTTCATGACTTTGGATCGATTGGATCCAAGTCATCGTGGTCCAGGGAAACGCCACTCGATCCGGAGAACCCCATGGCGAAAGAAGAACTGATCCAGTTCGAAGGACTGGTTACCGAAATCCTGCCCGACGCGCGCTATCGGGTGCAGCTCGATGCTGGGCATGAGATCGTTGCCTATACCGCGGGCAAGATGAAAAAGAACCGGATCAAGACGCTGGCCGGCGATCGCGTCACGATCGAAATGTCCCCCTACGATCTCGAAAAGGGACGCCTGATCTTCCGGCACAAGGACGAGCGCCCGAGCGGTGCGCCGCGCGGAGCACCGCCCCGTGGAGGCCAATTCCGTCGGAGATAGCCCGGTCCGACAGCGTCGGGACCCGGCGATCTCAGGCCGAAGGTCCTCGGCCGGCCCGGCGTATCCGCACATCTCAAAAAATCGTGCACGTCAGGATTGTTTTGGGGCCTGCCTTCGAATAATATGGCATTTAGCGATTTTCGGCCGGACGACATAGCTACCACCGGTACAGCCGGTTTAGACGCTGACGACCCTTCCAAAAATCCAATCTCACCAGCCCGCCGAAAGCGGGCTTCGACATACGTATCGGATAAAGGGACTACCCGTGAGCATGGGAACCGTGAAGTGGTTTAACGCAACCAAGGGCTACGGCTTCATTCAACCTGACGATGGCGGCAACGACGTGTTCGTTCACATCAGCGCAGTTGAACGGGCCGGACTCGGAACGCTTCGTGAAGGACAGAAGATCAGCTACGAGATCGTCGCTGATCGCCGCTCTGGAAAATCATCGGCCGACAATCTGCGCGCGGCCGGCTAAGGCAAGACCAGATCGGAAAGGCCGCGCGTCAAGCGCGGCCTTTTTGTTTGGCGCCACGCGTGCTGCGCAAGGCAGACCGCCGGCACTCCCCAGACCGACACTCCGATCCATCCGGTCAGCTCCCGGTTTTCGGACAGGTGGTCTCGCTGCCGTAAAATACGCAGGTTGACTGACGCGGCCGGGTGTAGGCGTTGTCGCTCAGCGTCACGCCGGCTTTCGACATGACGTATCCCACGACCGGCTTATAGAGATAGCTGACCTCGGCGAAGATCAGGTACTGACTGGGGAGAATGTTGCCTGACGAATCCCGGCCGATGAGGCCCGACGGGACGGCGATCGGCGATCCCGCGCCTCGCGGCACCGACCCCTTGCTCCACTGCACCCGCGCGACCGAGGTCGCCGGATCGATATACACCTCGGAAATCGTGGCCTGAACCGGCGTCGACGGGTAGGGCCACATAATGCCGTAGCTTGCGGCGAAGAAATTCGTCATATCCGCATCGCCCACGGCTTTGGACTGCGACGTGAGGTCGGACAGCGTTCGCGCGACAAGGGTGACCTTGCGGTCGACGGCCACGCCCGACGACACCTCGATGGTGCCGAAAAGCATCACCAGCATCAGGGGCGCGATGATCGCAAATTCCGTCGCTGCAATGCCCCGGGAATCACGCCGCAGCGCTGCCGCCGAAACCCCGACCCATGACCAGATGCTCGACATCGGCTTCACATCCTCAGCTGTAAGGCTCGTTCTTGAAAGCGGCCGTCGCTGACAGCAGCCGCTTGCTGCCGCCCAGATTCGCGATGTTGTAGCCGAGTCCCGTGACGAACAGAGGCCACTGATAGAACAGCCGTACGACGACGATGTCGCCGGGACCGCCCGGATCGTATTTCGTGTTATCGACAAAATTTCCGCCCGAAATCGGCTCGGAAATCGCAACGCTTCCGAAGCCCGAGCTGGACGGATAGCTCGTGACATCGACAAAAATTCCATTCGTACAATCGAACAGCACACTCGTGTTCGGACAAACGACGTTCTGCTTGAAGCTCTGTTTGTCCAACTTGGCGATCTGCGCCTGACCGGTCAGGATCATGCGCGCCGAGTCCTGCAATGCGGTTTCCAGGCTCTGGCTCGCAAAGAACACCAGTCCTGTCTCGATAATCGCGAACAAAAGCGCGAAGAACAGCGGCGCGACGAGAGCAAATTCCACGACCGCGGATCCGCGCTTATTGCTGCGAAAACGGTCGGCCGCCCTGGCGGCTGCTATCCTGAAACGGGGAAACGGCGACATCGCAAAATCCTTGCACACGGCGGGATTTATCTACCGTCAAGGACTAGCCGAAACTGATTGTTGAAGTGTTTCGCCCGATCAGAGCAAAATGCCCCTCACCGTACACCCGATATTGACCATAATCGGGGTGAACGGCGCGGGCGCGGACCTCGCCGGCGTCAGCGGCCTGCGCCGGTTACCCGACGATCATTCGCGCTCTGTTATTTTGCCTGGGTGCCGCCGGCCTGTGAACTTAGATTACTGGCCTGGTCCATCGTGGCTTTGAAATAAGAGGTGCTGTCACCGAGCGTGATCCGCTTCTGGCAAATCGGCATGCAGCTATAAGACTCGCGCTCCACGCCGCGATAGACCGTCACGACCTGATCGCTCGGCCCCTCGACCTGGATGACCCGATCCACGAGGATGCTTCCGGCACGATCCATCGCAATCACATTGGTCGCACCGTAGCCTTTTCCGGTCACGACGACGAGGCCGCCGGGCTGAAGGGTGACGTCGGCGATCAACGGATTGCCAACCACGATCGTCGCGATGTGTCCCGGCAGCTTGATCAACTTGGCCTGGTCTACATTGACCGAGATCGGATCGCTCGTCACTTCGGCGAACAACGCCACCGGACAAAGCAAAACCGCCGTTGCAAGCGACAGGCCGATGACCGAAGCACGCGAACGGCCGCGCAGGGACTTGAACCACATACTACACTCCGGACGCATACGAGCCGGCATAGGAAATACGTAACGGTGCCGGCGCCGACATGGCAAATCTGCCGTTAATTGATGAACGAACTGCAAACGCGGATCCGCTGGAACTCCGATCTCTCGAAATGGCAGACCGGCATGCCGCCAAACGGCGGTCTGGAATGCGGCATGAGATCCGACGGGATCAGAAGAGGCCGCCGTCAGCCACAGCGTGAGGAGCCACGAGGCATGGTTCTCTGTCAGGCACCCCGTTTGATCCCCGTCCGATCCGACAACAAAAAGCACGCCGGAGAAGCGGGCCTTCATTATCGTCGTCTGCTCGGCAACACGTAAACCGGACGCTGGAACGCATGCAGACAAACAAGTCTCGAGACGATCGGAAGCAACGCAGTACTATGCATTCTACTTAAATCTAAATTTACTCTGAGAAAGAACAACCCGTTACGTCGGGGTTTCTGCAATCGAATTAACTGCGCTGCAATTTTCCTGTCCTAGGGTGGTGTCATGGTCACGGTGCTGAGAACGCCGTTAGGACCAGGTGTAGTTCGACAGCCACGTGAACACAGGGAGCCAGTTATGAAGAATCTTTTTTCGCGTTTTCTGAAGGATGAGTCCGGCGCGACCGCGATCGAATACGGCCTGATCGCCGCCGGCATCTCCGTCGTAATCATCGGTGCCGTCCAGTTGATCGGAACCTCGCTGAACACTACGTTCACCAGCATTAACACCTCGCTGAACAAGTAAGCGCCGGCGGCCAAGCGCCAGCTTTCGTTTTGTTACGGAAGGGTCCCGGAAACTCGGGACCCTTTTTCGCTTCGGGTTGTAGCGAACCGAGGCGACAATCCGGGTGAATCGTACAATTCGAGTGAACCGTGATGGCTCCGTTCAAGGTCGTCCGTCCAGAACTGTCCCCTTCGCCTGACGGCGAACAGACACGACAGGTTCTACAAGCCGTCTGCATGGCGCTCACGTTGGCGTCGACCATTCTTTTGATCCGGTCCGTCATGCTTTTGTGAAACGCCACGCGCGTTTCGCGATTGTTCATTGTTCGCCGGTTAGCATTCCGCCGCAGGGAACGCGCGACACGGACAGTACCATGATCCTCGATCTCCTCCGGCTTCTGTTGTTTCCGACGCTGATGGCGTTCGCGGCCTCCAGCGATCTCCTGACCATGACGATTTCCAACCGGGTATCGCTGCTGCTGATCGCAGGTTTCTTCATGCTCGCGGTCGCCACCGGCATGGGCCTGACCGAGATCGGCCTGCATGTCGCGGCCGGCGCAACCGTGCTGATGTTATCGTTTACCTGCTTTGCCATGGGCTGGATCGGCGGTGGTGACGCCAAGGTGGCAGCCGCCTCCTCGCTGTGGTTCGGGTTCGGGTTCCTGCTGCCCTATCTGCTCATTGCCTCGGTATTCGGCGGGATCCTGACGTTGCTGCTGCTCCAGTTCCGCCAATGGCCGCTTCCGGCCACGCTGTATAGTCAGTCGTGGCTGACGCGCCTGCACAGCAATGACAGCGGGATTCCTTATGGCATTGCGCTCGCGCTTGCCGCTCTGCTGGTCTATCCGGAGACCGACTGGATCGGGGCAGTCGATCTGGCGCGCTTTGCGCTTCACTGAGCGCGCGACAGCAATAAAGGTCTCATTAACGCGATTTAGATACGCCTCATTAACCATGCTTTGACGAATAAATGTTCAACTCCCGGTTAAAGGCGGCGCGAGCGCCGTAGTGCAACTGGGAAAGTGAAGCGTATGAATACCGCACGCATCGTCGTCCTCGCCGTCGCTGTCGGTGCCGGCGGTCTCGCCGCCTATCTCGCGAGCGGGTCCGACAAGAAGCCGCAACCCGCCCAGACCGCGCAGCTTCCGACCGTGGACGTTCTGGTTGCGAAGTCGGAGATTCAGCTGGGACAGGCGGTGACCGCGAACGAGGTGGCGTGGCAGGCATGGCCAGCGAACGCCGCCAGCAGCAGTTTCATTCGCCGTGACCAGCGTCCCAACGCCACCACGGAGCTGGCGGGATCGATCGCCCGCTCGCCTTTCATCGCTGGAGAGCCCATTCGCGAACCCAAGCTGGTCAGCGCGAAAGGATCCGGCTTCATGGCCGCGATCCTGCCGACCGGCATGCGGGCGATCTCGACCGAGATTTCGCCCGAGACGGGCGCCGGCGGCTTCATTCTCCCCAATGACCGCGTCGACGTGATCCTCTCAAGACGGGAAAAAAACGCGGACCATCCCTCTGATTCCGTCAATTCCGAGACCATTCTCAGCAATGTGCGGGTTCTCGCGATCGATCAGACCATCGAGGAGAAAAACGGACAGAAGGTCGTCGTCGGCAAGACCGCAACGCTCGAACTGAAACCGGACCAGGCGGAGTCGCTGGCGCGGTCGCGCCAGATGGGAACGCTGTCGCTGGCGCTGCGCAGCCTTGCCGATGCCAATGCTCCGGAAAGCAGCGCCGACGACCAGAGGCGCGACAGCATCAATGTCGTCCGTTACGGCGTTCCAACCCAGACCACCGTACAGAGGTAATCAAGGACGCCCGTTATGAAGTGGACGACAAATCCGACACCGTTGCAGGCCCTTGTGACGCGGTCCCTCTCGTTCGCGGCGATCGCCGCCTTCACGCTGAACCCGGCGCTGACGCCGGTGTTCGCCGGCGATTACCGCGTGCCCGCGGCAAGGTCCGGCGCAGGGATGCACGCGCAGTCGCTGTCGCTCGGCATCGGCAAGTCCGTCGTGGTGGACCTGCCCAGCGACGTCAAGGACGTTCTCGTCGCCGACCCGAAAATCGCAAATGCCGTGGTCAGATCGGCGCAGCGCGCCTACATCATCGGCGCCGCGGTCGGTCAGACCAACATCATATTCTTTGATGCCAACGGCCAGCAGATCGCAGCCTACGATATCGCGGTCACGCGCGATCTCAACGGCCTGCGCACCGCGCTCAAGCAGCTTTTGCCGAATGCCGCCATCAAGGTCGACGGCCTGGGCGACGGAGTCATGCTCTCCGGCTGGGTGTCGAGCCCGATTGAAGCGCAGCAGGCGGGCGATCTCGCCGCACGCCTCGCAGACGGCGCGCAAAAAGTCGTCAACAATATCGCCGTGCGGGGACGCGACCAGGTCATGCTCAAGGTCACGGTCGCCGAAGTCGCCCGCACCGTCATCAAGCAGCTGGGCATCGATCTCAGCGCCAACATGAACTACGGCACTGCGGTGGTGAATTTCAACAACGCAAACCCGTTCACCGCCTATGGCCGGACGCTGACGGGCAACAGCCTTGTGGGTTCGTTCGGTGGCAGCAGCGCCGTGCCCGCGGTCACCGCGACACTGCGCGCGATGGAGAGCGTCGGCGTGGTCCGGACGCTCGCCGAACCGAACCTGACCGCGATATCGGGTGAATCGGCGACGTTCATCTCGGGAGGTGAGTTTCCGATTCCCGCGGGTTATTCCTGCGATCCCACCACGCATGTTTGCACCACGCAGATCAAATTCAAGAAGTTCGGCATCTCGTTGAACTTCACGCCGGTGGTGCTGACCGAAGGTCGGATCAGCCTGAGGGTGATGACCGAGGTATCGGAGCTTTCGAACGAAAACGCCATTACGCTGACCCAGGCGGTCGGCAATTCGCTGACCGTGCCGTCGATAAGGACCCGTCGGGCGGAAACGACACTGGAAATTCCGTCGGGCGGCTCGATGGCCATGGCCGGCTTGATCCAGGAACAGACCAAACAGGCCGTCAACGGATTGCCCGGTCTCACGCAATTGCCGGTGCTCGGATCGCTGTTCCGCAGTCGCGACTATGTCAACGGTCAGACCGAGTTGATGGTCCTCGTGACGCCCTACGTCGTGCGCGCCGTCGCGCAAAAGGATCTCTCGCGGCCGGATGACGGTTTCGTCGACGCATCCGATCCGCAGGCTGACCTCCTTGGCAGCATCAACCGCATCTACGGCGCCCCGGGCCGTGCCGGACCCGCGCGTCACTATCGCGGCAGCTACGGCTTCATCACCGACTGAGGCGGGGCAAGGAACGAAACGATGACACCCACAGATTCCGCCGAACGCTACCGCAGTCTTCGCGTAGCCATCCTCGCCGCCGGCCTCGCCGCTGCGCTGGGCGCCTGCACTCATACGAGCCAGGATGAAATTCCGACCGCAAGCATTCCCAACGATTATCGCTTGCGGCATCCCATCGCGATCCAGGAAGCCGATCGGACCGTCAATATCTTCGTCGGCAACACGCGGGGCGGCCTGTCGGCATCCCAGCGTGCCGATGTCATCGGGCTTGCGAGCGTCTGGCTCCGCGAGGGAACGGGCGCCATCGTTGCCGAGGTGCCTGCCGGCACCAGCAACGCCCGGGCCGCTGCCGACTCATTCAGGGAAGTCCGCTCGCTGCTCGCGGCCGCCGGCGTTCCGCCGCGCGGGATTATCGTCCGGCGATACCATCCCGCCGACGAGCGCCTGTTCGCAACCATTCGCCTGACCTATCCGCGGATCGCGGCTACGGCGGGCCCCTGCGGCGTCTGGCCGGAGGACCTCGGGCCTTCGATCAAGAACAAGGGTTATCTCGACAACAAGCCGTACTGGAATTTCGGGTGTGCCACCCAGCGCAACCTTGCATCGATGATCGATAACCCCGCCGACCTCGTGCAGCCGCGGCCCGAAACCCCGCCCTACACGGCTCGCCGCTCCGAGGGTTTCGAGAAATATCGCAAGGGCACCCCCACGACCACGGACTATCCCGAAGCCGACAAAGCCAAACTCAGCGATACAGGCAAATGATCAGTTACGCTCGCCAGGACGCAGAAGAGTCAACCGCTTCCCCCTCGCCGAAGGCCGACGATCATGTCGTGCCGGCGCCGCGCGTATCGGTGCAGGCCTTTTGCGAGACGATGGAAACAGCCACAGCCGTGCAATCGGCCGGCGAGGATCGCCGGCTGGCCAAGGCGCACCTCAAGATCCAGATGGGCGGCATGACCGCTGCGGTGGAGGCTTATCGCTCGGCGCCGACACCGAACGTCATCATTCTCGAAGCGGAAGAACGCGGCGACATCCTGGCAGCGCTCGACCGGCTTGCCAGCGTGTGCGACGCAGGCACGCGGGTGGTCGTGATCGGTCGCATCAACGACGTCAGCCTGTATCGCGAACTGGTCAAGCGGGGCGTCAGCGATTATGTCATCGCCCCGGTCAGCGCCCTCGACGTCGTACGCTCGGTTTGCGGCCTGTTCTCAGCGCCGGAAGCGAAGGCGGTCGGCCGGGTCATCGCCGTTGTCGGCGCGAAGGGCGGCGTCGGCGCTTCGACGGTCGCCCATAACGTCGCCTGGGCGATCGCCCGCGATCTGGCGCTCGATTCCGTCGTCGCCGACCTCGACCTCGCCTTCGGCACGGCAGGACTGGATTTCAATCAGGACCCGCCGCAGGGCATCGCCGACGCCGTTTTTTCGCCCGACCGCATCGACACGGCCTTCGTCGATCGGCTGCTGTCGAAGTGCACCGATCATCTGAGCTTGCTGGCCGCGCCGGCAACGCTGGACCGGGTCTATGATTTCGGAACGGAAGCGTTTGATTCGATCCTCGACACCCTGCGGGCGACGATGCCCTGCATCGTGCTCGATATCCCGCATCAATGGTCCGGCTGGACCAAACGGGCTCTGATCGGCGCGGACGACATCCTGATCGTCGCCACGCCCGATCTCGCCAACCTTCGCAACACGAAAAACCTGATCGATCTGCTCAAGGTGGCGCGGCCGAACGACCGGCCGCCGCTTTATTGCCTCAACCAGGTCAATGTTCCGAAGCGGCCGGAGATCAGCTCCAATGAATTCGCCAAAGCCATTGAAAACCAGCCGATCGTCAGCATCCCGTTCGAACCGCAGATGTTCGGGTCCGCCGCGAATAACGGCCAGATGATCGCCGAAGTCGCGCCGAGCCACCGCGCCGCGGAAATGTTCCTGCAGATCGCGCAGCGCCTGACCGGCCGGGGCGAGGCCAAGAAGTCGCGGAAATCGTTTCTGCCCCCGTTCATCGAGAAGTTGCGGGCAAGATAAGCCCGCGCGTGGAGTACGGTCGTGTTTGGCAAGCGTAGCGGACCAGAGAACGAGGCGCGGAAGCCGGGAGGCGGCCTGACGCTGGGGGCCGCGCCGGCAGCCCAGAACGCGCGAGAGCCCGCGGAAACCGCTTCACTGACCGCGCCGTCTCCTCCGCTTGCGCCAGCACGCCCCGCGCCGCCAGCGCCGACCATCGACGTGCGGCGGTCCGATAACTATTACCAGGTCAAGGCGACGATTTTCGGCGCGCTGATCGAGGCGATCGATCTCGCCCAGCTCGCCAAACTCGACGGCGAATCCGCCCGCGAAGAAATCCGCGACATCGTCAACGAGATCATCGCGATCAAGAATATCGTGATGTCGATCGCCGAGCAGGAAGAGCTGCTCGACGACATCTGCAACGACGTTCTGGGCTATGGTCCGCTCGAGCCGCTGCTGTCGCGCGACGACATCGCGGACATCATGGTCAACGGCGCCGGCACCGTCTTCATCGAAGTCGGCGGCAAGATCCAGCGAACCGGCATCCGGTTCCGCGACAACCAGCAACTGCTGAATATCTGCCAGCGAATCGTCAGCCAGGTCGGCCGCCGGGTCGACGAATCCTCGCCGATATGCGATGCGCGCCTCGCCGACGGATCCCGCGTCAACGCCATCGTTCCGCCGCTGGCGATCGACGGGCCCGCGCTGACGATCCGGAAATTCAGGAAGGACAAGCTGACGCTCGATCAGCTTGTCAAGTTCGGCGCGATTACGCCGGAAGGCGGCACCATCCTCCAGATCATCGGACGCTGCCGCGCCAACGTGCTGATCTCAGGCGGCACCGGCTCCGGCAAGACCACGCTGCTGAACTGCCTCACCAACTATATCGACCATGACGAGCGCATCATCACCTGCGAAGACGCCGCCGAGCTTCAGTTGCAGCAGCCCCACGTCGTGCGGCTCGAAACCCGCCCCCCCAATATCGAGGGCGAGGGCCAAGTGACGATGCGCGAACTGGTCCGCAACTGCCTTCGTATGCGTCCCGAGCGCATCATCGTCGGCGAGGTTCGCGGACCCGAGGCGTTCGACCTGCTGCAGGCGATGAACACCGGCCATGACGGCTCGATGGGAACGCTGCACGCCAACAACCCGCGCGAGGCGCTGTCGCGCTGCGAATCCATGATCACCATGGGCGGCTATTCGCTGCCCTCGCGCACCATCCGCGAGATGATCTGCGCCTCGATCGACATTATCGTGCAGGCGGCTCGCCTCCGCGACGGCTCCCGCCGCATCACTCACATCACGGAGGTGATGGGAATGGAGGGCGACACCATCATCACCCAGGATATCTTCGTCTACGACCTGCTCGGCGAGGATGCCAACGGACACATTGTCGGCCGGCACCGTTCGACGGGGATCGGCCGGCCGCGGTTCTGGGAACGCGCGCGGTATTACAACGAAGAGAAGCGACTCGCAGCCGCGCTGGATGCGGCGGAAGTCAAGGTCGAGATCTGAGGACGTGCGCCCATGAACTTGCAGACCCTCGCACTGGCATTCATGGCTGCGACCGCGGTTGGCGGCATTGCGTGGGTCTTTCTGTATCCTGCCCTCTCGGGCGAGGCGAAGGCGGAAAAGCGCCTCGCCGCATTCGCGCGGACAGCGCCGGCGGCCCGTCAGGTCGACAGAGCCCAGCGTTCGCGCCGCGAGCAGATCGAGGGTTCGCTGCGGGAAATCGAGCAACGCAGCAAGCGCAACAGCAAGATCGCGCTCAGCAGCCGGATCGCACAGGCGGGCCTGTCCTGGTCGAAAGAGAAGTTTCTGATCGTCTCAGGCATTTTGGGCGTGGTCTGTTTTGCCGTTCCGATGGTCCTGGGGGCCGGGCTTCTACCGGCCGTAGGGTTTGCATTCGCGGCGGGCTTCGGCTTGCCGCGCTGGCTGCTGGGTTTCCTCAAGAAGCGCCGGGAGAAGGCGTTTTTGCGCGCTCTTCCCGATGCGGTCGACGTGATCGTCCGCGGCATCAAGGCCGGCCTGCCGCTGTTCGAATCGCTGAAGGTCGTCGCGGTTGATTCTCCGGAACCGCTGAAAAGCGAATTCGCCGCGATCATCGAAACTCAGGCGATCGGCATGCCGCTCGGCGACGCCTGTTCGCGGCTGTACGAGCGGATGCCGCTTCCTGAAGCGAACTTCTTCGGCATCGTGGTCGCGATCCAGCAGAAATCCGGCGGCAATCTGTCGGAAGCTCTCGGCAATCTGTCCAAGGTGCTGCGTGACCGCAAGAAGATGGCCGAGAAAATCCAGGCGATGTCGATGGAAGCCAAGGCGTCGGCCGCAATCATCGGCGCGCTGCCCGTGGTCGTCATGCTGCTCGTCTACCTGACCACGCCGGACTACATCGCGCTGCTGTGGACCCATCCCACCGGGCGGCTGATGCTGGCCGCCTGCATGCTGTGGATGTCTGCCGGCATCTTCGTGATGAAGAAAATGATCAACTTCGACTTCTGACGGTGCAACATGCTCGAACTCCTGGTCGAAAAATTACACGATCCGCGGTTCATGACGATGGTGCTCGCCGCCATAGCCGCCAGCGCCACTGTCTACACGCTGATCACGCCGTTTTTTGCGGCGGAAGGCCTTTCGAAGCGGATGAAGGCTGTCGCGAGCGAGCGCGAGCGCATCCGCCAGCGCGAGCGCGAGCGGCTTGCGAAATCCGAGAAGGTCTCGCTGCGTCAGGCACCGAAGCAATTCGTCTCGAGAATCGTGGAGGATCTCAATCTCGGCAAATGGGTGGCTCAGGAATCCGCGCGCGAAAAGCTCGTCATGGCAGGGTATCGCGGTCAGGCTCCGTACGTCACGTTCCTGTTCTTCCGCATGGTTACTCCGATCGTGATGCTGACCGGGGCGACCGTCTACGTTTTTCTGTTGTCGCACATGCAGCAGTCTATGCTGATCAAGGTCGGCATATGTATCGGCGTCGCGTTTTTCGGTTTGCAGGCCCCCATGCTGTTTCTGAAAAACTCCATTACCAAGCGCCAGCTTTCGATCAAGCGGGCTTTTCCGGACGCGCTCGATCTGCTGCTTATCTGCATCGAATCCGGCATGTCTATCGAAGTCGCGTTTCGCAAGGTCAGCACGGAAATCGGCAGCCAGTCTGTCGCGCTGGCCGAGGAGTTCACGCTGACCACGGCCGAACTGTCGTATCTCCAGGACCGCAAGGTCGCCTATGAGAACCTGGCGAAACGCACCGGCGTCGAGGGCGTGAAGTCCGTATGCCTCGCGCTGCAGCAGTCGGAACGATACGGCACGCCGCTCTCGCAAAGTCTTCGCGTGATGGCACAGGAAAACCGCGACATGCGCATGTCCGAAGCCGAGAAGAAGGCGGCCGCGCTGCCACCCAAGCTGACGGTGCCGATGATCGTGTTCTTCCTGCCCGTGCTGTTCGTGGTCATTCTCGGACCGACGGGCATCAAGATCGCAGCCCATATGCATTGAGGGTTTGCGATCGTCGGCACAAAGGTGTGTGCCAGGCCGGTCACTCCGGCCGTCGATCGCGTCCGCGCCTCATGATCCAAGTCTCGATAAAATCAGATCTCGATGGACCGAGGTCTCATGACCTGCGGGCATCCGGACCGGGAATATCTCCCGCGCCGGCGCGTGCGTTGCCGCCGCGCCCGAGCATCTGCTTCAGATAGGCGACGTTCGCCTCGGCCTCGTCGGCAGGCAGATCGGCTTTCACGATGCTCTCCGCCTCGTCGAACCTGCCCTGCAAGCCGACGACGAGCGCGAGATTCTGCCGGATCCGGCTGTCGGCGCGGGCGCTGGCGTAAGCGCGGCGCAACACTTCCTCTGCTTTGGGAAGTTCCTTGGTCAGGACGTACGACATGCCGAGATTGGACAGCACCGACGGCTCGTCCGGCGCGATCCTGAGCGCGCTTTCGTAATAGCGGCGGGCTTCGTCGTGACGGCCGAGCTTGTCCAGCGCCGTTCCCTGGACCGAGAGAATCCGCCAGTCCGGATTTGCCGGCGTATGAGCGCGACTGAGCACGTCAAATGCCTGCTGCGACTGACCGTTATCGGCGAGCGCCCGTCCCCAGCCGGCCAGCACCGCCTTGTTGCCCGGATTCAGGATCGCGGCGCGTTCCAGCACCGCAACGGCCTGGGCACGCTGCCCGATGGCGCGCAAGGCCTGCCCGTATTTCAGCGCCGCATCGGCGTCCTTGGGGTTGGCGCGAAACTTTTCGCCATAAACCTCGGCGGCTTGATAAGGATCGGAGGCGGAGTTCACCTTCGTCTTTGCGCCGAGCGAGCCGGTGATATCCGCGACGCCAGTAGTCTGACAACCGCCGAGTCCGCTCGCCAGCATCGCCGTCACGGCTGCGGACGCGAGAAGCCTGGCAAGACATGGCTGCTGACGCATGGCACCTTCACTTGTAAATGCCCGTTTCGAAGATGGACGATTTCAGCAATAGACTGTTAACCCTAACGTCTGGTTAACTCCGCTGACTGACACCCGCGCGCTCCGCCGCTAAACTCCCCTCATCGAACTGAGAGATCGAGACACCCATGCATCCCGCGTTTACGACCGCGCCGGCCGAGAAAGCCGTTCCGATCACCCTCGTCGCCGAGACGGCGTGGGAAGCGACGGGGGCGACGCTCGACGGTCCGGTGCGGCGCTTTGCCGAAGCGAACGGCTTTGCGGCAAAGTCGGGGCAGTACCTTGCGCTGCCTGCGACGAACGGCGAGGTCTCGCACATCCTGTTCGGACTTGGCGACGCCGCGGCGCGCTCGCGCGATCCCTTCCTCGCCGGCAAGCTGCCAGGTCTGTTGCCCGCCGGGACATTCCGCTTCGCCAATGCGATCGATGACATGCATCTCGCGACGCTGGCTTTTGCACTCGGCAGCTACCGCTTCGGCCGCTACCGCAAGGCCGACGCTCCGAAAGCGCGGCTGGTGCCGCCCGAGGGCGTCGACATCGCAGATATTTCGCGGATCGCGGACGCTGCGGCGCTCGCCCGCGACCTGATCAATACTCCCGCCAACGATATGGGACCGGAAGAACTCGCGGCGGCGGCACAGAATCTCGCGCAGCGTTTCGGCGCGGACTTCAACTGCATCACCGGCGACGATCTGAAGCGAGGTAATTTCCCGCTGATCCATGCGGTCGGAATGGCGTCGCCTCGCGCACCGCGCCTGATCGATATGAGCTGGGGCGATTCCGCGCATCCGAAGGTCACGCTGGTCGGCAAAGGCGTCTGTTTCGACACCGGCGGCGTCGATCTCAAACCCGCCACCGGCATGCAGATCATGAAGAAGGACATGGGCGGCGCAGCCAATGTACTGGCGTTGGCGCTGATGATCATGGATGCGAAGCTGAAAATCCGGCTGCGCGTGCTGATCCCGGCGGTGGAAAACGCGGTGGCCGGCAACGCGTTTCGGCCGCTGGACATCTTCCCGTCGCGCAAGGGACCGACGGTTGAAATCGGCAACACCGACGCCGAAGGCCGGCTGGTTCTGGCCGACGCGCTGGCGCTGGCCGATGAAGACAAGCCCGATCTCCTGATCGATCTCGGCACGCTCACCGGCGCGGCGCGGGTGGCGCTCGGTCCGGACGTTCCGCCTTTCTATACGAACGACGAGACGTTGGCGCGCGATCTCGCGCGCTGCGCGGAGGCCGAGAACGATCCCCTGTGGCGGATGCCGCTATGGCGCGCTTACGACGCGTGGCTGGATTCCAAGGTCGCCGACATCAACAATGCGCCATCGGGCGGCTTTGCCGGCTCGATCACCTGCGCGCTGTTCCTGCAACGCTTCGTCGAGGCGGCGAAAAGCTGGCTTCACGTCGACATCTACGGCTGGACGCCGTCCGCGAAGCCGGCCCGACCCGAGGGCGGCGAATGCCAGGCCGCGCGCGCGATCTACCGGCTGCTGGGCGAACGCTATGGATGATCCGCGCCTCACGCCGGCCCGGCCGGAGATTGCCGCTCGTTACCTGGAGGGTAAAGTCAAGGCGGAGCGCTACGCCGACGGCGAGGAACGCGAGGTCGTCGACGCCGTTGCGCCGCTGCAGCGCGAGCCTTTGCCCGACGCCATGCTCGATACCCAGGCGCTCTACGGCGAACGCGTCACGGTCTACGATCACAGCGCCGAAGGCTGGGCCTGGTGTCAATTGACAAGCGACGGCTATGTCGGATGGATTCCCGACCGCGCTCTTGCAAGGCCCCGCGCGGCACCGACGCACAAAGTCATCGCGCTGCGGACGTTCGCGTTTCCCGGACCGTCGATCAAACTGGCGCCGGCGCAGACGCTGCCGCTCGGCGCGGCGCTAACCATCCGGCGCCACGACGGCGTCTTCGCTATCGCCGACGGCGGTCTCTACATTCCCGCCTGTCATGTCGCGCCGCTCGATCACGTCGCCGGCGATTTCGTCGCGGTCGCCGAAATGTTCGTCGGAACGCCTTATCTCTGGGGCGGCAAGACCAGCCTCGGCATCGACTGCTCCGGTCTCGTGCAGGTGGCGCTCAACGCCGCCGGCACCAGTTGCCCGCGCGACAGCGACATGCAGGAAGCGGCCCTGGGCCGCGCATTGTCGCCCGCGGGAGCAGGAGAGCTGCGGCGCGGCGATCTGATATTCTGGAAAGGCCACGTCGCGATCGTCCGCGACGCAACCACGCTTGTCCATGCCAACGCGCATCACATGGCAACGGCCATCGAGCGCATTGACGAGGCGATCGCCCGCATCAGGGCGACAGGCAGCGACGTAACCAGCATGAAGCGGCTGTAATAGCGCCCGTTTCCCGAAGGGATCTCACGCGTCCACGCCGTTTGCGGTCTCCAGCCGGAACGCCGCCGCAAACAGCGCACGCGTGTAATCCGATTTCGGATTCTTGAACAATGCCGATGCCGGCCCTTCCTCGACGACCTTGCCGTGCCGCATCACGATGAGATGGCTGGCGAGCGAGGCGACCACGCGCAGGTCATGCGAGATGAACATGTAGGTCAGATCGCGCTTGCGCTGCAGATCGCGCAGAAGATCGACCATCTGCGCCTGAAACAGCATGTCGAGCGCGCTGGTCGGCTCGTCCAGAACCACGAAATCGGGCTCCAGCACCACGGCGCGCGCGATGCTGATGCGCTGGCGCTGGCCGCCGGAGAATTCGTGCGGATAGCGGAAACGCGTCGCCGGATCGAGCCCGACATCGTTGAGCGCCTTGACCACCCGCGCTTCGCGCTCAGTCTCCGAGAGCGAGCGCTGATGCACGCTCAAGCCCTCCGCCACGATTTCGCCGACCGACATTCGCGGACTCAGCGCTCCGAACGGGTCCTGAAACACGATCTGCATGTCGCGGCGGAACGGCCGCATCTCCTTGAAGCGCAGACCCTGGATGTTCCTGCTCAGGAACACGATGGGACCGTCCGACGAAATCAACCGCAGCAGCGCCAGACCGAGCGTGGTCTTGCCGGATCCGGATTCGCCGACGACGCCGAGCGTCTCGCCCTTGCGCACCTTCAGCGTCACGCCATCCACCGCCTTGATGTGGCCGACCGTCTTGCGCAGCAGGCCGCGCCGGACCGGAAACCACACCTTGAGATCGTCGGCCGCGATCACGACCGGCGATTCGGGGCGCGGCGGTGCGGGGTCGGGCTTCGGTTCCGCGGCCAGAAGCTCGCGCGTGTAGGGATGTTGCGGCGACTCGAAGACCTGCTCGACCGGTCCCTTCTCGACGATCTTGCCGCCGTTCATGACGCAAACGCGGTCGGCGATGCGGCGGACGATGCCGAGATCGTGCGTGATGAACAACAAGCTCATTCCCAACCGTGCGCGGATGTCCGCCAACAGCGCCAGGATCTGCGCCTGCACGGTGACGTCGAGCGCGGTGGTCGGCTCGTCCGCGATCAGCAGGTCCGGTTCATTGGCGAGCGCCATCGCGATCATCACGCGCTGGCGCTGGCCGCCGGACAGTTGGTGCGGATAGCTGGCAAGGCGGGTTTCCGGCTCGGGAATGCCGACCTGCGTCAGCAGCTCCAGCGTCCGCCGCCGCGCCGCCGCGCCGCGAACCCCGCCGTGCAGCAGCAAGATCTCGCTGATCTGCGCTTCGATGGTGTGCAGCGGATTGAGCGAGGTCATCGGCTCCTGGAAGATGATCGAGATATCGTTGCCGCGAATGCTCCTGATCTCGCGCTCGGACAGGCCGAGCAGGTCGCGGCCCTTGAAGCGAATGTTGCCGGCGGGGTGCGACGCGGCCGGATAGGGCAGCAGCTTGAGAATCGACAGCGCGCTGACGGATTTTCCGGACCCGGATTCGCCGACCAGCGCCAAGCACTCGCCCCGCCCGATATCGAACGAAATACGGTCGACGGCGACCGACGGTCCGCTGGCATGGTGAAATGCGACGGACAGGTCGCGAACCTCGAGCAGCGGCTGATCGATGGCGTCCATTCCGGCCTACCTGAACGTCTTGCGCGGATCGAAGGCGTCGCGCACGGCTTCGCCAATGAAGATCAACAGCGACAGCATGATCGCGAGCGCGAAAAATCCGGTGAAACCGAGCCACGGCGCCTGCACGTTGGCCTTGCCCTGCGCCAGCATTTCGCCGAGCGAAGGCGAGCCCGGCGGCAGACCGAAGCCGAGGAAATCCAGCGCGGTTAGGGTCATCACCGACGACGACACGATGAAAGGCAGGAACGTCATGGTCGCGACCATGGCGTTCGGCAAAAGGTGACGGAACATGATGGTGGCGTTCGACACGCCGAGCGCCCGCGCCGCGGTGATGTATTCGAAGTTGCGCCCGCGCAGGAATTCGGCGCGCACCAGACCGACCAGCGACACCCATGAGAACAGCAGCAGGATGCCGAGCAGAACGAAGAATCCCGGCACCAGCACCGACGACAGGATCAGGAGCAGGTAGAGCGAGGGAATCGCGGTCCAGACCTCGATGAAGCGCTGGAAGGCGAGATCGACCCAGCCGCCGAAATAGCCCTGCACGCCGCCGGCCGCGACGCCGATCACCGACGACACGATGGTCAGGCAAAGGCCGAACAGCACCGAAATCCGGAACCCGTAGATCAGCCGCGCCACCACGTCGCGGCCCTGATCGTCGGTGCCGAGCCAGTTGTATTCGAGATCGCGGCAGCCCGTGAGGTGCTTGCGCTGCACCACGTCCTTGCATTCAGCCTCGGTCAAGAGCCAGGTCGGTTTTGAAGGCGCCGGAGTCGGCAGATCGAGGTTATGGGTGTCGTAGGAATAGCGGATCGGCGGCCAGACAATGGTGCCGCCCTTGTCCTTGATCAGCTTCTGCAGATAAGGGTCGCGATAATCGGCGGCGGTCTCGAAATCGCCGCCGAAGGCGGTTTCCGGGTAGGTCACGAAGGCCGGAAAATAGAAATGGCCATCCATGTGGATCAGGAACGGCCGGTCGTTGGCGATCAATTCCGCGAATAGCGAAATGAAAAACAGGATCAGGAATATCCAGAGCGACCAGTAGCCGCGCCGGTTCGATTTGAAATTCTGCCAGCGGCGGCGGTTGAGCGGCGACAGGCGCAGCCGATGGCCGCCCAGCGGCACAGCCTCGCCGAGCGGAGAAACGGCCCCGGCTTCGACGGGCTTTGGCAACGTCACCGACATCAGACTTCCCGCGCCTCGAAGTCGATCCGCGGATCGATCCACATGTAGGTGAGATCGGAGATCAGGTTGATGACGAGCCCGATCAGCGAAAAGATGAACAGCGTGCCGAACACCACCGGATAGTCGCGATTGAGCACGCTCTCAAAGCCGAGCAGCCCGAGCCCGTCGAGCGAGAAGATGGTTTCGATCAAAAGCGAGCCTGAAAAGAAGGCGTGGACGAACGCGCCGGGAAAGCCCGCGATCACGATCAGCATGGCGTTGCGGAAGACGTGATTGTAAAGCACCTGCCGCTCGCTGCACCCCTTGGCGCGCGCCGTCATCACGTATTGCTTGCGGATTTCGTCGAGGAACGAATTCTTGGTCAGCAATGTCATGGTGGCGAAGGCGCCGAGCGCCATCGAAACGATAGGCAGCGTCAGGTGCCAGAAATAGTCGAGGATCTTCCAGTACCAGGGAAACTGGCTCCAGCCGTCCGATGTCAGTCCGCGCAGGGGAAAGATGCTGAAGAACGATCCGCCGGCGAACAGGATGATGAGCAGGATCGCGAACAGAAAGCCGGGGATCGCGAAGCCGACGACAATCACCGCCGAGGTCCAGGTGTCGAAGCGCGATCCGTCCCTCACGGCTTTGCGGATTCCGAGCGGTATCGAAATCAGGTAGGTCAGAAGCGTCATCCAGATGCCGAGCGACATCGAGACAGGCAGCTTTTCCTTGATGAGCTGGATCACGGTTGTGTCGCGGAAATAGCTCTTGCCGAAATCGAAGCGGGAGAAATTCCACAGCATCAGCAGAAAGCGTTCGGGCGCCGGCTTGTCGAAGCCGAACTGCTTTTCAAGGCTTTTGATGAAGGCGGGATCGAGCCCCTGCGCTCCGCGATACTTTGAGTTCATGGCGTCGGACGACGCCCCGACCTGGGCGCGCGCGCCGAAATCGCCGCCGGACGATCCAGAAATGCGCGACATCCCACCGGTATCCGAGCCGCTCAGTTGCGCGATGACCCGCTCCACCGGACCACCGGGCGCGAACTGCACAACGACGAACGACACGAACAGGATGCCCAGCAATGTGGGAATCATCAAAAGGATGCGACGGGCGATATATGCGCTCATGGCTATTTCGCCTGCCGCGACGACGCCGCACCGGCCTGCGTCGACCACCAGATGTCAGGCGCCATCACGCCCAGATACTTCGGCAGGCTCGGCGGATGGGCGAACACATCCCAATAGGCCAGTCGGTGCTTGTTCGAGTACCATTGCGGCACCCAGTAACGGCCGGCGCGAATGACGCGGTCCAGCGCGCGCGCGGCGAACACGAGTTTCGCGCGGGTGTCGGCGGCGATCACCTGCTCCATCAGCGAATCGACCGCGGGATCGGCGACGCCGGCGAGGTTGTTCGATCCCTTGGTTGCGGCTGCCCGCGACGAAAAGAACGGCCGCAGTGAATCACCCGGAACGGTCGAAAAGCCGAAACGTTCGATCACCATGTCGAAATCGAAGTCGTCGCGCCGCGCCCTTGCCTGCACGGGATCGACGAGCCGCAGCGTCGCCTCGATGCCGAGCGTTCCGAGATTCTTGATATAAGGCATGTGGTGGGCTTGGAACGCCGGCTCGTCGAGCAGGAACTCGACCCGGAACACCTCGCCCTGCGGGGTCACCCGCTTGCCATCCTTGATATGAAAGCCCGCGTCGTTGAGCAGTTGCACGGCCCTGCGCAACAGCTTGCGGTCCTGTCCCGAGCCGTCCGACACCGGCGGCACGAACGGCATGCCGAACACCTCGTCCGGCACCTTGCCGCGGAACGGCTCCAGCAACGCCAGTTCCTCCGGCGACGGCGGGCCGCTCGCCATCAGGTCGGAATTCTGGAACGGCGACACCGTGCGGACGTAAGCGCCATACATGATGGTCTTGTTGGTCCACTCGAAATCGAACGCGCAGCCGAGCGCCTCGCGAACGCGCGGGTCCTTGAACTTGTCGCGTCGGGTGTTGATGAACCAGCCTTGCGCGCCGGACGGCGTCTCGTCCGGCAACTGCTCGCGCTTGACGCGCCCCTCGGTCAACGCCGGAAAATCGTAGCGCGTATTCCAGATACGGGAGGTGAACTCCTCGCGGTACAGGTAGCTGCGGCCGGAGAAACCCTCGAACGCCACGTCGCGGTCGCGGTAGAAATCGAAGCGCACAGTGTCGAAATTGTAAGCGCCGCGGCAGACCGGAAGATCGGCGCCCCACCAGTCCTTGACGCGATCGAATTCGATGAAGCGATTCGGCTCGAACCGGCCGACCTTGTACGGCCCGCTGCCGAGCGGGACGTCGAGCGTCGATTCCTCGAACGGGTGCGCGGTGTAATAAACTTTCGAAAAGATCGGCAGGCCGGCGACGAACGGCGGCACGTCGCGTCCGCGCTTGGCCGCGAAGGTCACGACCAGCGTCGCGTCGTCGGATGCTTCCGCGCTCACCATGTCGCGCATCTGCTGCGTGATCAGCGGATGGCCCTTGGCCTTGAGGATCGTCAGCGAAAACGCTGCGTCGCGCGCGGTCAGCTTCTGCCCGTCGTGAAACCGCGCCTCCGGCCGCATCTTGAATTGATAGGTCAGCCCGTCGGCCGAGATGCGCACCGACCTGGCAGCGAGACCGTACATCGCGTCAGGTTCGTCGCCGGCGCGCGCCATCAGCGACGTGAAGGTCATCTCCATGCCTTTCGCGCCATCGCCTTTCAGGATGAAGGCGTTGAGCGAGTTGAAGGTCTGGAACGATTGATTGAAGGCGCGGCTCGACGGGATGGTCGAGAACAGTCCGCCCTTCGGCGCATCGGGATTGACGTAATCGAAGTGATGGAAATCGGCCGGATACTTGAGGTCGCCGAATGCCGACATGCCGTGAGATTCACCTTGGGATTCGGTCTCCGCGCCGGTCGCGGCCGCCGCAGGCCGAAGCCAAGCCGTGGCTGCCGCACCGATCCCGAGACCGATCACCTCCCGGCGCGTGGGCTCGCTCATCCGCGCAAAACTCCTCAAGATCGATCGCCGATCTTGGCCGCCTTGCCGGCATCGTACCACCACAGCGCCGGGAATGCCGAAAGACCATACTTCGGCATCTCGGCCGGCCGGCCAAAGCGGTCCCATCGCGCCGTGCGCACCTTCGAATAGGTCCACTGCGGCACGACGTAGTCATGGTGCAGCAGAACGCGGTCGAGCGCATGGGTCGCTGCGACGAGGTCGGCGCGGTCCTTGGCGAAGATCACGCGCTCGATCAGCTTGTCGATCGCGGCGTCCTTGATGCCAATGATGTTTCGCGAGCCGGGCATGTCCGCCGCACGCGAGCCCCAGAAGTCGCGCTGCTCGTTGCCGGGCGACAGCGATTCCGGCCACGACGCGACCACCATGTCGAAGTCCCAGCTCCGCATCCGGTTCTCGTATTGCGTCGGATCGATGGTGCGGATGCTGACGGTGATCCCCATGCGCTCCAGCGAAGGCTTGTAAGAGAGCAGAACCCGTTCGAAGCTCGGGTCCTCCGACAGCAGTTCGATCTCGAACGGAGCGCCGGTCTTGCTGTCGACCTGCTTGCCGCCGCGCACTTCGTAACCCGCCTCCTTCAGGAGTTTCATGCCCTCGCGCAGATTGTTGCGAACCGCGTCGGGATTGCCATTGACGGGATTGCTGTAAGGCGTCGTGAACACGGTCGGCGGAACTTCTGTGCGAACGGTTTCGAGGATTTCAAGCTCCCTGCCCTCGGGCAAACCGTGTGAGGCCAGTTCGGTGCCCTCGAAATAGCTCGCGATGCGCTTGTATTGCCCGAAAAACAGTTGCTGGTTCATGGTCTCGAAATCGAACGCGAAGTTCAGCGCCCGCCGCACCCGGGGATCCTTGAACTTGTCGCGGCGGATGTTGGGAGTGAAGGCCTGCATCATGCCCGAACTGCGATTGGGAAATTCCTCCAGGATGACGCGGCCTTCTTTCACCGCGGGGAAGTCGTAGGCCGTGGCCCAGTTCTTGGCGACGTTCTCCAGGCGCCAGTCGACCTGGCCGCCCTTGAAGGCTTCGAGCGCGACGGTGCCGTCGCGGAAATACTCGTAGCGCAATTCGTCGAAGTTATTGCGGCCGATATTGAAGCTGGAATTCAAGCCCCAGTAATCCTTGACCCGTTCCAGCGTGACCGATCGCGCCGCCTCGAAACTCTTGATCCTGTATGCCGCGCTGCCGAGCGGCGGCTCCAGCGTGGTCGCCGAAATGTCGCGCTTCTTGCCTGCATCGTCGGTGCCTTCCCACCAATGCTTCGGCAGCACCATCAGTTGCCCGACGATCTGCGGCAGTTCACGGTTTCCCGGCGCGTCGAAGGTGAATGTGACGTCACGCTCGCCAGTCTTTTCGGCTTTCACCACATGGCGGTAGTAGGCGGCGTATTGCGGATGATGCGCCTTGAACGAATCGAGTGAGAAAATCACATCCTCGGGCGTCACCGGCTTGCCGTCGTGCCACCGCGCTTCCTTGCGCAGCCGATAGACCACGAAGGAAAAGTCGTCGGGATAACCGACCGACTCGGCGAGTGCGCCGTACTCGGTCGAAACCTCGTCCAGCGAGGGGATTGTCAGCGAGTCGTAGATCAGCCCGACCGCCCCGGCGATCGAACCTTTCACACCCGATACAACCGGGTTGAAATTGTCGAAGGTGCCAAGCGCGATCTGCCGCACCAATCCACCTTTTGGCGCATCCGGATTGACATAGTCGAAATGCTTGAAGCCTTCCGGATATTTCACGTCACCGAACAGCGAAAGCCCATGCCGCCACTTCAGATTGGCTTCCGCAGTCTGCGCACGAACCGCCTCAATGGGTGAAGCGCCGGTCAGGACTTTGATCGCGGGAGCGGCTGCGATCAGGGCTCCGCCATGAAGGAGACGTCGTCGGGTGAAGGCCAATGCAAAATTCCTGCGGGTTGACGCGCCAACGCTAAGGCGCGACGCACTGTTCCGGCCGATTATGTCGGTTTTTCGGGATGATGCCACCCCACCTCCCGCACTTGTGCGGTGAAACGTCGGGAGAATTGGAGACCCGTTGGCGATGCGGCCGGAAAATCTCGCGGCTCGCATTCGCCCTTCGCGCCAAGCCGAACGCCGATGCAGCTATTTCGAGGCGGCCGGCAGCGGCTCCGGCTTGTCGGAGTTCTTGTTCAGATAGGCGATGATGTCGGCACGCTCGCTGTCCTTCGGCACGCCGGCGAATCCCATGGCGGTGCCCGGGATGTACCCCTTCGGATTGGCGAGGAACTTGTTCAACTCCTCGAAGGTCCAGGTCCCGCCCTTGGCTTTCATGGCCTCCGAGAAATTGAATCCGCGGCCCTGGCCGCGCGGCTCCCCGACGATGCCGTAGAGATTGGGACCCACGCGATTCGGTCCGCCCTTCTCGAACGTATGGCAGGCGGCGCACTTCTTCGCCGCGGCCGCGCCGTTTTCGACCGACGCCGTCTGCAGCAGCTTCGCGATCGACGCCTCGGCAGCCGGCTTGGCCGCGTTGTCGGCCTTGGCTTCCTTGGCACCGTTGGCCGCCGCAGCCGGCTCTTCCTTGACGTCAATCTTGAAACCCGGCTTCGCCGGGACGACCGGCGCGAAAATCGCCTGCGCGATGAAATTCATCACCAGCACAAAGATGCAGGTGCCCAGCAGCACACCGAGAAATTTATTGATGTCGAAGGAGTCCATATCGGTCAGGCTCCAGGTCCTTGGTGAGGCTCCGAGTCTTTGGAAGCCGGCTGTAAGGCCGGCTGAACGACCGCGAAATGCCGCCGGAACCATCGGCCCGGATCGCGAAAGGCGGCGGGACGAGATAACGGTTTGCCGGTGTCCTGACAACCCGTATAAACGCCGCGGCCCTTGAAAAACCCTGTCAATTCCTCGTCGCTTTCTACGGGCCATGGACTTCCGACCGATGACCGAGACCCGAACCCTGGTGCTGATTCCGGCCCGCATGGCCGCGACCCGGCTGCCCGGGAAACCTTTGCTGGATATCGGCGGCCTGCCGATGGTGGTCCATGTCTTGCGGCGGGCCGAGGCCGCCGGCATCGGCCGCGTCGCGGTCGCCACCGACACTCCCGAGATCGCGGCCGCCGTGACGGCCCATGGCGGCGAAGCGATCATGACGCGCGACGATCACCCGTCCGGATCCGACCGCGTCTTCGAGGCGCTCGGCAGGCTCGATCCCGGCGGGAATATCGAAACGGTCGTCAATCTGCAGGGCGATTTCCCCACCATCCGCCCCGACATCATCCGCGACGTGCTCCTGCCGTTGACCGACCCCGCAGTCGATATCGCGACACTGGCCGCCGAAATTCATACCGACGAGGAAGCCACCAATCCGAATGTCGTCAAGGCGGTCGGATCGCCCGTGGCCCCGCGCCGGCTGCGCGCGCTCTATTTCACCCGCGCGACCGCCCCGCACGGCGACGGCCCGCGCTACCACCACATCGGGCTTTACGCCTATCGCCGCCAGGCTCTGCAACGCTTCGTCGCGCTGCCGCCCTCGCCTCTCGAACAGCAGGAACGGCTCGAGCAGTTGCGGGCGCTTGAAGGCGGAATGCGGATCGACATCATGATCGTGGATGACGTGCCGCGGGGCGTCGATACCCCGGCTGACCTCGAAACCGCTCGCCGGCTGCTCGCCGCTTCCCGTCAAACCGCCGGCTAAAAACGCTATCGCCAAAACCAGCGCGGCTGATAGAAGACCTGATGACCAAGGCCATGAAAATCGCATTCCAGGGCGAGGCTGGCGCGAACTCGCACATCGCCATTGCCGAAGCCTATCCCGACGCCGAGCCGTTGCCGTGCGCCACCTTCGAGGACGCGTTCGCCGCGATCGCGTCGGGCGAAGCCGACCTCGGCATGATCCCGATCGAGAATTCGGTGGCCGGCCGTGTCGCCGACATTCACCACCTGCTGCCGCAATCCGGGCTGTTCATCGTCGGCGAATACTTCCTGCCGGTCCGCCATCAACTGATGGCGCCGCGCGGCGCGACGCTCGCGAACATCAAGACCGTCGAGAGTCACGTTCACGCGCTCGGCCAATGCCGCCGCATCATCCGCAAGCTCGGAATCAGGCCGATCATTTCCGGCGACACCGCGGGCGCGGCGCGCATCGTCGCCGAGCGCGGCGACATGAGCTGCGCAGCGATCGCCTCGCGCCTCGCCGCAGAAATCCACGGTCTCGACATTTTGGCCGCGGATATCGAGGACGAGGACCACAACACCACGCGCTTCGTGGTGCTGGCGCGCGAGGCCCGCTGGGCCGAACAGGGATCCGGGCCGCTGGTCACCAGCTTCGTCTTCCGGGTGCGCAACCTGCCGGCCGCGCTCTACAAGGCGATGGGCGGCTTCGCCACCAACGGCGTCAACATGACGAAACTCGAAAGCTACATGGTCGACGGCAATTTCTTCGCGACGCAATTCTATGCCGACGTCGACGGCCACCCGGACGATCGCGGCCTCGCTTTCGCGCTGGAGGAATTGAAGTTCTTCTCCAAGGAACTGCGCATCGTCGGAGTTTATCCCGGCCACCCGTTCCGCGCGACCTTCCGCGAGCAGGCGGACTGACCGCGGGACCGGTCGTCCGTTTGCGGTCGACGGGTTGGGCAGCCCCGCTGCATTTCTTGAAATGACTGTCTTTATCCCAAAAGAGTCATGAATATTTACTTAGTAAAAACAATTATATAATAACAATACGCATGGCCCACGTTCCTGGCATTAACGGGGCATCCGTCCTACATATGAAGATTATTGGGCTATTTCCCATCACATCGGGCAGGGCTCCTGGGCTATTCTGTCCGGAACGCTTTTACCGAACCGCCAGCCCCGTCGAGGCGGCGCGCGCTTTTCGAAGCGTCCCGCCAGGCGGGAGGCATCGAGGCCGACGCAGCGGAGTTTGACGAGTTATGATCGACCCTTCCACCCCGGTGCACGACGCCATTGCCGCGCAAAAACGCCCTACCATCTCGTTCGAATTCTTTCCGCCCAAGACCGAGGAGATGGAGCGCAATCTGTGGGACACCGTCACTCGCCTCGCGCCGCTCGACCCGAGCTTTGTCTCCGTCACCTACGGCGCCGGCGGATCGACCCGGGAACGCACGCATTCGACGATCGCGCGCATCCTGTCCGAAACCGAACTGCGGCCGGCTGCCCATCTCACCTGCGTCGGCGCGCCGCGCGGGGAAATCGACGAGATCGTCAGCCGCTATCGCGATATCGGCGTCCGCCATATCGTCGCGCTGCGGGGAGACCCGCCGGGCGGCATCGGCACGGCCTACAGCACCCATCCCGAGGGCTATCGCAGTTCGACCGATCTCGTCGCCGGCATCAAGCGGCAACACGGCGATATCGAAATCTCCGTCTCGGCCTATCCCGAGAAGCATCCGGAAAGCCCCGACATCGACGCCGACATCGACGTTCTCAAGGCCAAGATCGACGCCGGCGCGACGCGGGCCATCACCCAGGTATTCTTCGACAACGACCTTTATCTTCGTTATGTGGATCGCGTTCGCGCCCGCGGCATCGACATTCCGATCGTGCCCGGCATTATGCCGATGCATAACTTCAGGCAGGCGAGAAACTTCGTGACAAAAGCCGGCACCACCGTGCCGTCGTGGCTTGCGGAAAAGTTCGAGGGCCTCGACGACGATCCGGAGACCCGCAAGCTGGTCGCGGCGACCGTGGCGGCGGGTCAGGTCCAGAAACTCGCCAAGCGCGGCGTCGACACGTTTCACTTCTACACCATGAACCGCGCCGATCTCGTCTTCGCGATCTGCCATCTGCTCGGCATCCGGCCGGACGCCACGCGGAAGGCCGCGTGAAACGAAACTCGTGTCCTCCCCGTTCGTCATTCCGGGATGCGCCCTGGTCGGCAATTGCCGACCTGAAGGCGCGGACCCGGAATCCAGCAGGCGAGGTAAATGATCGCTGGATTTCGGGTTCGTCGCGAAGCCGTCATCGGGCCGCGTTTGACGCAAACCCGCTGGCGACGCCCCGGAATGACGTTGGAATTAGGTGAATTGATCATGACCACTCAACGGTCCTTGACCGCCGACAAACTCCGCGAACTCGCGCGCGAGCGCATCCTCGTGCTCGACGGCGCCATGGGCACCATGATCCAGGCGCGGAAATTCGACGAAGCGGCTTTTCGCGGCGAGCGTTTCAAGGATTTTCACCGCGACGTGCGCGGCAATAATGACCTCCTCATTCTCACCCAGCCGAAGGCGATCGAGGACATCCACGCGCAATATCTGCGCGCCGGCGCCGACATCGTCGCGACCAACACATTCTCATCCACCTCGATCGCGCAGGCCGACTACGAGATGTCGGACCTCGCCTATGAACTCAACCGCGAGGGCGCGAAGCTCGCGCGCGCCGCCGCTGCCCGCGTCAGCGCCGAGGACGGCAGGCCGCGCTTCGTCGCCGGCGCCATCGGCCCGACCAACCGCACCGCATCGATCTCGCCGGACGTCGCCAATCCCGGCTACCGCGCCGTCACCTTCGACGACCTGCGCAAGGCCTATGGCGAGCAGATCAACGGCCTGCTCGACGGCGGCGTTGATCTACTGCTGGTGGAGACCATCTTCGACACCCTGAACGCCAAGGCCGCGCTCTATGCCATCGCCGAAATCTCGGAAGAACGCGGCATCGACATTCCGGTGATGGTCTCCGGCACCATCACCGACAAGTCCGGCCGCCTGCTCTCGGGCCAGTTGCCGGAAGCGTTCTGGCATTCGGTGCGGCACGCCAAGCCGATCACCATCGGCTTCAACTGCGCGCTCGGCGCGGAGGACATGCGCGCGCATGTCGCCGAGATCGGCCGCGTCGCCGACACTTTGGTGTGTGCCTATCCGAATGCCGGCCTGCCGAACGAGTTCGGCGAGTACGACGAAAGCCCTGATTACATGGCGCGGCTGGTCGGCGAGTTCGCAGCTGCCGGCCTCGTCAACATCGTCGGCGGCTGCTGCGGCACAACGCCCGACCATATCGCGGCCATCGCCGCCGCCGTCGCGCCGCACAAGCCGCGGGTCGTGCCGGTGATCGAGCCGCGGCTGCGGCTGTCCGGCCTCGAGCCGTTCTCGCTGACGGCGGACATTCCCTTCGTCAATGTCGGCGAGCGCACCAACGTCACCGGCTCGGCGAAATTCCGCAACCTGATCAAGGCAGGCGATTACACCGCCGCCCTCGACGTCGCGCGCAGCCAGGTCGAGAACGGCGCGCAGATCATCGACGTCAACATGGACGAAGGCCTGCTCGATTCAGAGCAGGCGATGATAACGTTCCTCAACCTCATCGCAGCGGAGCCAGATATCGCCCGCGTGCCTGTGATGGTCGACTCGTCGAAATTCTCCGTGATCGAGGCCGGGCTGAAATGCCTGCAGGGCAAGCCGGTGGTGAACTCGATCTCGCTGAAAGAGGGCGAGGAGAAGTTCCTCCATGAGGCGCGGATCGCGCGACGTCACGGCGCCGCCGTGGTGGTGATGGCCTTCGACGAAACCGGACAGGCCGATACCTGTCAACGCAAAATGGAGATCTGCAAGCGCGCTTACGACATCCTTGTCGAAAAGGTCGGCTTCCCGCCGGAGGACATCATCTTCGATCCGAACATCTTCGCCATCGCGACCGGCCTGGAGGAGCACAACAACTACGGGGTCGATTTCATCGAGGCGACGCGCTGGATCCGCCAGAACCTGCCGCACGCACATATCTCCGGCGGCGTCTCCAACCTGTCGTTCTCGTTCCGCGGCAACGAGCCGGTGCGCGAGGCGATGCATTCGGTGTTCCTGTATCACGCCATCAAGGCGGGCATGGACATGGGTATCGTCAATGCCGGGCAGATGATCATCTATGACGACATCGACGCCGAGCTGCGGCAGGTGTGCGAGGACGTCATCCTCAACCGCGATCCGGGCGCGTCGGAGCGCCTGCTCAACCTCGCGGAGAAATTCCGTGGCCAGAGCAAGCAAGCGAAGGAAGCCGACCTCACCTGGCGCGAGTGGCCGGTGGAGAAGCGGCTGTCTCACGCGCTGGTCAACGGCATTACCGAATACATCGAGCAGGACACCGAGGAAGCGCGGCAAATGGCGGACCGTCCGCTGTCGGTGATCGAAGGCCCGTTGATGGCCGGCATGAACGTGGTGGGCGACCTGTTCGGCGACGGCAAGATGTTCCTGCCGCAAGTCGTGAAGTCGGCGCGCGTCATGAAGCAGGCGGTCGCCTATCTGATGCCGTTCATGGAAGAAGAGAAAGCGCGCAACCAGGCCGCCGGCATCGCGGGCGAAGGCAGCACGTCCGCCGGCAAGATCGTGCTCGCCACCGTGAAGGGCGACGTCCACGACATCGGCAAGAACATCGTCGGCATCGTGCTCCAGTGCAACAACTACGAGGTGATCGATCTCGGCGTGATGGTGCCGGCCGCCAAGATCATCGAGACCGCGAAAGCCGAGAAAGCCGACATCGTCGGCCTCTCCGGCCTGATCACGCCATCGCTGGACGAAATGGGCTATTTCGCCGCCGAGCTGGAGCGTCAGGGTCTCGACCTGCCGCTGTTGATCGGCGGAGCAACCACCAGCCGCGTCCACACCGCGGTGAAGATCGACCCGAACTACCGGAGCGGTCCGGTGATCCATGTCAATGACGCGAGCCGCGCCGTCGGCGTCGTCGCCTCGCTGATGTCGCCCGAGCGGCGCGAGGTTTACGCCGCCGGGGTGCGCGCAGAATACGAAAAGATTTCCGCAGCCCATTTCCGCGCCCAGCAGGACAAGAAGCGGCTGCCGCTCGCGACCGCACGCGCCAATGCGGTGCCGATCGACTGGAGCACCTATCGCCCGGTCAAGCCGACCTTCCTCGGAACCAAGGTCTTTACCGACTATCCGCTGGAAGAACTGGTCGAGGTGATCGACTGGACGCCGTTCTTCCAGGTCTGGGAACTGGCCGGACGCTACCCTGCGATCCTCGACGACAAGGTGGTGGGCGAGACCGCACGCGCGCTCTACGACGACGCCCGCAAGATGCTGGACCGAATCGTCAAGGAAAAGTGGTTCAAGGCTTCAGGCGTGATCGGCCTCTGGCCCGCCAACCGCATCGGCGACGATATCGCCGTCTACAGCGACGAGAGCCGCACCACGCAGATCGCGACCTATCACACGCTGCGCCAGCAGCTCGAAAAACGCGAGGGCCGCCATAACGCGGCGCTGGCGGATTTCATCGCGCCGAAGGAGAGCGGCATCGCCGACTATATCGGCGGCTTCGCCGTCACCGCCGGGCTCGGCGAGGACGAAATCGCCGCACGCTTCAAGAACGCCAACGACGACTACTCCTCCATCCTGGTGAAGGCACTGGCCGACCGCCTCGCGGAAGCCTTCGCCGAACGGATGCATCAGCGGGTGCGCACGGAATTCTGGGGCTACGCGCCGGATGAGACGCTGACCAACGATCAGCTGATCAGGGAAGAGTATAAAGGCATCCGCCCCGCGCCCGGCTATCCGGCGCAGCCCGACCATACCGAGAAGGCGACGCTGTTCCGCCTGCTGGATGCGACCCGCGCCACCGGCGTCGAGCTGACCGAAAGCTTTGCGATGTGGCCCGGTTCCTCCGTTTCCGGTCTCTATTACAGCCACCCCGAGAGCCAGTATTTCGGCGTCGGCAAGATCGAACGCGACCAGGTCGAGGACTACGCCGCACGCAAGGGGATGGAGGTCGCCGAGATCGAACGCTGGCTGGCATCGATTTTGAACTACATTCCCGGCCAGTCCGGAAAGCCCGCCACGACGCCGGTGCCGGCTCCCGCCAACGACGCTACCGCCAACGACGCATCCGCCGACGTCGCCGATCATCCGCCGGGCTGCCAGTGCGCGGTCCATTTGCAGCTTCGCAAGACTAGGGCGCGGGCGGGATGATCGCGAGATAGCCGGTGGACACCTCCACGATCGCCGCCGCACTGCTGCATTCAGTCGCGGACGCGGTGATCGCCACGGATCGCGACGGCACGATCACGTTCTGGAATCCCGGCGCGGTCAGGATCTTCGGCCATGGCGCCGATGAGGCGACCGGCCGATCGCTCGACCTCATCATTCCGGAAAGCCTGCGCGCCCGGCACTGGGCCGGATACCACGAGGTGATGCGGACGGGGCAAAGCCGCTACAGCGGCGGCGACGTGCTTGCCGTTCCCGCGCTTCGCAAGGACGGCCGCCGCATCTCGCTCGAATTCACCATCGTGCCAATAACGGACAATGCCGGCCGCATCACCGGACTGGTGTCGGTGCTGCGCGACGTCACCGCCCGTTTCGAGGAAATCCGCGAACTTCGCCGGAAGTGCGCCACCTCAGGCGCGCGGTAACATCCACCTCCATCAACTCAACCAGCTTACCCGTCCGGTGGCGAGATCATGCATGGCCGCCGCGACGCGCAACTCGCCTTTCTCCGCCATCGCCTTCAGGATCGGGCTCCGCTTTGTGAGCGCCGCCACGGCCATGCGCGCATTGGTCTCGGCCACCGCCTGAACAAAGGCGTCGTTTTTCGACGACGGCTTGCCGACAGCCTTGCTGGCCGAAACCGCAGGCCGGATATGGGCGAGCACCCCGGTCAGATGACCGAGCTTGACGCCGTCGATCGCGCCCTTGATCGCACCGCAACTGGAATGTCCGAGCACCACGATGGCGCGCGCGCCGGAGACCTGGGTGGCGAATTCCAGACTGCCGATGATGTCATCGTTGATGAAATTGCCGGCGATACGGGCGCAGAACACGTCGCCGATGCGCTGGTCGAACACCAGTTCGGGCGGCACCCGCGAATCGATACATCCAACAATGGCTGCAAACGGAGCCTGCGTCTTCGCGGTTTCACGAACCTGTGTCATCAGATCGCAGTTGACCGTCGCGCCGGAGACGAAACGATCGTTGCCGGCCTTGAGCCGCGCGATCGCCTCGTCGGGACTGATGTGCTGCTGCCGGTCCGGAGTGAACACCGCGCATTCCGCGGGTTCGGCGCGCGCGTTTCCCACCGAGGCGCCGGTAAACAGGGCAAGCGAAGCACACTGACAGAACATACGGCGGTTCAGCATCGGAAATCTCCCTCCAGGACCGGCACCTTCGTCGGCACGACGCGCCCGGTATGGCGCGCTACAAGACCTGATGGTATCGCAGCTTGCTTAACGATGCGTCCAAACGGTCGTTCAAGCTGCGTCGATTCCCCGTCACCGACCGCACGCACGCATCCGGCATTTTGGAAACCGTAGGCGCGCGAGCCGCGAAATCTCGCGAGATCTACTGAGCCTCGCTTTCGTCGCTCGCCAGCACGCCGCGCACCGCCGCCGCCCAGCCCTTGAGTTTTCGCGTGCGCGTCGCCGCGCTCATGGCCGGCTTGAAGCGGCGCTCGAGCCGCCAGTTGTCGGCGAATTTCGAAGGCTCCGGGAAAACCCCGGCCGATAGCCCTGCGAGATAGGCCGCGCCGAGCGCCGTGGTCTCCTGAATGACGGGCCGGTCCACCGGTGCATCAAGCAGGTCAGCGAGCCGCTGCATGGTCCAGTCCGACGCGGTCATGCCGCCGTCGACGCGCAGAACGGTATGCGCGGCATCAGCGTCCGGCCAGTCGGCGCGCATCGCCGCCCATAGGTCGTAGGTCTGGTAGCAGACGCTCTCGAGCGCGGCGTGAGCGAGTTCGGCCGGTCCGGTGTTGCGCGTCAGGCCGAACAGCGCGCCGCGCACGTTCGGATTCCAGTAAGGCGCGCCCATGCCGACGAAGGCCGGCACGAGATAGACCGATTGCGTGGCGTCGGACCTGTCGGCCAGGGGGCCTGTCTCGGATGCCTGCCTGATCAGACCGAGCCCGTCGCGCAGCCACTGCACCGCGCTCCCCGCGACGAAGATCGAGCCTTCCAGCGCGTAGGTGCGCTGGCCGTTCAACTGATAGGCGATCGTCGTCAGCAGCTTGTTCTTCGAGGCGACCGGCGTCGCGCCGGTATTGAGCAGCGCAAAACAGCCGGTGCCGTAAGTCGACTTGATCATGCCGGGCGCAAAGCACGCCTGCCCCACCACGGCGGCCTGCTGGTCGCCGGCGATGCCTCGAATCGAGATCGGCGCGCCGAACAGCTCAGCGACGCTGTCGCCGAACTGCGCAGACGAGTCCTTCACCTCCGGCAGCATGGCGCGCGGCACCCGCAGGATGTCCAGAAGCTCGTCATCCCACTGCCCGGTGTGAATGTTGAACAGCAGCGTGCGCGAGGCGTTGGTGGCATCGGTCGCGTGCACCTTGCCGCCGGTCAGCCGCCACAACAGGTAGCAGTCCACGGTCCCGAACATCAGCTCCCCGCGCATCGCACGCTCGCGCGCGCCGGGCACGTGGTCGAGAATCCAGGCGGCCTTGGTGCCGGAGAAATAGGGATCGATAATCAACCCTGTTTTCGCCGCGATCGCAGGTTCGTGGCCCTCGGCCTTCAGCCGCGCGCAGGTATCCGCCGTGCGCCGATCCTGCCAGACGATGGCTCGATGCACCGCCTTTCCGGTGACGCGGTCCCAGACCACGGTGGTCTCGCGCTGGTTGGTGATGCCGATTGCGGCGATGTCCTTCGGCGCAAGAGCGGCCTTCTTCATCGCCTCGCGGCAGGTCGCAACCGTCGAGGTCCAGATATCCTCCGGCTCGTGCTCGACCCAGCCCGAAGCAGGAAAGTGCTGCGGGAATTCCTGCTGAGCTAGCGCGGCAATGGAGATATCGCCGCGAAACACGATCGCGCGCGAGGATGTGGTGCCCTGATCGATGGCGAGAACATGGGTGGCCATGACGGTTTCCCCGGAAGTGACAGGCGTGATGATCGGCCAAGCAAGCGGATTGCGCCTCAGCGGTCAAGCTGGGTGCCACCATTTTGATTCACGCTTACGCTCGCGAAAGGGTAAGATGCCGGGACATTCGATCCGACCGTGGCGACGGAACACATCACGCGTCCGTTGCCGATCACCGTTCAACAACCGAAAGACCCTCGATGAGACTGGTAAAGATCATACTGGCTGGCTTCGCGCTCACCTTCATCGGTGCGACGGCCCATGCTCAAAAAACACCCGCGATCAAGGAGACGCCGCCGCCGGCCGGGACCCATAAAGGACTGGTGACGGTCGTCGACCGGCTCAACGGCACGATCGCGATTCGGGCGGAGCCGGACGCCGCGAAAGATGCCGCGAAAGCTCCCGATGGCGCGAAAGCTCCGGACGGCGCAAAAGCAGAGGGAGAAAAAGCAGAGGCACCGAAGACCGAGGCGCCGAAACCGGAGGCGAAAGCCGAAGCCCCAACCGAGCAGTACAAGATCGATACCAAATTATCCGAGACCGTGCATGCCGGAGACAAGGTGAAGTACTCGGTCGGCGACAGCGGCGACCCCAAAACCATTACAAAGATCGAGACGGAGTAAGGCTCGACGCGCCGCGCGATGCTCCCTGCGGAGCCAGGGCCACCGAAAGATCAACGGTCATTCCGGACGCCGCCTCGGCGGTGATCCGGAAGTCCGTCCATCCTTCCGGTTATTCGAAGTCCGCGCCTCCGCGATTTACTGCACCACCTCGAACAACCCGGCCGCGCCCATGCCGCCGCCGACGCACATGGTGACGACCGCATACTTCGCCTTGCGGCGCCGTCCCTCGATCAGCGCGTGACCGGCAAGGCGCGCGCCCGACATGCCATAGGGATGGCCGACCGAAATCGCACCGCCGTCGACATTGAGTTTCTCAGGATCGATGCCGAGCTTGTCGCGGCAATAGATCACCTGCACCGCGAACGCCTCGTTCAATTCCCACAAGTCGATGTCATCGACGGTGAGGCCGTGGCGCTTGAGCAGGCGCGGCACCGCGAACACCGGACCGATACCCATTTCATCGGGCTCGCAGCCGGCGGCGACGAAGCCGCGGAAGACGCCGAGCGGCTTCAGATTGCGCCTGGCGGCTTCCTTGTCGCTCATGATGACGGCGGCGCTGGCGCCGTCCGACAACTGGCTGGCGTTGCCGGCGGTGATCGTGAAACCCTCGCCGCGCACCGGCTTGAGGTTGGCCAGACCTTGCGCTGTGGTGTCCGGACGCGGGCCTTCGTCCTGCGACAGCGTCACGTCCCTGAACGAGACCTGCCTGGTCTCCTTGTCGACGACCGCCATCCTGGTCGAGATCGGCGCCAACTCGTCCTTGAACCTGCCGCCCTGCTGCGCCGAAGCCGTGCGGCGCTGGCTTTCCAGCGCATATTCGTCCTGCGCCTCGCGCGGGATGCCATAGCGCTTCGCCACCACTTCGGCGGTGTCGATCATCGGCATGTAGACCTCGCCCTTGATCTCGAGCAGCGCCGGATCCTCGAAATGAAAAGTGTTGGCGTGTTCGTTCTGCACCAGGCTGATCGACTCGCCGCCGCCGCCGACCGCGATCCCCACGCCGTCGAACAGGACCGAACGCGCGGCGAGCGCGATCGCCTGAAGGCCGGAGGCGCACTGGCGATCGATGGTGGCGCCAGCCACAGTCACGGGAAGGCCGGCGCGAAGCAGCGCCTTGCGGGCGATGTTGCCACCGGTCGCGCCCTGCTGCAGGGCCACGCCCATCACCACGTCCTCGATCTCTTTCGGATCGAGCCTGGCGCGGGCGACGGCCTCGCCGACCGCATGTCCGAGCAGGGTCGCCCCTTCCGTGGCGTTGAGCGCGCCGCGATAGGCCTTGCCGATCGGCGTGCGGGCGGTGGAAACAATCACGGCTTCGGTCACGGCGATCTCCTGTCAAAGTTGCATCGGGGGCGGCACGCAGTGCTCTCATTGCAGTCATCATCACCGCATCTTCCTGTCGGCCAGCGAGGCGAAGGTCCCGCCTTCGGCCGCAAGGCGCCTGAGCAGCGGCGCGAGCTCAAGCGACGGATCATTGGTGGCGCTGGCATAAAACGCCAGACGATCGGCGATGTATTTCAGGCCGATCCGGTCGGCATCATACATCGGGCCGCCGCGATAGACCGGCCAGCCGTAACCGCAAAGCCAGACCACATCGATATCGCCCGGACGCGCTGCGATTCGCTCCTCGAGAATGCGCGCGCCCTCGTTGACCATCGGGAAATTCATGCGCTCCAGAATCTCGTCGTCGCTGATGGCGCGCCGCTTCAAGCCAAGCCGCGCGCAGGTATCGAGAATCATCTTTTCGACCTCGGGATCCGGCAGCGGCGCGCGCGATCCGCTCTCATACCTGTAATAGCCTTTGCCTGTCTTCTGTCCGAACCGCCCGGCTTCGCACAGCGCGTCGGCGATGTCCGACGTGATGCCGCGATCCTTGCGCGAGCGCCAGCCGATATCGAGCCCGGCGAGATCGAGCATCGCGAACGGCCCCATCGGCATCCCGAAGCGGGCGACGGCGGCATCGACCTGCTGCGGCAGCGCGCCCTCGAACAGCAGCTTGTCCGACTCGGCAATGCGCGCGGCGAGCATGCGGTTACCCACAAAGCCGTCGCAGACGCCGACGACCACCGGCACCTTGCCGATGCGCCTGGCGACCGCAACCGCCGTCATCAACACGTCCGGCGCGGTCTTCGCACCGCGGACGATCTCGCACAGCCGCATGACGTTGGCCGGCGAAAAAAAGTGCATGCCGAGCACGTCCTGCGGCCTCGCCGTGACGGCGGCAATCTCGTTGATGTCGAGATAGGAGGTGTTGGAAGCCAGCACCGTTCCCGGTTTGGCGTGCGTGTCCAGCGCGGCGAACACCTCCTTCTTCACCGCCATGGTCTCGAACACCGCCTCGATGACGAGATCGGCGCCCCCGATATGTTCGAGGCCGACCGCACCGGTGACAAGACCCATGCGCCTCGCGGGCTCGTCCGCCGCAATGCCGCCCCGCGCCGCGGTCGCCTCGAAATTCTTGCGGATGACGCCAAGACCGCGCTGCAACGGCTCGTCGGCCGTCTCGATCAAGATGACCGGAATGCCGGCACTGACGAACGACATTGCGATGCCGCCGCCCATGGTGCCGGCGCCGATGACGGCGACGCGCTCGACCTTGCGCGGTCTGGTCGTTTCGGGAACGCCGGCGACCTTGGCAGCCTCGCGCTCGGCGAAGAAAGCATGGCGCTGCGCCTTCGACTGGTCGCCGTTCATCAGCTTGCGAAAAAGCTCGCGCTCTTTCTCCAGCGCCTCGTCGAACGGCGTATCGAGCGAAAGGCCGACGGCATCGGCTGCCGCGAACGGCGCCTCCAGGCCCCGCGCGCGCCTTGTCATCTTCGCCACCGCGTCGGTGAAGATCGAACGGTCCGCCTTCGCCGCCTCGAGCTTGCTGTCCTCGTCGCGCAGCCGCCGCAGCGGGCGATGCTCCGCCAGCACCTTGCGCGCAAAGGCTTCGGCACCCGCCGCGGGCTCTTCGACGATCGCGTCGATCAGCCCATGCTCAAGCGCTTCGGCGGCCGAAATCGGCTCGCCGCCGACAATCATCCTGACTGCAAGCTCGGGGCCCACGGCGCGAGGCAGCCGCTGGGTGCCGCCCGCACCGGGCAGCAGGCCGAGTTTTACCTCGGGCAGGCCGAGCTTCGCCTCCTTCAAAGCGACGCGGAAGTGGCATCCGAGCGCGACCTCGAGACCGCCGCCGAGCGCCGTGCCATGGATCGCGGCAACGGTCGGCTTCGCAGAGTTCTCAAGCGCCGCGATCACCTCGGCGAGCGCCGGCGGTTGAGGCGGCTTGCCGAACTCGGTGATGTCGGCGCCGGCGATGAAGGTCCGCCTCGCGCATCTCAGCACGATCGCCTTCACCGCGGGATCGGCGAGCGCTGTCTGCACAACTTGCAAAATCCCGCGGCGAACCGCCGCACTTAATGCGTTGACCGGAGGATTGTCGACCGTAACGACGGCGATCTCGCCGTGACGCTCAAGTTCGACCACTTCGCTCACGACGTTCTCCCCGGCGATTTCCGAATCAGTTCGCGAGCGGATGCGTTGTCCTGACGCTCGCGGGCCTTGACGCGCTGCTTCATTTCATCCCAATGACGGCCCGCTTGGCAATCGGGAAAGCGCCGAGGCGTTCCTCGGGCATCGCGGTGCCGGGCCGGACGCGGAAGGAAGCCCTTAACCGTCTTTGCAGGGCGTCGGTTTTCCGGCACTTACGGACGATCGTTTGCGTCACGATATTGAACCCCGGCGCGGGCCGATGGTAATGAATCAGAGCCGCGCCTGGATCGCAGCACCACATTCAAGCCGAGACCAGAGAACTGATAGCGGGAGGCGGCTTCGCGTGTGGCCGAGGAGATCAGGCAGAATATCCGGAGCGCGGCGAAAGCCAGCGGTCCGCCGCCGGAGCCTTCTGCGCCAGGCGGGTCACCGATGACCGAGGATCGACTCGCACAGAGCCACAATCCCCTGCTTTCTGTTCGCGACCTCAGCGTCGCATTCGGCGGCATCGTCGCACTGAACGGCGTTTCTTTCGACATGCAGCGGGGACATATTCTCGGCCTGATCGGCCCGAACGGCGCAGGCAAGACCACGCTGTTCAATTGCCTCAGCCGACTTTATCAGCCGAGCAAAGGCGACATTCTGATGGAGGGCGCGAGCATTCTCACCCGGCCTCCATACCGCATCGCGGAGATCGGCATCAGCCGCACGTTCCAGAATGTTGCGCTGTTTCCCAATCTCTCGGTGATCGACAACGTCCGGGTCGGAACGCATTCGCGCAGCAACGGCAACATCGTCAGCGATTCGCTGAAGCTCGGCCAGGTACGCCGCGCCGAGGCTGCGCTGGAGCGCAAGGTCGACGAGATTCTCGGATATCTGGGTTTGCGCGGCGTGGCGCACGCCGTCGCCGCGGAATTGCCGTTCGTCACCCAGAAGCGGGTCGAACTGGCACGGGCGCTGGCGGCGGAGCCGAAGATCCTGCTGCTCGATGAACCCGCCGGCGGCCTCAATCACGACGAGGTCCACGGGCTCGGCGAGTTGATCCGCCGCATCCGCAAGGAGCGCGAAATGACCGTGCTGCTGGTCGAACATCACATGGGACTCGTGATGTCGACCGCCGACCATGTGGTCGCGCTCAATTTCGGCAGGAAGATCGCTGAGGGAACGCCATCGCAGGTTCAGTCCGATCCGCAAGTGATCGAAGCTTATCTCGGAAACAAAAACCGATGACCGCGATGCTCGATGTCAGCGATCTTCGAGCCTGGTACGGTCAGGCGCAGGCGCTGCGCGGCCTCGGATTCCGTCTCGCGGAAGGCGGCGTGACGGCGTTGCTCGGCGCCAACGGCGCCGGCAAGACCACGGTGCTGCGCGCGATCTGCAACATGGTGCGAACGGCAGGAACGATCGCTTTCGAAGGCAGGCCACTCACCGGCCTGTCGACCGCGAGCATCGTCCGCCTCGGCATCGCGCATGTGCCGCAGGGACGCGGCACCTTCACCACCATGACGGTCGAGGAGAATTTGCAGCTCGGCGCGATCTCGCGATCCGACCGGCGCGGCATCATCAGCGATACCGAGCGGATGTACAGCCATTTCCCTGTTCTCAGGGAACGCCGCAGGCAGCAGGCGGGAACGCTGTCTGGCGGCGAGCAGCAGATGCTTGCGGTCGCCCGCGCGCTGATGCTGCGTCCGCGCCTGCTTCTGCTCGACGAACCGTCATTCGGCCTGGCGCCGCTCGTGGTGCGCGACGTGTTCGGAATTCTCGGCAAGATCAACCGCGAGGACAAGGTCACCATCCTCGTGGTCGAGCAGAACGCTCAGCTCGCGCTGGAACTCGCCGAGGCCGCCTACGTCATCGAGACCGGACGCATCGTCATGTCCGGCAGCGCCGCCGACATCGCGAACAACGAAGACGTCCGCAAGTCGTATCTGGGATATTGAGGAATGGAGCTGCTGAGCAATCAGATCCTGGCGGGCATCGCCACCGGCGCGATCTATGCCTGCATGGCGCTGGCCCTGGTGATGATCTACCAGGCGATCGGCCAACTGAACTTCGCCCAGGGCGAGATGGCCATGTTCTCGACGTTCATGGCCTGGCAGATGATCCATTGGGGAGCGCCCTATTGGGCGGCGTTCGTGCTGACGCTGATGCTGTCGTTCGCGGGCGGTGTCGTGATCGAGCGCCTGTTGTTCAGGCCGCTGGCGAAAGCGCCGATCCTGACCAATCTCGCAGGCTTCCTCGCGCTGTTTGCGATCATCAACAGCGTCGCCGGATTGATCTGGGACTTCACCATCAAGCCCTTTCCGTCCCCGTTCGGGTCGTCGCCATTTCTCGGCAGCCGGCTTGTCTCCACGCATCAGGCCGGCATGATCGGCGTGATCCTGCTGGTGCTGGCGGTCCTGTTCGTATTCTTACGTTTCACGCGAATGGGCCTTGCGATGCGGGCCGCCGCCGCGCAGCCCGAATCCGCGCGGCTGGTCGGCATCGATACGAACCGGATGATCGCGCTCGGCTGGGGAATGGCGGCTGCGGTCGGCGCCGTCGCCGGAATGCTGATCGCGCCGGTGGTGTTCCTTGATCCGAACATGATGGGCGGCGTCCTGATCTACGGCTTTGCCGCCGCCGTGCTTGGCGGCCTCTCCAGCCCGCCCGGCGCCGTCGTCGGCGGCTTCCTTGTCGGCATTATCGAGAACCTGGTCGGAACCTACGTTTCCGGCGTCGGCAATGAGCTGAAGCTGCCGATCGCGCTGGCGCTGATCGTCATCGTCCTGGTGGTCAAACCCTCGGGCCTGTTCGGCCGTCAGGAGATCAAGCGGGTATGATGGTGGACGCCAGCCGCAAAGCGATCTCCGATGCGCCTCCATCCGACGCCGACGCCGCGCGAACCATGAGGCTCGGCACCGGAACGTCGCTCGTTATTCTGCTGCTGTTGCTCGTCGCGCCATTGTTGGTGAAAAACTTCATCGTCTTTCAGCTCACGACGGTCCTGATCTACGGCATCGCCATCCTGGCGCTCAACATCCTGACCGGCGGCAGCGGTCAGTTCTCGCTCGGGCAGAGCGCCTTCTATGCGCTTGGCGCCTATACATCGGCGATCCTGATCGAGCACGCCGGCGTGAACTACGCGCTCACGCTGCCGATTTCCGGCATCGTCTGCTTCGCGGCAGGTTTCCTGTTCGGCCTGCCGGCATTGCGCCTCAGCGGCGTCTATCTCGCGCTGGCGACGTTCGCGCTCGCGGTCGCGACGCCCCAGCTTCTGAAACTCGGCGCGCTCGAGCCCTGGACCGGTGGCGTTCAGGGGCTTGTGGTCGACAAGCCCGACGCGCCGTTCGGCCTGCCGGTCTCGCAGGACGCCTGGCTGTATTATTTCACGCTGGCGATCGCGGTCGCGATCTACATCGCTTCCGTCAACCTCTTAAGCTCGCGCTCGGGCCGGGCCATGATGGCGATCCGCGACAACGAAATCGCGGCCTCCGCCATGGGCATCAACGTCGCGTTGTACAAGACGCTGACGTTCGGCGTCAGCGCCGCCATCACCGGAATCGCCGGCGGGCTCGGCGCCATCGCCGTGCAGTTCGTGGCGCCCGACAGCTTCACCATCCAGCTCGCAATCGCGCTGTTCCTCGGCATGGTCGTCGGCGGCGTCGGCTGGCTGCCGGGATCGCTGGTCGGCGCCGCCTTTATCGTATTCATTCCGAATGTCGCCGAATCGATCTCGAAGGGCCTGTCAGGCGCCGTGTTCGGCGTCCTGCTGCTGGTCGTCATTTTTCTTGTGCCTGACGGCGCAAGGCAGGTTGCGCAGGCGTGCCGCAGTGTGATCGGAAGACGCAAAGGCTAAGGAGAAGGCAATGTCCGTCAGGCAACGACTGAGAATCGCCGTGCTCGTGGCGGCGGCCGTCGCCGTTGCCGCCGCAAGCGGCAGCGCCCTCGCCCGGAAGGCATACGACACCGGCGCCACCGATACCGAAATCAGAATCGGAAACATCATGCCGTACAGCGGGCCAGCGTCCGCATACGGCGTCATCGGCAAAACCGAGGCCGCCTATTTCAGGATGATCAACGACAAGGGCGGCATCAATGGCCGAAAGATCAACTTCATCAGCTATGACGATGGCTACAGCCCGCCGAAGACGGTCGAGCAGGCGCGGAAGCTGGTCGAAAGCGACGAGGTACTGCTCATCTTCAACGCACTCGGGACGGCAACCCAGACCGCCGTGCAGAAATATCTGAACGGCAGGAACGTCCCTCAGCTCTTCGTCGCGAGCGGCGCCAGCAAATGGAACGACCCGAAGCAATTTCCTTGGACGATGGGCTGGCAACCGAGCTACCGCATCGAGGCGCGGATCTTCGCGACATACATTCTCAAGACCAGACCGGACGCCAGGGTTGCATTGTTTTACGCCAATGACGACTTCGGCAAGGACTACGTGAACGGCCTCAAGGATATTTTCGGCGACAGGTGGCCGAAAATCGTGGCCGCGGAGGAGAGCTACGAGAACAGCGAGCCATCGATCGACTCCCATATCGTCAAGCTGAAGGATTCGGGAGCCGATGTCCTCGTCAATATCTCCACGCCGAAATTCGCCGCGCAGGCGATCAAAAAAGCGGCCGAGATCGGATGGAAGCCGATGCATCTCCTGACCAACGTCTCGATTTCGATCGGCGCCGTCATGAAGCCGGCCGGCCTGGAGGCGTCCGAAGGCGTGCTCTCCGCCGGCTATCTGAAGGATGCGAGCGATCCGCAGTGGGCCGACGACGAGGGCATGAAGGCGTTCATGGCCTTCGCGGACAAATACATGCCCGGCGCCAACATTTCGGACACACACCTTGCCTATGGTTTCGCCGCGTCGCAAACGATGGAGCAGGTGCTCAGACAATGCGGCGACGATCTGACGCGTGCGAATATCATGAAACAGGCGGCACGCCTGAACGACTTCGCGCCGTCCACGCTGATGCCCGGCATCAAGATCAATACCAGCGCCGCCGATTTCGCGCCGATCGAGCAGCTTCGGATGATGCAGTTCAAGAACGGACGGTGGGTATTTTTCGGCGACACCCTCGCCGCCGGAGCGATCGACTAGAGCCTTTCCGCTTCTGATGGAAATGGAATCAGAAGCGGGCTCCAGGATTTTTAATTTGGCGCGTTTTCTTTACGCGAACTAATAATCCATCCCCGGCTCAAGCCCGAGGATATGCTTCGCTCGAAAACGACATGGTCAGAACGCTGCCGCGAGTTCCCGCGCGCCCGGTTTGGCGCTGTTGCTGTCCATCCGGGCGTCGGTGACTGCCAGCAGTTTGGCCACCGTGTTGTTGCGGATCGCGACCGGATTGCGCTCGTAGCCCAGGCGCTGGAAAAAATTCGAGGTCGGCACCCGCTCGCGCATCGCCCGCGGCATCGTCACCATGTCGAGGCCGGTGCCGTCGCCCGTGAGATTCATCATTTCCAGTTCGGCGGCGGTGAGAGGTCGCGTATAGCCCTTGTTGCGGGCGAAGACGACGGAGGTCAGGAGCTTGTGGGTCTGCAACAGCGGGCCGACGTCGATATCCAGCACCAGTGCATGGATCGCCCAGCCCTTCGGCGTATCGGCCAGCTTCGCATGCGCGCTCCAGGTATCGGGCACCGAGCGCGCATAAGCCACCATCCGCCGGACCGCCGCGATCTTGCGCTCCACCGCGGTCCGCTGCGCTCCGGACAGCCGCGCCGCTCTCTCATCGAGCGCGCGCAGGATGTCGTGGCCCTGCTCGGCAAGCAACTCGACGCTGTTGGTGGTGAGCAACTGGTTGTAGCCGACCGCGGTCGAGATCGCGCGCGATCCCGGCCGCGACGAACTGAGGCCCGATTGCATGTCGTGATCGCCGTTGCCGCCGGTCTCGAACGCATAGACCCGAACCGCCTGCTCTTTCGTCAAGCCGGAGGCGCGCGCCACCTGCGCATAAGCGCGCTTGAACTCCGCTTCAGTGCGGGGACGTTGCGGCACGAACTGGAACTGCTCCACGGCTGCCTTCAGAAAATCGGCAACGACGGGAATATATCTGCGTTGACGCGGCGGATGCTCCTCTTCCGGCTCCGGATTGACCGGACGCGACGGCCCGGCATAGAGCGGCGGCTGGGTCAGCACGTAGTCGTCGAGCGTGACGGGCTGGCGCTCGCGCCGCCTGGCGTTGCGAATGCGCCGCTTGTCGGCGATCGCGTTCCAGTAGGCGGTGGCCTCTTCCTCGAACGCAGCGCGCGCCTCCTGATAAGCCCCCAGCTTGCGGCGATAGTCCGCAATGGCCGCCGGAGTCGCGGCCTGCGCCATGGCGCCACGCAGCGCCGCGGCTGCCGCGTTCGCGGGAACGACGGCCAGCGGCGCGAGCAGCAGCAGCGCGCAGACGATGATCCGGTTGCAGCGGCGAATCGCTTGGCTCGGCATTCGGCCTGTTTAGCAAGCCCGCGGCAGATGTCATCACCGGCATGTCGCGCAAAGCCATGGAGCGATCACGGTCGCGACAGCCGGCCGCGCGGTCGACGCGGCCGGCTATGTCCCCATCTCAGTAGATGCGAACGTGATTGGCCTCGAACGTGACCGGAAAATCGTTGCGATTCTGCAAGGTCAGGATCAGCACGACCCCGACGCCTCCCCGGTGATCCCAGTAGACCGCCCTGTCCGTTTCATGCAGGGGTTCCATCGTCGAATGGTTTCTGTCCAGGTGGGGCGCGATCGAGACGTCGAAAAACTCGTTGGGTGCTTTCGAATCCCGTCCCCACCAGAATGTGTACTGCTGACTGGAATTGGCGGGAATCGAATACGTTCCTTGTTTATGGTCGATATTGGCCATGATGCTGGGTCCTTCCTTTTCCGATGTCGCCCGATGCGACGCCCGACAATGGACGGCCCATGTCTGCAAGGGCTGTGACCAGACTCACACGCCGCTCACACGCCGCTTGGCCGGGCAGTCCTTTTTGGCTTCGAGTTGGCAGGGGTGATGGCGACGTCCACACTCGAACTTGATCGCGGCAGACTTGTTATCGCTGTCGCGGTATGCATCGGCATGGCGATATGAACAGCCGACCTGTCGGATCGAGGCGGAGACAGAAAGCCAGATGCGCGTCCCGACAGCCTCGAAAGTCCCCCTACTGGACGTCCGGAACCTGAGCAAAACCTACCGTTCGGGGCAGGAGCGGATCGCCGTTCTTCGCGGCGCCTGCCTGCGCGTCGAGGCCGGCGAGAGCGTCGCGCTGACAGGGGAATCGGGAAGCGGCAAAAGCACCTTGCTGCATCTGATCGCGGGCCTCGATCAGGCGGACGGCGGCTCCATCCGTTTCGACGAGACCGAGGTGACGGCGCTGGCGGACCGGGGCCGCGCCGCGCTTCGCCGGAACCGGCTCGGATTGGTTTTCCAGCAGTTCAACCTGATCCCCTCGCTCACCGTCGCCGACAATCTGGCTTTTCAGGCGCGTATCGCCGGGCGTCACGACAGTCGCTGGCAGAGCGACCTTGTCGATCGGCTGGGTCTTGGCGATTTGCTGAAACGCTATCCGGAGCAACTCTCGGGCGGCCAGCAGCAGCGCGTTGCAATCGGGCGCGCACTTGCGGTCAGGCCGCCGCTGCTCCTCGCCGACGAACCGACCGGCAACCTCGATGAAGCAACGGCCGACGAGGTCATGGATCTCGCACGCGATCTCATCCGGCAAACCGGATGCGGCTTCCTGATGGTCACTCACAGCGCGCGGATCGCCGCGACGCTGGACCGGCAGATCCTGCTCAGCGCCGGATTGATCGCATGAAACAGGGTTTATGGATCCTCGCCGTTCTGCTCAGCCATTGGCGCCGGCATCCGACGCAGTTGGCGACCCTGTTGGTCGGCCTGATCTCCGCGACCGCGTTGTGGAGCGGCGTCCAGGCGCTGAACCAGCAGGCCCGCACCAGCTACGACCGCGCCGCGGCGGTCTTCGGCGGGACCAGAGTCGCAATGCTGGTCGGACGGGATTCCACATTCTCCCAAAAACTCTTCGTCGATTTGCGCCGGGCAGGATGGCCGGTCTCGCCCGTGCTCGAAGGCCGTGTCCGGGTTGGCGGACGGTCATTGCGGCTGTTGGGAATCGAGCCGGTCACGTTCCCGGCGGAGACAGGAACGATTCCCTCGATCCGAACCTCGGATCTGCAAACCTTCATCGTGCCGCCGGGCGAGGCTCTGGTTGCACCCGAAACATTGAGCCAGGTGGGCGCTGCTGAAGGCGCGACCCTTCGAACGGACGAAGGCGCAATGCTGCCGCCCCTCAAGGTTCAGGCGCAGCTCGCACCGGGCGTGATGGTCGTCGATGTCGGAGTGGCGCAACGCATTCTTCACCTGCCGGGGCAGCTTTCGCGCCTGCTGATCGGACAGACGCGCGGCACGCGCGCGCCGCTCGAGGCCATCGCCGGCGACAAGCTCAGATACGTTGCGCCGGACGCCGAAACCGATCTGGAGCGTCTCACCGACAGCTTCCATCTCAATCTGAGCGCCTTCGGCCTGCTGTCGTTTCTCGTCGGGCTCTTCATTGTCAACTCCGCGATCGGGCTCGCCTTCGAGCAGCGCATGCCGATGCTCCGGACCCTGCGGGCCTGCGGCGTGTCGTCCCGGATGTTGAACGGCACGCTGCTGGCCGAGCTGATGATGGTGGCGCTCGTGGCCGGCCTGATCGGGCTGGTCTGCGGCTATCTGATCGCAGCCGCACTGCTGCCCGATGTCGCCTCCAGCCTGCAGGGATTGTACGGCGCCCGGATTCCCGGCGAATTGACGCTCACGCCGCAATGGTGGGCTGCGGGACTCGCGATGAGCGCTGTCGGGACATTGGCTGCCGCGGCGACGAGCCTTTTGAAAGCGATCCGCGCTCCGGTTCTCGCGATGGCGCAACCCTATGCCCGCCAGCAAACACAGCAGCGTTGGCTCGGCTGGCAAGGCCTCGCCGCCCTCGCGATGCTGGTTGCGGCGATCGCCGTGCTGATCGTCGGCAACTCGCTGATCTCGGGATTCGCGATTCTGGCGGCGCTGTTGCTCGGCGCCGCGCTGGCGCTTCCCGTGCTGCTCGGATTCGTGCTGCGGATCGGCGAGCGAAGCGCGCGCGGGCCGCTGGCGATGTGGTTCTGGGCCGACAGCCGCGAGCAGTTGCCGGGGCTGTCGCTGGCGCTGATGGCGTTGCTGCTGGCGCTCGCGGTCAATGTCGGCGTCGGAACCATGGTCGAAAGCTTCAGCAGGACCTTCGCCACATGGCTTGACGGCCGACTCGCCGCGGACGTGTATGTCAACGCGCGCGACGACGCGCAGGCGCGCGACATTCAAACAAGCCTTCGCGCGCGGCCGGAGGTCACCGCGATCCTGCCGAGCGGCCGGGCCGAGATCGAGATCGGCGGCTGGCCTGTGGAGGTTCTCGGCCTCGCCGACCACGCCACCTATCGCGACCGCTGGCCATTGCTGGAGTCCGCGCCCCATGCCTGGGACGACGTCAGGTCGGGTCGAGCGGCGCTGGTCAGCGAGCAGCTCGCGCGCAGATTGAACCTGCGGCTGGGCGGCCGGCTCGATGTCAGCACGCCTGACGGCGCCTGGTCCCTGAACATCGCGGCGATCTATGCTGATTACGGCAACCCCAAAGGGCAGATCGTCGTCAATATCGATGCCTTCACGAGCCGGTTTCCGAACCTGCCGCGAACCCGATTCGGTCTGCGCGTGACCCCCGACAAGATCGCGCCGCTGATCGACGACATGCGCAAGACGTTCCATCTCGACGAGAGCCGGCTCTCGGATCAATCCACGCTGAAAGCGGAATCGACGCAGATCTTCAATCGGACCTTCACCGTCACGGCCGCGCTGAACACGTTCACCCTCGGCGTCGCCGGCGTCGCGTTGCTGACCAGCCTTCTGACGCTGAGCAATTCCCGCCTTCCGTATCTCGCGCCGCTATGGGCGATCGGCCTGACCAGGCGACAGCTGGCAGGCATCGAGCTTCTCAAGACGCTGTCCATTGCGTTCTTCACCGCGCTGCTGGCGCTGCCGCTGGGCCTGCTGGTGGCGTGGTGCCTGATCGCAGTGGTCAACGTCAGGGCATTCGGCTGGCGTCTGCCGCTCCATGTCTTTCCGCTGCATCTGGCCGAGCTTCTCGGCGTCGCGATGCTGGCGTCTCTGCTGGCGATGCTGGTGCCGGTCGCAAGGCTGATCCGCATGCCGCCGGCGGCGCTGATCAAGGTGTTTGCCGATGAGCGTTAGGGCACGACTCTCGCGACGCGGATTTGCGGCAGGGCTGGCCGCTCTGGGCTTTGGAGGAAAGGCATTGGCGCAGGGGTTCGCCGAGCTTGGGGCCGATGCGTCCGGATTCGCCGCGGTCACGCCGGGCCGGCGCTTCGCGTTTCCGGCCGACCATGGACCGCATCCGGATCATCGCATCGAGTGGTGGTACCTCACCGCCAATCTCAGCGACACGAACGGCAACGCATACGGCGCGCAGTGGACCTTGTTCCGGCAGGCGATGCAGCCGGGGCCGCAGCGCGACGGCTGGGCGAACCAGCAGATCTGGATGGGCCATGCCGCCGTGACCCGAGCCGACACCCACCGCTACAGCGAAACCTTCGCGCGCGGCGGCGTCGGTCAGGCCGGCGTGGACGCGGAGCCGTTTCGCGCATGGATCGATTCATGGCAGATGCGCGGGCTCGATCCGATGTCGGCGGCCACGATAGCGCCGCTTCAGATCAACGCATCTGGCACAGATTTCGGCTATGCGCTGAGGCTCGATGCGACGAGACCGCTCGTGCTCGAAGGCGATGCGGGCTACAGCGTGAAATCCGAACGCGGACAGGCGTCCTACTACTACAGCCAGCCGTTTTTCACGGCGAACGGCACCCTTACGATCGACGGCAAGTCGGCGAACGTCAGCGGACGGGCCTGGATGGACCGCGAATGGAGCAGTCAGCCGCTGGCCTCCGACCAGACCGGCTGGGACTGGTTCGCGCTCCACTTTGAGAGCGGCGAAAAGCTGATGCTGTATCGCCTGCGGCAAAGCCGAAGCCAGCCTTATCTGACGGGCAACTGGATCGGAGCGAATGGGCAATCGATCGTGCTATCCGCAAATTCCATCGCCATGACGCCGACGGCGACAACCGAAGTCGCGGGCCGCAAGCTGCCGACACACTGGCATATCGCCGTTCGCGACCGGAATTTCACGATCGAGACCGTCCCGCTGAACCCGGCAAGCTGGATGGGGACGAGTTTTTCCTATTGGGAAGGTCCGATCAGCTTCACCGGCACCCACCGGGGCGTCGGCTATCTTGAAATGACGGGTTATTGACCGAAGCCGCCCGGCCAAACGCGAGATCCATGGCGCGCGCTTGTAGTCGAAGGGCGACGACGAAGCGTTCGGCTGCCATAATCGGTTCCCTCTGCCTTACACTTTTCACCTTGCCGCCTTGTTGAGGTCAAAGCGAACAGCCTCCTTCTCGACACGCGGTACGCCGGTCTCCGGCGCAACAACCAACCCGGAAATCCGATGTTATTCAAATCACGACCCGCAGTTTCCCAGGCTGACCCGCACGACGCCATCGTCGCACAGCTTCGCGAGCTGGCGCCGCGGATCAAGCAGGACTGGCCTGAAGCCCAGGAGCCGTCTTTGTCGACGCCGGCATCCCAGCCGGTCGCCGAATCACTGTTCGAGACCGCACCTTCGAACGACAATGCCGAGGCGTTTCTCACAACGATCGCGCCCCCGCGGCCTCGTCGCGTCATCCTGAAGGTGCTGCTGGCCATTTGCATCGGCGTCGCCGCAGCAATGGCCTGGCGCTCCTACGGCGAAGAGGCGAAACAGAGGATTTCCCACCTCATGCCGCAGCTTCTGATGGAGGCTCCATCATCGTCGGCAAACGCAACCGGCGTTGAAGCGCAGGAACCGGACACGGCGGCTCAGGCGGCGGCCGCGCCGCAGCCCCAACCGCCGCCCGAAGCACAACCCGCGCAACCCGCCGCCACGGCGGACGATCTTCGGCCATCAACAACGGCTTCGGATGTCGGCACGCCGCCCGCGCAAGCGCCGTCCGCCCCAGCCGCGCTTCCGGGCGAGACCGCGCAAATGCTCGAAGCCATGGCGAGCGACATCGCCACGCTGAAACAGACAGTCGAAGAGTTGCGGACCAGCGAACAGCAGTTGCGCCGGGAGATGGCCGCGGAACGCGAAGCGCGCGCCAAACCGGTACAACACACGGCCAAGCCTGTTCCGCCACGGCGACAACGCACCTCGCCCCAGGCGGCAATTCCACACAATCCTCCCACCCCGCCTGCTTCACCGCGACCGACGACAGCGAGGCGGATATACCCGCAAGAATCGATGCAACGCGACGCCTACATCCCGCCCACGCCTGCACCCGCACCCGCCCAGCTTCCGCCGCAGCAGGGAGACGACAGCGCCCCGCGGCCGCCGATGCCGCTGCGGTAAATTACGCGAGCTTCGTCGCCCGCTTGCAACAACGGTCTTCCTAGGCCGGGAGCGTGCGACGACGCGCGCGTCGTTAACGTCATCGCCGACGTCGTCGATCCTGGCGAAGACTTGCTCGCATTGTCCTGCGGCTGTTTCTGATATATACACACAAATATATCGAAGGCGGCGGAATAAGCCGCGTCCATTTGGGGCGTGAGACAGTTTTGATGACTGAAGGCATTTACGCATCGACCGTCGGTCCGGCAATCGAACGTGGTGCACCCGATACAGGAAGACCGGCACGATCCTTCAAGCTCGGCCTATCCGGCTGCGGCGGTGGCCTTGAATCGATTTCGACCTCCCAGATTCTCGATCTGGCCGAAAGGGTCGAGGCGCTGGGTTTCACCGGTGTCTGGCTCAACGAGGAACACTTTCAGGGCAGCATCGTGGAGGTCGAGGGGCGGCGATGCCATTCCCCGCTCATCCTGGCGTCTGCGATCCTGGCGCGCACCAAGCGGCTGCGTGTCGGCTTTTCCGTGCTGCTGGCGGCGCTGCACAACCCGGTCCGTCTCGCCGAGGAAATCGCGACGCTCGATGTGATCTCGGACGGCCGCGTCGACCTCGGCATTTCCCGCGGCAACAACCCCCGTTATCTCAACGCCTACGGCGTGAAGCCGGAAGGCACCGCCGACCATTTCAAGGAGATGCTGACATTTCTGCCCCGTGCCTGGGCGGCCGGCACGCTTCCATTCGGCGATGCCGTTCACTCGATCGAGCCAAAGCCGATCCAGACTCCGCACCCGCCGATTTATGTCGGCACCAACACCAACGAGACCGCCGCGTGGGCGACGCAGAACGGGCACAAGATTATTTGCCATGGCATCATCAGCATGCCGAACCAGCGCCGGCTGATGCGCGCTTATGTCGATGCCGGCGGCGATCCGGGCGGCGTTCCGTTCGGACGCTTCGTCTACGTCAGCGAGACCGATGCGTCGGCGCGCAAGGAATTGTGGCCGACCGTCGAAAAGCTGACCACACGGCTAAGGGGCTTCGGCCTGTTCAGGCGCGAGGGCGTGATCGATGAAGCACGCCTCGAACCCGAGAACTTCTACCGTGACATGGTGATCGCCGGCTCGCCGGAGACCTGCGCCGAGAAGTTCATGGCGCTGCATGACGAACTTGGCGTGACCTACCTCAATGCGCTCTCCGCATTCTTCGGCTTCCTGCCGCTGCCGCTGCTCGAGCGCTCGCTGAACCTGATGGGGACGGTGCTGCGCCCGCGCCTTGAACGGGCGCTGGCGGCCGCCTGATCCGGAACAGGAGTGAAAACAGCGCGCCACGCACCCCCGCGCGGCGCGCCGTTTATCAGAATTTCATCGACAGCGACCCCACCACCGTCCGCGGCGCGCCGGCGTAGTAGTTGGCGCCCGCGCTGAGGTCGGTGTCGTTCGGCGAGATTTCCGAGATATAGCGGCGGTCGAAGATGTTGAGCACCGAGATGCTCGCTTTCACCGATTCGATGCCGAGGTGCGTGCCAAGATCATAAGACGCCGTGACGTCAGCCACCGTGTATCCCGGAACGCGTTGCGTATTCGCCGCATCGCCGTAGCGCGGGCCGATATAGCGCACGATCGGCGAGACGGAGAGACCGGCCCACTGATAGGTGACGCCACCTTTCAACATGACCTGCGGCGTGTTGGGAATCTGCTTGCCCTTGGTCGCCAGCGTCGCGCCACCGCTGAGCGTCGGCGTATCGGAATCAAAAGTCTCCGAAGCCCAGGTGCCGGTGCCGAACACCGCAAGGTAGGTGTTCAGCGCATATGATGCCTCCAGTTCGGCGCCGTATTCGGTGCTCGAGCCTGTGCCCTGGTAATAGGCGATGTTCGCGCCGATCGTCGGATCGATGATCTTGACCTGCTTGTTCTGATGCTTGGCATAGAATACGCCGGGCACGATGGTCAGGCCGTTGTTGCTGTAGCGCAGCGAGGCGTCGAACTGGTCGGCGATCTCCGGCCGCACCTTGTCCACCAGCGTTTGCAGCGTATAGCCCTTCCCGAGGAAGGCCGTACGGTTGGAGATATAGTTGCTTGCCTGCGGGCCCCAGTCCGGGCGGCCGAACCTGCGGCCGTAGGAAACATTGGCGCTCAGGACCGAGTTCAGATCCTGCCGGACGGCGATGTTGGGCAGCCACGCGGTATAGTCGCGAGCCTGCACGGTCGCGTCCGGATAGAGCGCCGGATTGGTCGCCAGCGCCTGATCGTAGCTGCCGTTGGGAATGCCCGCCGTGTTGTAATACTGCATCTTCGGCCCGCCGAGGATCATGTAGCGCACGCCGGCGGTCACGAAAGTGTCGCCGAACTTTTGCGAGACCTGGAAGTACGGGCTGTTGACCGTGAAGTCGTCGATCCTCGCAAGGTTCTGCCAGTTGGCAAAAACCAGGTTGCCGGCATTGACGGTGAAGCGGCGCTGGTCCGTGGGCGGCGGCGGCGGCTGCATCGACTGCCACCAATAGCCGGCGACCACGTCCGTCCCCGTCGCGAACCTGCCCGTGTATTCGAAAACGTTGCCGATGTTCTGGTTCTGCTGACGCCAGATCTGCACCTGATTGCCCGCAGCCGAATAGTTGTAGCCGTTGTTGTTCCAGAAATACGGTTTGATCAACAGATGCTGGCCGGGCGCGAAGTTGTAATCCACCTTGCCGAGGACCGCGAAATTCTCGGCGGTGACACGATTGAACTTGTAGTAGTTCACATCGGTCGCAGGAACACCCGTCAGCGCCGTGTTGTAGTCGAACTTGTAGTTGCGGCTGATATCCTGTGCCTGGGCGTAGCTCAGCCCGCGGTAGGTGTTGCCGTCGAATTTGTTGTAGACGGCGTTGAGGTCCACCGTGATGCGTTCGCCGATTGCTTGATTAATGCCGAAGGTGAGATTCTGGCGCTCGATGTCTCCGGCTCCTTTCCACTTGTCAGTCTGGGCGTTCGAGCCGGAGATGAATGCCCTGGTGCCGGTATCCTTCAGCAGGCCGGTATCGACGCGCAGGAATGTCTTGTAGAAATTGTCGGAGCCGAACGCCTGCCGCCCGGTGACGCCGGCCTTGTCCTGCGGGCCGAGAATGAACTGGTTGATGACGCCGGACGCATTCGAAAGACCAAGACCTTGATCGGACGGCACCGCGCCGCGATAGACATCGATCCTGCGGATGTTTTCCAGGTCATACAGGTCGGTGCCGCCGACGATGCCCGCCAGTGGCAATCCTTCGATATTTTTCGAGAGATGGAAGTCGCCTTTGCCGCGAATGCTGATATTGCGGGTCGGGCTGAGACCGTACGGATCAGGGCTTTCAACCAGCACCGAGGGCACCATGGTCAATGCCTGATAGAAACTGGTCTGGGCGGGGCCGCCGAGAATGGCGATGCCGTTCTGCGTCACGCTGCTGGCGCCGGCCGGCCTGGGTGCGGTGCTGAGAATCTGGTTTTGCGGCGCCAGCACACCGGCGGCCTGTTGTTGTTGATGCTGCGCCGGCTGCTGATTTTGCGGCGCAGCCTGACGCGAACGCCGCACGGCCCGGCCACGCGCGTTCTTTTTCCCGTTCTGCTGCACGTTCTTCAGTTGACCGTCGGCGGTAACCGTCACCGGCGGAAGTTTCCTTGAGTTCTGCGAATCCTGCGACGCCGCCAGCGTGGCATACGAGCCGCTGCTGAGCAGGGCACTGACGAATAATATCCTCTTCACGATCTTCCCCCAATATTCCACGCAGCGACGCGCCAATGCGTCGCTTCGCCCGCGATGTTTATGAAAAGTTGCTGTACCCCCGGTACAGCCACCCGCCCTCGGTCCGATCTGCGGATCGTCAATCCGACGCGACCATTCCCGCGCGCCAAACGCGCGGCTCCCGACCGAAAAGCGGGAAGGCTTGAAGCATCGTGACGCGATTGCTTCAAATCGTTATGTTTAATTGAATACCACGTATAGAATGGAACTGGCGGCGTCAAGCATCGACGAAGCGAACGCGCGCGTAAGCCAGGCGAAACCCGCGCGCGACGTGGAGAACCTGATTTTGAAACAACGCAGAATAGTCAGTCGACGGCCTGTTACACTTTTTCGCGTGCGTCGCCGCGCTTATGGCGTGGACGACATATGCACGGGCCGACCGCACGATCACGGATATGGCCGGCCGCAGCGTGGTCATCGCCGATCACGTGACGCGGGTGGCGACCATCGGCCCGGTCCCGGTACTCAACAGCTTCGTATTCGCGCTTGGCGAAGCAAAATCGCTCGTCAACGGCCTGCCGCCAAACCTGTCCGGTCCGCGCTGGCGCATGCAGTACCTGGTCGATCCCGAGCTCGCACGGCGACCCGTGCTGCAGGGCGGCGGCGGTGCGCCGCTTGTCGAAGGCCTCGTCGAGACGAAGCCGGATGTCGTCCTCACCATGGACCGGCAGACCATCGATCTCGTGGCCCGCGCCCATACTCCCGCGGCATTCCTGGCGTGGCGGCAGCCGGACGACGTGAAGGCGGTGATGCGTCTGCTTGGCCAGATCTACAACAAGGCCCAGGCGGCGCAAGCCTATTGCAACTACTTCGATGCCACGCTTGACAACATCGGCGCGCGGCTGGCACGGCAGCCGGCGCAACGACCACGCGTGCTCTATGCCAACCTCAAGCGTATGACCCAGCCGCACCTCATCGCGGAGTGGTGGATCGCCAGGGCCGGCGGCCGAAGCGTTACGGACGGCGAACGTTCGACCGAGGCGCTGACCTTCACCCGCGAGCAGCTTCTGGCATGGGATCCGGAAGTGATGATCCTCAGCAGCGCGGCCGAAGTTGCCGAAGCCTATGCTGATCCGCGCCTCGGCACCGTCTCAGCCATTCGCAACCGCCGCGTCGCAGCCATACCCAGCGGCGTGCACCTGTGGGGCAACCGCACTGTCGAGGAGCCGCTGACCGTGTTGTGGGCGGCGCAACTCATCCACCCGGATCTGTTCAAGGATTGGGATATCCGCGACGAAGTCGCTGCGTTCTATGCGACATTTTTCAGGACGCCACTGACCAAACAGCAGGTCGAGGACATCCTCAACGGCCGCCCTTGAGGATGCTGACGCGCCAGTCCGCTCACGCCCCAGTCGACGGCACGCGCTCCATGGCCGGAACGATCACCATCCGGCCTTCGGCGTTCGTCAAGGTTGAGACCTCAACGCCGTAGAGCGCGCGGATGAGCGATGGCGTGATGATGTCTGCCGGCGGACCGTCCGCCATGATCGCACCGTCGCGCAGCACGGCTATGCGTGTCGCGGCCTGCACCGCGTGTTCCGGATTGTGAGTGCTCAACAGGATTGAGCGGCCGCTGCCGGCGAGATCGACCAGATGCTGCAGCAGCCGAACCTGATAGCCATAATCGAGCCCCGTCATCGGCTCGTCCATGACGAGGATGCGGGCTCCTTGCGCGAGCGCGCGGGCGATCAGGGTCAATTGCCGCTCGCCGCCTGAAATCTCGGTATAGGGGCGCGGCGCAAGATGCGCGATCGCCAGCCGCTCCAGCACTTCTTCAACGGCTCGACGATCGGCGGCCTGCGGCGCGCGGAAGATCCCGGTCTCGGCAAGCCGGCCGAGCAGCACCACATCTTGCACTTTATAGGGAAACGGTGCGACGTGCGCTTGCGGCACATAGGCGATGCGCTGTGCCAGCGCCCGGCGCGTGAACTCCGCAAGCGGCCTGTCGCCCAGCCGGACTTCGCCCCGCTCGGGCTTGAGGAAGCCCAGCAGGATACGAAACAACGTGCTCTTGCCGGCGCCGTTGGCTCCGAGCAAGGCGACGATCTCGCCCGCATGAAGGCGGATATTGATGTCATCCAGAATAATGCGCGCGCCACGGCGGAAATGAACATCCCGCGCCTCAAGACATTCGGCGGTGACGACGGCTGTCATCATGTCCAGCCCTGCCGCGCCCGGCGCAAGACGATGATGAAGGCCGGGATGCCGAGCAGCTCCGTGAGAATCCCGATTGGAATTTCGGATCGCGTGATGCTGCGGGAGACGCAATCGGCGGCGATCAAAAAGATAGCGCCCGAGAACGCGCTGGCGGGAAGCAGCCGCGCATTGCCCGGCCCGAGCGCGAGGCGCACCACATGCGGAACCACGAGGCCGACCCATCCGATCATGCCGGCGAGCGACACCGATAAAGCGGAGACCAGCGTCGCCGCGCCGATCACGCCATAACGCACCTGCTGCGCCGGCACGCCGAGCGCACGCGCCTCGTCGTCCCCCATCGATAGCGCGTCGAGCGCACGGCCGAACAGCGCCAGCACCACGAGCCCGCCGGCGATCGGAATTGCGGCCCAGCGAATCTGGGTCATATCCAGGCCGCCCAGGCTGCCCATCAGCCAGTACACGATAGCCGGCAACTGCTCGTAGGGGTCGGCGGTATATTTGACGATCGACAGCGCCGACGTGAACAGCGCGGCCGAAATCATGCCGCCGAGCACAAGCATGATCATGGAAGCCTGACCGAACATATTGGCGATCAAAAGTCCGACGCCGACCGCAACGAGCCCCATCGCAAAGGCCGAGAGCTGGATCAATGCCCAGTTGCCGAACAGCAGGATTCCCAAAGCCGCGCCGAAACTCGCACCGCCGAGAACGCCGAGAATCCCGGGCGAGACCAGCGGATTGCGAAACACCGCCTGAAATGCCGCACCCGATGAGGCGAGAGCGGCCCCGACCAGTCCGGCGCCGAGAATCCGCGGCAGGCGGATTTCCACGATGATATTGTGCAGCAGTTGATAGCGGTCCAGCGCCATCGGCTTCAACCCGACCATGGCCTGAAAGAACGACACGATGTCTCCGATCGAGAGCGGATAGCGACCGATCGTGATGGCAAACAGGATCGCGCCGATCAGCAGCAGAGGCAGAAAGACCAAGCGTAGCATGCGTGTCTGCTTCTTCTTCTGGAATTGGACCGAAACAGACGGGCTGCCGGCGGACGGCCCAATCCGTTATCATAGTCAGTATACAACGTCGATGGAGTAGCGCCGCTGCAGGGAAAGGCGGCCTGAACCGCGTCACGCGGAGACTTCTTCTCGCCGCTTCAAACTGGCGTCATGGGGAGGTTATCGGGCGATTCGCTTGACCGCGAAGCGCTGAGCGGGATCCACGCCCGACACACACCATAAGCGCCGGTTGCGTCCACAAACAAAATGGCGTGTTTCCCGATTGCTCCGTTTAACGACTTCGACACGTTCGGCGTCCCGATCATCCTTATTTCTTTCCGGGAAACACGCTGGTCAGAAGTTCCTTGGCGCTGTTCTTCAGCACGCTGCCAAGTTCGGGTTCGGAAGGAATCATGCTGAGAAAATTCCTGGCCTCCTTCAGCGTGATGTGCGGAGGCAGCGGTGGCACATTTGGATCGGTATAGGCTTCCAGAATGACCGGCCGATCCGCGGAGAACGCCTCGTCCCAGGCCTCGCCGACCCGATCCGGGTTATCGACGAAGATTCCTTTGAGCCCGATCAGCTCGGCATATTCATGATACGGGAGGTCCGGAATGCTCTGAGTAGATTCGGTCTTGCCGGCACCCAGTTGAATTCGCTCTTCCCAGGTCACCTGATTGAGATCGCGATTGTTGAGGACGAGAACGATCAGGCGCGGATTCGACCATTGCTTCCAGTACTTCGAAATCGTGATCATCACATTGATGCCGTTCATCTGCATGGCACCATCGCCCATGCAGGCAATCACGGTGCGATCCGGATAGGCCATCTTTCCCGCGAGCGCGTAAGGCGTGCCCGCGCCCAATGAAGCCAGGCCTCCGGACAGCGACGCCTTCATGCCGCGGCGCATCTTCAAGTCTCTCGCGTACCAGTTGGCGACCGAACCTGAATCGGCGGTGATGATTGCGTTGTCCGGAAGCCGCGGTGACAATTCCCAGAAAACCCGTTGCGGATTGAGCGGATCAGCGCTGGCCATCGCGCGCTTTTCAAGCGTTTCCCACCAGTCCTTGACGCCTCTCTCAATGCCGCGCCGCCATGGTGATTCTTTTTTCTGTGTCAGCATGGGCAGGAGAGCGCGGAGCGACGTCTTGCTGTCGCCGACGAGGTTGACTTCCATCGGATATCGCAAGCTCAGACGGCTGCCTTCGATGTCGATCTGAACGCCGCGCGCCGCGCCCGGCTTCGGCAGGAATTCACTGTAGGGGAACGCCGAGCCGACCATCAGGAAGGTGTCACAGCCCTTCATGAGATCCCAGCTCGGCTTCGTCCCGAGCAATCCGATCGAACCGGTCAACGAACGGAAGATCGTCGGGCACGGCAGCCTTGCCGAGCAGAGCTTTCGCGACGCCCGCCTGCACGTGCCGTGCGCATTGCGCATAATCGGCGAGGTGTCACCTGCGTGATCCTGCCCAATGACCTTCAGGAACTCGAATATGCGGATCCGCCGGTTGCTCACGGCGCGACGCATACCGGCGTGGGCTATGCCGGCCCCGCCAAATTGCCGGATGACCAGTTGCTGGCGGATGCCGCCGATGTTTTGAACGCCGGTAAAAAAGTTGCAATGCTGGTCGGCGCCGGCGCGCTCGACGCTACCGATGAAATCATCGCGGTTGCCGAGCGGTTGGTCGATCAAGTGACGAACTTGTTCGGGTACGCTCGCCTGTCCGACGTATTCAGTAACGTCCTGAAACAGATTTTGAAGGTCGACTTCCTGCTGGTAGCTTGCACCGAGCCCGCTCCTCGCCTGCTGGCCAACCAACGCGACGACAGGGACATGATCCATCTTGGCGTCGTACAGCCCGTTCATCAGATGGATCGCTCCCGGGCCGGAAGTCGCATAGCAAAGCCCGACCTGGCCGGTAAATTTTGCGTGCGCGGACGCCATAAAAGCCGCCATTTCCTCGTGACGAACCTGCACGTATTCCATGGTGTCCCGAGCTTTTTCCAGTGCAACGTCGAGGCCGCCGACGCCATCTCCCGGATAGCCATAAACTCGCCGCAGCCCCCATTCGGACAGCCGCCGCCAAACAAACTCGCTGATATTCATCGCCCGGTTCCCGAATGCAGATGCGGACGCCAACGGCGGATTAAGCGTGCAGCCATGACGTGCGCTGCGATTGACGTTTGAACTCGTCACACGAACAATCGTTGCAGGCCGGATTTATCCGACTTCCGGTTCAAGCCCTAAAGATGGTGAGGCCGAGAAGCAGCAACGCAATGAAGATGATGCCGAAGATGTAAAACAGGATGCGCGCAATATCGGCGCTTGCCGCCGATAAGCCGGTAAATCCGAACACAGCGGCCACCAGCGAAATCAGGAAGAAGATAAGCGCCCATTTTAGAATCGTCATGGTCGGTTTCTCCGCTTTGATAGCAGGTGCCGGGATTGTCTGACGCGCGTCCTTCAGGAATCGATCGTCAGTAATTGTCCGGTGCGAGCCTGCGAGACAATTTTCAGAACCGCTCCGGGTTCCATATAATCCCTCAGCTCACCTTAGGCGGGGCCGCATTCCTGACACTGAGGGCAAGTCTATTGCGCTGAGGCCCTTATCATTATGGCGTCGACCAAAGCCGTCCGAGCCCTCCTTGCCTCTGTCGCCGTTCGAGGCTGCGGCATCCGCCGCAGTGACTTTCCGAAAAGCTCAGGAACGATCTCGAGTTCCTTCTCGTTACGGTGAGACGACGAGCGGAGAGGGAATGTTCAGCAGGACTGAGAGCGCCACGTCGGAGAGGCCGAAGGTGACTGGCTGGACCGTCGTGTTCCTGCTGGTTCTGATCGGCATCGGGTTCGCGTCTGAATATCTTTTTTCCGTGTCGAACCAGCGTGCAGGCGTTCCGGAGAGGAGCAGCGCTCCCTTCTCCAACACCCCGGCAACACGGAGCGATCGCCGCCGTGGAGCAACGACGGCGTCCGAATTGCCGCCGCGCAGCTGGAAGAAGATCATGCTGCGCGTCTATGCGAACATATCAAAACATCGGGTGTTGGCGCTCGCGGCGGCTATGACCTACTACAGCATCCTCGCTATCTTTCCCGCCATCGCGGCTTTGGTCGCGATGTATGGTCTCTTCTCGGACCCCACGGCCATTACAAGGCATCTCGATCAGCTCGGCGGCTTTTTGCCAAGCGGAGCTATCGACATCGCTCGAGACCAGCTCACCCGTGTGGCTTCGAAGGGCTCTCAGACACTTGGCCTCACCTTCTTTGTCGGATTGATCACCTCGCTTTGGAGCGCGAACGCGGCGATGAAGTCCTTGTTCGACACATTGAATATCGTGCATGGCGAAGATGAGAAGCGCGGCTTCGTCAAGCTAAATGCGCTTTCGCTTTGCTTCACGATTGCCGGCGTGGGTTTCCTGCTCGGCGCACTCGGCTCAATCATCGTGGTCCCCTTGGTTCTCAACTACATTGGCCTCTCCGATGTCGGCGACCTCCTGCTTCGCATCGGCAGATGGCCCGCGATGTATTTCGTTCTCACCTTAGCTCTCGTGGTTATCTACCGTTACGGCCCCGACCGCAGGACGGCGCGGTGGCGCTGGATCACCTGGGGAAGCGCAATCGCCGCCCTGCTCTGGCTCGCGGCATCGGGCCTTTTTTCCTGGTACGCTGCCAATTTCGGCAGGTTTAATGAGACCTACGGTTCGCTTGGCGCCATTATCGGTTTCATGACGTGGCTCTGGATATCTGCCATCGTGATCCTCCTGGGCGCCGAGATTGACGCTGAAATGGAGCAGCAGACGTCACGCGGCAGCACGACCGAACCGCTGCGGCCGGAGATGGGGGCCGTGAGACCCATTCCATGACGATTCAGTTCGAGAACCGACCATCGAAGCCAGAAGCGGAATCGCGCCCTCACTCCTTGGCCGGGGGTGAAGGGAAGTCATTCCCGACCGCCGCAGGGGGCGGGGGCAACGGCATCCAGTGGGACGGCTGTCGAAACGGGTAGAGAGAGGCTAAATCCACCTTGTACATTGCTGATCGATGCTGTTCCTGTGCGCCCTGATGCTTCGTCGGGAAGTAAAGCAAGACCGCCATGTCCGGCACCGTATCAATCGGCTGCCAGCTCTGCGGCGCTACGCCGTCCACGGCGAGCGCAGCAGATAATGCAGCTTCGGCGTACAACGTATCCGATGGCCGTCTGGTGTTTGTGTCGCGGGTCAGGTGCGCTCTAACATCGGCAACAGCTTGAATTGCTGCCTCTATGGCTCGTTTGGAAAACGGATGGGTCATTTTCAATCCTATTCGCGCGTGACTGCGCCGCTGCAATCGTCCGATTGATTTCCTTCTCCGATATAGCTGTCCGGCATGGGGCGCGACCAGGAACTATTCAGGATTATAGACGACGACCAGCGCAGCGCATGGCTGAGCCGGTTCGAAACCGGCCTATGGTATCCTGGCCATCGGTGATCGCATCAAGAGGCGCATGTGTATGTCGTGGTAAACCTGCCCGTCCAGCATGCGACCGCCGCTATTTCCGCACAAACGTGGAGAATCCGTGGTTCCGAGTAGCAATGAACCCTCGCGAACACGCACTGTGGCGTGGGCCTCTGCGACAGCCATCGGTGATTGAACGCCAGCGCAAAGGCCCGATGGGCGTTCGATGATTGTAGATCACCACGGGAGTTCGTAGCTGAGGATGAAAAGTTCCTCCTTCAATAACCCCCAATTGAAGGAGCCGATTGACACAACATGTATGATTCAGCTCGAGAGGGCGAGCAAAGTGAAAGCCGAGTTCCAAGCCGTGCTGATCGACCGGTTCAAGCTTCCGACCAACCCACGCCGCGCTTGGCTTTATTTTGTGATGTTTGGTGGAACTTACTCGCTGCTTTGCATCTTCGGTGCCCGCACGGCGAACGATAACGTCTTGTCGCTGATTTGGCCGGCCAATGCATTCATGCTCGGCATGCTCGTGCGCTTTCCTTTGTTGGCGCTTCCCCTTGGGTGGGTTGCTTGTCTTGCCGGCTTCGCAATTGCGGTCCCCATCATGGGCTACGGACTTGTAACAAGCGGAGGATTGATCGCGTATAATTTCGGGGTCGTGATCATCGAGTATGTCCTGCTGTCCAAGGTCGATCGCGCCGATCAGCGTCTCAAGCGTCTGACTTCGGTTTTCTATCTCCTCTTCGCGGTGGGCGCTGCGTCCATGTTCGCCGGCATTGTCGGGGCAGTCCTGGTCGGCCCTTTATTCCATAATCCGGCAGCCGTAAGCTCTTTCCGGTACTGGTTTTCGGTCGAGCTTTTAAACCAGCTCGCTTTTTTGCCGATGATTTTGTCCTATCCGGAAGGCCGTAAATGGGCACGGCAGCAGCTACCGCAGCCCACCTTCCACGATCAAGCGCCGATCGTTGTATTTGTCCTCTCGGCCGTTACGGGAATCTTTTTCGGAGGAACGGGCGCTCTCGCATTCCCTGTGCCGGCCCTTCTTTGGTGCGCAATTTCCTATCGCGTGTTTCTGACAGCCGTGCTGACCTTCGTATTCTGCATATGGGTAATCATGGCGGCGACATTGGGCTATATTGATATATCGCATGTCGATCAATCGCGAGTGCTGTCGATCAGCATGGGCGCCGCATTTATTTCTTTGGGGCCCCTGATCATCTCCACAACGACTGCGACACGAAGTGAACTTTTCGACCAGCTCAAGAATCTCGCAGCCGAACGCGAGATTGTGGCCAATGAACTCGACCATCGGATCAAAAACCTTTTTGCGCTCGTCAATGGGCTGATCAACCTGTCGGTCCGCGGCAAACCCGAGATGAAACCGCTGGCAGACACACTTACAAGTCGGCTCGGGGCATTACACCGTGCGCATGGTCTCATTCGCGCCGAGACTACGTCCGGGTCCGGGGCGGCTCTCACTTCTCTAAAGGACCTCATTGGCGTTCTGCTTCGGCCTTATGAGGGGATCGAAGACAAACACGTCGTGGTCGATGGCGACGAAGTGTTCATCAAGAGCGCAAGCATTACTCCGCTGGCTCTCGTTTTCCACGAACTGGCGACGAATTCGACCAAGTACGGTGCTTTGAGGAATCCCGACGGCGCTCTCGGCGTCCATATCAGCCGCGGCATTGACGACCTGCATATCAAATGGAACGAGAGGGGCCCCGTGAAGACAGGCTATGCCGATGCCGCAGACGGCGGCTTCGGTTCGAAGCTTCTCGACCTTATCATCAATGAACAATTGCAAGGAAGCTATGCTCGCGTCTGCACCGAATACGGCATGGACATCGAGATCGTTCTGCCGGGAAAATTGTTCAGCGACATCCCCTTCGATCCCTCCACCTTGTCATCGTAGCCGACGTCAGGTCTTCCACTTCGGTCTTGTTATGCGTTGAGAGTCCGCAATCGCCGGCCTGGAAAGCGCCCGGTCGACAAACGAATTTCGGAATGGATACGTCAATCCAAGCTTGTGATCAGAGTTTGCGACGGGAGAGTTCGGGTGGCGGCAGCGGTCTATTGCTGCCCCCCAATCGTCCAGATCGTTGCCATGGTGATGACAATCGCAATGAATTGCAGGAGGATACGCATTTGCATCAGATGCTGCGAGCGGTTGGGGCTACCGCCACGCATCATGTTGATGAGACCCATCAGCAAGACGGCAGCGACCGAGGCCACCGCGATCGGAAGCAAAACTTTGCTCAGAAACAGGATCATGCCGTGGCTCCCACGCCCGTCGGTCTCGAGATCTTTGCGCCGGCTCCCAACGGTCAGCCGTGATTATCGGCACATGCGACGATAACGCCGACAGTTGCCCATACCTTCCTCGCCACGATGTTCCTTATGCATGCAGGCTCGACGGAGTCGAGCACAGGTATTGCCTTCATCGTCGTAGCGTCGATGTCGTCGACCTTCGACATCAACGTCCACGCCACCCGGCCCGATGTAGACGCCCTGGGCCAATTGAATTGGATGCTGCTGCGCGGTAGCTGCTCCGGCCGAGAATACGCAGCCGGCAACAATCGCGACTCCCAAGATGATCCTGTTCATGACCAATCTCTTCCTAACCGGAACCGGCTGACGGGCCTGTCAGCGCTGTGACCACCAACCCGTGGATGGAGGGTTTCGTTCCGGTCGGGAAATCGGACTGCCTGGAATTACTGGGCGCCGACGTAACGCCGGTGAGCACACCGGATACAACAGGCTCAGGAACCTTGGGCGAGCGGAAAGTCGTCGCCGATGAGATATTGCCAGCGGAGCAGCCACTTGCACGTTCAGCCTGAACCCTGGCCATGGCCGTCGTGCCTGTCAGCGTTCGGATCGGAGTTTAGTTGCTCCCGCGACGCCGAAGCGCGCATCGCGATGCGGGACGAGCCTCCACGCTGGCGCTGGTTCCGTGCGCGAGGAACGATTCAATACAACTTGAGTTAAGCCAATCCCCGAAGAGATCCAACAGGACGCGGATTATGAAACCACCAAGGGCTGAGACGTGGGTCGGAGCGGAGCCGCGAAGAACTCGCGGCGACCGTCGAGCCGGTGAGGCGCGAACTTGAGATCGGTTTCATAGAGATTTGAATTCCAGCCGAATGCCCACGCGAGACCATCGTTGCCGATATGAAGCGGACACGCGCCATTTATCGGCCGCCATGCTTTTGCTCGCGGTAGCTCCAAGAGAGCTTTTAAGCAGTGTTTTTTAAAGTTGCTTTGGTTTGCGTAGACCAGGAGGGTCAAATGAGGAGGCATCAATCCTTTGAAACCTTTCTCATAGGAAAAAGTGTTTTGATGAGAGAAGGCATTGTCCGGATTTTGCGCGCGGAGAACTTCCGTGTCCGGGCATCGGTATCGTCCCCCGATGAATTGACGGGTACATTTCGAGGGCCGCAGCTTCTGTTTTTGATTGTCCATACTGGCGATGACTTTGCCCTCGCCGTGGCGCAGATCAGCCTGATGCGAGATAAATGTCCCAACGCGCGCGTTGTCGTCGTGGCTGATCACTATCGATCGACCGAGCCGGATCTGGCGTTTCAGGTCGGCGCGGCCGGTTATCTCGTCAGCGACATGTCCTGCGATGCATTTGTCAAATCCATCGAACTGGTGATGATGGGCGAGGCGGTGTTCCCGCCGGCGTTCCAGACGTCGGCTCACGACACCCGGAGCGAGTATCGACGCAACGCGGCCGGCGAAGACGACGGTGCGAACCTCGTCATGCCGGACGATGCGAGCGCGCCGCAGCTCTCTCCCCGAGAGCTGGCAATCCTGCGTTGCCTCATCAACGGCAACTCCAACAAGTGCATCGCGCGGAAGATCGATATCGCAGAGGCGACCGTGAAGGTCCACGTCAAGGCCATCCTGCGCAAGATACGGGTCCAGAACCGCACGCAGGCTGCAATCTGGGGAATGAACCATGCGCTCCCGGCGCCGCCCGCAAACGGCATTCCACATCTTCCAATCGTCGATCCAAATGAATCGCTTTGATTGGTCGTATGTGCATGCGCACAATGCCTTGCTTGGGGTAAGCCTTAATTGCCGGACTTGACGACGTAATTGGGCATCCCGGCGGGGCTTTCCATCCTGCGCATCGCTGCTACCCTCCGCCAATCAGGGAGGCTTGCCATGTCGGAACAGAGAGAACTCAGCCCGGAACACCAGATCATAGCCGCGCACATGGCCACCACGACTGCAGCCTTTCAGGTACTCGTCCACTGTCTGCAAGAAAACGGCGCTCTCAAGCCAGGGCAAATGCCTGAGGCGCTGGGCGTCTATATGGAGATGGCAAAGCACCGGCCGGACAACGAAATCCAACTGGCCCTGCTACACGATCTCAGGCTGGCGTTGATGGACTGAACGCGACGCGGTTTCTATGGGCCTGGGACATCATATCGGAAAGGAACAGATTGCGGCACCGCGGCCGACAAAGCCGAGCGGTTCAAGGCGAAGCGGGCACGTAAATACAACACGTAAACACAAAAAGAGCCCGCCGCAGTGAGGCGACGGGCAAGTTGGAAGCGGGACGCGACCCAGGCGGGCCCAGCGTCCAGTGAGCAGACTACCGATGATTCGTTGCAGTCTGATTTCATGAAAGCCAAATTAGTCGCTCCATCCACAAGCCCGTCAGCCCGCCCGTGCTCTCATCGATCAATTGGACTGGGAGCGTCTCAGATACTCGCGCGTCAACTCCGGCAAATGAGCTTCCAGGTCGGACGCCATCGAAAGCTCCTCCTTCAAGATGCGTTCGCAAACCGTTTTTGTTTGTGTGTCGCCGACAATTTCGGTCGCGGCGATCAATACCCGATATGCCGCAATCTCCATGTGCTCGAACGTGTAGCTTGCCATCGCGCCCTTGACGATTTCGTCGTCGACAAACATGTCGCTGATGCTTTGACCAAAAGCGATGACCTTACCGGTCAAATCCTTCAGGGTTGACGTGTCGCCGCCGCGCCGCAGAATACATCCTTCCAGCGCTTCTGCCTGCTTCCGGGTCTCTGCCAGATGCTGTTCTATCCGCGCCTTGACTTCGGGATAGTCTCCGGTCCGGTTTGCCAGACCGATCAACATGGTCACGGCTTGCTCTTCCATTGCGTGTGCATTGCGAAGCCACGCCATGAGATTTTCCTCGGCTTGATTCATGGTCAGTACCTCACGCCTCGCATGGGGCAGCGCGCCGAGAAGGTTGGCTCGACGGACAACTGGGATTGATCGGAGGTAGGCGCGCCCTCCGTTATTTCAATGCTCTGTGCATACGAACGTTCCCCCCGGCCACTGTCCGCCGCTCCCGCCGTCGTTTTCAAGCACACCGGGGATCCGCTATTTTATGACGTGTTGAAATCCTGGAGCCGCCGACCGCCTCAGGAGCTGGCGCTACTTCGGATCGCGTCTTTTCTTAAACGCCTCGTCATCGTAGCCGTGGCGGCTGCTGTAGAATAACAGGCCGATCAATACGCAACCGACGACGACCGTGAACAGCCCCCCCAAACCGAGGGCGATCCAGTCGCTCATGGGAATATCTCTTGTCCAGGCCGAAACCGCCCAGGCCCATACCCCGGCCAGGAGAGCCAATAAAACGACGAGGGATACGTACTTCACAGTCATGGCGTTTCCTCAGAAACAAAACCACGCGGGCTGAATTTGTGAAGTATCGAAAAGCAGCAAGGTTCCGGACGATGAGCAGATATGGCACTGATAATCTGGATGAGAGAAGCGGAGCTTACGACCCGGTCACCAAAGAGGGGTTGCCGCAGCCTCATCAGGTCAAGGACAAAACCAACCAACATGAGCGCGATCAAACAGGCGCCGATGTCAGAGCCGACCCGATACCGGGAACCGAGCCCGTCTTACCCGAGGGCTTGGTCAGAAAGCCGCAAGGCCCGCTCAATCCTCGAACTGGACGCCGCAAGACGAGCTAGCAGGCTGTTGAAAAAGTCTCCAACCATCATTCCGGGGCGCAACGAAGGTGCGAACCCGGAATCCAGCCACACTGATTTTCTTCGTATTTCTGGATTCCGGATCGCCGCTTACGCGGCGTCCGGAATGACGACAGAGATTTTTCAACAGCCTGCTGGATGGGTTCGAGATCAGTTCCCCGGAGTCCGACCGACCGACGGCAGGCCGTGACTCGCGCGCGCGGGCGGACGTTGCCGGCAGGTCGAACACGCCCCCCCCCCCACGGACAGCCACAACAGCCAGGCTTGGAAAAGTGCCGGAACGACACGCCGAGCGCCGTTACAAGGGTTGCGTCTCTGAACAGCACGCTCGCCCGGGCCTGGGGAGGCTCTTTCAGCCGTTACCGCCGACACCAATCGGCGAAGGTGTGCGGCATAGCTCCGGTCCGGGTTTCGACGCCCACGGACATGCCCCCGGCGGGCGCTTTCGCGCGCCTGCGATCGACGCTAAACTTGAGCCGGAACGTGCTGGCGGGCCTGGAGAAAATTCGCGACAGCGACCCCCGGGGCATGATCCAATATCCGGCTTTTCAGAATTCCAGCAACCCGCGACGCAAGACCAGAGCAACAGAGGGGGCGATGAAGGAAGGCGCAGATCACTGCTTCCAACATCAAGTCACAACTTTCCCTTTTCGTGGCGGCGAGATGGGTGAACTCATTCGTGAGTTCGATTGGTCGAAGACCAGCCTGGGACCGATCGCGGAATGGCCAGTTCACTTAAAGGCCACGGTGGGGCTCATGTTGCCCGCGAGAGCTCAAATCGTGCTGTTTTGGGGCCCGGAGTTCGTGGCACTCTATAACGACGCCTACGCGCCGACGATCGGCGACAAGCATCCAAAAGCGCTCGGACATCCGGCGCGAGTAAACTGGGCTGAATTATGGGACGACCTCGAACCGTTACTGCAACAGGTGCTGCTGACTGGCGAAACTGTGTTCGCCAAGGATCGGATGTTCTACATCGAGCGGCACGGTTATCCGGAGAACGTCTATTTCAATATCTCATATTCCCCCGTCCATGACGAGAACGGTCGGGTCGACGGCGTCTTGTGTATAGTTGATGAGACGACGCGGCGCATCGTGGCCGAGCGGGCTTTGGTGAAGACAGAGGAACGTCTCTCAAATGCCCTGCAGGCGGCCGGTTTGATCGGCACCTTCGATACTGACTTAAGATCAGGCATGGTCTATTCGGACGCGCGCTTCGCAAACATGTTCTCGGTTGACCCCCAAAAGGCAGAGAGTGGCCTTCCGCTTGCCGATTATCTGGCGGGCATTCATCCGGATGACGTGAAGCTGGTGAGCGATGGCATCGAGCAGGCAATCACGACAGGCGAAAAGTGCATTTTGGAATATCGCGTGCAGTCGAAGGAAGGGACGGTCCGCTGGCTGGAAGTCCACGGTCAATGTCGCTACGACGAATCGGGATCGCCGTGGCGCATTCCAGGCGCGGCCGTTGATATCACCGACCGCAAGCGCGCGGAGTTGGCGATCGCACACTTCGCCGCGATCGTGGAGTCGTCAGATGATGCGATCATTAGCAAGGACATCAATGGCGTAATCACGAGTTGGAATACCGGAGCGCAACGATTGTTCGGTTATCGGGCCGATGAAACCATTGGGAATTCGATCACAATGCTGATCCCCGACGATCGGAAGAACGAGGAACCGGCGATACTGGCGCGGCTTCGGCGCGGCGACCAGGTCGAGCACTTCGAAACAGTCCGTCGGCGAAAAGACGGCGGCCTGATTGATCTTTCGCTGACAATCTCGCCGATCAGAGATACGCACGGCAAGATCGTCGGGGCCTCGAAGATCGCTCGTGACATTACCGACCGCAAAGCGCATGAGCGGCTGCAGAATACGTTGCTCAGTGAAATGAAGCACAGGCTCCAGAACAATCTGTCTACCGTGCTGGCGATTGCGCGACAAAGTTTCCGCGGACATGAGGCGGAGAGCGAGGACTTCCGTAAGTTTGAAGCTCGTCTATTGGCGTTGGCGAGTGGCCATGATCTGATCGCTCGCAAGTCCTGGAACAGCGCAGAGCTGGGCGACGTGGTGGCACAACTACTCAACGTGCACGGCCGCCAGCGATTCGAGATCGATGGACCGGACGTGCGGCTTTCCCCAAAGTCCGCATTGGCGCTGACTTTGGCGCTTCATGAATTGGCGACGAACGCAGCTAAATATGGCGCACTGTCGATTCCGACCGGGAAAGTTACGATCGCGTGGGACGTCGAACAAAAAGCGATCCCGAGCCTCGCCTTTCGTTGGCAGGAGCGATATGGCCCCGCAGTTTCACAACCGAGCCGGAAAGGGTTCGGATCGCAACTGATCGAAAGGGTTCTAGCATTTGAACTTGGGGGCCAGGTTCATATTGCCTATCCGCCGGAAGGCGTCGTTTGCGAGATCATCGCACCGTTATCGGCTGAATGGGAAAAAGAAGTGAAAGGGTCGCCGCCTGCACAGAACTGAGTTCTTGTTGTCGGGTTGCTGTCGATTCTGACCACGGCGCGTCATTTGTTTGAGGAGTCTCTCGGGCTAATCAAAGCCCATGGATTATCCGAAGCAGCCGGGGCGACCACCGCTTTCTAGCCGAAGAATTTCGAGCCAAAGCGGAGCTCATGACGGATGAATCCACGCGAGGTTCTTAACACCAAGGCCAACAAAGTCCTGGGATCGGGCGAAATCCGCAGATACGGAGCGAGATGGTGGAGGACGTCAAAGACAATAAAGTATAGCTATTTCAACGCATTATGAGATATGATGAGACGTCCTGAGATGTCGGGAGAAAAGGTAATGGTGCCCAGGGGCGGGTTGCGCTGTCCGGCCTGATTGCCGTTGATAGATAAGGCATTTTTCTAACAGGTCGCTGGAATGTTTACCAGTGGTGTTACGCAGGTTAGACCAATGCAGCGCAGTGATTCTCTTTCCTTTGCAAGGCACGATGCCCAGCGCGTCCATCCTGTCCGGCTACGTTCCAATAAGCTTCACCAGTGAACAGTTGGCAGAGTTGAAGTCCGAAGTTACCCATCGGGCATCGTATGCCTCCCGGATAAGCCTCGCGTTCGCCATAAGACTTGCTGCACACCCCCTCGATAGACTTGCTGTTCTGCGCGAGGTTGACGTGCTTGAGGGCTACCGCAGGCCGGGAACGCCTGAGGACCGCAAGCTAGAAACCACTGTTGATCCGGAGGAGAAGCCGTTCAAGTATCCGCCGTTGGCACCCCTCTGGCATAAGCACTTCTTCATGCCACGCAACGCCATGCGCAATTCTGGCGATAGATGGAACATTGCGCGAGGCAACGGTAACCGCGACCTCCACACGTTGCTGTCCGACGTTGCCGCCAACAGCGGCCACGATCCGGCGCGGTGGCCCGGCGAGTTGATGCACAGAATCGTGGTCGGTGGATTACAGGAGCGAGCCGACGCTCAACGGCTCACGGGCGACTGGATTATCTTTGGCAAGCACGAAGGACAGAATTACTACCTTGACCTAGCCACGCATGAAGAGGGAAATGGCCCGATCAAGTCTGCTGCACTGATGCAAAAGCTCCGGACTGGTAACGCATGGGAGTTTTCATTCTTATTCCCCGACTAAGCGCCAGTATTATGCTGGCAGGCTATGCCACACGGCGCACTCTTGTTCTTCCGCGTCACGTTTCACGCAGCCCTCTTTGCATGATGGCCAGTTCAGGGTTCCACCTCCACTGTCACGTGCGACAATTCCGGAAATGAGCCAGTCTGCGCTTGTAGGTTTGCGGAGGCTGCGGGTTATCCGAAACCATGGAAATGATCGCTCCGAGATGGCCCGGACCAAGACGCCAAAAGGTGCAAATCGGAGACCCTGTCATCCGAGATATGTGCTGGCGCTCCCTGGCGGACCAAGAAGATTGAGCGGTGTCAGGATGTTGGCCAAAGGTGAGACCGAAAGGCGTTCCAAGGGATCATTATGGATTCCAATCTGCTTGGCTCACCTATCTCACTGGTAGACCATCAAAGTTGACGGGTGTTTTCCCGGAGCAAAACGAAATCAGACCTTTTCCAGCAAGTGGAAAGTATCGCGTTGTATTGTCTCCAGTGCTCCGCTTCTCGTGCATGATTTCGGCAAGCTCTTTGCTGATATCAAACCGTTCCGTAATGGAGATGTTCGGCTTCGTCCTATTGGCGGTCCAAACATATAGGGTTACCTCATAACTTCCTTCGACAAACTCCAAGTTCTCTAAGTCAGGATGGTTGTGCCAAGCAAACTGCAGCACGTCGGATTTAGCTTCATATCCATCCATCTTAAACGGAGCCGCAGCACCCGTTTCTGTATAGTTCATCTCTTTGTCGATGCTGTTGCTGGTCAACCATCGCAGCGCGAAGTGTCGGCCATTGGTGTCGATGATTTCTAGGAAAGCCTTGTACACGATGGCTTTCGTTGGCGAATTGTTGTGAAAGACAACTGGCAGGTAAAAGCCGGTTTGATCGGGCGGGTGATAGTAGATGTGTATAAATGGTCCAATCTCGGCAGATGTTTTCGGGCGGCGGAAATTTGAAAGGTAAAGCGACGCCATTGAGATTATCAAAGAAAGGCTACTCACTCCGATTGTAAAGATATCCTTGCCCTCAACCATTAAGGTCCCCCAGGAAACTCCAGTTCGCAGTCTGACGGACATCTAGTCTATAATTTGAGGGTTGAGCTGCTGCCGGTTTAGTGGACAGCCAGTTAAGCTAAACCCAGCTTTCGTTCGAACTCAACCGGGCTGAGGTATCCGATTGTCGAATGACGTCGGGTCGTGTTGTAGAACCGCTCGATGTAGTCG
>Ga0209963_1000321_pt1 | contig 108760 bp, 92 predicted proteins | sample ThiBio_1000_biof_2_FD_183957 | JGI IMG/M metagenome (GOLD analysis project Ga0209963, IMG submission 183957) | Wastewater bioreactor microbial communities from Cape Town, South Africa - Thiocy_cont_1000_biof (SPAdes) | ecosystem: Engineered > Bioreactor > Thiocyanate-remediating >... | reverse complement strand
CGCAGCCCCACGTCAGGCGGCGGCCGGCCGCGCGATCCCGCGAGCCGCGAGGGCACCCAGGATGCGAGCGGTCACCGTCTCGAGCGAACCGACCCCGTCGATCGTGTCGACGAGCCCGCGCTCGCGGTACACGTCGAGGATCGGGGCGGTCTCGCGCTCGTAGATGCTCAGGCGCTTGGCGATCGCGTCCTCGGTGTCGTCCGTGCGACCCTGCTCGCGCGCACGCTCGGCGATCCGCGCGATGCTGACCGCACGCGCGACGCCGAGCTCGATGACGGCGGTCAGCGGCTCGTCCCGCTCCGCCAGGTACCCGTCCAGGAGGGCGACCTGCGCGAGATTGCGCGGGAACCCGTCCAGGAGGAAGCCGCCCGCGGCATCCGGCTGCTGCAGGCGGTCGCGGACGACCTCGAACGTGAGGTCGTCGGAGACCAGGTCGCCCGCGTCGATGACCGACTGGACCTTGGCGCCCAGCTCGGAGCCGTCCTTGATCGCGGCGCGGAAGACGTCGCCCGTCGAGATCGCGGGCACGCCCAGCAGATCGCCGATCCGCGCGCCCTGCGTGCCCTTGCCCGACCCCTGCGGTCCGACGATCAGGAGCCGTGCGGCCTGCAGGGCGGGAACCTGCGCCTCGCGATGCGCGACACCCTCGCGGTGCTGCTCGTGCTCGCCGAACTCCCGGTGGCCCTCGTGGCGCGTGTGTTCCGTCGTCATCGCAGGAGCCCTTCGTAATGGCGCTGCTGCAGCTGCGCGTCGATCTGCTTCACCGTCTCGAGGCCGACGCCCACCATGATCAGGATCGACGTGCCGCCGAAGGGGAAGTTCTGATTCGCGCTCACCGTCGCCAACGCGATCAGCGGGATCAGCGCCACGAGACCCAGATAGATCGAACCGGGGAGCGTGATGCGCGTGAGCACGTAGTCCAGGTACTCGGCCGTGGGACGCCCCGCGCGGATGCCCGGGATGAAGCCGCCGTACTTCTTCATGTTGTCGGCGACCTCGACCGGATTGAACGTGATCGCGACGTAGAAGTAGGTGAACCCGATGATCAGCAGGAAGTACAGCAGCCAGTAGAGCGGGTGGTCGCCCTTGGTGAGGTAGTTGGAGATCCACGTCACCCACGCGGCCGGGGTCTCCCCCGCCTTCGGCTGGTTGAACTGGGCGATCAGCGCGGGGATGTAGAGCAGCGACGACGCGAAGATCACGGGGACCACACCCGCCATGTTGACCTTGATCGGGATGTACGTGTTCGTGCCGCCGTAGGTGCGGCGGCCGACCATCCGCTTCGCGTACTGGACCGGGATGCGCCGCTGCGACTGCTCGACGAACACGATGAGCGCCACGATGACGATGCCGACCGCGATCACCAGGAAGAACGTCTCCGGTCCGCGCGAGGTCCAGATGGCCCACATCGCCGACGGGAACGACGCCGCGATCGACGTGAAGATCAGGATCGACATGCCGTTGCCGACGCCCTTCTCCGTCACCAGCTCCGCGAACCACATGATGAGTCCGGTGCCGGCCGTCATGGTGATGATCATGAGGAGCTGCGCCCACCACGCGTCGTTGCTGACGAGCTGGGAGCAGGATGCCGCGGCGTTGGTCCCGAACAGCTGTCCGCTGCGGGCGACCGTCACCAGCGTCGTCGACTGCAGCAGCGCGAGCGCGATGGTGAGGTAGCGCGTGTACTGGGTCAGGCGGCTCTGGCCGGCCTGGCCCTCTTTGTACAGCGTCTCGAAATGCGGGATGACCACGCGGAGGAGCTGCACGATGATCGTCGCCGTGATGTACGGCATGACCCCGAGCGCGAAGATCGAGAGCTGGAGGAGGGCGCCGCCCGAGAAGAGGTTCACGAGCGAGAGGAGACCCTGCGTCCCGCCGCTGTCCTTCAGACACTGCTGGACGTTGCCGAAGTCGACGAACGGCGTCGGCACGTGCGCACCGAGGCGGTAGATGACGATGATGCCGAGGGTGAAGGCGATCTTCCGACGCAGGTCGGGAGTGCGGAAGACCCGCGCGATGGCGCTGAACAAGTGGATTCCTCCAGGAAAGGGATTCCGGCACACACGAGTGCGCAGACAACCAGGGTAACCCAGTCGGCCGATCCGGCGGTTGCGACGGGTTGCGTCCTGGAACGGAAGCGGGGCCGGAGTCTCCTCCGGCCCCGCTCGGTCGTGCTACTCGGCGGTGGCGACGGCCACGGAGCCGCCGGCAGCCACGATCTTCTGCTCCGCGGATCCGGAGACCTTGTCGACCGAGACGTTCAGCTTGACCGCGATGTCGCCGGTCCCGAGGACCTTGACCTTCTCGTTCTTGCGCACGGCGCCCTTGGCGACGAGATCCGTCACCGTGACGTCGCCGCCCGACGGGTAGAGCTCCGACAGCTTGTCCAGGTTCACGACCTGGTACTCGACGCGGAACGGGTTCTTGAAGCCGCGCAGCTTCGGCGCACGCATGTGCAGCGGAAGCTGACCGCCCTGGAAGCCGGGGCGCACCTGGTAGCGCGCCTTGGTTCCCTTGGTACCGCGACCCGCCGTCTTGCCCTTCGAGCCCTCACCGCGACCCACGCGGGTCTTGGGGGTGTTGGCTCCGGGGACCGGACGCAGGTGGTGCACCTTGAGGACACCGGGGCGCGAGGCCTCAGCATCCTTCTTCCGGGCGGCCTTCTTCGCGGGTGCGGCCTTCTTGGCAGGCGCCTTCTCGGCAGCGGACGCCTTCGCGGCGGCCGGAGCCTTCTCCGCGGCCGGGGCCTTGGCGGCAGCCGGCTTCTTCGCGGCGGCCTTCTTCGGGGCCGCCTTCTCGACGGCCTCTGCCGCCTCGGCCTTGTTCTCAGCCATTAGTCGATCTCCTCAACCTTCACGAGGTGGGCGACGGTCTTGACGTAGCCGCGCGTCTGCGCGTCGTCCGGACGGACGACCGAGTCGCCGATCCGCTTGAGACCGAGGCTTCGCAGCGTGTCGCGCTGGTTCTGCTTCTCACTCACCTTGGACTTCACCTGCGTGACCTTCAGACGGGCAGCCATCAGGCACCTACCTTCTGCTCGCGCGCTGCCGCGGCCAGGTCGGCCTCGGCGCGGATGAGACGGGCCGGAGCGACCTGATCGAACTCGAGGCCGCGACGCGCGGCGACCGCGCGGGGCTCCTCGAGCTGCTTCAGGGCCTCCACCGTGGCGTGCACGATGTTGATCGTGTTGGACGAGCCGAGCGACTTCGACAGCACGTCGTGGATGCCGGCGCACTCCAGGACGGCACGCACCGGGCCGCCCGCGATGACACCGGTACCGGCGGCAGCGGGACGCAGCAGCACGACGCCGGCGGCGGCCTCGCCCTGCACCGGGTGCGGGATCGTCGAGCCCGCGCGCGGAACGCGGAAGAAGTTGCGCTTGGCCTCCTCGACGCCCTTCGAGATCGCCAGCGGCACCTCGCGGGCCTTGCCGTAGCCGACGCCCACGACGCCGTTGCCGTCACCCACGACCACGAGGGCCGTGAAGCTGAAGCGGCGACCGCCCTTGACGACCTTCGACACGCGGTTGATCGTCACGACGCGCTCGAGGAACTGGCTCTCGTTGCGGTCGCGCGACCCGCGGTCGCGGTTGGGGTTGCGCTCGCGGCCGCCACGGCGGGGCTCGCGCTCCGTCTGCGCCGCTTCGGGCGCAGTCGTGGCAGCGGGCTGCTCGGCGGACTGCTCGGTGGCGGTCACTTCGGTCTCCTTGTTGTCGCTCACAGGTTGAGCCCTCCCTCGCGGGCGCCGTCGGCGATAGCCGCGACCCGACCCGCGTAGCGGTTGCCACCGCGGTCGAAAACGACGTCGGCGACGCCGGCGGCCTTCGCGCGCTCGGCGACGAGCTCGCCGACCTTGCGCGCCTTGGCCGTCTTGTCACCGTCGAACGAACGCAGATCGACCTCGAGGGTCGACGCGGACGCGACGGTGTGGCCCTTGCTGTCGTCCACGACCTGGACGAACACGTGACGCGCGGAGCGGGTCACGACGAGGCGCGGGCGAAGCTCGGTGCCCACGACCTTCTTGCGAAGGCGGGCGTGACGACGCGAACGCGCCTGAGTCTTTGTCTTGACAGCCATGGTTACTTACCACTCTTTCCGGCCTTGCGCCGCACGACCTCGCCGGCGTACCGCACACCCTTGCCCTTGTAGGGCTCGGGCTTGCGGATCTTGCGGATGTTCGCGGCCGCCTCGCCGACGGCCTGCTTGTCGATGCCGCTCACGGTGAGCTTGTTGTTGCCCTCGACCGTGAAGGTGATGCCCGCCGGCGGGTCGACGAGGACGGGGTGCGAGAAGCCGAGCGCGAACTCGACCGACGACCCCTTCTGTGCGACGCGGTAGCCCGTGCCGACGACCTCGAGGCCCTTGGAGTAGCCCTGGGTGACACCGATGATGTTGTTGTTGATGAGCGTGCGGGTCAGGCCGTGGAGCGAACGCGACTCGCGCTCGTCGTCGGGACGGGTGACGAGCACCTGACCCTCCTCGACCTTGACCTCGATGGGGCTCGCCACGACGAGCGACAGCTCACCCTTGGGGCCCTTGACCGCGACACCCTGGCCGTCGACCGATACGGTCACGCCGGCGGGGATGTCGATGGGAAGACGTCCGATACGAGACATCGTCGATCACCACACGTAGGCGAGGACTTCCCCACCCACGCCCTTCGTCTCGGCCTGCCGGTCCGTCAGGAGACCGGAGGAGGTGGACAGGATGGCGACGCCGAGGCCGCCGAGCACCGTGGGGATCTCGGTCGACTTGGCGTACACGCGCAGGCCGGGCTTCGACACGCGCTTGATGCCGGCGATCGACCGCTCGCGGTTCGGGCCGTACTTCAGCGTCAGCGTCAGCGTCTGCCCGACGCGGGCGTCCGCCACGGACCAGTCCGCGATGTAGCCCTCCTGCTTGAGGATGGCCGCGATGTGCGTCTTGAGCTTCGAGCTCGGCAGCGACACGGAGTCGTGGTGTGCCGAGTTCGCGTTGCGCAGACGGGTCAGCATGTCTGCGACCGGGTCTGTCATCGTCATGGTTGATTTCCTTCGTTCACCAGGTTTCGAGCGCCGTTACACGACGAGCGACCTGTGGTGGTGGGCCGGCCGGACGGCCGGACCCGGGTAGTCACGCCTGAGCGTCGTCCGAACGGAACGGGAAGCCGAGGTGACGCAGCAGCGCGCGCCCCTCGTCGTCCGTGGTCGCGGTGGTCACGACGGTGATGTCGAAACCGCGCACGCGGTCGATGCGGTCCTGGTTGATCTCGTGGAACACCGACTGCTCCTGGAGACCGAACGTGTAGTTGCCGTGCCCGTCGAACTGGTCGCCGGACAGACCGCGGAAGTCGCGGATGCGCGGCAGCGCGAGGTTCACGAGACGGTCCAGGAACTCCCACGCACGGTCGCCCCGCAGGGTGACGTGCGCACCGATGGGCTGGCCCTCGCGCAGCTTGAACTGCGCGATGGACTTGCGCGCCTTCGTGACGACGGGCTTCTGACCGGTGATCTTGGTGAGGTCGTCGACCGCGCCATCGATCACCTTGCTGTCACGAGCCGCCTCGCCGACGCCGGTGTTCACCACGACCTTGACCAGGCCGGGGATCTGCATCACGTTCTGGTAGCCGAACTCGTCCTGCATCTTCTGCTGGATCTCGGCCTTGTACTTCTGCTTCAGGCGGGGCTGGATCTTGCCAGCCACCGCGGCAGTTGCGGTGCTCATCAGAGGTCCTTGCCTGACTTCTTCGCGTAGCGCACGCGGACCGTGCGCTTGGTGCCGTCCTTGATCTTCTCCTCGACCTTGTGGCCGACACGGGTCGGCTTCTTGGTCGAGGGGTCGACGACGGCGACGTTGGAGATGTGGATGGGGGCCTCGAAGGTCTCGATGCCGCCCGTCTTGGTGCCGCGCTGGGTCTGACCGACGCGGTTGTGCTTGGTGACGTAGTTCACGCCCTCGACGATGACGCGGTTCTGCTCGACGAGGACCTCGAGGACCTTGCCCTGCTTGCCGCGGTCGCCGCCGCGCTCGGGCTTGGCGCCCGTGATGACCTGAACCAGGTCGCCCTTCTTGATCTTCGCCATGATCAGATGACCTCCGGAGCCAGGGAGACGATGCGCATGAACTTCTTGTCGCGAAGCTCGCGCCCGACCGGTCCGAAGATGCGGGTGCCGCGGGGCTCCCCGTCGTTCTTCAGGATGACGGCGGCGTTCTCGTCGAACTTGATGTAGGAGCCGTCGGGACGGCGGGTCTGCTTCACCACACGGACCACCACGGCCTTGACGACATCGCCCTTCTTGACGTTGCCGCCGGGGATGGCGTCCTTGACCGTGGCGACGATGACGTCGCCGAGGCCGGCGTACCGGCGGTTCGAGCCGCCCAGCACGCGGATGGTGAGCAGCTCCTTGGCGCCGGTGTTGTCGGCGACCTTGAGGCGGGACTCGGTCTGAATCACTTCTTACTCCTTGGGTTCCAAGAGGCCGTGGCCTACTTGGCCTTCTCGAGGATCTCGACCAGGCGCCAGCGCTTGGTGGCGCTCAGCGGACGGGTCTCGTTGATGACGACGAGGTCGCCGATGCCGGCGGTGTTGCCCTCGTCGTGCGCCTTGACCTTCGACGTGCGACGGATGACCTTGCCGTAGAGCGGGTGCTTCACGCGGTCCTCGACCTCGACGACGATGGTCTTGTCCATCTTGTCGCTGACGACGTAGCCGCGGCGGGCCTTGCGGTAGCCACGGGCGTCGACGTCGCGGACGTCGTGCGCCGAACTCTCGTGCCCGGACGCGACGGTCACGGTCTCGAGCTCCTTCTCCGCCTTCTTCTTGGCCGGAGCCTTGGGGGCGTTCTTCGTCTCGGCCATCACTCAGCCTCTTCCTTCGCGGCCTCGTCGGCGGCGTCCGCCTTCTTGGCCTTGGTCTTCTTCGCCTTGGTCACCTCGACGGGCGCGGGCGTGGCACGGATGCCGAGCTCGCGCTCACGGATGACGGTGTAGAGCCGCGCGATATCGCGCTTGACGGCGCGGATGCGACCGTGGCTCTCGAGCTGGCCGGTGGCCGACTGGAAGCGCAGGTTGAAGAGCTCCTCCTTGGCCTTGCGCAGCTCCTCCACGAGGCGCTGGTCCTCGAACGTGTCCAGCTCGCTGGGAGCGAGCTCCTTGGTGCCGATCGCCATTACGCGTCGCCCTCCTCGCGCTTGATGATGCGTGCCTTGAGAGGCAGCTTGTGAATGGCACGGGTCAGGGCCTCACGAGCGAGTTGCTCGTTGACGCCCGCGACCTCGAAGAGGACGCGACCCGGCTTGACGTTGGCGACCCACCACTCCGGCGAGCCCTTTCCGGAACCCATGCGGGTCTCGGCGGGCTTCTTGGTGAGCGGACGGTCGGGGTAGATGTTGATCCACACCTTGCCGCCACGCTTGATGTGACGCGTCATCGCGATACGAGCGGACTCGATCTGACGGTTGGTCACGTACGCGGGCGTGAGCGCCTGGATGCCGAACTCGCCGAAGGAGACCTTCGTGCCGCCGGTGGCCTGGCCCGAGCGACCCGGGTGGTGCTGCTTGCGGTACTTGACCTTGCGGGGGATAAGCATCAGGCGGACGCTCCTTCTGCGACGGGGGCCTCGCTGCGCGGGCCACGACGACGGTCGCCACCGCGGTCGTCACGACCGCGGACCGGCTTCTGGTTGGCCTGCTCGCGCGCGAGCTCCTTGTTGGTGAGGTCGCCCTTGTAGATCCAGACCTTCACGCCGATGCGGCCGAAGGTGGTCTTGGCCTCGTAGAAGCCGTAGTCGATGTTCGCGCGCAGCGTGTGCAGCGGCACCCGACCCTCGCGGTAGAACTCCGACCGGCTCATCTCGGCGCCGCCGAGACGGCCCGACACCTGGATGCGGACGCCCTTGGCGCCGGCGCGCTGAGCGCCCTGCAGTCCCTTGCGCATCGCGCGGCGGAAGGCGACGCGGGCGCTGAGCTGCTCGGCGATGCCCTGCGCGACCAGCTGAGCGTCGGCCTCTGGGTTCTTGACCTCGAGGATGTTCAGCTGGATCTGCTTGCCGGTGAGCTTCTCGAGGTCGGCGCGGATGCGCTCGGCCTCGGCGCCGCGGCGGCCGATCACGATGCCCGGGCGGGCGGTGTGGATGTCGACGCGAACGCGGTCACGCGTGCGCTCGATCTCGATGTTGCTCACGCCGGCGCGGTCGAGCTGCGTCTGCAGGAGCTTGCGGATCTTGATGTCCTCGGCGACGTAGTCGGCGTAGCGCTGGCCCGGCTTGGTCGAGTCCGAGAACCACCGCGACACGTGGTCCGTGGTGATGCCGAGGCGGAAGCCGTACGGGTTTACCTTCTGTCCCATTACTTGCTCGCCTTCTTGCTGTTGGAGCCGGCCTCGGCCAGCTCGGGCGTCGCGAGGACCACGGTGATGTGGCTCGTACGCTTCTTGATCTGGAACGCGCGGCCCTGGGCACGGGGCTGGAAACGCTTGAGCGTCGTCCCCTCGTCCACGAAGGCGTTCTTCACGTACAGGTCCTGCTCATCCAGGTACTCGCTGGCCGCATCGGCCTTCACGCGAGCGTTCGCGATCGCGGACGCGACGAGCTTGTAGATCGGCTCGCTGGCGCTCTGCTGCGCGAACTTCAGGATGGCCAGGGCCTCCTGGGCCTGCTTGCCCTTGATGAGGGCGACGACACGACGAGCCTTCTGAGGGGTCACGCGGATGTGTCGCACGCGTGCGATGGACTCCACCATTTCTCTCTCCTCTGCCCCCGCGTCAGCGGCGGCGGCCCTTCTTGTCGTCCTTCTCGTGGCCGCGGAAGGTGCGGGTGGGCGCGAACTCGCCCAGCTTGTGGCCGACCATGGTCTCGGTCACGAACACGGGGATGTGCTTGCGACCGTCGTGCACGGCGATCGTGTGGCCGAGCATGGCCGGCACGATCATCGAACGACGCGACCAGGTCTTGATGACGTTCTTCGTTCCCGCTTCGTTCTGCACGACGACCTTGCGAAGCAGGTGCTCGTCGACGAAGGGGCCCTTCTTGAGACTGCGTGGCATCTTCTGTTCCTACCTACTTGCGCTTCTTGCCGGCGTTGCGACGGCGAACGATGTACTTGTCGCTTTCCTTGTTGGCGTGGCGGGTGCGACCCTCTGCCTGCCCCCACGGCGACACCGGGTGACGACCACCGGACGTCTTGCCCTCACCACCACCGTGCGGGTGGTCGACCGGGTTCATCGCGACACCGCGGACGGTCGGGCGGATGCCCTTCCAGCGGTTGCGGCCGGCCTTGCCCCAGTTGATGTTCGACTGCTCGGCGTTGCCGACCTCGCCGATCGTGGCGCGGCAGCGCGCGTCGACGTTGCGGATCTCGCCCGAGGGCAGGCGCAGCTGCGCGTAGGGGCCGTCCTTCGCCACCAGGCGGACGGACGCGCCGGCCGACCGGGCCAGCTTCGCGCCGCCGCCGGGGCGGAGCTCGATGGCGTGGATCACGGTACCGGTGGGGATGTTGCGCAGCGGCAGGTTGTTGCCCGGCTTGATGTCGGCGCCCGCACCGGACTCGACGATGTCGCCCTGCGAGAGCTTGTTCGGCGCGAGGATGTAGCGCTTCTCGCCGTCCACGTAGTGCAGGAGCGCGATGCGCGCCGTGCGGTTGGGGTCGTACTCGATGTGCGCGACCTTCGCGTCGATGCCGTCCTTGTCGTTGCGACGGAAGTCGATCACGCGGTACTGGCGCTTGTGGCCGCCACCGATGTGACGGGTCGTGATGCGACCCTGGTTGTTGCGGCCGCCCGTCTTGGAGAGCGGGCGCAGCAGCGACTTCTCCGGCGTCGATCGGGTGATCTCCGCGAAGTCGGACACCGACGAGCCGCGACGACCGGGGGTCGTGGGCTTGTACTTGCGAATTGCCATGGTTCTCTCGTCCCTGTCCCGACCGTCAGCCGACTGCCGTGAAGATGTCGATGGTGCCCGACTTCAGGGTCACGATGGCACGCTTGGTGTCCTTGCGCTTGCCGATCCCGAAGCGGGTGCGACGGGCCTTGCCGACGCGGTTGATCGTGTTGACCGAGGCGACCTTGACGCCGAAGATCTTCTCGATCGCGAGCTTGATCTCGGTCTTGGTCGCGCGGGGGTCCACGTAGAACGTGTACTTGCCCTCGTCGATCAGGCCGTAGCTCTTCTCGGAGACGACGGGCTTGAGGATGACGTCGCGAGGGTCCTTGTTGACGGCGGTCATGCCGAGACCTCCTGGGTCGAACCGGTCTTGGACGCGACGAACGCGTCGAAGGCGGCCTTGGTGAAGACGATGTCGTCCGAGACGAGCACGTCGTAGGCGTTCAGCTGGTCGAAGGTGAGCACGTGCACGTACGCGAGGTTGCGCACGCTCTTGACGCTCAGCTCGTCGTCGCGCTCGATGACCACGAGGACGTTCTTCGTGGCGGACAGAGCGGCGAGGACGGACGCTGCGGCCTTCGTCGAAGGAGCCCCCTCGATGCCGAACGACTCGACGACGTGCAGACGCTCACCGCGGGCACGGTCGCTGAGCGCGCCGAGGAGCGCGGCCGCGATCATCTTCTTGGGGGTGCGCTGCGCGTAGTCGCGCGGCTTCGGGCCGTGGACGATGCCACCGCCGGTCATGTGCGGTGCGCGGATCGAGCCCTGACGCGCGTTGCCGGTGCCCTTCTGCTTGAAGGGCTTGCGGCCGGCGCCGGACACCTCGCCACGACGCTTGGTCGAGTGCGTGCCCTGGCGAGCCGCCGCGAGCTGCGCGATGACGACCTGGTGGATCAGCGGGATGTTCGTCTTGACGTCGAACAGGCCGGCGGGGAGCTGGACCGAGCCAGCCGCCTTGCCGTCTGCCTTCACGACGTCGAGCGCGAGAGTCGAGTCAGCCATGCTCAGGCACCCTTCACTGCGTTGCGGACGTAGACGATGCGGCCGCGCGCACCGGGGACGGCGCCCTTGACGAGCAGCAGACCCTTCTCGGCGTCGACGGCGTGCACCGTGAGGTTGAGGACGGTCACGCGCTCGCCACCCATACGGCCGGCCATGCGCATGCCCTTGAAGACGCGGCTCGGGGTCGACGATGCGCCGATGGAGCCCGGCTTGCGGTGGTTGCGGTGCGAACCGTGCGAGGCGGAGACGCCCTTGAAGTTGTGGCGCTTCATGACGCCCGCGGTGCCCTTGCCCTTGCTGGTGCCGACGACGTCGACCAGCTGGCCGGCCTCGAAGACGCCGTCCACGGTGAGCTCCTGACCGAGTGAGTAGTCGGAGGCATCCGCCGTGCGGACCTCGGTCACGTGGCGACGCGGCGTCACGCCGGCGGCGTCGAAGTGACCTTCGAGGGGCTTGGTGACCTTGCGCGGGTCGATCTGGCCGGCGGCGATCTGCACGGCGCTGTAGCCGTCCTTCTCGGACGTCCGAACCTGGGTGACCACGTTCGGGGCGACCTCGATGACGGTGACGGGGACGAGCTTGCCCTGCTCGTTCCAGACCTGGGTCATGCCGAGCTTGGTGCCCAGCAGACCCTTCGAAACCTTGTTGTTGATGTCAGCCACGTCGAACCTCAGAGCTTGATCTCGATGTTGACGTCGGCCGGGAGGTCGAGACGCATCAGCGAGTCGACGGCCTTGGGCGTCGGGTCGATGATGTCGATCAGACGCTTGTGGGTGCGCATCTCGAAGTGCTCGCGGCTGTCCTTGTACTTGTGGGGCGACCGGATGACGCACACGACGTTCTTCTCGGTCGGAAGCGGCACGGGGCCGACGACGGTCGCGCCCGCGCGGGTCACGGTGTCGACGATCTTGCGCGCCGACGAATCGAGGCCGGCGTGGTCGTACGACTTCAGGCGAATGCGGATCTTCTGTCCCGCCATTGTCTGCTCACTCTCTTTCCGCGTCATACGCTCTCGCGCATCGGACGCACGGTGGCGCTTCGTTCTCAACGACTCGGCGCCATGGCACTTCCACCGACTCGCGCCGGTGATGCTGCACCACTCTTCTGCTGTCAATCCGGATGCCTCGGCACCCGGAAGCCCCCACCCGCGCGCGAACGCGCCCTCCCGAAAGAGGTGGTGTGTCGGCTGTGGCGTTCTGCTGCCCGCGGCCTAGAACTCTGCGCTCTCGCGCCGTCTATGCACTGCCCTGACAGTGATCCGGATCACATCGCGCCTGCACGGCACGACGACCACCCGGAATGTGGAACCTCAATAGTCTACGTGTCACCCGGGCGTGTCGCAAACTCGGGCGTGTCGCGCTTCCGACGGTGTCGTGGGCATCGTCGGCGGACGACAGGAGGGGCGGACGGGATGATCCCCGCCCGCCCCTCCTGGTGTCGTGGCTACTCCGTGCCGACCGCCTTGTCGATGGTGCCGCGGATGTCGTCCACGGTGCCGTCGAACTGATCCGGTGCGACCTTCTTCGCGAGCTCGGCGGCGCCGTCGAGGACCTTGTCGCTGATGTCCTCGGCCTGCTCCGAGTGGAGCAGCTCGTCGATCTTGTCCTTGTTCTGCTCGAACAGCCCCTTGCCCTGGTTGACGATGTCTTCGATGCCCATGCGGGCCCCCCTCCCTTTCCACGGCCGCGCGGCCGCATCCGATGGCGGGCGCCGCTCGCGCGGCGCCCGCAGGCCTCACCCCTTCGTGGCGCCGGCCAGTAGGCCGCGCACGAAGAATCGCTGCAGCGAGAAGAACACGATCAGCGGCACGATGATCGAGATGAAGGTTCCGGCGGATTGCAGGAACCACTGCGCTCCCCACGATCCCGACAGCGAATTCAGCGTCTGCATCAGTGGCAGCGAGGAATCCGGCGCGAAGATCGTCGCGACGAGCAGGTCGTTCCACACCCAGATGAACTGGAAGATGGCATACGACGCGATCACGGGCATCGCGAGCGGCAGGATGATCCGGAAGAAGATCTGCCCGTGACCCGCACCATCGACGCGCGCAGCCTCGATGAGCTCGCCCGGCAGTTCGGCGATGAAGTTGTGCAGCAGGAAGATCGCCAGCGGCATGGCGAAGATCGCGTGCGCGATCCACACGGTCGCGAAGCTGTGATCGACGTCGCGCAGCTCGAAGCCCGGGAACACCTGGACGCCGTTGATCGTGAGGCCGCGCGAGAACAGCGTCAGCAGCGGCACGAGTGCCATCTGGATCGGCACGATCTGCATCGCGAACACCGACACGAACAGGATGCCGCGCCCCTTGAAGGGGATCCATGCGAACGCGTAGGCCGCGAGCGAGGCCACCGCGATCGGGATCAGCGTCGCCGGGATGGTGATCGCGAGCGAGTTGATGAACGACTCGCCCAGCGTCAGCGCGGTACCCCCGGACGTGAGCGCCTGACCGTAGTTGTCCAGCGTGAAGTCCGGCTTGACGAACACCGTCCACCAGCCCGTCACCGAGGAGTCGGCGCCGGGGCGGAACGACGTCACGAAGAGGCCGAAGGTCGGGATCGTCCACACGATCGCGATGATGATCGCCACGATCGTGGCGCCCTTCGAGGTCAGCTTCTTGTGCGCCTCGTTCTCGAGCCTGCGTGTCTGCCGCGCGACCTGGCGCGCCGCCTTCCCGTCGAAGCGGGGTGTCGTCTCGACTGTGGTGGCCATCAGCGGATCTCCCTCTGCTTGCGCAGATTGCGCACGTTATACACGATGAGCGGCACCATGAACAGGAACAGCACGACGGCCAGCGCCGACGAGTGCCCGAAGCTCTGGAACCGCTGCTGCTGATTGACCATCTCGAAACCGAGGACGGACGAGTTCGAGCGCCCGCCGGTCATGTTCGCCACGATGTCGTACACCTTCAGCGAGGCGATCGTGATCGTGGTGAGCACGACGATCAGCGACGACCGGATGCCGGGCACCGTGACGTTGCGGAACCTCTCCCACGCGTTGGCGCCGTCGAGCTGGGCCGCCTCGATCTGCTCGGCCGGAACACCCTTGATGGCGGCCGAGAGGAACACCATCGCGAAGCCGGTCTGGCTCCAGATGAACACCGCCAGCAGGCAGAACGTGTTGATGAACGGCGTCGCGTCGAGCCACGAGACCGGCTGACCGCCGAACCACGTGATCACGGCGTTCAGGATGCCGATCTGGTCGCCCTGCCGGTAGTCGTAGACGAACTTCCAGATGATGCCCGCACCCACGAACGAGATCGCGACCGGCATGAACACGAGGACCTTGAGGACACGCTCGCCACGCGCACGGTCGATGAAGACCGCGTAGGCGAGGCCGATGACCGTGGCGATCGTCGGGGCGAGGAGCGCCCAGATGAGCGTGTTGATCACGGACCAGAAGCCCTCGGGGTTCGTGAACGTCCAGACGTAGTTGTCCAGTCCGACGAACTGCTTGCCGGTCTTGTCGAAGAACGACTGGAAGAAGGTCGCGATCGTCGGGTAGACGAGACCCACCAGCAGCAGGATCGACGCCGGCGCGAGGAAGGTGATCAGCTGGAAGAGATAACCCGCCCCCTCGCGTGCCCGGTAGTCCGCCCAGAACAGGAGCGCACCGGCGAGCAGGGCGATCGCCACCACGTAGACCACGGCGCCCTGGACCGGCCGCAGCATCATGAACGCGATGAACGGGATGACGAAGCACGCCGCGACCCGCAGCCAGAAGTAGCCACGGCCCGGGCGCGGCGCATACTCGATCAGCACGAGGATGACGGCGACCACGATCGCGAAGACGACCACGACGATCGGGATCTGCAGGAGCGGATTGAGGTTGCCGATCCAGACGAAGAAGCTGTTCAGCGAGAAGCCGAGGGACGTCGGCCGTGCATCCTCGATCGGCGTGCGCGTCACCATGAACAGGAACAGCGCGACGATGAGGATGGCGAGAACGAGGCCGACGGCGATCGTCAGACGCCGCGAGTATTTCTGCCGGGGCCCCGGCGGCTTGAGTGCCGCAGCGGACCCGGACTTGGTCGTAGTGGCCGTTTTGGTGTCGGTGTCAGTCATGACCCTGCCTTTCTGAGCACGTCTTCGGGCTCGGCGACCGGCTGCGCTCGGTCGGTGGGGAGAGGATGGGGCCGCCCGCACCGCGAGCGACCCCATCCTCTCGAACTCGAGCCCGGAGAGCTAGTCCTTGTATCCCGCCTGGATGTCACTCAGGACCTGGTCGGTGGGCCGGCCGTCGATCCAGTTGACCATGCCCTTCCAGAAGGAACCGGAACCGACCGAGGCCGGCATCAGGTCGGATGCATCGAAGCGCACGACGGTGCTCTTGTTCTGCAGCGTCTTCATGGCGTCGGTCAGGAACTGGCTGGATGCCAGCGACGGGTCAGCACCGTTGTTCGCGGAGATGACGCCGCCGAGCTTGACGCGGGCGTTGGCGAAGTCCGGAGTCGACATGTACTCCTGGACCTTCTGGACCGCGGCGTCCTTCGAGAAGGACGTCACGAACTCGCCGCCCGCCTCAGCGCTGACCGTGCCCTCGGTGATGCCCGGGAGCAGGAACGCGTAGACGTCGCCGTCCGGAGCGATCGTCGGGGTCTTGCCGTCCTTGGTCTTCACCGTCAGGAAGTTCGACGAGAGGAACGAGGCCTGGTGCGTCAGCGGGCAGGTGCCGTCGGCGACCTTCGCCGCGACGTCGCCGAACGCCGTCGAGTTGATGCTCTTGACGTCGCCGAAGCCGGCGTTGACGTACTTCGGGTCGAGGAGGATCTTCCCGACCGCGTCGAAGGCGTCCTTGATCGGCTGGTCGGTGAACTTGACCTTGTTGGCGACCCACTGGTCGTACACGTCGGGGCCGGACTGGCGCAGGACGAGGTCCTCGATCCAGTCGGTGCCCGGCCAGCCGGACGCGGCGTCGGACGCGAAGCCCGCGCACCAGGGCGCCTTGCCGGTCTTCTCCTGGATCGTCTTGGTGAGCGTGAGCAGGTCGTCCCACGTCTTGGGCACCTCGACGCCCCACGTCTTGAACTGCGACGGGGAGTACCAGATGTAGCCCTTGACGTTCGCCAGCATCGGTGCCGCGTAGAACGTGCCGCCCTTCGACCCGTAGGTCTTCCAGTCGGCGGACCAGTACTTGTCGACGTTGCTCTCGACGGTCTTGTCGGGCTTGACGACGTCGCCCGTGTCGATCAGGGACTGCAGCAGACCGGGCTGGGGCACGATCGCGATGTCGGGCGCAGAGCCACCCGTCACCTTGGTCACGATGTTGCCCTCGAAGCTCTTGTCACCCGTGTAGACGACCTTGATGCCGGTGTCTTTGGTGAACTGGTCGAAGGTCTTGTTGAGCGCGTCGGCCTCGGAGCCGGTGATGCCACCGGAGATCCTCACCGTCTTGCCCTTGAGGTCTCCGCTGTTGTTGCCGGAGCCGCCTTCGGCACAACCCGCCAGCACCAGTCCCGCGATGCCCATCAGGGCCAGCGGGGCGAGCAGCCGACGTCGAGGTGACTTCCCCATATATTCCTCCTCATCGAGTGCGCGGAGGATGATCCGCGCCATGGCTCCCGGTCGGGAACCGATTCCACACAACGGTATTGACAACTCCCCGGCAACGCAATGCCGGTTCATCACAAGTCGATAACCGCCCATGCTTCGACCCTTGCGGGTATCCGGGAGCGCTCCCATATGCTGATTTCGTCGTCCAGGGCCACCTATGGATTGTGGAACCGGTTCCCTCTTTCGGCCATCGGTGACCTATGCTGAGGGCGTACCGACGGCACCGGCCCGCGCGAGGAGGCGATCGAGGCAGATGAGCGGCATCGCCGACGTCGCGCGCATGGCAGGCGTGTCCAAGTCCACCGCCAGCCGTGCGCTCACCGGGAGCGGCTACGTGTCGGAGAGCACGCGCCGTCGCGTCGTCGATGCGGCCACGACGCTCGGCTACGTGGCGTCGACGAGCGCAGTGAGCCTCGCGACCGGTCGCACGCAGAACGTCGGCGTCCTGATGCCGTACCTCACCCAGTGGTTCTACGCGGAGGTCCTCGAAGGCATCCAGGAGGCACTGCTCTCGCGCGACCTCGACCTCACCCTGTACGTCGCCCGACCGGGGACCTCCGGTCGGGAGCGGATCTTCGAGCACTTCCTGACCCGCCGGCGGTTCGACGGCCTCATCGTCGTCGGACTGGAGCCGGCCGACCACGAGCTCCAGCGGCTCGTCTCGCTCGGACGCCCCCTGGTGTCGATCGTCGGCCCCGGCGAGGACGGGACGAGCCTCATCGAGATCGACGACGCCCACGCCGCGCGGCGCGCCACCGACCACCTCATCGCGCTCGGACATCGGCACATCGCGTTCCTGGGCGGCGGGGATGACGACCTCCGCGCGCACGTCGACCAGCGCCGCCTGCAGGGCTACCGGGACTCGATGACGGCCGCGGGGCTCGCCGCCGAGATCCGGCACGTGCCCTCGCCGCCGAGCATGCCGGGGGGCTACGCCGCCGCCGTGGACCTCCTCGGCGACTCGATGTCGCGGCCGACGGCGGTGATCGGGACGTGCGACGAGGCCGCCATCGGCGCGATCATCGCCGCACGTCGGCTCGGCATCCGTGTCCCCACCGATCTGAGCGTCATCGGCATCGACGACCACGAGAACGCGGAGATGTTCGGGCTCACGACACTGAAGCAGGTGCCGTGGGAACAGGGCGCGGCGGCCGTCGAGCTCCTTCTCTCGCGGATGCAGAGCGCGGACACACCGCACACCGCCGTGCGCCTCAGGGCGCGGCTGGTGATGCGCAGCTCCACCGCTCCCCCGTCCGGAGCCGACTCCGCCATCGAGCTGGACTCACCGCTCGTCGACGAGGACCGCCTGACCGACGCGTGATCCGGTCGGCCCACGCGAAAGGGGCCGGACCCCGAAGGATCCGGCCCCTGACGTGTGTCGCGAGGACTACTTGACGATCTTCGTGACCGTGCCGGCGCCGACGGTGCGGCCACCCTCACGGATCGCGAAGCCGAGGCCCTCCTCCATGGCGATCGGCTGGATCAGCTCGACCGTCATGTCGGTGGTGTCGCCGGGCATGACCATCTCGGTGCCCTCGGGCAGCGTGATGACGCCGGTGACGTCGGTGGTGCGGAAGTAGAACTGCGGGCGGTAGTTCGTGTAGAAGGGGTTGTGACGGCCACCCTCCTCCTTGGACAGGATGTACGCCGTGCCCTCGAAGTTGGTGTGCGGGGTCACGGAGCCCGGCTTCACGACGACCTGGCCGCGCTCGACGTCGTCACGCTTGGTGCCGCGGAGGAGCAGACCACAGTTCTCGCCGGCCCATGCCTCGTCGAGCTGCTTGTGGAACATCTCGATACCGGTGACGATCGTCTTCTGCGTCGGGCGGATGCCGACGATCTCGACCTCGGAGTTGATCGCCAGGGTGCCACGCTCGGCGCGACCCGTGACGACCGTGCCACGGCCGGTGATCGTGAAGACGTCCTCGATGGGCATCAGGAATGGCTTGTCCTTGTCGCGCACCGGGTCGGGGATCGACTCGTCGACGGCCTCCATGAGCTTGACGATCGACTCGGTCCACTCCGGGTCGCCCTCGAGCGCCTTCAGGCCCGAGACGCGCACGACCGGCGCGTTGTCGCCGTCGAAGTCCTGCGAGCTGAGGAGCTCGCGGACCTCGAGCTCGACGAGCTCCAGGATCTCCTCATCGTCCACCATGTCGGCCTTGTTGAGCGCGACGAGCAGGTAGGGCACGCCGACCTGCTTGGCGAGCAGCACGTGCTCGCGCGTCTGCGCCATCGGGCCGTCGGTGGCGGCGACCACGAGGATCGCGCCGTCCATCTGCGCCGCACCCGTGATCATGTTCTTGATGTAGTCGGCGTGACCGGGGGCGTCCACGTGAGCGTAGTGACGCTTGGGGGTCTCGTACTCGACGTGCGAGATGTTGATCGTGATGCCGCGCTGGCGCTCCTCGGGAGCGGAGTCGATCGACGCGAAGTCGCGCTGAACGTTGGTGGCCGACGGGTACTTGTCGGCGAGCACCTTGGAGATCGCGGCGGTGAGCGTGGTCTTGCCGTGGTCGACGTGACCGATCGTTCCGATGTTCACGTGCGGCTTGGTCCGCTCGAACTTGGCCTTAGCCACTTGGTCCTCCTCAGGACGGTCGTGTAGAAGATCCGGGCACTGGTTTGCGACCGGTTCTCTACGGGGATTGCTCTCAGTCTAGTAGAGAGGCTTCTGGTGATTCTGTGTGAAGTTGTGCCCGGGGCCGCCTCGTCACCGAGCCGGTCCCGGGTGAAGGGCTACTCGCCCTTGGTCTTCTGGACGATCTCGTCCATGACGTTGCGCGGGACCTCGGCATAGCTGTCGAACTCCATGGAGTAGACGGCACGGCCCGAGGTCTTGGAACGCAGGTCGCCGATGTAGCCGAACATCTCGGACAGCGGCACGTTCGCCCGCACGACCTTGACGCCCGCGGCATCCTCCATCGACTGGATCTGACCACGACGGGAGTTCAGGTCGCCGATGACGTCGCCCATGTACTCCTCGGGCGTACGCACCTCGACGGCCATGATCGGCTCGAGGATGACGGGGTTCGCCCGGCGCACGGCCTCCTTGAAGCCCATCGAGCCGGCGATCTTGAACGCCATCTCGGACGAGTCGACGTCGTGCGACGCGCCGTCCAGGAGGATCGCCTTGACGCCCACCATGGGGTAGCCGGCGAGCACGCCGACGTTCATGGCGTCCTGGAAGCCCTGGTCGGTCGGGCTGATGTACTCGCGCGGGATGCGGCCACCGGTGACCTTGTTCTCGAACTCGTACGTCTTGTCGGCCGTGACCTCGAGAGGCTCGATCGTGAACTGGATCTTGGCGAACTGACCCGATCCACCCGTCTGCTTCTTGTGGGTGTAGTCGTGCTTCTCGACGGCCTTGCGGATCGTCTCGCGGTACGCCACCTGGGGCTTGCCGACGTTCGCCTCGACCTTGAACTCCCGCTTCATGCGGTCGACCAGGATGTCGAGGTGCAGCTCGCCCATGCCCTTGATGACGGTCTGGCCGGTCTCGGAGTTCTGCTCGACGCGGAACGTCGGGTCCTCCTCCGCGAGCTTCTGGATCGCGAGACCCAGCTTCTCCTGGTCGGCCTTGGTCTTGGGCTCGATGGCGACCTCGATCACAGGCTCCGGGAACGTCATCGACTCGAGCACCACCTGGTTGGTCGAGTCCGACAGCGTGTCGCCGGTCGTCGTGTCCTTCAGGCCGATGACCGCGTAGATGTGACCCGCGGTCACCGAGTCGACCGGCATCTCCTTGTTGGCGTGCATCTGGAAGATCTTCCCGATGCGCTCCTTCTTGCCCTTGGTCGCGTTGACGACCTGGGCGCCGGAGTCGAGGTGACCCGAATACACGCGGATGTAGGTGAGACGACCGAAGAACGGGTGCGTCACGATCTTGAACGCGAGCGCCGCGAAGGGCTCGTCGCGATCGGCGTGGCGCTCGATGACCTTCTCTTCGTCCTTCGGATCGTGCGCCTCGATGGCGGGCACGTCGAGCGGCGACGGGAGGTAGTCGACCACTGCGTCGAGCATCGGCTGCACGCCGCGGTTCTTGAACGCCGAACCGCACAGGACCGGGTAGAGCTCCGAGGCGATCGTGAGCTTGCGGATGGCGCCCTTGATCTCGGCGACCGTGAGCTCCTCGCCGCCGAAGTACTTCTCCAGCAGCGTCTCGTCGGACTCCGCGACCGTCTCGAGGAGCTTCTCGCGGTACTCGGCCGCCTTGTCGGCGAGCTCGGCCGGGATCTCCTGGATCTCGTACTTGGCGCCCATCGTCACGTCGCCCTTGGCGTCGCCGGGCCACACGAGGGCGCGCATCTCGACCAGGTCGACGACGCCGACGAAGTCGTTCTCGGCGCCGATCGGCAGCTGGATCACGAGGGGCTTGGCCTTGAGGCGGTTGACGATGGTGTCGACCGTGAAGTAGAAGTCGGCGCCCAGCTTGTCCATCTTGTTGACGAAGCAGATGCGCGGCACGTCGTACTTGTCGGCCTGGCGCCACACGGTCTCGGACTGGGGCTCCACGCCCTCCTTGCCGTCGAACACCGCGACGGCGCCGTCGAGGACGCGCAGCGAGCGCTCGACCTCGACCGTGAAGTCGACGTGGCCGGGGGTGTCGATGATGTTGATCTGGTTCTTGTCCCAGAAGCACGTCACAGCAGCGGACGTGATCGTGATGCCGCGCTCCTGCTCCTGCTCCATCCAGTCGGTGGTGGCAGCGCCGTCGTGCGTCTCGCCGATCTTGTGGTTGACGCCCGTGTAGAAGAGGATGCGCTCGGTCGTCGTCGTCTTTCCGGCATCGATGTGCGCCATGATGCCGATGTTGCGGACCTTTGTGAGGTCGGTGAGCACTTCTTGTGCCACGGGGTGTCTTCCTTAGCTGTAGTGAGGTTGTCGCGGGTGCGCCGGCCGGGGAGGTGCTCCCCGGCCGGCGGACGCGGATGCTGTTACCAGCGGTAGTGCGCGAACGCGCGGTTCGACTCGGCCATCTTGTGGGTGTCTTCGCGGCGCTTGACCGCGGCGCCCAGACCGTTCGACGCGTCGAGGATCTCGTTCTGCAGGCGCTCGGTCATCGTCTTCTCGCGACGCCCCTTGGCGTAGCTGACGAGCCAGCGCAGCGCGAGCGTGTTCGCGCGGTGCGGCTTGACCTCGACGGGCACCTGGTAGGTCGAGCCGCCGACGCGGCGGCTCTTGACCTCGAGGGTGGGGCGCACGTTGTCGAGCGCCTTCTTGAGCGTGGCGACGGCGTCCTGGCCGCCCTTGGACTCGACGCCCTGGAGGGCGCCGTACACGATCGACTCGGCGAGCGACTTCTTGCCGTCGACGAGGATCTTGTTCACGAGCTGCGTGACGACGGGGGCGCCGTAGACCGGGTCGTTGACCACGGGGCGCTTGGGGGCGGGTCCCTTGCGAGGCATCTTCCTTAACCCTTCTTCGCGCCGTAGCGGCTACGGGCCTGCTTGCGGTTCTTGACGGCCTGCGTGTCGAGGGCGCCACGGACGATCTTGTAGCGGACGCCCGGGAGGTCCTTCACACGACCGCCACGGACGAGCACGAGCGAGTGCTCCTGCAGGTTGTGGCCCTCGCCCGGGATGTACGCGGTGACCTCGGTGCCGTTGCGGAGCTTGACACGGGCGACCTTGCGCATCGCCGAGTTGGGCTTCTTGGGCGTGGTCGTGTACACACGGGTGCAGACACCCGCCTGCTGCGGGTTCGCCTTGAGCGCCGGCGCCTTGGTCTTCGAGACCTTCGGCGAGCGCCCCTTGCGAACCAACTGCTGAATGGTTGGCACGTTCTCTCCTCATAAGTGCTGCACGGTGACAGCGTTCGTGTCTCCCCCGCGGCATCCGGATCTTTCGATTCGTGACGCTGCGGGCTCACATGTATCCACCGGCGCGGCAGGATGTCTTCCGCGTGTTCGTGTGGTGGATATGCCGTGGGGGTGGCCTGTTCGCAGGCCGGTCCCTGAGATGCGGCGACCGCTCGCCCCCCGGTCCGCACCGAGGCGCAGCACAAGGCGCGCATGGGCGCACACCTCTCCATGATACCCGCGTACGGCACGGCGGGTCAAACGACGCCGGAGTCCCGTGCAGCCGCGTTCCTGTCGGGCGCGGGCGGGCTCAGGGCAGCGAGGCGAGCACGATCGCCAGCAGCACGGCCGCGACGACCGCGACCGCGACCGCCGCGCCGACGACCACGAGCACGCGCCGACCCCGCGTGCGGCGCGCCGAGCGATCCGCGGCGATGGCGTCGGGCACGATCTGGGGCTCGCGAACCGGTTCCGGGGCGCGATCGACGCGGGCCGGCTCCGGCGCCCGGGGACGGTAGATGGCGTTCGCGGCGGGTGCGTTCGGCTGGCGAAGGGGACGCCCGGGCGCGGATGCCACGCCCGGGCCGCGCGGTGACACGACGGTCGGCCCCGTCGCGTCCGGATCTCCGCCCCGTCGGCGGGACAGCGCGGTGTCATCGCCCCCCGCCGCGACCCTGCGAGCGGATACCTGTGTGTCGTCCATGGGAGCGCCGCCCCGTCGCGCGGACAGCTCCGTGTCGTCGCGCGGGACGACGGCCCTGCGCGCGGACAGCTCCGTGTCGTCCTCGGTGGCTCCCGCCCGGCGCGCGGACAGCTCCGTGTCATCCACGGCCGTTCTGCGGCGACTCGGCACCGTGTCCTCGTCGATCTCGTCGGGCTCCGACCGGTCGTCACCCGGCCGCACGCCGGAGCGACGACTGCCGAGCTCGGTGTCGTCGGCCGCGGCGTCCGGCTCCTCCCGACCGCTCACGCGTCGCGGGCGAGTCGCAGCTCGGCGTCCCCGAGGAGGAACCGCATCGTCGCCACGTGCGGCCGCCCGGGAAGCAGTTCGGTCTCGCGCCCGTCCGGGGACAGCAGCACGACGCCGTTCGTCGAATCCAGGTCGACGATCGTCCACTCGCCGTCGTGCAGCTCGAGTCGCGCGTGCGTCTTCGACATCGTCCGCGTCTCATCGGCGATCGCCACCAGCTGCGCGCCCGGATGGGACGGGTCCGCGCTCGGTCGGCGCCCCAGGACGAGCACGTCGCGTGTGACGGCGATCGGCGCGCCCAGGGGCGGGATGAGCGTCCACGTGCTGCGACGGCGCGAAGCGACCATCGTCTGGTCGAGCACGGCATCCTCGTCCGGCAGCTCGGACGGGGCCCGGCGCGCCGACACAGAGGCGCGTGCCGCCATCGGCTCGCCCAGGCGCGGGGCGCCGAGCACGGCGGAGACCTCGGCCGACGTCTCCGAGAACCCGTCGCCGGTCGGCTCGGGCGAGAGCCGCGGCGCGCGCGTGGCGCCGTAAGGCGCGGCGGGCGGCGCCCAGGGGTCGCGCGCCGGCGCGATCGGAGCACTGCCGGGGAGGCTGCCGGCCGATGCGGCGGAGCGCTCGTCGTCCGACGATCCGTAGTCGTCGCCGGGCGGGAGCGCCCGACGGGGGCCGGGTGCGTCCTCGGGCAGGAGCGGCGGGCGCGCGCCCTGGCGCCGCATCGTCACCGGGTCGAGCGGATCGTCGACCACGTCGGAGTCGTCATCGTCGTCGTAGCCCGCGGCGAACGGACCGCCGCGGGCGCGCAGGGGACCCGGACGGTCGGGGTCGGGTGCCGGAGGCTGATCCGGGGCGCTCGTCACGGGCCCGGGGAAGCCGCGCATCGGCGACCGCGTGGAAGCGGCCGCCGCCGTTGCGGGCGGTGGGGGCGGTGGCGGTCCGGCCGGATCCTGCGGGACGGGCCGGTCGTCGCCCGGGCCATCGTGCGCGGCGTCGACCGACACCGGGGTCGCACCGAGCGGCGCCGCACGCACCGGTGACCCGCCCGGGACCACGGGCAGGGTCGCGGATGCGGGGGCCGCCTCTCGCGCGGCAACGGTCGCGCCGACGGCGACGGGCTGGGGCGCGACCTCGGCCGCGGCGGGTTGCGGCCGTGAGAGCGGGACGGAGGAGACCACCGGCTCGACATCCCCACCCGCGAGCGGTGCGGTGAAGCGGGCGTCGAGCTCGGCGGACGGCGTGCGGAGCGGCCCCGGCCGGGAGGCGGGCGTGTCGTCGCCCACCCATTGCGCGCCGCCCCAGCCCACGATCGAGCTCCAGACCGGGAAGAGCAGGGCGGCCAGCACCGTCATGCCGACGCCGAGCCCGAAGTCCGCGTTGATGCGCCGATACGCGACGATGAGCAGCACCCACAGCACGATGGCCGCCGGGGGGAAGAGGATCAGCAGCACCCACCACCCCGAAAGCCGGCCGAGCTGCAGCAGCGTCACCGTGTTCAGGACCGGGACCCATGCCTTCCAGCCCTGCTCGCCGGCCTTGCGGAACACGGCGTGCAGACTCGCCGCCGTCCAGACGTACACGGCGAGGCTCAGGAGGACGGCGAAGACGATCGGCCCGGTGGCCGCTGCGGGATCACTCATTGTCATCGGGCGCCGAAGTCGACGGACGCCCCCTCCTCTCCGTGGCGGGCAGGATACCGCGCGAGATCCGTGGACGTTCCCGCGTGAGCCGGGGCGCGAGGCCCCGGGTGAACGATCTCAACGATACGGCCGCGAGCGCCCGTCGCCACAAAGGTGACGACGTCGAGAGCCGGTGACGCTCGTCGTCGACGATGCGCCAGAACTCCTCCGACTCCTCCGGCGTGAGCGCGGTGTCGGAGAAGACCGCGCGATCCGCGGCCAGCGCGAGCTGCGCGCCGCCCGCGCTGTCGTAGCGCGTGGCGAGCTCCCCCCGCGTCTCGCTCGACGGTGCGGGGAGACCGTGGTCCACCGCGGTGTCCACGTACTCCTCCCAGCCACCGACGACCCGTGCGGCCGCGTCGGGGGTCTTCCGCCGGGTGCGCCGGCGCATCGTCTTCGCCGCCACGACGACGAGGAAGGGTCCCAGCACCACGATCAGGGAGAGCAGGACGATTCCGCCGATGCGCACGACGTCCCACAAGGCGGCGACATCGAATCCGCTCGGCCTCCGCGTCGCCGCGTTGTCCGCGTCGTGCTGCACCGGATCGGGCGGCACGACCTCCCGCGCGGTCTGCGGTCGCACGTCCGTGGGGTTCTCCGGATCCCGCTGGCGCGTCACCTGGTCGTCCAGGCCGACCTCGTGCTGAGGGGTGACGTCGACCGGCACCCACGCGCCCCCGTTGGAGAGGACCTCCGTCCACGCGGTGACGTCGGCGCCCGTGCAGACACCGCCCGCGCACGACGGGACGCCCTGGTCCTCGCCCGTGAGGCGCACCCCGACCACGACGCGGGCGGGGAAGCCCAGCTGCTCGGCGACGAGGGCGGTGGCGACGGCGAACTGCTCGTCGTCGCCGATTCCCGCGACCAGCGACGCCGGGCCCGCTCCGTCCCCCGCGGCCGTCTGACGCTCCAGCAGCTGACGGAACAGCGCGTCGATGCGGGCGAGCGAGTGACCCGACGCGCTCGGCTGGAAGGTGTATCCGGCGCCCAGCGACCGCATCCACGCGGCACCGTCGGCTGGCACGGCCAGGGCGTGGCTGAGGTAGCCTCGCTCGCGCAGTCGGGTCACCAGAGTCTCGAGGGCGGCTCCATCCGTGCCGACGTGCTGCTGCTCGATCCACGTCTTGATGCTCTCCGGCACAGCGACCGACGGCGTGGTGCCCGGCGCGGTGATGCGGGCGAGCGCAGGTGGCGGTGCGACGTTCGCCGTCACCGCGAACGCGTCACCGGCCGCCATGCCTCCGCCCGCCGTGTCGACGCCCGCCTCTGCGGCGGCGTCGTAGTAGAAGGCGTCCGCGAGCGCGGAGGCGTTCTCCCCCTCGAACGAGACCTGGCGCAGCGAGCCGAAGGTGGGCATCCAGATCCCGCGGAGACCCTCGATGTCGATGCGCACGCTCGCGACGCGGCCGTCACCGCCGGGGAGCTCCGAGGGGACACGGGTGAATCGCGCGTCGGCGGAGCCGCCGGCGGCCACGCGGTACACGGTGCCGTCGTAGTCGGAGAGCGTCGCGATGCGGAGGCGATCGGGCAGGGCGCCCTGGAGCGCGGTGACGGTGAAGAGCCGTCGCGAGAGCGCGGCATCCGAGAAGTTGGAGCGGTACTCGGACAGCGGGCTCACCGCACGGCTGATCGCCAGTTCGGGACCGACGCCGCTGCGGAGCACCTCGCGCTGCCGCCCCGCGGCCATCGCGGGTGCGGCCACCGCGGCGACGACCACCGCGATCGCGAGCATCGCCGCGGCGAGACCTCCGCGACGCGCGTCGGACGCGGTACGGCGACGCGAGACGCGCACGCCGCTGGTGTCGGCCGCGCGACGAAGCGCCGCCCGGCGCTGGTCCTGCGATCGCCATGCGAGCCACAGGAGGGACAGGACGAGCGCGAGCGCGCCGCACAGGATCTCGCGCGGCGCCGGCACGGAGACCGGCCCGATCTCGATCGGCGCGCTGGGGACCGTTCGGCCGAACAGGAGGCCGAACAGCGTCATCCCGAGACCCGTGACGGCGCCCCACGAGCCCCCGCGTCCGTGTCGCCGCGCCAGCAGCGCCGTCACGAGCGTCCCGCCGAGGAATACGACCAGGGCGGGCACGAGCAGGTTGCGGTAGGCGCCGACGGGGAGGTCGACCGTCACCAGGTCCTTCCACCCGAGGACCACGCCGACGACGAGGTCTCGCAGCGCGGCGATGATCGCGAGCGGCGACGGCCCGTCGGGAGGGACGGCCAGCGTCACGCCCAGCACGACGAACGCCCCGAGGGCGACGACGCCCACGAGCCACCCGCGCCACTCCCACACCGCCGACGCCACGGCGATCGCGACCGCGACGGTCACGGACGCCACCGCGAGCATCCCGAACCGGAGATCCGCGTAGATCGGCCACGCGGCGATGGCGGCGACGACGGCCATCGCGGCCGCGTACCCGGTACCGGCGAGGAAGCGGGTCGCCCGCAGGTCGGAGACGCTCACGTCTGCACCCCCCGCAGCATCAGTCCGGCGAGGTCCCCGAGGAGCCCGACCGTGAGGACGTTCAGATCTCCGAACTGCCGGCGCTGCGGATGAGCCTTCTCGTCGCACACGATCGCGACGACGGCGGTCTGATCGGAGAACGACAGCGCCGCCTGCCGCAGGCGCCCGAGCGAGACCTGCGATCCGCAGACGAGGAACGCGAGCGACAGGGTGTCGGATGCCTCGACCGAGAGCCGGCACACCTCCTCGACGGGCATCGTGTGCTCGAGGGACCGCACGCGGGAGAAGCCGTCGAGGAGACCGCGCGGCGTGGTCGCGGTCAGCAGCTCGATCGAGCGCATCCGCCCCCGCACCACGCGCGGGATCTCCGCGCCCGTGACGACGTCGAGATCGCGCCCGTCGCGCACGGCCTGCGCCGCCAGCGAAGCCGCGACGCTGACGCCGAGCTCGAACTCGTCGTCGGACGCGTAGTCGGCCTGCGCGAGGCTCAGGATCACCGCAAGTCGCGAGCGGAGCGACTCCTCGAACTGACGCACCATGAGACGTCCGGTCTTCGCCGTCGACTTCCAGTGGATCTGACGTCGCGCATCCCCCGGTGCGTACTCGCGGATCGCGTGGAAGGACATGTCCGCGTCGACCAGGCGGCGACTGGGGTTGCCCTCCAGGTCGCGCACGAGCCCCGCGCTCGTCGCCGGCACCGCCACCGTCCGCGGGTGCACGTAGAGCTCGTGCGTGGCATCCCATTCGTGCTCGCGCCGCAGGAGTCCGATGGGATCGGTGCGCACCGCAGTCGGCGGGCCCACCGTGATCACGCCGCGATGCAGCGCGGGGATCGACACCGGCTGCGAGACCTGATGTCCGGCGCGCAGGAGCGGGACGCCCAGCTCCACCAGGCCGTCGCCCACGGGGAGGTCGAGTCGCCCCGGCAGCGTCGTGCGCGCGCCGACGTTGCGGATCTCGATCTCGCCGTCCACGGTCTCGCCCGCCACCACCCGCTCATGGGAGAGCCGCACGCGCACGTCGTACCCGCGCGCCCCGAAGAGGAACGGCACGCTCATCGCGACGAGGGCGACGGACGCGACGCCGGCCACGACCGCCTCGATCCACCCGAAGGTCCAGCCGAGGGCCAGCCCGGCGGACGCGAGGGCCAGCACGAGCCACCCCGCCGGGGTGACGGTGTGCGAGAGCCAGCGGCCGGCTGCCTCGGCACCCTCGCGAGCGCCCCGGCTCCACTCGATCAGGCCGACCACGCCGCGCACCAGCGCCCCGCGTCGCGCCGTGGCGATGCGGGTGCGGCTCGCGGTGAGGCCGTCCGTCGCGGACACCGTCCGCGTGAGGGACGCCGAGGGCTCGGTCATGCGGTCTCGCGCTGTGTCGGGGGCGGCACGTCCAGGAGGACCTGGCCGATGACGGCGTCGGCCGTGACCCCGTCGAACTCGGCCTCGGGATGGAGGATCAGCCGGTGCGCGAGGACCGGGATCGCGAGGGCTTTGACGTCGTCCGGGGTCGCGTAGGTGCGTCCCTGCGACGCCGCCCGCGTGCGGCTCGCGCGGGTGAGGGCGAGCGCCCCCCGGATGGAGACGCCCAGACGCACCTGCTCGGCCGACCGCGAGGCATCCACGATGCGAGCGATGTAGTCGAGCACGAGCGCGTTCGCGTAGACGTCCTTCGCCAGGTCCGCCATGGCGATGAGGGCCTTCGGGGTGATGACCGCCTCGAGCTGGTCGGCCGGTCGCGCACCGCCGTCGAGGATCCGCAGTGTGGCCGCATGGTCGGGATAGCCGAGCGATGCCTTGAGGAGGAACCGGTCGAGCTGGGCCTCGGGCAGCCGATACGTCCCTGCCTGCTCGACGGGGTTCTGCGTCGCGATCACGACGAACGGGACGCCCACCGCACGCGACACCCCATCGATCGTGACCCTGCCCTCCTCCATCACCTCGAGGAGCGCCGACTGCGTCTTCGGGCTCGCCCGGTTGATCTCGTCGGCCAGCACGATGTTGGCGAAGACCGGACCGGCGTGGAACTCGAACACCCCGGTCTTCTGGTCGTACACGGTGATGCCGGTGATGTCGCCGGGGAGGAGGTCGGGCGTGAACTGGATGCGGGTGTTCGTGCCCTCCATCGAGTGACCGAGCGCCCGGGCGAGCGAGGTCTTGCCCGTTCCGGGCACATCCTCGAGCAGCACGTGCCCGTCGCTCAGCAGCGCTGTCAGGACGAGCTCGATCACGTGGCGCTTCCCGAGCACCGCCTGCTCGACGTTGTCGGCGAGCTGCCGGAACGTCTGGGCGAACCAGGCCGCCTGCTCCTGCGAGATGGTCATGTGCCTCTTCCTGTCTCAGGGGTTCGGGTCGGGTGCCGGCGGCGGGTTGTTGGGGGTGCACGTGCTGCTGAAGGATGCCGCGGCGCGCTGCAGGTTCCAGCCCTGCGAGGTCGCGGACGCGGACCAGTCCACCGTGACGCGGACGTTCTCGACCGTCACCGCCCCGATCGGGACGGTGCCGTCGCCGGTCGGAGCGAGGACCTGGCCCTGGTCGTCGAGATAGCGCGCCCCGGAGGTGTCGAAGGACACCACCGACGGGCCGACGGTCGATGCCCCGGAGACCTGGAGCGGCTGGCCGCCCTCACACACGTCCACACCCCACGTCGCCTGCACCTGGTACGGGGCGCTGCCCGCGCGCGGGGACACTGTCGCGACGTCGCTCTTCCACGATCCCCACTGATACCACGCGGTGATGCCGGGATCGCGGTCGAACACGTCGGTGGGGTACCCGCCGAAGCGGACGTCGGTGCCGTCGGGCGGCGTCTCGGCCGCGCTGACGGGCGCATCCGAGATGCGCCACTCGGCACGCCCGGTACCGACGATCGGAGTCGGCGCGACGGTGAAGGTGTAGCCGCGCGGCGCGCGCGTCGTCGGGAACGCGGTGACGTCGGCGGTCGTCTCGACCCGTCCGAAGGACTGCCCGTCGTACCAGGATTCGGCGCACAGCCGGTATCGGTACGTCTGCCCGACCGGGACCGTGAAGGTCGCGCTCCCCCCGTCGGTGGACACCGTGCAGGGCGTGCCGTCGGAGACGATGCCGTATCGGATGCGCGAGCCGTCCCCGCCCGATCGGGCGACGCCCTGCGCGGTGATCGTCGCCGTGCGGTCATCGTTCGGACTCGAGGAGAGAGACAGGGAGGGGGCCACCGGCGCCCCGATGCCGTTGGTGGCGATCGTGGCCGTCTGGCCCGTGTTCGACCCGTCGAAGCCCGGCGGCAGGGCGAACCGCGAGTAGGGGGTGACGGTGAGCCGCGTGAGGGCGTTCGAGCCGATGCGGTAGTTCGGCACGAAGACCGTGCCGTCGCCGCGGCCGACCGGGACGTCGAGGGTGTCGCCGTTGTCGCTCGTGAGGCGCACACCCGCGGTCTCTGTCGTGTCGATACCGTCGATCCGGACCGAGACCACGCCGCCGTCCCCCGAGGTGACGACCGGACGTGCCGTGACCGCCGACGGCGCCGGCGGAGCGTCGTAGGCCCACGCGCTCGTCGTCGCGGCGCTGCGGGACTCGCCGACGGCGTTCACCGCGACGGCGCTGTACACCCGCTCCTCCCCGTTGGGCGCGCTGAACGAGGGGCAGGTGCCGTCCGGCGTGCAGGTGACCACCGTGCGCCCCTGGGACCGCACGACGAACCCCGTGAGGGCGGGATACGCCGAGCGCGCGTCGCCGGGATCGACCCGCAGCGTGACCGACTGGTCGCCGTACGCCGACTGGACGAGCGCCGCCGGCGCCTGGGGGAATCCCTGGAGGTCGAGCAGGAGCCGCCCGTCGCGGTCCGCGCTCGTCTCCCGCCCTTGCGCATCGCGCAGGGAGACCGACGCCGTGCAGGTCGCACCGGGGGCGTCCGCGGTCCACGACGCCCGGACGCCGGTGGAGGATGCCACGGAGAACGTGACCCCTGCGCACGTGCCGGTCGGGGTGACGCCCACGACGCGCAGCGGCGTGCGCGGCAGCGGATTGACCTCGCCGGTGGCGCCCGTCACGGTGATGACGCATGACGAGCCGTCCGCCTCCGAGCACCGCCGGGCGACCGTGCCGCCCTGGGGCAGCGTACTCGGCGCCGCGCCGACCCGGAGGATGAGGCGCGCCGGCGCCACGCCCGGGTGACTCGTCACGCCGACGACCGCGACCTCTTCGGAGCCGGGGGTCGCGGCATCCGCCCCCGTGATCTTCAGCAGCGCGCCGTCGCGCTCGATCCGAAAGTCCGCACCCGAGTAGGCGAGCGAGTAGACGATGCGATCCCAGTCGGCGCGACCCTGCCAGGTCGTGAGCGTCTTCAGGTCGTAGGTCACCGTCTGCCCCGGGGCGGCCGTGATCGAGGCCGCACGCAGGACCGGGACCGGCGTGAGGGCGGTGACCGCGACCGGAACCGACAGGTAGGTCCAGTTCTTGGTGCCGCTCAGCCGCACGGGCACGATGCACGCGTCGGTCCACGGGGCGCCCTCGCCGGCGTCGTAGCGCACCTTCGTGCCCGAAGCCCGCTCGCACACGCCCGCCTTGCGCGCCTTGGTGGACGTCACGGCGGAGCCGACCTCGAGCGTCGCGCCGCGGGGGATGCTCACCAAGGAGGCCATGTCCCACGTCACCGCCTCGCGCTCGGTGACCTGCTGCGGCTTCACCCCCGACCGGAGGGCGAGGGTCAGATCGTCCACCCCCGGGACACGGAGGAAACCGTACGAGGTGACCTTCTCCCCGTTCGCGCCGACGCCGGTCAGGGCGAAGGGGATGACGCGGCTGAGGGTCGGGATGCTGCCGCTGAGCCGCGTCCCCTCGACCGTCACACCCGGCTGATCGCCCCACAGCGTCAGCGTGAGGCGGGAGACGTCGCCGCCCGACCACGCCACCTTCCCCGCGACGACGTCGATGCCGTCGGGGAACCTGTCCCGGGTCTCGGCCGTGAGGATCGTGTCGGTGACGACGGGGTAGTCCGGGACCGCCTCGCGGACGACCTTGACGACGATGAGACCCCTCGCGGTGTTGCCCGTGGAGCTCTCCACGTCGTACAGGAAGGACATCGTCTCGGGATCGTTCCCGGCGCGGATCACGACCTGCGACTTCGTGGAGTCGGCGATCAGCCCCTCGAGGCGCGCGTACTCCGGGTTGGCGCTGCCGTCGGCGAGCGTCCGGACCACGTCGGGGTGGACGCCGGTGAGCGTCAGCGTGCCCCCGGTCGGGTCGATGTCGTTCGCGAGCGGGAGCACCTTGACGGCGCTGTCCGAACCCGCCTGGAGCTGCACGTAGTCGGTGAAGGTCACCGGGCTCGGGTTGGCCTGCTCGTCGAGGACGCCCACGCGCACGGTGGCCGTGCCCGTCGCCCCCGACGGATCGGTGACGTCGTAGGTGAACGACACCTGCCCGTGGAAGCCGGGGACGCTGGAGTAGACGATGGACTCGCCGTCGGCCGAGAGCGTGGCCGAGCCGCTCTTGGGCTGGGTCAGGATGCGGTCGAGGGTGACGTCGTCGCCGTCGGGGTCGACGCCGAACGAGTGGAACGGGATCGTCGTCGACTGACCGCTGAGCACCCGTCCCTCGAGCGTCTCCGGCCGCGGGGCGCGATTGGACTCGGCCGAGATCACGGTCACGCGCACGGTCGCGGAGTCGGCCAGCGTGGGCGACCCGGCCGCGTACACCGAGTACTGGACCCGGTAGGAGCCGGGCTTCTCCGGGGCCAGGTAGCGCAGGACCCGGCCCGACGCGAAGGCTAGCGCGTCCTTCGTCGACGACGTCACCGACGACGGGTCGAGGATGATCGCGCCGCCCGCGGTCGCGACGTCGTTGTCGAGCACCGGGATGTCGACCTGGGCACCGGCACGCACGACGACCGAGTCCTCCACCGCGATCGGGGCGAGGTCGCTGGCAGGCGGCAGCAGGTACACGGTCGCCTCGCCGGTTATCCGGGCCCCCGCGTCGCTCGTGCCGTCGGACACGACGTACCTGATCGTGCCGAGCAGTCCGGGAGCGCCGTCCGCCGTCGTCCCGGAGACGCGCAGGTAGTTCTGGCCGACGGCGTCGACCGACATGCTCGCTCCCGTGGCGGGGGACGGCTGCACGTCGCTGAGCAGGAGCACGCGCCTCGTCGGGTTCGTCACGGCGGCGAAGACGTCGAGCGTGACGTCCTGCTTGGGGTGCACGAACGCGACCACCGGCGAGGTGGCGAGCTGCGCGGGCGCGTCGGCGGGGAGGATCGTGATGCGCGCCGTCGCGGACGCCTCGCTCCTCCCGTCGGTGACGGTGTAGCTGACGCGGTATGTCCCCGGTCCGCGCGCGCTGAAGTCGAAGCTCGTACTGCCCGCCGTGGGCACGGCCTCCGCGTTCGCGTCGTCGAGGACGCGCACCGAGGTCAGCGACATCCGCCCCTCGGTCCCCGTGAGATGCGGCCCCACGTCGACCGTCAGGCCCCCGCTCTGCGTGTCCACGACCGTGAACGACTCCGCCGTGAGCGTCGGCTTCGGCGTCACCCGCACGATGAGCGGGCGCGTCGTCGTCGCACCGCGCGTGTCCGCGACGGTCACCTCGAGCTTGACCACCTGGGACTGCGTGCTGGAGGCGTTCGAGTGCTGGAACACCACGTCTCCGGACGGTGTGGAGGCGACCGCGCCCACGCCCGCGTCGTCGGTCACGGACAGCAGCATGAGGGGGTCGCCGTCCGGGTCGACCCACCCGTCCAGCACGGGCACGGTCACGGTCCCGCCCGGCGCCACCTGGGGCGTCGGCCACACCGCGAGGCATCCCGTCACGCCGCACCACTGCGGGGCCGCGTTGTCCGGCGCCGGCGAGACCGTCAGCGTGACGGTGGTCGGCGGCGACAAAAGGCCGTCCGCCGTGGTGCCGTCGGTGACCCGATAGCGGAAGGTCGCCGTTCCGGTCGCTCCCGGCGCCGTCTGCACCGCGAGCCGCTGGCCGTTGTCGGTGATGCTGACCGTCCCGAACGCCGGATCCAGTCCGGTCACGCTCCCGGGGTCGATGCTGAGCACGTCCTCGTTCGGGTCGTGGTCGTTCAGCAGGACGGGGAGCGCCACGAGGCTGCCGGCCCGCACGCCGAACGCGTCGGGCTCGGCCACCGGCGGCTTCGGGTCGATCACGACCTGCGCCTGCTCGTCACTGGGCTGGGACTGCGGGTCGGCGCGGTCGTCGAGGCTCCAGTCCTGACTGGACGTCATGAGCTTCGCGGTGTTCGCATTCCACACCCACCCGCTGCGGGTCTCGTTCAGGATCACACTGGATCCGGCCGACACGAACACCGGGCGGCGGTCGTCGGCGAGCGACTTCCCCCCGTAGGGCAGGTCGCGGTCACCGCTGTCGGAGCGCCACAGCGTGCCACCGGACGCGCCCAGCCATGCCGCATACACGATCCCGTCGCGAACGAGAGGTCGCGCCGGCTCTCCGCGGTCGAGCGACCCGCCGCCGACGGCGCGCGACGGCGCCGATCCGTCGACGGGGAGCCGCACGAGCCCGGTCTGGTCGGCGACCCACGCGGCGTCGCCCGCGGAGGTGGGTCGGCCGTAGGCCACGTCCCCGACGAGATCGATCTTGCGCGGCGCGTCGCCGCCGCGCCGCCAGACCCGGCCGCCATCCGCGTCGACGAGGAACCACACGCCCCCGGCGGCGGTGAGGCGCACCGCGGTGGAGGTCGGCGGGCTGCGGACGGCATCCTGCCCGAGCACCTCGGACCCGGGGATGCGATAGCGCAGCACCACGCGATCGGCCTTCGAGTAGGCGTAGACGACGCCCGCGTCGTCGACGGCGATCGCCTCGGCCGTGAACTCCGGCGCCTGCGGTCCGTCGCCGCTGGGGTCGAGCTGGACGGGACGGCCCCCGGACAGCGTGCCGGTGAAGACCGCGCCGGAGTCCGTGCGGTACGCGACGTAGTCGCCCGACACGGCGGCCTCCACGGTTCCGGCGGGGGTGGACGGCGACTGGCGGAGAGTCTGGTCGTCGAGATCCGCCGGGAGCGACTCGTCGATCCGGGTGAGCTTGCCGAAGCTCTCGGAGAAGAGGTACGCGCCGTCGTCCGTCTGCGCCACGGCCGACGGATTCGCGATGCTGCGGACCGTGTCGAGCTCGTCGATGGCCGTGTTCACGCGCGCGTAGCGCCGGCCCTCCCCCGTCTGCAGCGCCCACACGGCCGTGTCGGCGGGCGGCGTCGTCTTCGCGTCGAGACCCGGCCAGACGATCCCGATGACGACGACGGATGCCACGACCGCACCGGCGGCGACCGCCGTCCACAGCACCGAGCGCCGTGACATGTCAGGCCTGACCCGCGGCGACGACCGCCCACACGATCGCCGCAGCGACGAGGACGACCCCCGCCGCGATCACGACGGCCCACGGCCAGAGCCGTCGACGCGGAGCGACCGGCAGCGAGATGTCCGTGTCCTCGTCCCGTGCGCGGTCGACGAGCGGGCGGGGGCCGGTCGTGCGCCGCGCGGAGTCGTGGCGGACGGACGAGACGACGGGACCGCGCAGCGATGCGTCCGCGAAGTCGACCTCGGGGCTCGGGGGCGCCCAGTCGGCGGTCGCGACCTCGATGGGCGTCTGCGCGAGACCCAGCTCCGCCTGCGCGCCGCGCAGCGCCTCGGCGAAGGCGAGCGCCGTCGGGTAGCGGTCGGCCGGCTCGCGCGACATGGCCTTCGCGAGGATGTCCTGGACGGTGTCGGGGACGTCGGGGCGGGTCATCCGGGGGTACGTCGCGTGCTGGATGCGGCGGCGGAGCTGGTCGCGCGAGTTCTGCCCGGGCTCCAGCCTCTCGAAGGGGCTCCGCCCGGCCAGCAGGGAGTACACCGTCGCTCCCAGACCCCACACTTCGCTCGCGACGGATCCGGTCGTCCGTTCGGCGATGACCTCGGGGGCGCTCCACGGCACGCTCATGGCCAGCACCTCCCCGCCGGAGGTCGACGACAGCGACGACGAGATCCCGAAGTCGGCGAGCACGGGGATGCCGAAGGACGTCACCAGGATGTTGCTCGGCTTGACGTCGCGGTGCACGAGGCCCGCGCGATGCGAGGACTCGAGCGCGCTGCCCATCTTCACCCCGATCGCGAGCACCTCGTCGAGGGGCAGGCGTTCCGTGCGGTAGCGGTGCGCGAGCGAACCGGGGCAGTACTCCATCACGATGTACGGGCGGCCGTCGGCGGACAGCCCCGCCTGGTACACCGTCACGATGGACGGATGCGCGGACAGGTGCGCGAGCACATCCGCCTCGGCGTTGAACATCCGCAGCATCTCGGGGTCGTGGACGTCGCTGGGCAGCACCTTCACGGCGACGCTCCGGCGCGGCATGTCCTGCTCGTACAGGAACACGTCGGCGAATCCACCCGAGCCCAGCGGGCGCACGTAGGTCAGACCGGGCAGCACCGGGGGCGCAGAGGGCAGCCGCTTCGGCATCGATCCCCCGATCGTTCCCCGCACGCGCCCACGCCGGCCCCGCCGCGAGGCGCGCGAGACCACGGTCAGGGTCCGGCAATCGTAACAAAGCGCGCCGCGAGCGCGCCGATCACGCGGGGTCGGAGCCGAGATCGAACGGCGAGTCCAGCGATCGCGTCAGTTCCTCCAGCATCGCCGCGATCTGCGGCTCGACATACTCCGTGACCGCCGCCTGGATGCGCAGCCGGTGATGCAGCAGGATCGCGCACACCTCGCGCCCGACCATGTTCGCGTAGTCGTCCGCGAGACCGACCTCCTGCCGGAGCGCGGCCTTCGCCTCGTCGCTGAGCGGGGGAAGCGGCGGGACGTCGGCCTCCGCCTCCTCGGCGAGACCCGAGAGCGTGAACAGGAACGGCGCGCCGGGCTGGGGCTCCGGGTCGAGCGGCAGCCCCTCGAACTCGGGGTCCAGGCCCTCGGACGGACGGTAGCTGCGGGCGCGGTTGCGGGCCGATTGCTGGTCGAGCTCGGTCTGGAGCATCGGGAGGTTGCGTGCCGTGTACTCCGCGACCGCGTGGTCGACGATCGTCTTGATGCGCGTGGACAGGCCGTGCTGGACGGCGTGCGGCACATCCGCACCGAGGCCCGCTGCGGACAGCACCGGGGATCCGAAGCAGCGCCGGCAGGGGGCGACCCTGCCGCGGTGGGTCGCCGGCTCCCAGCGCGGCAGCCACCGCAGCCAGGTGTCGACCGCCTGGCTCACCTGGGTCTCGAGCGAACGCTCCACAGGTCAACGGTAGCGGGCGTGAGGCGATCCGCCGCGGATCCGCGCGGATCGGATCCGTTCACATCCCCGCTCACTCCTCCTCGTCGTTCCGTTCCCACGGCCACCGCGGTCGACGTGCGCGCGTGCGTACGAGCGCGATGCCGCCCCAGCCGGCGACCAGGGCCGCCGCGGCGATCACGGCACCGAACCACGTGGTGGCGAGGCGGCCCACCGCGGACGCCGCGAGCGCGGGATCCGCTCCCTCGACGAACGCTCCGACGCAGACGCCGATCAGATACCCGAGGAATGTCGCCGCGGTCGTCCACAGCGCACCCCAGAAGCTCGGACGCGGTCGCGACAGCGAGACCCACAGACTGCCCGCGAAGGCGGCGGCCGAGGCGATCGACCCGAGGATGCCCGGAAGCTGACCGAACCCCGGTGCGGAGATCGGGTCCTGGTTCAGCACCAGGCTCGCGATCCCCAGCCCGCACACGAAGAGGGCGACGAAACCGATCACCGCGAAGGCGAGCGCAACGAGCGGCCGGATCGGACCGTCGCCGCGTCCCTGCGCGTCGGACGGCGAAATGGACATCGTGTCGCCGAGACTACGCCGCTCCGCATCCGGTTGCGCACGGTTCAGGGCGTGCGCAACCGCCGACGCGCGCCCAGGATCGCGCGTAACCGACCCGGACTACCTGCCCTGCGAGAGCTGCGGGCCGGCCTCGAGCGTGCGCTCGTACTCGTGCTGCGCGGCGAGGTTGAGCTCGCTCACCCGCCGGCCGCGCGCGGCGACCCACGCCCCGAACCAGACGGTGAGCTCGCGGCCGATCACGAAGGCGGCGATCGCGAGCGGCGCGAACAGCTGTCCCTCGACGATCTTCGCGCCCTCGCTGGCGGTCACGTTCCAGAACGGAGCCTGGAAGAGCTGCCCGAGGAGATGACCCGCGTACGACGCGAGCCCGACGAGGAGACCGAAGATCACCCATGCGCCCCAGCGGCCGCGGTTGATGATCGCGCCGAGCAGCCAGAAGGCGATGAAGAACACCACCACGGGCACCCACAGGGCCCACGTTCCGAGGGCCGACACGAGCTTCTGCGACACGTTGGCGCTCGTGATCCCGCCGTCGACGAGGCCGATGCCGAGCCACGCGAGGAGATAGAGCACGGCGAAGCTGAGGGCGGCGAGCAGGCCGATCGCTCCCGCCGCTCCCCGGTTGCCCTTGGGCCGCGGCGCCTCGGGCGCCTGGACGAAGATGGGCTGCGGCTGCACGGCCGGCGCGACCGCGGCGCCGGCGACGGCCGGCGCGACGACGGTGGGAGCGGCATCCGCCTCGGGGCGGTCGTACCACGGGGTCCGGTCGTACGGCTCGGTCTCCTCGTACCGAGGGGGGACCGCGGCATCGGCGGCTTCGGCGACCCGTGCGGTGGCCGGCGGCTCGTCGACGTGAGGGGCCTGCGCGGCGGAGCCGGCGACCGCGGGCTCGGCGACTGAAGTGGGCTCGGCCACCGAGGCGGGCTCGGCGACGGGCTCGGCGGAGGCGGATGTCGCGGAGGTGTGCGCGGCGACGGCGGAGTCGTCCGGGACGACGGCATCGCGCCGCGCTGCTTCGGCGTCGGCGAGGCCTTCGTGCGCGCGGCCCACGACGTCGTCTTCGACGGGCGTCGGCTCGTCGACCGGCTCGCCGATCGGCGGCTGCGGATCACTCATGGCAGGACTCCTCACGCGGGGCATTCCCCCGCCAGTGCGAGGCTAGCCGCCGCGACGGGATGAGCGAGGGAGGCGTGCCGTCGTGTGTCGGCATCCGCCGGGTGCCGTGACGCCGCCTAGGGTGTAGGCATGCGCAGGATCGACGTCGCCGCGCTCGCCGTGGCATCCCTCGCCCTCGTCGGCGCTCTCGCCGGATGCGCGCCCGAGCCCGCGGCATCCGGCTCCCCCTCGCCGTCCACCACGCTCGTCTCCCCCACGCCGCTGGAGACGAACAAGACGAACGACTCGCCGAGCCCCTCCCCCACGGCCGAGGCGGCGGCGAAGCTGCCCACCGACTGCAGGGCGATCCTCTCCAGCGCCGTCCTCGCCGAGCTCAAGGGCGTCACACTCAACGACGCCGCCTTCGGGCCGAGCGGCCTGCAGAAGGACGGAAGCCTCATCTGCATCTGGGCCGACCCGAACGCCGACACGACCGGCCTCACCACGAAGATCAGCCGCATGTCCCGCGGCCCGGCGCTGCAGCTGCTCAACGACCTCGTGGCGAAGCAGGGCTTCACCTGTTACACGCCTGACGGCGGCACCCGGTGCGAGAAGACCTGGAAGGACGCCACGTACCCCATCACCGACGGGCGGACGGTGTTCTGGCGGGCGGACGTCCTCATCGACACGACCTACTCGAACCTCTCGCCGAGCGGGTACACGGCGAGCATCGTCGCCCACGTCTTCCCCTGACGCGGCGCGGACGCGGACGCGCTCACGGCCAGAGGCGCTGGACGAGCCGGTCCGTGTAGCGATCGGGATGCCACGACCGCTCGACCGTGGCGAGCCAGACGCCGTCCCGGATCACGTGCTCCTCGACGACGGCGCCGGACGCCTTGACGCAGCGGACGCCCCCGCCGCTGTCCTCGCAAGAGAACCCCTGGCTGGCGAGGCCCGCCTGCGCGATCCCGGACGCCGACGCATCGACATCCGACAGCGTGGTCGTCACCGTCCCGCCCGACTCGTTGCGCCACGCGCACGTCATCCGCACCTGCGGCGACAGGGCGGCCCGCACGGAGGTCGCGGTCGTCTCGGGCGCGGCCCGCGTCTGGTCCAGCAGCACGTGCGGCGTCCAGCTCAGCTCGACCCACAGCCCGTCGGGATACAGGGAGCGGCAGTCGTCGCTGATCGCCGAGCCGATCTGGTGGACGGGCTTCGGGCCCTCCGGGGCTGAGGCGGATGCCGCGGTCCCCGTGCGCAGGATGTCGCCGACGAAGGACACGGCGGTCGGGATGCCGGGAACGGCCAGCCACGCCAACGCTCCCACGATGCCCACGCACACCACGCCGGCCGGCCACGCCAGCCACGCACTGCGCCCACCGATCATGCGCCGCCTTCCCGACCTCCACGGTAAGCCGGGCCCCCGACGCGGCGGGGTGCGGCGCGCGGAGGTCTCTCATCTTCTTCTCATCTGACGCATGCGTCACAGGACTCACACCTGCACCACCGCGGGCGCCCGCAGGCTGGCGGGTCGGACGACACGAATCCGCCCCGAACCCGGAGAGACCACGCGAACGCCGAAGGCCCCCGGCGCGAGCCGGGGGCCTTCGGGTGACGGATGCCTCGCGGCGAGGCGTCCGATCAGTTGTACGTGCCGGGCGTGAAGTCGTCCGTCGAGAAGCTGTCGAAGTCGACGTAGCTCAGGTCGGCGTCGCTGTAGGCTCCGTCCGACGCGAAGATGCGGTTGGGGTACCGCTCGCTCTTCGCCTCCTCGGTCGCCTCCACGGTGACGTTCCGGTACTTCGAGAGTCCGGTGCCCGCCGGGATCAGCTTTCCGATGATCACGTTCTCCTTCAGGCCCACGAGCGGGTCGCTCTTGCCCTCCATCGCGGCCTGCGTCAGGACACGCGTCGTCTCCTGGAACGACGCGGCCGACAGCCACGACTCGGTGGCGAGCGACGCCTTCGTGATACCCATGAGCTCCGGCCGACCCGAGGCGGGGCGCTTGCCCTCGCCGACGGACTGACGGTTCAGGTCGATGAAGCGACGCGAGTCGACGAGCTCACCCGGCAGCAGCGTCGTGTCGCCGTGGTCGACCACGGTGACCTTCCGCAGCATCTGCCGGACGATGACCTCGATGTGCTTGTCGTGGATCGGCACACCCTGCGACCGGTACACGCCCTGCACGCCGTTGACGAGGTACTTCTGCACCTCGCGGGCGCCCATGACGCGCATGATCTCCTTCGGGTCGAGCGTGCCCACCTGCAGCGGCTGGCCGACGGTCACGTGCTGACCGTCCTCCACGAGCAGCGTGGCGCGCTTGAGCACCGGGTAGGCGATCGGCTCGTCGCCGTTGTCGGGGGTCAGGATGACCTTCTTCGAACGGTCGGTCTCGTCGATCGTGATGCGTCCGTCGGACTCGGCGATCGGGGACGCGCCCTTGGGGGTGCGCGCCTCGAAGAGCTCCTGCACACGGGGCAGACCCTGCGTGATGTCCTCAGCGGAGGCGGAACCACCGGTGTGGAACGTACGCATCGTCAGCTGCGTGCCGGGCTCGCCGATCGACTGCGCCGCGATGATGCCCACGGCCTCGCCGATGTCGACGATCTTGCCGGTCGCGAGCGAACGGCCGTAGCACTTCGCGCACACGCCGACGGCGGACTCGCACGTCAGCACCGAGCGCACCTTGATGCTCTCGACGCCGGCCTCCACGAGGCGGTCGATCAGAACGTCGCCGACGTCCTGGCCCGCCTCGGCGACGACCGTGCCCTTGGCGTCCACGACATCCGCCGCGAGCGTGCGGGCGAACACCGAGTTCTCGACGTTCGCGTCACGCACGAGCGTGCCGTCCGCGCCGGGCGCGGCGATCGTGAACTCGAGGCCCTTGGTCGTGCCGCAGTCCTCCTCGCGGATGATGACATCCTGCGAGACGTCCACCAGGCGACGGGTCAGGTAGCCCGAGTCGGCCGTACGGAGGGCCGTGTCGGCCAGACCCTTGCGGGCACCGTGCGTCGCGATGAAGTACTCCGCCACCGACAGCCCCTCGCGGTACGAGGAGATGATCGGGCGCGGGATGATCTCGCCCTTCGGGTTGTTCACGAGGCCGCGCATACCCGCGATGTTCCGGATCTGCAGCCAGTTACCACGAGCACCCGACGACACCATGCGGTTGATGGTGTTGTCCTCCGGGAAGTTGTCGCGCATCGCCTTCTGGACGGCGTCGGTCGCCTCGGTCCAGATCTTGATGAGCTCCTGCCGGCGCTCGGCGTCGGTGGTCAGACCCTTCTCGTACTGCGCCTGGACCTTCGCGGCCTGCTTCTCGTAGCCCGCGACGATCTCGCCCTTGTTCGGTGGCGTGAGGATGTCGCTGAGCGCGACCGTCACGCCCGAACGCGTGGCCCAGTAGAAGCCGGCGTCCTTGATGCGGTCGAGCGAGGCGGCGACCTCCACGCGGGGGTACTCCTCGGCCAGCTTGTTGACGATCTGCGACAGCTTGCCCTTGTCGGCCTGCTCGCGCACGAACGGGTACCCCTTGGGCAGCGTGTCGTTGAAGATCGCCTGGCCGAGCGAGGCGTCCACGAGACCGTGGCGCTCGTAGCCCTCGGGCGCTTCGCCCTCGAGGAACGTGAGGCCGGGGACGCGGATGCGGACCTTGGCCTGCAGGTCGAGGGTGCCCTCGTCCTTCGCCAGGATGGCCTCGCCGACCGAGCCGAACACGCGGCCCTCGCCGGCTGCGCCCGCCTTGACCGTGGTGAGGTGGTGCAGGCCGATGATCATGTCCTGCGAGGGCAGGGTCACCGGGCGGCCGTCGGACGGCTTCAGGATGTTGTTCGACGCCAGCATCAGGATGCGGGCCTCGGCCTGGGCCTCGACCGACAGCGGGAGGTGGACGGCCATCTGGTCGCCGTCGAAGTCCGCGTTGAACGCGGCGCACACGAGCGGGTGCAGCTGGATCGCCTTGCCCTCCACGAGCTGGGGCTCGAACGCCTGGATGCCGAGGCGGTGGAGCGTGGGCGCGCGGTTGAGCAGCACCGGGCGCTCGCGGATGATCTCCTCGAGCACGTCCCACACCTCGGGACGGGTGCGCTCCACGGCGCGCTTGGCGGCCTTGATGTTCTGAGAGTGACCGAGGTCGATGAGGCGCTTGATCACGAACGGCTTGAACAGCTCGAGCGCCATCTGCTTGGGCAGACCGCACTGGTGCAGCTTCAGCTGCGGGCCGACGATGATGACCGAACGGCCCGAGTAGTCCACGCGCTTGCCGAGCAGGTTCTGGCGGAACCGGCCCTGCTTGCCCTTGAGCATGTCGCTCAGGGACTTGAGCGCGCGGTTGCCCGTGCCCGTGACGGGGCGGCCGCGACGGCCGTTGTCGAACAGCGCGTCGACGGCCTCCTGCAGCATCCGCTTCTCGTTGTTGACGATGATCTCGGGGGCACCGAGGTCGATCAGACGGCGGAGGCGGTTGTTGCGGTTGATCACGCGACGGTACAGGTCGTTCAGGTCGGAGGTCGCGAAGCGGCCGCCGTCCAGCTGCACCATCGGGCGCAGCTCCGGCGGGATCACCGGGACGACGTCGAGGACCATCGAGGCCGGGCTCATGCCGGTCTGCAGGAACGAGTTGACCACGCGCAGGCGCTTGATCGCGCGGATCTTGCGCTGACCCTTGCCCTCCGAGATCTGCAGGTGCAGGCTCTCGGACTCGGCGGCCAGGTCGAAGGCCTGCAGGCGGCGCTGGATCGACTCCGCGCCCATGTAGGCCTCGAAGTACTGGCCGAAGCGGTCCTGCAGCTCGTGGAAGACGTCGTCCTCGGGCTTGAGGGCGCCGACCTCGAGGGTGCGGAAGTCCTCCCACACGCGCTCGAGCTTCGCGATCTGCTCGTCCGCGTTCTTGCGGGTGGCGGACATCTCCTTCTCGGCGGCGTCCTTGACCTTCTTCTTCTGGTCGGCCTTGGCGCCCTCCTCCTCGAGCGCGGCGAGCTCCTCCTCCAGCTTCTGGAGGCGGGTCGCGATGCGGGCGTCGCGGCGGTCCGCGATCGTCTTCATCTCGAGACGCAGGTTGTTCTCGTGCGTCGGGAGGTCGCGGTGACGCGCCTCCTCGTCGACCGAGATCACCATGTACGCGGCGAAGTAGATGACCTTCTCGAGGTCCTTCGGCGCCATGTCCAGCAGGTACCCGAGGCGCGACGGGACGCCCTTGAAGTACCAGATGTGCGTGACGGGCGCGGCGAGCTCGATGTGGCCCATCCGCTCGCGACGGACCGAGGACTTGGTGACCTCGACGCCGCAGCGCTCGCAGACGATGCCCTTGAAGCGGACGCGCTTGTACTTGCCGCACGCGCACTCCCAGTCCCGCGAGGGACCGAAGATCTGCTCGCCGAACAGGCCGTCCTTCTCGGGCTTCAGGGTGCGGTAGTTGATGGTCTCCGGCTTCTTGACCTCGCCGTAGGACCAGCGACGGATGTCGTCTGCGGTGGCCAGGCCGATGCGAAGCTGGTCGAAAGTGGTTGATTCGAGCACTGGTTCTCCTGTGTGCCTAATAAATCTCGGTGAGGGGCCGGGTTCAGATCTCGTCGATGGACGACGACTCGAACCGGCTGGAGATGTTGATGCCGAGCTCTTCCGCCGCGCGGAACGCCTCGTCATCCGTGTCGCGAAGGTTGACCGCCGTGCCGTCCGCCGAGAGGACCTCGACGTTCAGGCAGAGCGACTGCATCTCCTTCATGAGCACCTTGAAGGACTCGGGGATGCCCGGCTCCTGGATGTTCTCGCCCTTGACGATGGCCTCGTACACCTTGACGCGGCCGAGGATGTCGTCGGACTTGATCGTGAGGAGCTCCTGCAGCGCGTAGGCGGCGCCGTAAGCCTCGAGGGCCCACACCTCCATCTCGCCGAAGCGCTGACCGCCGAACTGCGCCTTCCCACCGAGCGGCTGCTGGGTGATCATCGAGTACGGGCCGGTCGACCGTGCGTGGATCTTGTCGTCCACGAGGTGGTGCAGCTTCAGGATGTACATGTAGCCGACCGAGACGGGTGCCGGGAACGGCTCGCCGGAGCGGCCGTCGAACAGCAGCGCCTTTCCGCTGGAGTCGATCAGGCGCTCGCCGTCGCGCGTGAGGTTGGTCGAGTCGAGCAGACCCGCGATCTCCTCCTCGTACGCGCCGTCGAACACCGGCGTGGCGACCTTCGTCCCGGGCGCGGCCTCACGGGCGCTCTCGGGCAGATGGGCGGCCCACTCGGGGTTCCCCTCGACCTTCCAGCCCTGCTTGGCGATCCACCCGAGGTGGGTCTCCAGCACCTGGCCGAAGTTCATGCGGCCGGGGATGCCGAGCGGGTTCAGGATGACGTCGACCGGCGTGCCGTCGGCGAGGAAGGGCATGTCCTCGATCGGGAGGATCTTGGCGATGACACCCTTGTTGCCGTGGCGGCCGGCGAGCTTGTCGCCCTCGGTGATCTTGCGCTTCTGGGCGATGTAGACCACGACGCGACGGTTGACGCCCGAGCCGAGCTCGTCGTCGCCGTCCTCGGCGTTGAACTCCTTGACCGCGATGATCGTGCCCTGCTCGCCGTGCGGCACCTTCAGCGACGTGTCGCGGACCTCGCGGCTCTTCTCGTTGAAGATCGCGCGGAGCAGGCGCTCCTCGGCCGAGAGCTCGGTCTCGCCCTTCGGCGTGACCTTGCCGACGAGGATGTCGCCGGGGCGCACCTCGGCGCCGATGCGCACGATGCCGCGCTCGTCCAGATCCTTCAGCAGGTCCGGGCTCACGTTCGGCAGGTCGCGGGTGATCTCCTCCTTGCCGAGCTTCGTGTCGCGGGCGTCCACCTCGTACTCCTCGATGTGGATCGAGGAGAGGGTGTCGTCCTTCACGAGGTCCTGGCTGAGGATGATGGCGTCCTCGAAGTTGTGGCCCTCCCACGTCATGAACGCGACGAGGAGGTTCTTGCCGAGCGCGAGCTCGCCGTTCTCCGTCGCCGGGCCGTCGGCGATGACCTCGCCGGCCTCGATGCGGTCGCCCGCCGAGACGATGACGCGCTGGTTGTACGAGGTTCCCTGGTTGGAGCGGTCGAACTTGCGCAGGAAGTACTCCTGCGTGCCGCCCTCGTCGAGCTGGATGGTCACGACGTCGGCCGAGACCTCCTGCACGACGCCGGACTTCTGCGCGGTGACGACGTCACCGGCATCCACCGCGGCGTAGCCCTCCATGCCGGTGCCGACGACGGGCGACTCGCTGCGCACGAGCGGCACCGCCTGGCGCTGCATGTTCGCACCCATGAGGGCGCGGTTCGCGTCGTCGTGCTCGAGGAACGGGATGAGCGACGTCGCGACCGAGACCATCTGGCGCGGCGACACGTCCATGTAGCCGATCTCCTCGGCGTGGAACAGGTCGACCTCGCCGCCCTGCCCGCGACGGGCGAGGACGCGGTCCTGCGCGAAGTGGCCGTCGGCCTTCAGCTCGACCCCCGCCTGGGCGACGATGTAGTCGTTCTCCTCGGACGCGGTGAGGTAGTCGATCTGGTCGGTCACCCGGCCGTCGACGACCTTGCGGTACGGCGTCTCGATGAAGCCGAACGCGTTGATCCGCGCGAACGACGCGAGCGAGCCGATGAGGCCGATGTTCGGGCCTTCCGGCGTCTCGATCGGGCACATGCGGCCGTAGTGCGACGGGTGGACATCGCGGACCTCGACGCCGGCGCGCTCACGGGAGAGGCCGCCGGGGCCCAGCGCCGACAGGCGGCGCTTGTGGGTCAGGCCCGCCAGCGGGTTGTTCTGGTCCATGAACTGCGACAGCTGCGACGTCCCGAAGAACTCCTTGATCGCGGCGACGACGGGGCGCACGTTGATCAGGGTCTGCGGCGTGATCGCCTCGATGTCCTGCGTGGTCATGCGCTCGCGGACGACGCGCTCCATGCGGGACAGGCCCGTGCGCACCTGGTTCTGGATGAGCTCGCCGACCGCGCGGATGCGGCGGTTGCCGAAGTTGTCGATGTCGTCGACGTCCAGGCGGATCTCGACGTCCTTGCCGCCGCGGCGGCCCTCGAACGTCGTGTCGCCGCGGTGCAGGCGCACGAGGTACTTGATCGTCGCGACGATGTCGGCGACGGTCAGCACGGAGTCGGACAGCGGCGCCTCGAGGCCCAGCTTCTGGTTGATCTTGTAGCGACCCACCTTCGCCAGGTCGTAGCGCTTCGGGTTGAAGTAGAAGTTGTCCAGCAGCGCGCGGGCGGCCTCGGCGGCGACCTGCTCGCCCGGACGCAGCTTGCGGTAGATGTCGCGGAGCGCGTCCTCCTTGGTGAGGATCGTGTCCTTCGACAGCGTCTCCTCGATGGAGTCGAAGCCGGCGAACTCGGCCAGGATGTCCTCGCTGGTCAGGCCGAGGGCCTTCAGGAACACCGTCACGGACTGCTTGCGCTTGCGGTCGATGCGCACGCCGACCTGGTCGCGCTTGTCGATCTCGAACTCGAGCCACGCGCCGCGGGACGGGATGACGCGGGCGGAGACGATGTCCTTGTCGCTGGTCTTGTCGGCGACGCGGTCGAAGTAGACGCCCGGCGAGCGGACGAGCTGCGACACGACGACGCGCTCGGTGCCGTTGATGATGAACGTGCCCTTGCCGGTCTGCAGGGGGAAATCGCCCATGAAGACCGTCTGGGTCTTGATCTCACCGGTCTGGTGGTTCATGAACTCGGCCTCGACGTACAGCGGGGCGGCGTAGGTCTTGCCGCGCTCCTTGCACTCCTCGATCGAGTACTTCTCCGGCTCCAGGTACGGGTTCGTGAACGAGAGCTGCATCGTCTCGCTCAGGTCCTCGATCGGCGAGATCTCCTCGAAGATCTCCTCCAGGCCGCTGATCTCAGGGACGTCGGTGCGACCGGCGGCCTTCGCCTCGGCGACACGCGCCTTCCAGATGTCGTTGCCGACGAGCCAGTCGAAGGACTCGGTCTGCAACGCGAGGAGGTCAGGGACCGTCAGCGTGTCGGAGATCTTCGCGAACGAGAGACGCGATGCTCCGCGTCCGTTCTTGGGGGTGGTGGTGGGGTTGGATGCGTTGCGCGCAGCAGCCAAGGGGATAACCTCCATGAGCCCGGGTCGGGGCTCGGTTCCTTGTCGTCAGGGTGGAGTGCTCGATCGTCCCCGAAACCCGCGCGTCACGCCCGCCGTGAGGCGAGGGCACGCAGGCACAGCCGACCACCATATGAGGGCAGGGGGAATCCAGAGCGCAACTACCAACTATACGGCTCTCGCCCTCACGTGTCCAGTCGGATTCTTGACGAGTCCAGTTTCCTGCGGTATAACCGCGTCCACCCCCTCTCCTTCTCCGTCGATTGCGCGCCGTTTTCGGCGTGCGCAGGCGATTGCGCCCGCCGAAAACCGCGCGCAACCGGGGGCGAGCGGCGCGAGGAATGCGTGCGGTCGCACGGCTCTTGCGCCACAATGCAGTCATGACCGGGGTGCCGCCCGTGATCCGCACCCCCGACCAGCGGATCCGCGTCTTCGTCAGCTCGACTCTCCGCGAGCTCGCCGCCGAGCGCGCCGCGGCGCGCGCCGCCATCGAGCGGATGCGCCTCGCGCCCGTGATGTTCGAGCTGGGCGCGCGCCCGCATCCGCCCCGCTCCCTGTATCGCGCCTACCTCGACCAGAGCGACGTCTTCGTCGGGATCTACGGCGCGAGCTACGGCTGGGTCGCCCCGGGCGAAGAGGTGTCCGGACTCGAGGACGAGTACAACCTCGCGCCCCGCGGCATGCCCAAGCTCGTGTACATCAAGGCGTCGCAGACCCGCGACGAGCGCCTCGAGCAGCTGATCGGCCGGATCCGCAACGACGACACCGTCGCCTACCTGTCGTTCGACACGGCGGCGCAGCTCGAGGAGCAGATCGCGCAGGACCTGGCGACCCTGTTCGCGGAGCGGTTCGAGGAGTCGCAGCGGCCGCCCGAGCCCGACCCCGCGGCATCCGCCGGCTCGCTCAGCGCGCGCGTGCCGGTGCCGTACACGACCACCATCGGTCGCGAGGACGACATCGACGCCGTGCGCTCCCTGCTCGTCGGCGGCGCGAACCGCACCGTGAGCCTCATCGGCCCGGGCGGGGTCGGCAAGAGCCGGCTCGCGATCGAGATCGCGCGCGCGACCGAGGACCTCTTCCCCGACGGGACGTACTTCGTGCCGCTGGAGGGCGTCCTCGAGCCGGGGCTGCTGCTGCCCACGATCGCGTACACGCTGGGCGTGCGCGACAACGGCGAGGCGGCGCTCGAGGAGCGCATCTCGCGCGCCCTCGCCGACCGGCGGGTACTGGTGGTGCTCGACAACTTCGAGCAGATCGTGGATGCCGCGCCCGTGCTCGTGCGGCTGTACACGGTCGCGCCCACGGCGACCTTCCTCGTCACGAGCCGCATCGTCCTGCGCATCCGGGGCGAGCAGGTCTACGAGGTCCGTGCCCTGCCGGTGCCCCCGACGACGGGCACCCGGGAGCGCGCCGCGGCGTCCGCGGCCTGCGTGCTGTTCGTCGATCGCGCCCGCGCCGCCGATCCGTCCTTCGCTCTCACCGACGAGAACGCCGCGGACGTCACGGCGATCTGCCGGGCGCTGGAGGGGATCCCCCTCGCGATCGAGCTGGCCGCCGCCAAGGCGCGCATGCTGACGCCGCACGGCATCGCGCAGCGGCTCGGCGCGAGCCTGCCGCTGCTCACCGCGGCCGTGCGCGACCTCCCCGAGCGCCACCGCACCATGCGGGCGACGATCGAATGGAGCGTGAGCCTGCTGTCGCCCGACGACCGCGACCTGTTCGAGTCGCTCGGCGTCTTCGCGACGCGGTTCACCCTCGACGCGGTCGAGTCGCTCGGCAGCGGACGCCCGTGGGACGGCCGCGCGATCGACGGCATCGCCGCCCTCGTCGACGGCTCGCTCGTGACCCAGACCGACGTGGGCGGTCGGTCGGTGTACTCCCTCTTGGCGATCGTCCGCGAGTACGCGCTCGGCCGCCTCAGGGAGCGCGGCGAGGACGGCGCGCTCCGGATGGCGCACGCCGACTACTACACGGCGCTCGTGCATCGCGTGGCGCCGGGGCTGCGCGGGAGCGCGCAGGCGGAGGCCGTGGCCGAGCTCGGGCTCGAACTGCCGAATCTGCGCGCCGCCATCCGCCACCTCGTGTACACCGACCGCCTCGACGACGCGGGCGACTTCGCATGGAGCCTGCTCATCTACTGGTGGATCGTGGGCTTCCTCGCCGAGGTGCGGGTCTGGATGCTCGAGCTGCTCGCCAAGGAGCAGCCCATCACCCCGCACACGCGGGCGGTCGCGTGGTTCTTCGCACTGTGGGGCCAGATGTGGCAGAACCCGTCTGAGGAGGCCGTCGCCGGGCTCGCCGAATGCGTCCGCCTCTTCACGGAGAGCGGGGACGAGGATGCGGCGGCGATGGCGGTCGCCGCTCGCGCCACCGCCCGCGTGCAGCTGCCGGACCCCGACCTCGAGACGGCGGAGGCGGAGCTGCAGGACGCGTTCGACCGGCTGCGGGGGCTCGGGAACGGATGGGCGGAGGCCATCACCGAGGTCTCGCTCGGCCGGCTGGCGTGGCTGCGCGGCGGCCTCGACGACGCGCTCACGCACTTCGACCACGCCACGGCGCTCGCCGAGGCCGGGGGCGACCTCTTCACGCTGTCGGTCGCCGGCAACCAGACCGGACGGCTGCTGCTGCTGCGAGGCGCGGCCGACGCGGCCGAGGAGGTGTTCCGGCGGACGCTCCTCGTCTCGGTGCGGCTGCGCTTCGAGGAGGGAGTCGCCTACGGGCTGGAAGGGCTCTGCGGTGTCGCGGCGCTCCGCGGCGACGCCGAGCGCGCTGGGACGCTGTCCGCGGCGGCGGGCACGATCCGCCATCGGATCGGCATGTTCGACGTGGACGCGTTCACGGTGCACACGGCGCTGCGGGACCGTCTGCGCACCGCGCAGCCCGACCTGCTCGCGGCCGGGGAGGCGCACGGCGCGCAGCTCACCCCCGCCGAGGCCGTCGCCTACGCACTGCCCGCGCCCGACCGGGACATCGCGGCGGACATCGTCGCGCACTGGTGAGGGCGGGTCAGCCCAGGATCTCCTCGATGCCCGCGATCATCAAGCCGGCCGCACCGCGGCGAAGCGCGGTGCGCCGCGCGGAGTCCGTGGTGAGGACGTGCGCCACCACCGGCCTGCCGTCGGCCGTGAAGCTCCGCCAGTGCGCGGCCGACGCGTTCCAGTCGAGCCCCAGCATCGTCCACGGCCTCTGCGTGCGGGCGAAGAAGTCGGGATCCGCGTCGAGCTGCCGACCGTAGTAGAAGCCCCACGACTCGATCCCGTGGGCTGCGGCGAGCTCCGCCCACAGGACGTTCTCCGCCCCGCTCTTCGCGACGAACACCTCGGCGGGCTTCGGAACGCTGCCCACCAGCACCGACATGAGCTCGGTGTAGAACCGCTGCGCCACCGCCTTGGGGTCGATCCACAGCGCGTGCGACGAGCGGTACCGATCGATGAGGTCCGTCAGGCGCCAGTACGGCCGTCGCGGCTGATCGGGGCGACCCGGGGGTGGATCGATGAGGTGCCGTCGCACCTCGTCCCAGGTGTGCTCGGCGACGGTGAAGCCGGTTGTCCCCGAGGTGCGGTCGAGCGTCCCGTCGTGCACCCCGCACCACACCCCGTCGGCTGTGCGCGACACCGACATCTCGAGCGCGTCGACCCCGAACGTCGCCGAGCGCGCGTATGCGAACGCGGACATCTCCGGCCAATCGGCCGACCCGCCCCGATGCGCGATCGTGAACGGGGACGCTCGGCGCATGGACTCGACCGGCGGGCGCGGCCACAGCGATGCCGCGATGGGGACCCCGGCCGCCGCGGCGGCCACCGCCGTTCCGCCGCCGATCAGGAGCGCACGTCGCGATAGGCGACGGCCCGGCCTCTCGGACCCGGCGGGTCCCGGCATCCGTCGCTCACCGTCGCCGCCTCTCGCCGCGTCGGCGTCGTCCCGGTCGTCTGACACCCGTCACCCCCTCACCGATGCCGGGACGCTACCCGAGGTCGCTGAAGGATTCCGGAGGATGCGCGCGCACGAATGCCGTCGTAGCGCCGAACGCGGATCAGGAGCGGACGAGCGCGACGGCCTGCGCCCGATCGCGCACGCCGAGCTTCGCGAAGATCGCGTTCACGTGCGACTTGACCGTCGAGATGCCGATGAACAGGCGCCCCGCGATCTCGGCGTTGCCGAGGCCCTCGCCGACGAGCACGAGCACGTCCGCCTCGCGCGGCGTCAGCTCGGGGAAGCGCGCGATCAGCGCGTCCGCGGGGGCCACGGGGGCGGATGCCGCGGCCGTCGCCGCGCCGACGATGCGGGCGCCGACCTCGGCGGCGAAGGTGGACTGACCCCGCGCGACGGCGCGGACCGCCGCGGCGAGCTCGGACCGTCCGGCTTCCTTCGTCAGGTAGCCCCGCGCACCCGCCCGCAGCGCCGCGAGGATCGAGTCGTCGTCGGCGTACGTCGTCAGTACGAGGACGGCCGTGCCCGGCACGTCCGTCACGATCCGCGCGGTCGCGCCGACGCCGTCGAGTCGCGGCATCCGCAGATCCATCAGCACGACGTCAGGACGCATCGAGACGGCGAGCGCGACCGCCTCCTCGCCGTCCGCCGCGGAGCCGACGACCGCGATGTCGGGCAGCAGGTCGAGGACCGTGACCAGGCCGTCGCGGACGATCGCCTGGTCGTCCGCGACGAGCACCCGGATGATCTCGTCGGTCATGAGACGTCCGCCCGCACGCCGACGACGAACCGCCCGTCGCGGACCCCGGCCTCCGCGGCGCCGCCCGCGAGGCCGGCGAACCGCTCGCGCATCCCGATCAGGCCGTAGCCGCCGCCGGCGTGCGCGGGGGCGGATGCGGCGACGGGGTTGCTCACGGTCAGGGACACGACGTCATCCTGCCAGGCGAGCCCGACCTCCACGGGCTGCCCCGGTGCGTGGCGACGCGCGTTGCTCAGCGCCTCCTGCAGCGCCCGCTCGAGCGCGCCCGCCGCCGCGGAGGGCAGCGTCCGCGCGATCCCCTCCGTCCGCAGGGTCGCGCTGCCGCCCAGCGCGCGATGCGCCCGGACGAGCTCGTCGAGCGCCGTCGCGAACGCCGTGGGGGCGACGGCGGGCGCGTCGTCCGCCCGCGGCTCCCGCAGCGCGGCCACCGCCCGCCGCGCCTCGCCGAGCCCCGCGCCGGCGAGCTCGCGGGCCGACACGACGCGCTCGCGGGCGGATGCCGCATCCCCCGCCTCGAGCAGCGCATCCGCGGCGTCCAGCTGCAGCACCAGGCCGCCCAGCGTGTGCGCGAGGACGTCGTGCAGGTCGCGGGCGATCGCGACGCGCTCGGCCTCGGCCCGGGCGGCGGCGTCGCGCTCCCGCAGGAGCGCCGCCTGCCGCTCCGCCGTCCGCAGCTGCCGGCGACTGAGTCCGCCGAGGCATCCGAGGAGGAGGGCACCGACGACGCTCAGGAGGGCGGGGAGCGACACCGGCGCGATCACGGCCCCGAGGGCGGCGAGCGCCACGGCTCCGAGGGCGGCGGCGGCGCCCGCGACGATCGGCACCCCGTCGTCGGCGACGAACACCATGAGGCACACCGCCGCGGGGATCACGGCCGTGCCGTCGGTCGCCGCCGACGCCAGCGCCCCCGCGGCCACCGCCACGAGCGCCAGCGTCCGGGCGAGGCGTGCCGCGCCCGTCGCGGCGGCGATCGTCCGCGCCAGCCAGGCCGCCACCGCCACGGCCGCCGCGCCGATCACCCACGGGGCGGCGCGGTGCGCGTTCAGCCCGAACAGCCACCACGCGAGGAGGGCGACGCCGAGGGCGGTGAGGACGAGGGACCAGCGGGTCGGACGGGCGTTCACACGACCATCATCCGCGTGCGGGGCGGGGGACGGGAGCAGGCCCCGTCATGCCGTCACCGCCGCGTGGCGCTCGAGCCGGACCGCGAAGACCGCCGTGCGGGCGACGCGATTGGCCGCGATGAGGAGGAGGATGATGCCGGTCGAGGTCGCCGCGTGCGCACCGAGGCTTGTCGCGAGGACGTCGATGCCGACCCGGACAGCGAGGACGACGAGCCACAGCGCGAGCCCCCACCACCCGGTCCGGGACGCGAACCGCGCGACCTGGTCGGAGGAACCGACGCGCACGGGCGGGTCCAGCGGACGGAACCGCGCGATCGCGCCCATCCACGCGCCCACGCCGAGGGAGATCACGATCTCGACGAGCAGCACGGCGACGTCGAGACCCGTGAGCCCGTGCGACTGCTGCACGAGGAGCCCCGCCCCGACGATGGCGAGGATCAGCGCGAGCCGGTACATGCGTCCGATCGCGACGGGTCGCCACGTGGTCTGGCGGTAGCCGATCCAGCCGATGACGAGGACGATGAGGATCGCGTTTCCGATGGTCTGCAGGTTCATGCTCCGAGCCTGCGCCGCCGCGCCGCCGCCGCCCACCGCCCACGGGTGGAGAACGGGTGGATTCCGGGTGGAGGGCTACCGTGCGGAGCGGGCGTGCCGGAATCGGATGCGGGTGCCCGGCCGTGCCTGTGCGAGCCGGTCGAGCGACCCGTCCGCGACGACCGCGATCACCGGGTAGCCGCCGGTCACCGGCCCGTCCGCGAGGAGAACGGTGGGACGCCCGCTCGGCGGGACCTGCAGCGCACCGGGCACCATCCCCTCGCTCGGCAGCTCGTCGGCGACGGCGCGCACGAGCTCGGGTCCGTCGAGTCGGATGCCGACCCGGTCCGCCTGGGCGGACACGGTCCAGGTGCTCTCGAACAGCGTCCGTGTGGCGGCCGGGACGAACCGGTCGGCGCGCGGCCCGGGCGCGAGCTCCACCTCGACGTCGTCGTCGCGCGGCGCCCCCCACGGCGCGACGCCGGCGGGCGGCACCGCCGCGGCCGCGGCATCCCCCGCCGCGAGCACGGAACCCGCGCGGAGCGGAGCGGGGCCGAGCCCCGCGAGCACGTCCGTCGAGCGCGATCCGACCGCCGCGGGCACGTCGATGCCGCCACGGACGGCCAGGTAGGCCCGTACTCCGTGGGCGAACGCGTCGAGCCCCAGCTCGGCGCCGGCGGGCCACGCGTGCGCCTCGTACGGGTCGATCACCCGCCCGTCCACCCGGATCTCCCCCCACGCGCCGGTCACGGCGAACCACAGGTCCTCGCGCGCGACCGCCCGCAGGCCGCCGACCGTCACCTCCACGGCCGCCGCGTCCTCGCGGTTGCCGACGAGGCGGTTCGCCGTGCGCAGCGCGCCGCGGTCGAGGGCGCCGGACGGCGCGACGCCGAGGGCCGCGCGACCGGGGCGTCCGAGGTCCTGCACCGTCGCGAGCAGCCCCGGCTCGAGGATCTCCAGGGCCGCCGACCGGGCGGGCGAGGAGGACGGGGCTCCGGTGCCGGCGCCGGGCGCGGGATCGGCGGATGCCGTCGGCGCGGCGGCGACAGCACGCGCCGGCGCCGCGCGGAACCGGACGCGCGTCCCGGGAGCGAGCAGCGCCGGCGCCGCGGCATCCGGATCGAACAGGACGGCGTCCGTCGCACCGATCAGGCGCCACCCGCCGGGCGTGGCGCGGGGGTACGCCCCGGTGAACCCTGCGGCGAGACCCACCGCGCCGGCGGGCACGCGCGTGCGCGGCACGTCGAGGCGGGGCACGTCGAACGGCCAGTCCGCGCTGACGAGATAGCCGAACCCCGGGGCGAACCCGGTGAACGCGACCATCCAGCGGGCGGCCGCATGCCGCGCGACCAGGGCGTCGACGCTGATGCCGAGGAGCGCGGCGGTGGCGGCGAGATCCGGACCGTCGTACCTGATGGGCAGCTCCACCTCGGGCCCCTCGGCCCGGGGCGCGGCGGCATCGGTCGTGGCGGCCGTCCGCGCGATCCACGGCTGCGCCGCCGCGAGGGGCAGCACCGACGGATCGACCCGGACCAGAACGGTGCGCGCCGCCGGGACGAGGTCGCGGACGCCATCCGGCCGTGTCGCGGCGAGCGCGGCCTGGAGGGCGGTCACCTCGTCGAGAGACCCCACCTCGGCCAGCAGCGCGCGGTCGCCGAACGGGAGCACCCGCACGCTCACCACGGTGCGCGCACCTCGATGCCCTCCGCGACGAGCGCGGCGCGGACCGCGTGCGCCATCGCCACCGCGGCGGGTGTGTCGCCGTGCAGGCAGAGGGATGCCGCGGCCGTCTCCACCTCCGTGCCGTCGACGGCCTCGACGGTCCGCCGCCGCACGAGCCGTACGGCGCGCGCCGCGACGACCCCGGGGTCGTGCAGCAGGGCGCCCGCCGCCCCGCGCGGCACGAGCGACCCGTCGGACCGGTACCCGCGGTCGAGGAACGCCTCGCGGTGGAACGGCAGCCCCGCGTCGCCCGCCGCGGTGGCGAGCGCGTCGCCGAGGGCCAGGAGCGGCACGGGTCTGCCCACGCGATCCGACAGGGCCACGACCGCCGCGACGACCGCCCTCGCGAGGGCGGGATCGGCGCCCGCGGCGTGGTACAGCGCCCCGTGCGGCTTGACGTAGCGGATGTCGGCGCCCGCGTCCGCCAGGGCGGTGAGCTGCGCGGCAACGGCTGCGCGCAGGTCGGCGGGGTCCATGGCGAGCGGGCGACGGCCGAAGTCCGCGCGATCGGGATACGAGGGGTGCGCGCCGATCGCCACCCCCGTGCGCTGTGCCCGCTCGACCGCGGCACGCATGGACGCGGCATCCCCTGCGTGGCCCCCGCACGCGATGCTGGCGCTGGAGATCACGGCGAACATCGCGTCGTCGTCGGCGGTGGGCACGCCGTCGACGACCTCTCCGAGGTCCGCGTTGAGGTCGATCGCTGCCATGCCGACCACGCTAGTGCGGCCGGGAGCCGGGACGGATCGGGCCGAGGAGACATCCGTCCGGCGTACCGTTCTCAGGATCGACCACTCGCCGCGATCGGGCGACCCGCGGAATCCCGTGCCCCTGAGGTCGATGCCGACCCGCCGCTCCTGAGAACGGTACGCGCGGCGAGACGACGGAGCGACGGTGCGGCCCGGTCCGGAGGCGGGGCACGGACCGCGCCCTGCGGGCGCCCGTCCGCGTTAGCGTGGTGTCGTGGGACGTGATCGGCGGGACTCGGGGATGCCGCAGACGCGGCTCGGCGACGGCACCGTCGCCCGCATCGTGCCGTCGCCCTACACGACCGGCTCGGAGCTCGTCGTCGACGGGACGCCGCAGTCGCACGTCGATCTGCGGGACCCCTCGCACCTGCACTTCGAGTACGTGGAGCGGATGGGCGCCGTGATCGACCGGCTCCGCATGCCGGGCCAGCCGCTGACCGCCGTGCACCTCGGTGCCGGGGCGCTCACGATTCCGCGCTACGTCGAGCACACCCGCCCGGGGTCGCGGCAGCAGGTGATCGAGCTCGAGCCGGCGCTGGTGGACCTCGTCCGGGAGCATCTGCCGCTGCCGAAGGGCGCGGCGATCCGCATCCGCATCGGCGACGCCCGCGCGGGGCTGTCGCGGCTGCCGGCGTCGATGACCGGCAACGTCGACCTCCTGGTGTCGGATGTCTACGCCGGCGCGCAGACGCCCGCGCACCTCACGACGGTCGAGTTCTACACGGCGGTGTCGCACCTCCTGGCATCCGACGGCGTGCTGCTCGTCAACGTCGCCGACGGCGCCGGCCTCCCCTTCGCCCGCCGGCAGATCGCCACCGTGCGCGCCGTGTTCGCGCACGTCATCGTCCTCGCCGAGGTGCAGGTGCTGAAGGGCCGGCGCTTCGGCAACATCGTCATCGCGGCATCCCACGCCCCGATGCCCACCGAGTGGCTCCCCCGGCTCATGGCCGCCGGCCCCCACCCCGCGAAGGTGGCGCAGGGGGCGGAGCTCGACGAGCTGGCGCGGGGTCTTCGCCCCGTGACCGACGCGGATGCCACACCCTCCCCGAAGCCGTCGGCGACGCTGTTCGGCCGCTGACGGGAACTACTCCAGGCGCCCCGCCCGCATGCGCAGGACGCGGTCCGCGTGCTCCGCGATCTTCGGGTCGTGCGTCGAGACGATGGCGGCCACGCCGCGGGCGCGGACGATGCCGGCGATGAGCGTCATCATCTGCTCTGCCGTGGCGGAGTCGAGCTGACCGGTCGGCTCGTCGGCGATGAGCACGCGCGGGTTCGCGGCGAGCGCCCGCGCGATGCCGACGCGCTGCTGCTGGCCGCCGGACAGCTCGTACGGGCGCTGGTTGCGGTGCGCGGAGAGCCCGACCAGGTCCAGCAGCTCAGCCACGCGCTCGCCCCGCTCCCGCGCGGGCGTCCGCAGGATCCGCAGCGGGACCTCCACGTTCTCAGCCGCGGACAGCACGGGGAGAAGCGCGAACGACTGGAAGACGAAGCCGACGTCGCGCTGCCGGAGCGTCGACAGCGCACCCTCCCCAGCCGTGGTCAGCTCCACGTCGCCGACGCGCACCGTCCCCGACGTCGGCCGGTCGAGACCGCCGAGGAGGTTGAGGAGAGTGGTCTTGCCGGAACCGCTCGGCCCGCGGAGGACGACGAGCTCCGCGGGGTGCAGCTCGAGCGACACCCCGGCCACCGCGTGGACCTCGGTCTCACCGGACCCGTAGGTGCGGACCAGGTCGTGGGCGTGGACGACGGCGCTCATGCCCGGCCCTCCTCGTCGGGCCGCGCATCCGCGGGCGGCTCATCCCCGGGCCGCGCATCGCTGGGCCGCTCGTCACCTGGCGGCGCCGCGGCGGCGCGGCGGCGATCGCGGCGCAGGGACGGCCGTCCCTCCTCGAGGGCGGCGCCGGGAGGGGCGGCGCCGGGCACGGCGGCGCCGCGCGGGGGTGCGTCGGAGCGGAAGACCTCGACGTGGTCGGCCGCGAGGTCGAGGCGCACGCGGTCCTGCAGCGCGAGAGCCCGGACGTAGTCGGCCGGGAGCTGCATCCGCCCCACCCGATCGAGGACGGCGAACTCCTCCGCGACGTGCTGCTCCTCGCCCGACGCGGACAGCGCCGTGCGCCGGAGCGTCTCGGTGGAGGTGCGGCCGTCGCGGATCTGGACCACGCGACGGACGTGGCCGGAGATCCCCGGATCGTGCGTCACGATGAGCACCGTCACCCCGAGCGCCGCGTTGACCTCGCGCATCGTCTCGAGGACGAGCGCCGAGTTGACCTCGTCGAGCTCCCCCGTGGGCTCGTCCGCCAGCAGCACCTTGGGCCGGTTCGCGAGGGCCACGCCGATCGCCACCCGCTGCTGCTGGCCGCCCGAGAGCTGCGCGGGCAGGCGGTCGCCGAGCTCCCCGATGTCGAGCATGTCGAGGAGCTCCGCCGCGCGCGGAGCCCGCTCCTTCCGCGGGACGCCGGCCACCGCGAGCGTGAGGGCGATGTTCTCCGTCGCCGACAGGTAGGGCACGAGGTTGCGCCCCGTCTGCTGCCACACGAACCCCACCGTGTGCCGCCGGTAGTCGATGCGGTCCCTCTCCTTCATCGCGAGGAGGTCGTGGCCCTCGACGGATGCCGCGCCCGCGGTGGGCACGTCGAGTCCGCTCAGGATGTTCAGCAGCGTCGACTTGCCCGATCCGGACGCGCCGACGATGGCGGTCAGCTCCCCCGGCTGGACGTCGAGGGTCAGCCCTTGCAGCGCCTGCACCTCGACCCCCTCGGCCGAGAAGATGCGCACCAGGTCACGGCATACGATCGCGCTCATTCCGCTCCCATCTTGACGGTCGCCGCGGGCGACGCGCGCCGCGCGGCGAGCACCGCGACGATCGTCGCGATGCCGGTGACGACGAGGAATCCGACCAGGACGACGGCGAGCTGCGCCGGGTCGGGCCGGATCGGCAGCGTCCCCTCGACCCCGGTGAACGGGGCCAGGTCGGTGGTCGCGACGACCAGGGCCGGCATCGCGAGACCGAGCAGCGTCCCCACCACCACGCCCGCACCGACGATCGGCACGATCTCCCACGCGACGAGCGCGAGCGATGCGCGGGTGGACATCCCCATCGTTCGCAGCATCCCGATCACCCTGTTGCGCGACGGGGATGCGGTCACCGACCCCGCGAAGACGGCGATCGCGGCGAGGAGCGCACCGGCGACCGCGCCGCCGATCAGGGTCGCGCGCAGTCCCGACGCGGTCGGCGCCGCCTGGACGGCCGCGAGCTCGGCGGCGACGTCGTCGACGATCGCGTCGGGGGCGGTGGTGCGCACCGCCGAAGCCACGGCGGCGGGGTCCGCACCGGACCGGAGGTCGATGAGCAGCGTCGCCGGGGTGAAGGAGCCCTGACCGACGTCGGTCGTGAAGGCGCGGTCGACGAGCACCCAGGCATCAGGGGGGCCGAGCGCCGAGTCGGTCGGCAGGATCCCGACGACCCGGACCTCGACGAGGCCGAGGCGGAGATCGGCACCGACGGGGCGGCCCTGCGCGAGATCGCGCGAGATGACGACGGGAACGCGGCCGTCCACCTTGCGGCCGAGGTCGGCAGGAACCGCCGCACGCTGCGCGTGCAGGCTCTTCGCGTCCGTGAGGAGGACGGTCGTGTCGTCGGTCACGCCGTTGAGGCCGAGGCTGAGGTGGCCCGCCTCCGCGATCGGCGCGACGCCCGCGACGCCTTCGGTCGCGGCGATGCGCCGCTGCTGCGCGGCGGTGAAGATCGTCCCCGAGGCACGGACGTCCGCCCCGACGGTGTGCTCGGCCTGCGCGCGCGAGCCGCCGTCGACGGTGGACAGGACCACCGAGGAGAACACGGCGACCGACATCCCGACGACGACGGCGAGCGCGGCCGCGACCCCGAGCGCAGGATCACGGAGCGCCCGCGCCGTCCCGACGAAGGCGACCAGTCCGGACCCGCGGCGGGTCAGTGCGGCGACCGCCTGCAGCGCGGGCGGGAGGATCCACAGCACCACGACGCTCGCGGCGAGCGCGAGGAGGAGGGGGGTGAGCGCCAGCAGGAGGTCGAACCCCGGCGTCTCCAGCCGCCCGCGGCGGATGAGCAGGAAGGCGGCGAGGGCTGCGACGGCGATCATCAGAACGGACGCCGCGAGCCGGATGCCGCCGCGCGCACGCGCGGAGAGGTCGCGGCGGGCCGTGCGGAAGCTCCGGCGACCGCCCAGCACCGCGAAGAGCACCGGGGGGACGAGCCCGATCAGGAGCGGCACCAGCCACGCCGCCGCTCCCGCCGGCACCGGCACCGCGAGGGCGGCGACGACGGCGCCGATGGCCGCCGCGGGGAGCCCGAGGACGAGGCCCTCGACCGCCGCGGTGCCGCGCAGCTGCCGTCCGCTCGCTCCGCGGGCAGCGGCGAGCGCCAGCACGGCGCTGCGGCGCTCGATGACGGCGCGGACGCCGAGCGCGAAGACGGCAAGGACCACCCCGATCGGACCGGAGACGCAGATCGACAGCAGCGAGACGGTCGCGGCCACGCGCGCGAGCGAGGTGTCGATCGCCCGATCGAGCTGCGACTGCAGGGACACGAGCGCCGTCACTCCCGGGATGTCGGACGGGATGCTCAGTTGATTCTGGTTGATCCCGCGGAGGTCCGCGGCCAGCGCCCGCGCGTTGTCCGTCGTCACCGCATCCGCGGCGATCGGGTACCACATCGTGGTCGTCAGGTTCACGCCCGCCTGTTCGAACGCGGCCACCGTCGCGGGCTCGACGTACCCGATGCCGGTGAACACGGGCGGGTTGTTGCCGTCGTCGAAGAGGTCCGCCCGGATGGTCGAGGGCGTGCTGGACCAGTAGTCGCCGCCGGGGTCGCGAGGGGCGAACAGCCCGCTGATGCGCACCGTGCCCAGCGCCTGCGTGCGGACGAGGTCGCCGACCGACAGGCGCATCGTCCGGGCGGTGTCCTCGGAGAGGATCATTTCGATCGGCGCGTCATCCGTCGCGGCGAGCCCCGCCTCCTGACCAGGCGACCCGGTAGGCAGCGACCACCGCTTCGGCGCGTCGCCCTTCGTGATGCGCAGGTGCGTCAGGTAGCCGGGGTCCGCCGCCGCACGCAGCTTGAGGGTGCCCGGTGGCGTGACGCCGGACGGCGCCTCTGCCGGGGTGGAGTCCGCCATCCGCACCACGTAGCGGGGGTCCTGCAGGACGCCGCGCAACGGCTGCCGCTGCTTCTCCCGCGCCGCTGACAGCGCCGCGTCGAGCCGCCCGTACACGTTCTTCACGGCGTCGTCGGTCTGCGGGCCGGCCGGATCCGCGCCGATCGGGAACGACGACAGCACGCCTTTGACGTCCCGCAGCGGGGCGGAGAGCCCCTCGGCAGCGAATCGGAGGTCCGCACGGGAGAGCTCGGCGACCGCCCGCGGGACCGCGCCGGCGACCACGGCGACGAGCAGCGTGAGCACGGCGACGAGCAGCGACACCGCGGCATCCGCCCGCACGGTGCGCAGGAGCAGCCGGGGCGCGGAGGTCAGCGCGGCGGGTCTCCCCCGGCCGCCGGCGCGCGCGGCGTCGCCGCTCATCGCGTCACCTCCGCCGCGGTGAGGGTGACGGCCTGCCGGCGCACCTGGGCGCCGTAGCCCGCGAGGATCGCCGCGATCGCGACGATCACCCCGGCGAGCGAGAGGCCGAGCCCGAGCGCGTCGACGTGGAGCGGGACCGCCGCCCCGGCGAAGGGGTCCAGGATCGCCGCCCGCGCCAGGCCGGGGACGAGGAGGAAGCTCGTCGCGGCGCCGCCCACGAGAGCGACGACGACGGCCGCCCCCGCCACCACCCCGAGCTCCAGCCGGCGCATCCCCGCGAGCCGGCGCGGCGGCATGCCGAGCGCTCGGAGGACGACGACCTCGTCGGCGCGCATCCGCAGCAGCTCCCCGGCCACCGCGCCCAGCGCGACGAGCGCGAGCACGGCGCCCCCGATCATGCCGGCCCACAGCGCCCTCGGCACCGAGGCGAGCACCTCCACCGACGTGCCGAGGCGCGGCCCGGCGACCGTGCTGCCGGGGACGGCGGCGCGGATGCGGGACGCCGTCGCCACGGGGTCCGCGCTCGACGCCCAGATCCCGGTCGGCGCCACCGCCGCGCCGCCCGCACGCAGCGTCGCCACCTGGAGGGCGCGGAGGTCGACGAGCAGCCCCCGGTTCCCCGGCGATCCGGGCACCTGGTCGACGATCGCGGTGACCTTGGCGGGGAACGAACCGGGGACGACGCCGATGTCGAGGTTCGGCGTCTCGCCGACGTGGGCCGAGATCGTGCGCGCGAACGCACGGGACAGGACGACGGGGACGGCGGTCGCGTCCGCGGGCTGGAGCCGCAGTCCCGTCGCGGAGAAGAGCTGCCCGGCGTAGCCGAGGGGGCCGGACGCCGTCGCCTGTCCGTTGATGGTCGTGCCGGGCGAGAGCGTCCACGGCGCGGTGGGGAGGAGGTCGTCCGCCTCGCCGCCGGCCACCACCGAGAACGCGCTCACGACGCCCGACACCTCGACGAGCTCGCCCGGCGCCCCGACGGGCTGCAGCTGCGCGTCGAGGGCGACCAGCGCCCGCGCGACGCCGTCGCCCGGAAGGCGGGCACTGACGACCGCCGGTGAGGACGACGGGACCGAGAACGCGGCCTCGGCCACGAGCCCGGAGGCGTCGACGAGCTGCGCCGTGAGGACGGGGACGGCGCCCGTCCATGCCACGGTGGCCGTGAGCGCGGTCGCCGTCGCGGGCAGCGGCACGACGGCCGGCTCCGCGGCGAGGTCCTTCGCGAGCCGTGCGGTGTCGACGGCGCCGAGGGCCGTGGTTCCGGAGGCGACGAGACCCGCCGCCGGGACCGCGGTCACGTGCACGGTCGACTCGTCCTGGAGCGCCCCGCTGAGCGACGCAACCGGTGCGGCCGCACCCACTCCGGGCACCGCGGCGACCTTCGCGACGTCGGTCGTGCCGGTCACGACGAGGTCGGCCCCCGCGTGCAGCCCGGCGGTCCGGGTGGACGCCGTCTCCCATGTCGGCTGATACGTCGCGGCCAGCACGATACCCCCGCCGGCCAGCGCGATCACCACGAAGGGGGACGCGATCATGCGGACGCGCCGGGAGACCTCGCGCGCGACCGTGGTCGCCCGGATGCCGTCGCCCCGTGCGGCGATGCGCTCGACGCCGGCCGCGACGACCGGGACGAGCGCGAGCCCCGCCACCGCCACCACCGCGAGGCACAGCGCGGGCGCCAGCACCGCCAGCGGATCCACCTCCGCCCCCGCGGCCGTGGGAGAGAGGGGCGAGCCGAACTGCAGGAACCGCCACAGCGACAGGGCGGCCGCGGCGACGAGGAGCAGCACGAGCGCGGGCGCAGCCAGACGGCGCACCCGCCCGGTCTCGTCGGCCGCGCCGCGACGGAACGTGCGACGGGCCGAGGCGAGTGCGACCCCCGTGACGAGGGCGACGGCCACCGCCACGACGGCCACGGCGACGGATGCCGCGGGCACGGGGTCCGTGGACGGCGAGCCGATGGCGGTTAGCACACCGAGCGCGACGCCGGTGCCGGCCGCCGCGCCGAGCCCGGCGACGACCGCGGTCTCGGCCGCGGTCGTCCACCCCACGCGGGCCGCCGACGCCCCGCGCGAACGCAGCAGGGACGTCTCGCGGGTGCGCACGCCGTCGAGGAGCCGGCCGAGCTCGGCGAGCGTCACCAGGCCGATCGCCGCGACGAGCAGCAGCGGAACCGGCTCGACGGCCGCCAGCGGCGCGATCGCGACCTGGAGCGCGGCCGCGTGCTCGTCGAGCGTGCCGGACTTCTCGATACCCTGCGACCCCACGACGGCGTCGGCGAGCAGGGCCTTGAGGATGCGGTCGCCGACCGTGGCGAGAGCGGGCAGGTCGGCGGGCGTCACCTGACGCGCGATCGGGGTGATGGTCCAGACCGTGTCGTCGCCGTTCGCCGCCGGCGCGGCGGTCACCCGGACCGGCATGCCGGGCCCGCCCGCCCGCACCAGCTCGCGGTCGATGATCGCGCGCGCCCGCGCATCCTGCCGCCCGGCGTCGTCCGCCGTGGGGGCGTCGTAGCGCAGCTCCGCCGACGACCCTTCGAGGGCCGCGATGCCCGCGGACACGGCCTGGCGCGCCTGGGCGCCGAGGTAGCCGACGAGCCCCGTCCCGAGGGCGGCGAGCAGCAGGCAGACGCCCAGCAGCGCGGCGAAGAGCGCGCTGTGGGCGCGGACCCGTCGCACTGCCAGCACGATCGCCACCCTATGCGACGACGTCACCTCGTCCGGAGCAGCTCGAGGGCGCGTGCCGTCATCGCCGCCCGGTCGAGCCGCCCGGCGGCCGCGCGGACGGCGGCCACGGCATCCGCACCGGCGAGGTCCGTCGCCCGCCGGAAGTGCTCGTCGAGGTGGAGGCTCGGCAGGTCCTGACGCGAGCCCAGGCCCTCCGCGATGGCGAGGGCCTCCAGGCCGCTCTCGCGGTGGGCCGGGGATCGCACCGCCCACGCGGACCAGCCCGCGAGCACGGTGCCGAGCACCGGCCGGTCGATGAACTGCGACCGGACTCGCACGGTCGCGAGGGCCCGCGTCCGCAGGCGACGCGCCCACTCGTCGATGCGGGCGGCGGGGAGGGACTCGTCCATGGCGGTGGCGGCGACGAGCGCCGCCACCGTCGTCGCATACCACGGGGACGCGCGCTGGCTGCGGGTGTCGAACCAGGCCATCGCCTTCTCGTACAGCTCGGCGGCGAGCATCCGGTCTCCGGAGGCGCGTTCGAGCTCGGCGAGGCCCAGCCAGCCGAGCGAGGACAGCTCGAGCCCGTCCTCGGTGAGTTCGCGAGTCGCCGTCATCTCGACGTAGAGCTCCCGCGCCTCGTCGAAGCGGCCCAGGCTGATGAGGTTGCCGCCGCGGATCCAGGACAGCTGGCGCAGCTGGCCGTCGGCCTCGAAGGCTGCCAGCTCGCCGGCGGCGCGGTCGAGCCAGGCGAGCGCCTCCGCGGGCTCGTGCACCTGACTGGCCAGCTGCCCGGACGACACCGCCGACATCGCGGCGAACCACGGGTTGTCCACGATCGCGGCGAGCTCCCACGCGCGGGCGGCGGCATCCCTCGCCACCGCCGTGTCGCCGTCGTTCTCGGCGTACTGCGCGAGGACGGTCTCCCCCACGAGCGCCAGCGTCGGGTCGTCCGACGCCCGCAGCCGCTCCACCTCGGCCTGCGCCCGCGACGGGTCGCCCATGACCGACAGCAGGTCGGCGTAGGCGCCGAGCATGGGGGTGAGCGGGGCCCGCCGGCGGAGGATGCGCAGCCGTGCCCGCAGGCGGAGCGCCCGCGGGTCGTCGGTCACCATGGCGACCACGGCGGCCAGGAGCAGGACCGTGGCCAGCGCGTCGGCCGGGACGGCCGCCGCATCCACCCGGGCGACCGCCTCCAGCGCGGGCGGCCCGAAGGCCTGCAGCTCGGAGAAGGATCCGCGCACGATCCACGACTGGCTGAGGAGGGCGAACAGCACGACCGCGGTGGCGTCGTCCTCCGCATCCATCGCGTGCCGCACGACGGCGATGAGGTTGTCGTGCTCGGCGCGCAGGAGTCGCGCGCCCTCGACCGAGAAGGCATCCGGTCCCCGCTCGTCCGCGAACGCGAGCGCCCAGCCCACCACCGCATCCCACGCGGCGCCCTCCGCGCCGTCGGCCGCGAGACGCGACAGCCCGAACTCGCGCACGGTCTCCAGCATCCGGAAGCGGACGCCGCCCGAGCGGGGGTCGTCCGCGACGACGAGGAGGGACTGGGCCACGAGCCGGTCGAGCAGGTCGTCCGCCGATTCCTCGATGAGGACACCGGCGGCGGTGTCCGCCGAGAACCCGCCGGGCAGCAGGGAGAGGGTCGCGAGCGCGGTGCGGGAGTCGGGGTCGAGCAGGTCCCAGCTCCACCGGATGACGGCCTCCAGGGTGCGGTGGCGCTCCGGGGCGGTCCGGTCGCCGGTGACCAGGAGGGCGAAGCGGTCCTGGAGCCGCGCCTCGATCTGCTCGGGGGTCATCGTGCGCACGCGCGCGGCGGCGAGCTCGATCGCCAGCGGGAGCCCGTCGAGGTGATCGCACAGCCGCGTCACGACGTCGAGCGGCAGCACCGCGCCGGGGCGCACGGCGCGCGCCCGCTCGAGGAAGAGGCGCACCGCCGGACCGGCCTCCGCGTCGCCGTCCACCCCTCCCGTCGGGAGCGGGTCGAGCGGATACACCTGCTCGGCGGCGACGGCCAGCGGCGTGCGGCTGGTGGCGAGGACCCGCAGTGCGGGCACCGCCGCGAGCATGTCGGCGACCCATGCGGCGACGCCGTCCACGACCTGCTCGCAGTTGTCCAGGACCAGCAGCGTCGGCCGCTCGCCGAGGACCGCGGCGACACGGGCGCGCAGGTCCGGGCGCGAGCGCGCGTCCGCCAGCCTCCCGCCCGGGCTCGCCTCCGAGATGCCGAGCGCGGCGGCGATCGCCAGCGGGACGTCGTCGTCGGCCCGCACGCTCGCGAGAGGGACGACGACGACGGCTGGCGAGGCGGATGCCGCGGCCGCCGCCTGCGCGAGCCGGGTCTTGCCGAGTCCCCCGGCGCCCAGGATCGTCACCAGACGGGACCGCGTCAGCTGCGCGGCGACCTCCTCGAGGGCGCCCGCTCGGCCGATGAGCTCGTTGGGGGCGGCGCGCAGTCCGATGCGCACCCGCGCGCGCACCTCGGCGTCACCGCCGCGCAGGAGCCGCGTGTTCAGGTTCGTGAGCTCCGGGCCCGGCGAGCTGCCGAGGTCGTCGCGCAGGCGCGTGCGCAGCGCCGCGAAGACGCCGAGCGCCTCGGCGCCGCGCGCGTCCGCGGCGAGGGCCGTCATGAGCTCGCCGTGCAGCGCCTCGTCGTAGGGCCGGACCGCCGCGAGACCCGCCAGCACCGCCGCTCCCTCGCCGGGTCGCCCGCCGGCCACGAGGGCACGGGCGCGGCCGGTGTCGACGCGTACGCGCAGCGTCGCCGCGGCATCCGCCAGTTCGTCGGCCACCGGCGCGGCGGCCACGTCGGGCCCGGCCTCGCCGCGCCACAGCCCGAGTGCCTCGTCGAAGAGCGCGAGCCCCGCCGCGTCGCCGGGCACGAGCCGTTCCGCGGCGGCGCACAGGCGCCGGGCGCGGGAGAGGTCGACCTCGTCGTCCGGCACGCCCAGCGCGTAGCCGGACGGGTCGCTGCGCACGAGGTCCGGGCCGGCGGCGGCGCGCAGACGCGAGACGAGGGTCTGGAGCGCGCCGCGGGGGTTCTGCGGCCGATCCTCGCCCCACACGTCCGCGGTGAGGGCCTCGACGCTGCGCGACCGCGACCCGGAGAGCGCGAGCGCGGCGACGAGCGCCCTGGCGGTCGCGCCCGGGAGGTCGACGGGGCGGCCGTCCGGCGTCGTCACGGCGACCGGGCCGAGCACGGCCACCCGCGGGGCGTCCTGCGTCACGAAGAGGAGCCTAGCCGCGGCATCCGACCGCACCCGCCCCCGGCCGACCGGGATGCGGCGTGCCCTCAGGGTGGCGTCGGAGGCGTCGGGCACACTGGAGGGACGCACCCGCTCGGGCGAAGGGAGACGATGGTGAGCTTTATCGACGGATACGATCCCGACACTCTCCGCGAGGTCGTCGACCTCCGCCACTGCCGCGAGCGCCTCGACGAGATCGGCGAGCAGCGCAGCCTTCCGGCCCTGCTGGAGCGCGTCTGGCTGCTGAAGGTGCTCGACCGTCTCGACGACGGGCTGGTGATCGCCGAGCAGGCCGTCCGCCAGGCGCGCATGGCCGGCACGCGGAAGGATCTGCTGCGCGCGCGCATCCTGCACGCGACGATCCTGCAGTACCGCGGGGCGTACGCCGCCGCCGATCAGGAGCTCACCACGTGCGCCGAGGAGGCCGAGGGCCAGGGCTGGGCGGGCATCGCCGCGTTCGCGTACCAGCACCGCGGCAAGGTCAACTTCGACGCCGGCGACTTCGACGCGGCGCGCAGCGACTTCAAGCGCGCGCTCTTCCTGCGGCAGGAGTCCGGCGCCGCGGACGACCAGCTCGAGTCCACGCTGCTCGCGATCGACGCCGCCGACCGGCGCCGGGTCACCGCATCCGTCGCCAGCTGATCCGCTCTCCCGAGACGCACCGAGGTCTTCGCCGCCGCATGTCCGATCTCCACCGGGTGCGCATCTGGGCCGACGCCCTCATCGCCCACCACCTCGACGGCTCGTGGTCGTTCGCGTTCGACAACGCGAAGCGCCGGGCCGGTCAGTGCGACTACACGCACCGGCGCATCAGCGTGTCGCGCTACCTCGCCGCACGCTACGACGACGACACGAACCACCAGACACTGCTGCACGAGATCGCGCACGCCCTCGCCGGGCCGGGCGCCGGTCACGGTCCGCAGTGGAAGCGCGTGGCCCGCGAGCTCGGCTACGTGGGCGGCACGACGCACGACGGCGAGACCGCGACGGAGCTGGCGCCGTGGGTCGGGGTGTGCCCGGCCGGCCACGTCGCCTACCGGCACCGCCGTCCCGCGCGCGCGACGTCGTGCGTGAAGTGCGCACCGCGGTTCGACGCGCGCTACCTGTTCACATGGTCGCGCCGCGAGATCACGTCGGCCGCGCGCCGCGCCGCCGCGACCCCCCGCTGAGCCGGACGTCGCATCCGGTCAGATCGCGACGAAGACACCGTCCCGCAGCACCGGCACGGCGTCGAGGACGGAGAGCTCGGCCGCGGTCAGGACGTCGCCGCGCAGCCCCCGCTCGATGAGCTCCTGCCCCGACCCGCTCGCCGTCAGCAGATGCCGGACAGCGCCGCGGAGGCCCCGGAACGCCTCGGCCGCGGCCGCCGCCTCGGGCGACGTGTGGTCGATGCCGTGCACGCCGAGGGCGTCCACGACGGCGCCCGCGCCGAGCTGGTCCTCCACCGCGAACCGGACGGGAGCCGCGGCATCCTTCTCCGTCCGCTCCCCCGCGGCGACGATCGTGACACTCGTCCGCGCGCCGCGTCGGTGCTGCTCGTCGCGCACCGCCCGCGCCACAGCCTCGGCATTGCGCAGACCCCCGAGGAGGACCACCGCGCCGGATGCCGCGGCCGCCCGCGCGATCGGAGCGCCGTTGATCGACACCTCCTCGGCCGCCGCGAGCGGCACGTGCTCGCCTCGGGCGACCGCGACGGCGACGGTCGTGGAGAGGCGGAGCACGTCGACGACGACCACGACATCGGCGGGAGCGAGCCGGGCGAGACCCTCGGCACCCCACTCCAGACGGACCTGGTAGCGCGCTTGATCGAACGGCGGCATCCCGTCAGCCTACGACCGCGTCGGCGGCCGCCCGGCGCGGTGCGACACTGGAGCATGCGCATCCTGCTCAAGCTCGTCATCGACTGCGATGCGGATGCCGCGTGGCGGGCCGTCCACTCGCCCCGAGCCGTCGCGGAGCTCTACGGCCCCCTCCTCCAGCTCGAACCGCTCGCCGAACTGCCCACGTCGTGGGGCGCGGGCGACGACGTCGCCGTCGGCCTGCGGCTCGCCGGCGTCGTGCCGCTCGGCCGTCAGCTGATCGACCCCAGCGACAGCGAGGTCGAGCACGGGGGGACGCGCGTGCGGATCTTCCGCGACACCGGGATCCCGCTGTCCGGCCCGCTGGCCGCGCTGGACGTGTGGGACCACCAGATGGCCATCGCCCCCGCGCCGGGCGACCCGACCAAGACGCTGTGGCGGGACCGCCTGGTGATCGGGGGCCGCGCGGCTCCCGCCCTCTGGCCCGTGCTGTGGGCGACCTGGCAGTGGCGGGCGGCCCGCATCCGGGCCCTCGCTCCGACGTGGGCCCACGACCCCGAGCCTCGCGCGGATGCGGTGCCCGGCGCGGATGCGGTGCCCGGCTCCTGAGGTCACCCGGCGTCCGGCCGTGCCGGCCCGGCCGCCTGTCCGACACCGGGCCTCCGACGTCCGACCGTCCCAAAACACGGAGCCACGGCGCGACACGCCGTGCCGACGCCCCACGGCCCCGGCGCGGCGTCCTCCCGATCCGCGTTTTCGTACGGGGGCAGCGTGCCGCCACGGGCCGCGGCCCCAGCACCCCTCCGTCCCGCCACACCTGCGCCCCGCCACCACCGACGCCCCCGCCGTCCAGCCGTCCCCGCCGTCCAGCCGTCTCTGCCGTCCCGCCGTCTGTGCCGTCCCAAAACACGGAGCCACAGCGCGACACGCCGCGCCGGCACCCCACGGCCCCGGCGCGGCGTCCTCCCGATCCGCGTTTTCGTACTGGGGCGGCGTGCCGCCCCCCGCCGGCGATCCCGCCACCACCGGCACCCCGGCTACTCGGCGAGCGCGGCGACCGGGGCCACCCGCGTGGCGAGGCGCGTCGGGACGACCGCCGCGATGAGCGTGAGCACGGCCGTCGCGACGACGATCGCCACGATCGGCCACAGCGGCAGCGCGGGCCACACGAGGTGCGGCGCCGACGGCGCGTCCGGGTTCACGGGCACGGAACCGAGGAGCGACTGCGCCCCCGCCCAGCCGTAGGCGACGCCCAGCACCAGGCCGGTGGCCACCGCGGCGATCGTCACGTGAGCGGCCTCCAGGAGGACGAGGCGGCGCACCTGCGCGTTCGACAGCCCCAGTGCGCGGAGCAGTCCGAGCTCGCGGCGGCGCTGCACGACGCCGAGCGTGAGGAGGTTCACGAGGCCGACCGCCGCAATCACCGCGGAGACGGCGACCAGGCCCATCATGATGGACGAGAACGTGTCGAGCACGGTGCCGAGCTCGCGCGGCATCTCGCCGCCGGCCGCGGCGGTCATGACGGCCTTGGTCGACTCGATCGCCACCGCGAACATCGTCACGAGCGTGACGCCCATGACGACGCCGATCGCCATGCGGCTGGAACGCTCCGGATACCGCAGCGCGTTCTCCGCGGCGAGGCGCGCGGTCGCCGAGCGTCCGAAGGCGCGTCCGACCAGTCGCAGCACCGGCGGCATGACGAGGGTCGCGCCGATCGCGATGCCGGTGAACGACAGGATGCCCCCGACGAAGCCCACCAGCACCCCGAGCGGCGACACCAGCCCGACGAGCACGCCCACGGCGAGGAGCGCCGCGCCGATCGCGAACAGGACGATGGCGGCGGCGTTGCGCGCCGGGCGGCGGACGACCTGTTCGCGCGTCGCCTCGACGGAGCCGCCGAGCGCCTGGAGCGGGGTGACCGACAGCACGCGGCGGGACCCGGCCCAGGCCGCGACCCACGTGGTGAGCGCGACCACGACGGCGGGGATCAGGACGACCGGCTGGGCCACCGCGTATGAGACGTCCGTCAGTCCGAGGAGCGCGTTCGTGAGGACGACGCCGCCGGCGGCGAGCCCGGTGCCGACGACGAGGCCGAGGAAGGCCCCGATCGCCCCCACGACGAGTCCCTGCCGGGCCACTTCGCCGCGCTGCGACTGCGCGGAGGCGCCGATGAGCCGCAGCAGCGCGATGCGGCGGGTGCGTCCCGCCACGACGGTCGAGAACGTGTTCGCCGTGACGATCGCCGCGACGTACACCGCGACCCCGACGAGGATGAACGTCATGAACCCGAGCACGAAGGCGAGGGTGCCGCTGTTCCCGATGTAGGGATCGGCGCGCAGCATGGCGCCGATGTAGCCGGTGGCCGAGATGAGGATCACGCCGAACGCGGCCGAGATCGCCGACACGAGGATGCTGGCACCCATGCCGCGTTCGCGGAGCCACGCCAGCGACGCCGATTGCGGGGTCCGCGGCATCCGCGCCGTGACCGTCGCCGCGCTCACGCGGTCACCGCCGCGGCGGTACCGAGCTCGGCGGCGAGCATGTACGCCGCGATCTCCTCGGGCGACTGGTGCGGCTTGTCGGCGACGACGCGGCCGTCGCCGAGGAACAGCACGCGGTCGGCGTGACCGGCGGCCACCGGGTCGTGGGTCACCATGGCGATCGACTGCCCGTGCTCGCGGGATGCCGCCTGCAGCAGCGCGAGCACCTCGCGGCCGCTGCGCGAGTCGAGGTTCCCGGTGGGCTCGTCGGCGAAGACGAGATCGGGCGCCGTGGCGAGCGCGCGGGCGATCGCGACGCGCTGCTGCTGACCGCCGGACAGCTCATGGGGCCGGTGCCGCAGCCGGGAGCCGAGGCCGAGCGATTCCACGAGCCCGTCGATGCGCGCCCGCTCGAGCGCCGACGGGCGACGGCCGTCGAGGTCGAACGGCAGCAGGATGTTCCCCATCGCGTCGAGGGTGGGCACGAGGTTGAAGGCCTGGAAGACGAACCCGACGCGCCGGCGGCGCAGGATCGTGAGCTCGAGGTCGGACAGCCCGGTGATGTCGGTGTCGCCGATCCACGTGCGCCCCGAGGTCGGGGCATCGAGCCCCGCCATGATGTGCATGAGGGTGGACTTGCCCGATCCGGACGGCCCCATGATCGCGGTGAACTCTCCGCGACGGATGCCGACGCTCACGCCGTCGAGCGCGCGCACCTGCCCCTCGCCGGTCCCGTAGGTCTTGGTCAGCTGCTGCACGCGGGCGGCGAGGCCCAGCTCGGTCGTTGTGATCTCCATGCCTCCGACGCTACGAAGCACGACGTGCGCGCGCGTCGGCCGGGCGAGGCATCCGCGTACATCCAGAGGATGATCCCGGTCCGCGTACCGTTCTCAGGATCGCCGGTGGTCGCCGCGCGACGCGGCTCCGGCGGGCTCGCGTTTTCCGCCCCCGTCACCGGACAGCCGTCCATTCGATCCTGAGAACGGTACGGGCCCTTTCGCCGACGACGGATGCTGAGTAGCTTCGAGCCACCAGGTGAGAGGAGCCGCGATGCCCGCCACACCCCTGCCTCCCAGCGGCGATCGGCCGACGCCCGCCGCGACGTGCGACGCGAGCGGCATGGCCGAGATCCATCGCATGTTCCGGATGGGCTTCGGCGAGGCCCCGGATCTGATCGCGGGCGTCGAGGCCGCGGACGTCGAGCACGCCGGCGTCGTCGCAGACCAGCTGGACCTGCTGTCCGTCGGGCTCCACGGACACCACCAAGGCGAGGACGAACGCCTGTGGGACGTCCTCGCCGAGCGCGCGCCGGGCTGCGCCGCGCACGTCGAGCGGATGAAGGCGCAGCACGCCGAGATGCTCGTGCACCTCTCGGCGATCGACGATGCCCTGCCCGCGTGGCGCATCGCCCCGACACCCTCGACCGCGGCCCCGCTGCTCGCTGCGATCGCGGGCGTCAACGCCGCGCTCGCCGTGCACCTCCCCGACGAGGAGACGAACATCGTGCCCGTCATGGAGACCGTGATCACCGAACCCGAGGTGGAGTGGTTCGCCGAGCACGGGCGCCGCTCGATTCCGAAGGGGCAGTCCTGGTACGCGATGGGGCTCATCCTCGCCTCGCAACCGGACGGGGGCGACGCATGGCTGCGCAAGAACCTGCCCGCTCCGGCACGGCTGGCATGGCGCTGGATCGGCAGGCCCAGGTATGCCGCGCGCCGTGCCGCGCTCGAGGGGCGCTGACTCCGGCCCGGCCTACGCCAGGCCGTGCTCGAACGCGAAGACGACGAGCTGCACGCGGTCACGGAGGGCGAGCTTCGCGAGGATGCGGCTGATGTGCGTCTTGACAGTGGCCTCGGAGAGGAACTCCCTCGCCGCGATCTCGGCGTTGGAGAGCCCGCGGGCGGCGAGCGCGAAGATCTCCCGCTCGCGGTCGGTGAGGTCGTCGTAGGTCGCGGGCACCGCGCGGGACGCATCGCCGAACCGCGCGAACAGCTCCCGGGTCGCGGATGCGGCGATCACGGCGGAGCCCGCATGCACGGTGCGGATCGCGGCGAGGAGGAACTCCGGATCGGCGTCCTTGAGGAGGAACCCGCTCGCGCCCTGCCGGATCGCACGGGCTGCGGCCTCGTCGAGGTCGAACGTGGTGAGCATGACGATGCGCGGCGGATCGGGGTCGCGCAGGAGCTCGGCGGTCGCGCCCAGCCCGTCGAGCACCGGCATCCGGATGTCCATCAGCACGACGTCCGGACGCGTCGCCCGCACGACGCCGATCGCCTCCCTGCCGTCGGACGCCTCGCCCACGACCGCGAGGTCGGGCTGGGAGTCGACCAGCATCCGGATCCCCGCGCGGAACAGCGCCTGGTCGTCGACCAGAACGACGCGGATCGGACGATCACCCTCCGCGGTCATGCGACGACCTCCACCGGGATCGACGCGCGCACGACGAACGACCCGTCCTCGGCCGCGGCCTCGAGCGTCCCGCCGGCGAGCTGCGCGCGCTCCCGCATCCCGATCACACCGTGCCCCGCACCCGGCGCGGCGTCCCCCTGCGACGGGTTGTGCACCTCGAGGTCGACCCGGGTCGCCAGCCACGCGAGCCGGACGGTGACCGGGCCCCCATCGCCGTGACGGAGGGCGTTGGTGAGGGCCTCCTGCAGGATGCGGTACACCGCCAGCTGCACGGCGGCGGGGGGATCCGCGGCCGGCGCCGGATCGACGTCGACGCGCAGGTCGACGCCGGCCGCCCGCACCTGCGCGTAGACGGCCTCGAGGTCGGCGATCATCGGCTGAGGCCCGGCCGACTGGCTGTGCCGCAGCTGGGTGAGCAGGACCCGCACGTCGGCGAGCGCCGCGCGCGCCGTGCCGGAGATCGTGCCGAGCGCGGCAGAGGCCGCCTCCGGGTCGGATGCCGCGGCGTAGCGCGCGCCGTCCGCCTGGGCGATCACGACCGCGAGCGAGTGGGCGACCACGTCGTGCATGTCGCGGGCGATGCGCACGCGCTCCACCTCGGCGCTCGCCTCGGCCTCGGCACGCTCCTGCGCGAGGCGGTTCGCGCGCGCCCGCATGCCGGTGCGCACGAGCGCGCCGGCGGTCCAGGCCAGGAGGAGCGCGAAGGTCGCGGCGACCAGGACCGCGACGCCCACGGTCACGGTCTGCAGCGTCAGGCCCGCCGCGCCGAGCACGAAGAAGATGTATGCGGTCGCGACGACGGCGCCGCCGATCGCCGACGCGAAGCCGAGCCAGAACACGACGCGCGACCCGTACGCCGCGGTCGCGTACAGCACGCCGAAGACGGCGACGTCGATGAGCGCGGGGGGATGGCTCGCGCTCATCTGCACGACCGCGGCGACCCACGCGACGGCGAGGGCGAGAGGTGGTGACAGACGGCGGATGGCGAGCGACGCGCCGAAGCCCACGCACACGACCAGGGTGGCCGCGGTCGATCCGCTGATGAACCGATCGGGCAGGCTCGTGAGGAATCCCGCCATCGCCAGCACGACGGCGACCGAGACGTCCACCACGATCTGATGGGTCTTCAGCGGCCGGAACACCCTCTCACGGTACGGGAGGGCTCCGGGGTGCGGCATCCGCCGCCGGATGTATCCGCACGCCGCCCCGCGATCCGCGGCCGGCGCGCCTCGGACCATTGACGCGACCGGGCTCCGCCCACGACGATGACCCAAAGAGACCAGGGGTGAGGGAGCAGCGATGACGACGGTACGAGCAGCCATCAGCCAGACCACGTGGACGGGCGACAAGGACTCGATGCTCGACAAGCACGAGGGCTTCGCGCGGGATGCCGCAGCCCAGGGCGCCCAGGCGGTGTGCTTCCAGGAGCTCTTCTACGGTCCGTACTTCGGGATCACGCAGGACAAGAAGTACTACCGCTTCGCCGAGCCGGCCGACGGCCCCATCGTGCAGCGCTTCGCCGCACTCGCGAAGGAGCTCGGCACCGTCATGGTGCTGCCGATCTACGAGGAGGCGCAGACCGGCGTCTACTACAACACGTCGGTGCTGGTGGATGCCGACGGCACGGTTCTCGGCAAGTACCGCAAGCATCACCTCCCGCACCTCGACCGGTTCTGGGAGAAGTTCTACTTCCGGCCGGGCAACCTCGGCTACCCGGTGTTCGACACGGCCGTCGGACGGGTGGGGATGTACATCTGCTACGACCGCCACTTCCCCGAGGGATGGCGAGAACTCGGTCTGGGCGACGCGCACATCGTGTTCAATCCGAACGCGACCAAACCGGGGCTGTCCAACCGCCTGTGGGAGGTGGAGGGCCCGGCGGCCGCGGTCGCCAACGGCTACTTCGTGCTGCAGCCGAACCGGGTCGGACGCGAGGACAACGAGTACGGCGACCTCGCGGTCGACTTCTACGGCACGAGTCAGGTCATCGACCCGCGCGGGAACTTCGTCGGGGAGCGGGGCTCGAGCGAGCACGAGGAGCTGCTCGTGCGCGACCTCGACCTGGACATGGTGCAGCAGATGCGCGACGACTGGCAGTTCTACCGAGACCGCCGGCCCGACTCCTACACGAGGATCGCGCAGCCATGACCCCGCTGCCCGCGTGTGACGGTCCGACGTCAAGGCGATCGCTGCGCGATCACGCCGCCGGTGCCGCAGTCCCGCGGCGCCCTTCGGGCGGCGCCCGCCAGTCCCGATGCCTGCGGCACCGGCGGCCTGACCGCTCCGCCATGACCCAGGCGCACCGCGGAGCGCTGCGGGGCTCCGCATCGCTGGCATCGGGACTGGCGGGAGCGCCGGCCGCGAGGCCGACGCGGGGGCATGCGATGCGGAGCCCCGCAGCGCGCAGCGAAAGGCGGGATGAGGAATGACGACCACACTGATCACCGGCGGGACGGTCGTCAACGCGACCGGGACGGCGACCGCGGACGTGCTGATCGACGGCGAGACCATCGCCGCCGTCCTCGAGCCCGGCTCCACACTCCTCGGCTTCGACGTCGCCTCGCACGTCGACACCGTGATCGACGCATCCGGCAAGTACGTCATCCCGGGCGGCATCGACGCCCACACGCACATGCAGATGCCGTTCGGCGGCACGGAGGCGTCCGACACGTTCGAGACCGGCACCCGCGCCGCGGCCTGGGGCGGCACGACGTCGATCGTCGACTTCGTCGTCCAGTACCCCGACCAGAACATCCTCGACCAGTACCACGCGTGGCACGAGAAGGCGGCGGGGAACTGCGCGATCGACTACGGGTTCCACCAGATCCTCTCCGACGTGCAGGACTCGAGCCTCACCGCGATGGACGAGCTCGTCGCCGAGGGGGTCACGAGCTTCAAGCTCTTCATGGCCTACAAGGGCGTCTTCCTCTCCGACGACGGGCAGATCCTCCGGGCGTTCCAGAAGGGCGCCGAGAACGGGGCGATGATGATGATGCACGCCGAGAACGGCGCCATCATCGACGTCCTCGTGCAGCAGGCTCTCGCGGCCGGCAACACCACGCCGTACTGGCACGGCACCACCCGCCCGTGGCAGGCGGAGGAGGAGGCCACGCACAGGGCGATCATGATCGCCGACCTCACCGGCGCCCCGCTCTACGTCGTGCACGTGAGCGCCAAGCAGGCGGTCGAGCAGATCGCGGCTGCCCGCGACCGCGGGATGAACGTGTTCGGCGAGACCTGCCCGCAGTACCTCTACCTCTCGCTCGAGGAGCAGCTGGGGGCGACGAGCGCCGAGTGGGGCGACTTCGAGGGTGCGAAGTGGGTGTGCTCCACGCCGCTCCGGTCGCGCGCCGACGGCCATCAGCACCACATGTGGCAGAGCCTGCGCACCAACGACATCCAGATGGTCTCCACCGACCACTGCCCGTTCTGCATGAAGGGCCAGAAGGACATGGGTCTCGGCGACTTCTCGAAGATCCCGAACGGCATCGGGTCGGTCGAACACCGCATGGACCTCATGTATCAGGGCGTCGTCACCGGGCAGATCAGCCTGCCGCGGTGGGTGGAGCTCACCTCGACGACGCCGGCCAGGATGTTCGGGATGTACGGCAAGAAGGGCGTGCTGCAACCCGGCGCCGACGGCGACGTCGTCGTCTACGACCCGAACGGGCACACGTCCATCGGGCTGGGGAAGACCCATCACATGAACATGGACTACTCGGCGTGGGAGGGGTACGAGATCGACGGGCACGTCGACACCGTCATCTCCCGCGGCAAGGTCGTCGTCGATCACGGCGACTATCTCGGGACGAAGGGCGACGGCCGCTACATCAAGCGCGGCCTGAGCCAGTACCTGGTGTGACCATGGACTTCGGCGTCGTCCTGCAGACCAACCCGCCCGCCTCCCGCACGGTGCAGCTGGCGAAGCTCGCCGAGGCGCACGGCTTCAGCCATGTGTGGACGTTCGACTCGCACCTCCTGTGGGAGGAGCCGTACGTCATCCACTCGGCGATCCTCGCCGAGACGCGACGGATCACCGTCGGCCCGTTCGTGACGAACCCTGCGACCCGCGACTGGACGGTCACGGCATCCGTCTTCGCCACGCTCAACGAGATGTACGGCAACCGGACGATCTGCGGCATCGGCCGTGGCGACTCCGCGGTGCGGGTGACGAACGGCACGCCCACCACGATGGCGGAGCTTCGCGAATCGATCCACGTCATCCGCGAGCTCGCCAACTCCCGCGCGGTCGAGTACAAGGGGGCGACCCTGCAGTTCCCGTGGAGCCGCGGCTCCGAGCTCGACGTATGGGTCGCCGCCTACGGCCCGCAGGCGCTCAAGCTCACCGGCGAGGTGGGCGACGGGTTCATCCTGCAGCTCGCCGATCCCGACATCGCCGCGTGGATGATCCGCCAGGTGAAGGATGCCGCGGCCGCCGCCGGCCGCGACCCCGACGCGATCGCGTTCTGCGTCGCCGCCCCGATGTACGTCGGCGACGACGGGGAGCACATGCGCGACCAGTGCCGGTGGTTCGGCGGCATGGTCGGCAACCACGTGGCCGACATCGTGTCGAGGTATGGCCAGCGCGGTGCCGTGCCCGACGAGCTGACCGACTACATCGCGGGGCGCACCGGGTACGACTACAACTCCCACGGCCGGGCCGGGAACGACCACGTCGACTTCGTGCCCGACGCGATCGTGGACCGGTTCTGCATCCTCGGCACCGCCGCGGACCACGTCGCCAAGCTCGAGCAGCTGCGCGACCTCGGCGTGACCCAGTTCGCCGGCTACCTCCAACACGACAACAAGGAGGAGACGATGCGTGTCTACGGCGAGAGCATCATCCCGGCCTTCCGCGGGGGCATCGCCGCCAAGCGCTGAGGGCCGCCTCTGCCTCGCGCGCCGATCAGAGCACGGGGACGATCGGCCGGTTCTCGTAGAACGTCTGCAGCACGACCGTCGTGCGCGTGTTGACCGCCGCCGCCTGGCGGATGTCGCGGATCAGGGCCTCGAGCGCGCGCGGGGACGGCACCCGGACGAACAGCATGTAGCTCGCCTCCCCCGCGATCGAGTGACACGCCTCGATCGCGTCGAGGTGCTCGAGCAGCTCGGGGGCGTTGTCGGGCTGGCCGGGGTCGAGCGGCGTGATCTCGATGAACGCCGACAGTGGCCGCCCGACGGCCTCCGCGTCGAGGATCGGCCGGTAGCCGACCACCACCCCGCGCGACTCGAGGCGCCGGAGCCGCGACTGGACGGCCGACACCGACAGTCCGACCCGCTGTGAGAGCTGTGCGAGGGTCGCGCGGGCATCCTGCGAGATCTCCGCGACGATGCGCAGGTCGACGTCGTCCTCGAGATGGGGCCCGGCGGGCTCGGGATCCGTCATGCCGTAAGAATATCGTCGAGATGGCAGATCAGCCGGAAGAATTCCGTTTGATCGCGAAATGAGCGACAATCGATGTGACACGATCGGAGGTTTCACATGTCCATCAGCCCCACTCACGCACCCCGTGCAGCGACGGCGATCGTCGGCGAGCCCGAGGTCGTGGAGGACGCGGCGACCGCCGAGTCGTCCGTCGCCTGGCGACAGCTCAAGGATGCCGCGACCGCGCTGCAGGCGGTCCAGGCGCAGGACGGATCGGTGCCCGAGCCGTCCGACCACGCCGAGGCCCGCACCCTGGTCGAGGCGATCGTGTCGGCGATCCGTGCGCTCACTCCCGCCTTCCCGCACGACGCGGAGTACCTGGGCGCCTCGGCGCACGACTTCGCGCGCTGGGCCGACGGCGGATTCGGCGTGCCGGACTTCCTCGACTCGCTGAACGCGTTCCAGCCGCAGCTGCACCGCGTCGACGGCCTCCGCCATCTCGTGGTCTTCCCGATGTACACGCAGAACGGCTCGCGCAACCGCTTCGTCGAGGCGCTCATCGTCGAGGTGATCTGGCCGGAGTTCATCGCCCAGCTCGAGGCCGGCGACTACGGCAACAAGCTGTTCGTCTCGCTCCGGCTCGTCGACTTCACCCCCGGCTACGACACGAACTCGGCGGTGCTCTTCCCCGAGACCGTGGCGATGCGCGAGATCCCGACCTTCACGTGGGGCGCCATCTTCCAGGACCGCGAGGCGGCCCGGTACCGCCGGGTGGTGCGCGCCGCGAGCGAGATCACGAAGCTCGAGCTGCCGGAGGACGCCGCCCGCATGCTCGACGACCAGGAGCTCGCGGAGCGCACGTTCGTGATGTGGGACATCATCCACGACCGCACGCACATGCGCGGCGACCTGCCGTTCGACCCGTTCATGATCAAGCAGCGGATGCCGTACTTCCTCTACTCGCTGGAGGAGCTGCGGTGCGACCTGACCGCGTTCCGCGAGAGCGTGGCGATCCAGCGGCGGCTGCGCGAGCAGGACGACCTCACCGCGGCGGAGCAGGAGATGCTCGCGCACGCCGGCCTCGTGCAGTACGCGGTCATCTTCGACCGCATCTTCCGCTTCGCCATCACCGGCTCGCGCGTGCGCAACTACGACGGACTCGGCGGGCAGCTGCTGTTCGCGTGGCTGCACCAGCGGGGCGTCCTGCACTGGACCGACACGTCGCTCGCGTTCGACTGGGCCGACGTGCCGGACGCCGTCGTCGCCCTCGGCGACGCGATCGACGAGCTGTACTGGCGCTCCATCGACCGCCCGAAGACCGCGCACTGGCTCGCCGCCTACGAGCTCGTCCGGGGCGTCCTCACCCCCGCGCCCGCCTCGGCATGGGCGCGCGGGCTGCCGGACGAGATCCTCGCCGGCCCGACGAAGGGCTACACCGACGCGGTGCTGGACGACGAGTTCCCGCTGTCGATGTTCTACGAGGCGCTCGAGAAGAAGATGCGCCCCGTGATCGCGTCGACCGCCGGGATCCGGGCCGAGGATGCCTGAACCCGGCGTCTCCGGAAAGCTGGTGCTCGTCGCGGGGGCGACGAGCACCAGCGGCCACGCCGCCGTCCGAGCTCTCGTCGGTGCCGGGGCGCGGGTCGTGGCCGTCGGCCACGACCCCGCCAAGCTCGAGGAGGTCGCCGCGCTCGGCGCGGCGACCGAGGGGTGCGACCTGACCGACGAGGGCGCCGTCGGCGCCCTCGTCGCGCGCGTGCACGACGCGCACGGTGCGGTGGACGGCGTCCTCCATCTCGTGGGCGGGTGGCGCGGCGGTGGCGGTCTCGCCGGGCAGAGCGACGCGGACTTCCGGTTCCTGGAGCAGTCGCTGACCGCGCTGCGACACGTGAGCCGCGCGTTCGACGACGACCTCCGTCGCTCTCCGGCGGCGCGCGAGGCGATCGTCTCGTCCACCGCGGTCGACCGGCCGCTCGCGGGCGGCGCGAGCTACGCGGCGGTGAAGGCGGCGAGTGAGGCGTGGGCGCGAGCGGTCGCTCAGGGCTTCGCGAAGGCGGCGCGCGATGCGGAGGAACCGCTGCGCGCGGCATCCGTCGTCTTCCGGGTGAAAGCCCTCGAGGGCCTCGAGGACGACCTCGCCCGCTCGTTCATCGGACTGTGGGACGAGGACGCCGCCGCGATCAACGGCACCGTCCGAGAGCTGTCGGCGAGCTGAGACCGTCGCCTCCACCGCACGGCCCGCGTGTCGCGCCTACCGGCGCGCGATCGTCGAGCCTGCCATCTGACCTAGATTGGATCACCGTGACCACCCTGCATGACCCGAACGTCCGCGGCTTCGCCTCCGACAACTACTCCGGCATCCACCCCGAGGTCCTCGCCGCGATCGCCGCGGCCAATGACGGCCATCAGATCGCCTACGGAGAGGACGTCTACACGGCTCGTCTCCAGGAGCTGATGGCGCAGCACTTCGGCGACGGCGTCGAGGCGTTCCCGGTGTTCAACGGCACGGGCGCGAACGTCACGGGGCTGCAGTCGATGCTCCCCCGCTGGGGCGCCGTGATCGCGGCATCCACCGCCCACATCAACGTCGACGAGGGCGGTGCCCCCGAGCGCGTGGGGGGCATGAAGCTGCTCACCGTGCCCACAGAGGACGGCAAGCTCACGCCCGAGCTCATCGACCGCGAGGCGTGGGGATGGGGCGACGAGCATCGCGCGCAGCCGCTCGTGGTCGCCGTGACCCAGTCCACCGAGCTCGGCACGCTCTACACGCCCGAGGAGCTGAAGGCGATCGCCGACCATGCGCACTCCCTCGGGATGCACGTCCACCTCGACGGTGCGCGCATCGCCAACGCCGCGGCATCCCTCGACCTGCCCCTGCGCGCCTTCACGCGCGACGTGGGCATCGATGTGCTCAGCTTCGGCGGCACGAAGAACGGCGCGATGGGCGCCGAGGCCGTGGTCGTCCTGAACCCCGAGGCCGCGTCCGGACTCGTCTACCTGCGCAAGCTCAACATGCAGCTCTCGTCGAAGATGCGGTTCGTCTCGGCGCAGCTGGTCGCGCTCCTCGACGGCGATCTGTGGCTGCGCAACGCCCGCCACTCCAACGCGATGGCCCAGCGCCTGCGCGCCGGCGTCGAGGCCGGGCTTGCGGACGGCTCGATCCGCGGCGTCGCGTTCACCCAGCAGACCCAGGCGAACGGCGTGTTCGCCACCCTCCCCGACGGCGTCGCCGACCGGCTGCGGGAGTCGTTCCGGTTCTACGACTGGGACGCCGCACGCAACGAGGTGCGCTGGATGTGCAGCTTCGACACGAGCGAGACCGACATCGACGCGTTCGTTGCCGCGATCGCGCGCGAGACCACCGCCGGCTGAGTGCCCCATCCCCCTCCCTGCGGGCGCCCTGGGGCGGGAAATCGCGATCGAGGCGCACGATTGCGCGCGCCGATCACGGAAATCCCCCCAACTCGGCGGGGGCGTCGGCGATCGCCGGGGTGTCAGCCCTCTCGCGGGCTCCGGCTCGGACTCGTCGAATCGACTTCTGTGACCCACGTGCGCACGGGAGCAGGTCTCGGTCGCTCCCGACGAGACCAGTTCGCCGCGCTTCTTGGACGAGACCCGCGGGCGTCGATGCCGCGGACTCAGGAAGGTGCGTCATAGACCGGAGAAAGCGGCGTCTCAACACCGATGACTGGGGATGCCGACAGCCGATCGCCGGCGCGTGGAATGCTAAGGCGCACAACGCCTACACTTCGAAAACGCAGGACGCGTACAACTGGCTCAACTACCTGGTGACCAGTGCCCAGTGAGGGGGTGGAGATGGTCGACCCTCGAGATCGTCGAGAGAGATCGCCGCTCGGCGGCCTGTTGACGGTGGCCACGCTACAGGTGTTCGCGTTGATCGTCACGTACGTGGCCTGGTTGTGGAACCACCTGGGCGTTGACGGGCGATGTGAGACGTGGTGCGACACCGGTCAGATCGCGCAGGCTAACGCGCTGTATCTCGGAGTCGCAGGATTGTCGTTCGTCCTGACGATCATCGCGGGTGTGATCAGTCACCGCACCCGGCGTGACCTCATGTGGGTACCCCTCGTAGGAGCTGCGCTGATTGTGGCCGGGTATTTCCTGGCCACGGCAGTACTCAACTCCGCAACCGGAGGTTGAGCAAGTGGGCACAGCGCATGCGATTCGCCGCGCCTAACGAGGTGCGCTGGATAGGCTCCTGCTGAGCTGGTAATCGTTTGCCGACGTATCAGTCCGATGCGAGCGCCGCAAGGTCACGGGGTCAGTCTCATATGGGTCGCTGCCGTCGGAGCCGCGCTGATCGTGACCGGGTACTTCCTCGCGACCGCCTCACTCACCACCGCCGCCGGAGGCTGATCCCGCACGCGAGACCACCGCCGGCTGAGGGCTCGGCGTCGCCTGGGCGCGGTTCGGGGCGGTCAAGCGTCGTCGGGGCGCAAATGTGCCCCGATGACGGAACTCCGCCCCAGTCCGGCGGGTCAGCCTTCGCGAGCCGGCTCGGACTCCTCCGAGGTCGTCTGCTCCTCGATGGTCACGGTCTCGTCGGGCTGCTCGAGCTCGTCGGGCTGGTCGGCATCCGTCTCCGGCTCCGCAGCCCCGGAGGCCTCGGGCTTCGCCTTCTTGGCTGACGCCTTCCTCACCGGGGTCTTCGCGGGTGCGTCGGCGTCGTCCGCGCTCCCGGCGTCCGCGGCATCCGCGCCGTCGAGGGACACCTCGGGGCGGATGAGCTCCTTGACCTCGGACATGAAGCTCGTGAGCTGGTGCTGCTGCCAACGGAGGCTGCGGGTGCGGTCCTCCGCGTCGCGCAGCACAGACTGCGAATGCGCCGTGACGGTGTCGATGATGCGCTGGGCCTTCGCGTGCGCGCGGTCCAGGTGCTCACGCGACCGCAGGTGCGCGTCGGCCTCGATCTGCGTAGCCTGGGCCCGCATCAGGCGGTCGAAGTCCTCCGCCTTGGCGGAGACCCGCTGCGCGTGCTCGAGGGATGCCGCGACCTGCTCGTTCGCATCCTGCGTGATGCGCTCGGCGTGGGCGACGGCCTGGTTGTGCAGCGCGAGGAACTCCTGCTGCGCGTCGTCCTGGCGCCGCGTGAGGGACTCCTCGAACTCGAGGGCGCGCAGCCGCAGCTCCTTGACGGCCTCCTCCGCCTCGGTGCGCATGTCGGTCGTCTCGCGCGCGACCATCGAGCGCAGGGCGGCGGCGCCCTTCTCGGCCTCGGAGCGGATCGCCGCCGCCTCCTGCTCGGCCTGAGCGACCTTCTCCGCCGCGTGTGCGGCCTCGCGCTCGATCTGCGCCTGGTGGGCCGTCAGCTCCGTGTCGATGCGGAGCCGCACCTGCTGGGCGTCGTGCTGCGCGGCGGAGCGGATCGCGTCGGCATCGACCTGGGCCTCTTCGCGGCGCACCCGGATCTCCTCGCGCGCGGCCTCGAGCAGCCGGTCGCCCTGCACGGTGGCGTTCTTGAGCACGAGACTCGCCTGGTCCTCGGCGACCCGCAGGATCTCCTCGAAGCGGTGGGGGTTGTCACCCTCCGCGTCGGCGCCCACGAGTCCCTCGCTGAGGACCTGCACCTGGTTCTGCGCATCTTCGGCCTGCGCCTCAGCGGCGGCCAGATCGGCGCGCAGACTCTCGATGGTCTCCTGGCTGTGCGCATCGGCGTCGGCCTGGCGGCGACGGTGGTCCTCCTCGAGTCCGGACAGCCGTTCGGTGAGAGCGGCGAGCCGGCCGTTCAGGTCGGCGATGGCCGCGTCGACCTCGGTGCGCTCGTATCCGCGGAACGCGGTGGAGAACGCATGGCCTCCCCCGGGAGCAGCGCCCGGGGCGGACCCCGAGCCCACGCCCGCGATGAGCTCGTCGAACGGGGAACCCGCGGCCTCGTCGTCCGGCACCTGCTGATCGGCCATCGCCGCTCCCGTTCGTCGTCGCAATCCCCCGCGGGGCAGAGCGGACGAGCGTCCGGCTGCGGGCGACCAGAGCGAGTCAGGGACTCGCGGGATCGCGGCCTCCTCCGGGGGATCGAGGGGGCCGGTGAGGCGTATCGGTGACACGCTCCGCCTCGCGAAACACTACCCGTTCGGGCCGCGCGGCGGGAGTGCGGATCGAGGGGCGCCCGCGTTCAGCGCAGGGCGCCCACGCTCGCGAGCGCCAGCCGCACGAGGGTGCCGCGACCGCCCTCCATCTCGGCGGCCAGGGCATCGGATGCCGCCTCGCCGGGCGTCAACCAGGTGACCTCGAGCGCGTCCTGCCGCGGCTCGCACGTGCCCGTGACCGGGACGACGAACGCGAGCGAGACGGCGTGCTGCCGGTCGTCGTGGTAGGCGCTCACGCCCGGGATCGGGAAGTACTCCGCGACCGTGAACGGTGTCGGCTGCGGCGGCAGGAGCGGGAAGGCCATCGGGCCGAGGTCGTTCTCGAGGTGCCGGAACAGGGCGTCCCGGACCGTCTCGCCGTACCGCACCCGCCCGGAGACGATCGTGCGCGTCATCTCGCCGAGCGGCGTGGCGCGCAGCAGGATGCCGACCTCGGTGACCGTGCCCATCCCGTCCGTCCGGACCGGCACGGCCTCGACGTAGAGCATCGGGAGCCGACGCCGCGACTCGGCCAGCTCGATGTCGCTCAGCCATGCCGGGTTCGACACGTTCCCCGGCGGAGGACCGAAGGGGTCGTCGCCGGCGGGCTCGGGGTCAGGCGTGCGGACAGGCATACCCCCTTTGTACCCCACACCCCGCCCACGGCCCGCTCCACGGCGCCGCGGTCGGTCCGGGGTCGGACGCCCCTGGGATGATGGGGGCATGAGCGACGCGGCCGACCTCCCCGACCTCGACGACGCCACCGTGCTGTGGTCCGCGGGCGCGGACGAGCGCGCCGGGCGCCCCCTGCTCGTGATGCTGCACGGGTACGGCGCGGACGAGCACGACCTCTTCGGACTCGCCGCCTTCCTCCCCGACCAGTACGTGATCGCGGCGCTGCGCGCCCCGCTCGCACCGCCGTGGCCGGCCCCGGGGTACTCGTGGTATCCGATCGACGGCATCGACGGGCGCGACGCGTCGGGCGTCACCGCGGCGGCGGAGCGGCTGCTGGCGTGGGTCGAGGCGCACGCCCCGGCGCCGGCGCGGGTCGGACTCCTCGGCTTCTCCCAGGGCGCGTCGGTCGCCCTCCAGGCGCTGCGATGCGCTCCGGACCGGTTCGCGTTCGCCGTGAACCTCAGCGGCTACGTCGCTCCGGGCGCGCTCGACCATGACGAAGAGCTTGCGGCACGGCGCATCCCGGTGTTCTGGGGTCGGGGCACCCGTGACGACGTCATCCCCCCGTACCTCGTCGCGCACACCGCGCAGTGGCTCCCCGATCACGCCGACCTCAGCGGGCGCGTCTACGTCGGACTCACGCACAGCGTGTCCGAGCAGGAGCTCGACGACGTGCGGACCTTCCTCGAGAAGCGCCTCGCGGACCCGTCCTGACGAGCCGCGAACGGGCTTCGCTCTGGCGCCCGCCGCGGCCGTCGGCTAAGCTGACCCGGCCCTGGTCCCGAGTGTGAGGAATGAGATGACGGAGATCGTCGCGACCGCGCTGTGATGCGCTGATCCGTCGATCCACGACGCGTCGCCATCGCAGAGAACCGCTGCCCAGCATCCGCTGCCGCAGCCCGTTCCGCGCCGACCGTCGATCCTGCCGCCTCCACTCCCGGCCCCCGTTGGCCTCTCGCGGCTCCGCCGTCGGTGCACCCCCGACATCGGAGGCCGCATGCCCGCTCCCACATCCACCCCCGCCATCGTCCTCGACCGCGTCTCGTTCGCGTGGCCGGACGGCTCCCCCGCCCTCGCCGAGGTGTCCGGGTCCTTCGGCTCCGGCCGCACCGGCCTCGTCGGCCGCAACGGCTCCGGCAAGTCCACGCTGCTGCGCCTGATCGCCGGGGAGCTCGCGCCCGGTTCGGGGCACATCGCCACGACGGCGGACGTCGCTTACCTCCCCCAGCAGCTCACGCTCGCCGTCGACCGCCCGGTCGCCGAGCTCCTCGGCGTCGCCGAGACGCTCGCCGCCCTGCGCGCGATCGAGGCGGGCGACGCCGACCCCCGCCACTTCGAGGCGGTCGGATCCGACTGGGACGTCGAGGCGCGCGCGACGGCCGCCCTCGCCGAGGCCGGCCTCCCCGCCGATGCGCTCGACCGCCGCGTCGGCGAGCTGTCCGGCGGAGAGGCCGTGCTCGCCGCGGTGTGCGGCATCCGCCTGCGCGGAGCGCCCATCGCCCTGCTCGACGAGCCGACGAACAACCTCGACCGCGACGCGCGGGCACGCCTCGGCGAGCTCGTGCGCGGATGGCGCGGGACGCTCGTGGTCGTGAGCCACGACCTCGCGCTCCTCGAGCTGATGGACGACACCGCCGAGCTCTACGACAGCGAGCTGTCCGTGTTCGGAGGCCCGTACTCGGCGTGGCGCACGTGGCTCGACGGCGAGCAGGACGCCGCGCGTCAGGCCGAGCGCACGGCCGCGCAGACGCTCCGCCGGGAGAAGCGGGAGCGGATCGCAGCCGAGACGACCCTGTCGCACCGCGCGGCGATGGGCCGGAAGGCGCAGCTGGAGAAGCGCGTGCCGAAGATCATCGCCGGCGGCAGGAAGATGTCCGCGGAGGTGTCAGCCGGAAAGCTCCGGGGAGAGAAGGCCGACCGCGAGGCATCCGCCCGCGCGGCGCTGGATGCCGCGGGGCGCCGCGTCCGCGGCGACGCCGCCCTGCACATCGACCTCCCCGACCCCGACGTCCCGTCGGGCCGCCGGATCGCCACGATCACCGACGGCGCGCACGCGTGGGTCGTGCAGGGGCCCGAGCGCGTGGCCCTGATCGGGCCGAACGGCATCGGCAAGACCACGCTTCTCGAGGAGCTGGTGGGTTCGACGACGGGGTTCGGCGTGCAGAACTCCACGGATCCGGTGCCGGACGGCGCGGCGGGCGCCGATCAGCGCGGATCCGCGGCGATTCCGTGGAGTTCTGCACAGGCCTGGCCGCACACCGACCGGATCGGCTACCTGCCGCAGCGCGTGGACGGGCTGGACGAGGACGCCTCGGTGCTCGAGAACGTGCGGGCCGCCGCGCCGGATCTCCCCACGGCGGAGATGCGCAATCGCCTCGCGCGGTTCCTCCTCCGCGGGGCGGCGGTCGACCGGCCCGTCTCGACGCTGTCCGGCGGCGAACGGTTCCGCGTCGCCCTGGCCCGGCTGCTGCTGGCCGACCCCCCGCCGCAGCTCCTCGTCCTCGACGAGCCCACGAACAACCTCGACATCGACACCGTGGACCAGCTCGTCGGCGCCCTGTCGTCGTATCGGGGCGCGGTGCTCGTGGTGAGCCATGACGACGCGTTCCTCGCGCGTCTCGGCGTCGACCTCACGCTCGAGCTCACCCCGGAGGGCCTCGTGGCGCATCGATGAGACGGATCCGGGGGACAGCCCCCGCGCGCATCGGGCCGACGCGACGCAGGATGGACCCATGAACGAACTCGTCCGTCCCCTGCGCGGCCGCTGGATCGCCGGGGTGTGCCTCGCCCTCTCGCACAGATTCGGCATGTCGGTGAGCACCGTCCGCGCCCTCACGATCGTGGCCATGGTGCTCCTCGGACTGCCGCTGTGGGCCTACGTCATCCTCTGGATCGTCATCCCCAGCGAGCGCTGAGCCGCCGCCCGCGGGACCGGCGGCACTTCGCCCGGAGCGAAGCCTGTCCGGATGTCGGTGCCACCGGGGAAGATGGAGGGATGGGCGACGTCCTCGATCGGTTCGGCGCGGCGACGCAGGACTGGTTCCGCGGCGCCTTCGCGCGGCCGACCGACGCCCAGGCGGGCGCGTGGGAGGCCATCTCGGCCGGCAGGCACGCGCTCGTCGTCGCCCCGACCGGCTCGGGCAAGACGCTGTCCGCGTTCCTCTGGGCGATCGACCGCGTCTTCCACGACAAGGATGCCGCGACCGGCGAATCCGGCAGGAAGGCGTCCGCGCGCGGGCGGGTCCCGACGTCGACGCGCACCAAGGTCCTGTACGTCTCGCCGCTGAAGGCGCTCGGCGTCGACGTCGAGCGCAACCTCCGCTCCCCCCTCGTCGGCATCACGCAGTCGGCCCGGCGGCTGGGTGTGACCGTGCCGGACGTCACGGTGGGCGTGCGCTCGGGGGACACCGCGTCACCCGACCGGCGCCGGCTGCTCGTCGATCCGCCGGACATCCTCATCACGACCCCCGAGTCGCTGTACCTGATGCTCACCAGCCAGGCGTCCGAGACGCTGCGCGGCGTCCACACCGTGATCGTCGACGAGGTGCACGCTGTCGCGGCGACCAAGCGCGGCGCGCACCTGGCCGTCAGCCTCGAGCGCCTCGACGCGCTGCTCGAGCGGCCGGCGCAGCGCATCGGCCTCTCGGCGACCGTGCGGCCGATCGATGAGGTGGCGCGCTTCCTCGGCGGGTCGGCACCCGTCGACATCGTCGCCCCGAAGGCGACCAAGGCGTTCGACCTGAGCGTCGTCGTGCCCGTCGACGACATGCTCAACCCGCCGCCTCCGCCGGGGAGTCCTCCCGAGCCCGCGACGGCGGAGGGCGACGACGCCGCTGCCGAGGGCGACGGCGACTGGTTCGCGCCGCGTCCCGAAAACACCGAGATGACGGGCTCCGTCTGGCCGCACGTCGAAGAGGCCATCGTCGACCGCATCCTGCAGCATCGGTCCACGATCGTGTTCTCGAACTCGCGCCGGCTGGCGGAGCGGCTGACGGGTCGGCTCAACGAGATCTACTCCGAGCGACTCGGGCTCGACCTCCCGGAGCAGAGGGTCCCGGCCGCAATGATGGCCCAGGCCGGAGCCACGGCGGGCGCCGACCCCGTGCTCGCGAAGGCGCACCACGGCTCGGTGTCGAAGGAGCAGCGGGCCCAGGTCGAGGAGGAGCTGAAGTCCGGTGCGCTGCGCTGCGTCGTGGCGACATCGAGCCTGGAGCTCGGCATCGACATGGGCGCGGTCGACCTCGTGATCCAGGTCGAGGCGCCCCCGTCGGCGGCGTCCGGGCTGCAGCGCGTCGGGCGCGCAGGACACCAGGTCGGCGAGGTGAGCAGGGCGGCGCTCTTCCCGAAGCACCGCGGCGACGTGCTGCACACCGCGGTCGTGACCGAGCGGATGCTCGCGGGCCAGATCGAGGCGATCTCCGTGCCGCAGAATCCGCTCGACATCCTCGCGCAGCAGACGGTCGCGGCATCCGCCCTGGGCCCCGTCGACGTGGAGGGGTGGTACGAGACGGTACGTCGCAGCGCGCCCTTCCGCACGCTGCCGCGCTCCGCGTACGAGGCGACGCTCGACCTCCTCGCGGGCCGGTTCCCGTCCGACGAGTTCGCCGAGCTGCGGCCACGGCTGGTGTGGGACCGCGATCAGGGCACGCTCACCGGGCGCCCGGGCGCGCAGCGGATCGCGGTGACGAGCGGCGGGACGATCCCGGACCGTGGACTGTTCGGCGTGTTCGTGGCGGGCGAGACCCGCAACGCCCGCGTCGGCGAGCTCGACGAGGAGATGGTCTACGAGTCGCGCGTCGGCGACGTCTTCACCCTCGGCACCACGAGCTGGCGCATCGTCGAGATCACTCACGACCGCGTCAACGTCCTCCCCGCCTTCGGGCAGCCGGGCAAGGTGCCGTTCTGGCACGGCGACGGCATCGGGCGTCCTGCCGAGCTCGGTGAGGCGCTCGGCCGGTTCTCCCGCGACGTGTCGACCGTCGCTCCCGAGAAGGCGCAGGAACGCCTGGCCGAGGCCGGACTCGACGACCGTGCGTCGGCCAACCTGCTGGCCTACCTCGCCGAGCAGCGGGAGTCGACCGGAACCCTCCCGACCGACCGCCAGCTGACCGTGGAGCGCTCGCGCGACGAGGTCGGCGACTGGCGCGTCATCCTGCATTCCCCGTACGGCATGCAGGTGCATGCGCCCTGGGCGCTGGCGGTCAACGCGCGCATCCGTGAGCGCCTCGGCGTCGAGGGCTCGGCGGTCGCGAGCGACGACGGCATCATCGCCCGGGTGCCGGACGCCACGGCCGAGCCGCCGGGTGCCGAGCTGTTCGTCTTCGATCCGGACGAGCTCGACCAGATCGTCACCGACGAGGTCGGGGGATCGGCGCTGTTCGCCTCGCGGTTCCGCGAGTGCGCGGCGCGGGCGCTGCTGATGCCGCGCCTCAACCCCGGCCGTCGCAGCCCGCTGTGGCAGCAGCGGCAGCGCTCCGCGCAGCTGCTGGAGGTGGCGAAGCGGTATCCGACGTTCCCGATCATCCTCGAGACCCTGCGCGAGGTGCTGCAGGACGTCTACGACGTGCCCGCGCTGCTGCGCATCGTCCGCGGCATCGCCGACCGGCGCATCCGGCTCGTCGAGGTCACGACCTCGCAGCCGTCCCCCTTCGCGCGCGACCTGCTGTTCGGGTACGTGGGCGCGTTCATGTACGAGGGCGACTCACCGCTCGCCGAACGGCGGGCGGCGGCGCTGTCGGTCGATCCGGCCCTCCTCAGCGAGCTGCTGGGCAAGGTCGAGATGCGGGAGCTCCTCGACCCCGAGGTGATCGCGCAGTTCGAGCGCGAGGCGCAGCGACGCGATCCGGAGCGTCGCGCGCGCGGCATCGAGGGGGTCGCCGATCTGCTCCGGATGCTCGGACCGCTGGACGCCGCCGAGGTCGCGGCGCGACTCCAGCCCGCGACGGCCGAGGCGGCCGACCCGGGCACGGCGACCGAGGCGGAGGCCGGTGCGCTGCTCGACGCGCTCGTCGACGCGCGCCGCGCCATCCGCGTGACCGTCGCCGCGTCGACGCGCGTCGCCGCGATCGAGGACGCCGGGCGCCTGCGCGACGCGCTCGGCGCCGCACTGCCCGTCGGCATCCCGAATGCGTTCCTCGAGCCGGTGGCCGATCCGCTCGGCGACCTCGTCGCGCGGCACGCGCGCACGCACGGGCCCTTCCGCGTGGAGACGGTGGCGGAGCGCTTCGGCATCGGCGTCGCGGTCGCGCGGCTCACGCTCCAGCGGCTCGAGGCGCAGGGGAGGGTCGCGAGCGGCTTCTTCCTCCCCGAGGCCGCAGGGCTCGTCGACGAGACCGAGTGGTGCGACGCCGAGGTGCTGCGGCGGCTGCGGATGCGCTCGCTCGCGGCGATCCGCGGGAGCGTGGAGCCGGTCTCGCAGGAGGCGTTCGCGCGCTTCCTGCCGGTGTGGCAGCACGTCACGCGGCCGCTCGAGGGCATCGACGGCGTCGCCGCGGTGATCGAGCAGCTCGCGGGCGTCCCGATCCCGGCCAGCGCGTGGGAGTCGCTCGTGCTCCCCGCGAGGGTGCGCGACTACGCGCCCGCGATGCTCGACGAGCTCACCGCCACAGGCGAGGTGCTGTGGTCGGGGCACGGGGCGCTCCCCGGACGGGACGGCTGGATCGCCCTGCACCCGGCGGATGCGGCGAGCCTGACCCTGGCTCCTCCCGACGACGAGCTCGCACCCGGGTCGCTCGAGGCGCGCATCGTGGCGGCGCTCGCGTCCGGCGGCGCCTACTTCGCCGCGCAGCTGCGGCAGGCGACGGATGTCGAGAACGAGCAGTCGGTCATCGAGGCGCTGTGGAGCCTGACGTGGGCGGGGCGGGTCACGAACGACACCTTCGCCCCGATCCGGACGCTCCTGAGCGGTGGGTCCCAGGCGCACAAGACGACGCGCCGCACCCCTCGCGCGCGCCTGTACCGGGGCGCCACCGTGTCGCGCGCCACCGCGACGCCGCCGCGCCCGCCGGCGATCGGCGGGCGGTGGTCGCTGCTGCCGGGCGCCGAGCCGGATGCGGCGCTGCGCGCCACCGCCGCCGCGGGACTCCTCCTCGACCGCTACGGCGTCGTCACACGCGGCTCGGTGCAGGTGGAGGGGCTTCCCGGCGGCTTCGCCCAGGCCTATCGCGTCCTCGCGGGCTTCGAGCAGGCGGGCCACTGCCGGCGCGGGTACCTGATCGAGAAGCTGGGTGCGGCGCAGTTCGCCTCGTCCACGACCGTCGACCGCATCCGCGAGTTCGCCGGGCTCCCCGACCCGGCGCCGCGCACCGCCGTCACGCTCGCCGCCACCGACCCCGCGAATCCCTACGGCGCCGCGCTGGCGTGGCCGGCGCTCGACGCGGTGTCCCACCGCCCGGGACGCAAGGCGGGGGCGCTCGTCGTGCTGGTCGACGGCGCGCTCGTGCTGTACCTCGAGCGGGGCGGCAAGAGTGCGCTCGCCTTCACGGAGGACGACGAGCTGCTCGCCGCCGCTGCGACGGACCTCGCCGCGACCGCCCGCGCCCGCCGGCTGGACACGCTCACGATCGAGCAGGTCAACGGTGCGTTCGTGTTCGGGACTCCCGCCGGCCGCGTGCTGCGCGACGCGGGGTTCGTCGAGGCCACGCGCGGCCTGACGCTCCGCCGGGTGGCGGGGACGGCGCCGGCCCGGACGGGCGGCTGAGCCGTGCCCGAGGGCGACACCGTCTTCCGGGCGGCGCGGCGGCTCGACGACGCTCTCGCGGGGCGTGTGGTGACCCGGTTCGAGCTGCGCGTGCCGCGAGCGGCGACCGTCGACCTCACCGGCGATACCGTGCACGGCGTCGTGTCGCGCGGGAAGCACCTCCTGATGCGGATCGGCACGACCACGGTGCACTCCCACCTCAAGATGGAGGGCGAGTGGCACGTCTACCGTCCGGGGGAACGGTGGCGTCAGCCAGCGTTCCGGGCACGGGCGATCGTGGGCACGGCGGCCGGCGAGGCGGTCGGGTTCGATCTCGCCGAGGTGACGACCGTCCCCAGCACGGAGGAGCACGCCCTGGTCGGCTACCTCGGACCCGACCTCCTGGGACCGGACTGGGACCCCGCCGAGGCCGCACGGCGGCTCGCGGCCGACCCGCGGCCCGCACACGTGGCGCTCCTCGATCAGCGGAACCTCGCCGGCCTCGGCAACGAATACGTGAACGAGCTGCTGTTCGTCCGCGGCATCCTGCCCTCGCGTCCGCTCGAGCACGGCGACGTCACGGGGCTCGTGGCGACCGGCGCGGCCATGATCCGCGCGAATCGCGATCGCTCAGGGCGCACGTTCACCGGGGATTCACGGCCGGGGCGGTCGACGTGGGTCTACCGGCGGGAGCACCGGCCCTGCCGGCGCTGCGGCACCCCTGTCCTGGGCGGTTCGCTCGGCGCGGATCCCACGAAGGAGCGCATCGTCTTCTGGTGCCCCCGCTGCCAGACCTGACATCTTCCCGACCGCGGCGCTCCTCCCGCACAGTCCGTCGGACGCCGTCTCCCGCGGCGGCAAGCGGGTGGTGGGCGTGCTCGGCGGACGCGTGCGAACAGCGCGTGTCCGCCTGTTTCGAGCGTGTGTCGCGCCGCTCGGACAGAGTGTCAGGCACCACCGATGCCACAGGCATGTTCGTCCGTTTCGCCCTCCTGAGCGTTGCCTGAGAAGGCCGACTCGGATTGAATCGCCGGAACGGGTGAGGGCGCCCAAGGGAGGTTCATCACGTGACAGCGACGACGACGGGCCCGGCGAGCCCGGCCGCGACCCCACCGCGCGACGAGATCGTCGGCTCGGTGGCGATCGATCGCGTGACCAAGCGCTACGGCGGCCAGGTCGCGGTCGACGACCTCTCGCTCGACATCCGCGCCGGCGAGTTCCTCTCGCTGCTGGGCCCGTCGGGCTGCGGCAAGACGACGACGCTGCGGATGATCGCGGGCTTCGAGCACCCGGATGCCGGAGACATCAGGATCTCGGGCACGTCCGTGCTGTCGCTGCCGCCGTACCGTCGCAACGTCAACACGGTCTTCCAGGCCTACGCCTTGTTCCCCCACATGACGGTGGCGCAGAACGTCGCCTACGGGCTGCAGCAGAAGCGCGTCGGCAAGCAGGAGATCCGCGAGCGCGTCGCATCCGCCCTCGGCATGGTGCAGATGGTGTCGTTCGCGGAGCGCAAGCCGACGCAGCTGTCGGGGGGGCAGCAGCAGCGCGTGGCCCTCGCCCGCGCCCTCGTCAACCGCCCCGCCGTCCTCCTCCTCGACGAGCCGCTCGGCGCCCTCGACCGGCAGCTGCGCGAGGAGATGCAGCTCGAGCTGAAGCTCATCCAGGCCCAGCTGGGGATCACGTTCGTCTTCGTCACGCACGACCAGGGCGAGGCGCTGTCGATGAGCGACCGCATCGCGGTCATGCGGGCGGGCCGGATCGAGCAGCTCGCCGACTCCGACACGATCTACAGCGCCCCCGCCTCCGCGTACGTGGCCGCCTTCGTGGGGCAGCAGAACTTCTTCGACGGGCGCGTTGCCGCGGGCGGCACCGCGGTGGAGACGCCGTATTCGCTGCTGCGTCCTGCGGCGCCGGTGACGACGATCGCGCCCGGCGCATCGGCCCGCGCCGCCGTGCGGCCGGAGTTCGTCGAGATCTCGGAGGAGCGCCCGGCGGGCGACGCGAACGCCGCGCAGGGCCGCATCATCGGGGTGTCCCACCTCGGCGAGACCATGCAGTTCCTCGTGCAGCTCGGCTCCGAGCTGTCCGTGATCGCCCGGCGCCCGACGCCGGACGCACCGCGGGTGAACGTCGGCGCGACCGTCTGGTGCTCCTGGCGGCCCGACTCGGTGCAGGTGTTCCCCGTCGACGACGCCGCCGAGAGCGGCGGCTACGTCGAGCCGCCCACCACGGGCACCGTCCGCACGAATCCCTGATCGACCCGACCGAGCGCAGAGAGGACCACCATGGCCGACGAGAACCCCCTCCGTATCCTGGCGAGCCGTGCCGCCGCACCCCGCATCGTCTCCGAGCTGTCGCGCCGGCGCTTCCTCTCGCTCTCGGCGATCGTCGGCGGCACCGCCTTCCTCGCCGCGTGCTCGGCCGGGGGCGCGAAGCCGGCCCCCTCCGCCACGGGCGGCAAGCTGGAGGGATCGCTGTCGATGTACTCGTGGGGCGACTACGACGCGCCCGAGGTGCTCAAGGACTTCACCAAGACGCTCGGCCCCAAGCTCACCGTCGATTCCTTCGGCTCGAACGAGGAGCTCATCGCGAAGCTCGTCGCGGCGAAGGGCACCGGCGGCTACGACATCATCGTCCCGACGGGCGTCTACATCCCCCAGATGGTGCAGAACAACCTGCTGATGAAGCTCAACAAGGACCTCATCCCGAACCTCGAGCACATGGACCCCGCCTACCTCGGGCGCGGCTGGGACCCGAAGAACGAGTACTCGATCTGCAAGGCGTGGGGCACGACCGGGTTCGTGTACGACAAGACCGTCATCACGCGCGACCTGAAGACGTGGAGCGACTTCCTCGACTGCGCGCAGAAGGAGGCCAGCGGCAAGACGAGCGTGCTCGACGACCCGGCCGAGATCACCGGCATGTACTACTGGGCGAACGGCATCGACTGGAACACCGAGGACGACGCCGAGATCGACAAGTGCGAGGACTTCATCGTCAACACGCTCGCGCCGCACATCGCCGCGTTCGACTCGTATCCGGGCAGCGGCGCGATCCCGCAGAGCTCGCACGCCCTCATCGAGGTGTGGAACGGAGACGCCCGCCAGGGCATCACGAACTCGGACAACCCCGACAAGTGGCAGTGGGTGCTCGGCTCCCCCACCACCGAGCTCTGGATGGACAACTGGGCGATCTGCTCGACCGCACCCCACCCCGAGGCGGCGCACGCCTTCATCAACTTCGTCCTGACGCCGGAGAACGCCATCAAGGAGCTCGACTACATCGGCTACCACACCGGCGAGAAGGACATCCAGGCGACGGCGGAGAAGGCCGGGCTCAAGATGCTCGACCTCGTCTTCTTCACGCCGGAGCAGCTCGCGACCATGAAGGACGGCGAGGTCAACAAGGCGCAGACCCGCACCGTCGACATCTACAACAAGGCGAAGGCCGCCGCCGGTGCGTAGGAGAGGGCTCCCCGGCTTCCTCCTCGCCGTCCCGGCGTGGCTGTGGCTGCTGTTCTTCTTCGTCGCGCCCGTCGCCGTCGTGGTCTGGTACAGCTTCGGCTACAAGCCGGGGCTGTTCGGCACGCACGCGAACGACATCCTCTCGTTCGACCGCTACGCCGAGGTCTTCACCCCCACCTTCTTCGACACGTTCCTCAACACGCTCTGGATCGGGATCGGCGGGACCGCGCTGTGCTTCGTCATCGGCGCACCGGTGGCGTACTGGATGGCGCTGAAGGCCCCGGCGAACATGAAGGGGCTGCTGATCGCGCTGGTGCTGGTGCCGTTCTGGACGAACTTCCTCGTCCGCACGATCGGATGGCTCGTCATCCTGTCGCCGGACGGATGGGTGTCGCACGCGCTGCAGGCCTTCGGGCTCGGTCCGCTCGAGATCCTCTACACGCGTCCCGCCGTGCTCTTCGGCGTGGTCTACAACTACCTGCCGCTCATGATCCTCCCGCTGTTCGTCGCCTTCGACCGGGTGGAGCTCCCCATGCGCGAGGCGTCGAAGGACCTCGGCGCGTCCCGGTGGCGCACGTTCACGCAGGTCACGTTCCCCCTCGCCCGCCCGGGCATCATCGTCGGCGCCGTGCTCGTGTACATCCCGCTGATGGGCGACTACATCACCGCCACCGTGCTCGGCGGCGCGAAGGGCAACATGGTCGGCCAGCTCGTCGCCTCGCAGTTCCAGACGGCGCAGAACTGGGCGCTCGGGTCCGCGATGGCCGTCATGCTGATCCTCATCATCCTGGCCTCGGTCGCCCTCATCGGCCTGCTGCTCTGGCTCATCGCGACACCGTTCCGCCTGCGGCACCGGGTCAGCATCGAGGGGGTGGCGTCATGACGTCCGTCGAACCCGGCCTCGGGAGCCTCCCCGCGTTCGCGGTCGACGCCGAGCAGCACACCGTCGGACACCGCGAGCCGCCGCCGCAGCATTCGCAGCGGAAGTCGTGGAGCGACCGGCTGCTCGGGGTGTGGGCCGTCCTCGTCTTCGTCTTCCTCTTCGCCCCGATCCTCGTGATCGTCATCTACTCGTTCAACAACGGGCGACTGCTCATCGCATTCGACCACTTCGGGCTCGACGGGTACCTCGCGCTCTTCCAGAAGCCGGTCCTGAGCGACGCGGTGATGGTGTCGCTGCGCACCGGCGCGATCGCGTCCGTGCTGGCGACGCTGCTCGGGACGCTGGCCGGCATCGCGCTCGCCCGCAAGCCGGGGAGATGGACCTACTGGTTCATCGGGCTGCTCCTGCTGGTGTCGGTGACGCCGGAGATCGTGGACGCCGTGTCGCTCCTCCCGTGGCTCGTCTTCCTCGGTCAGGACCTCGGGATGTCGGTCTTCAACGACGGCACCGTGCGCCTCGTGATCGGCCACTCGCTCTTCTCGGTCGCCGTGGTGACCTACATCGTGCGTGCGCGGCTCGTCGGCCTCCCCGCCAACCTCGAGGAGGCCTCCGCCGACCTGTACGCGCCGCCGGTCCGCACGTTCCTGCGGGTGACGCTGCCGCTCGCGATGCCCGCGGTGCTCGCCGGTCTCCTGCTGTCGTTCACGTTCAGCCTCGACAACACGGTCGTGTCGGCGTTCGTGCAGGTGTCGGGGTCGACGCCGTGGCCGGTGTACGTGCTCAGTGCACTGCGCAGCGGACTGCGTCCCGAGATCGCCGCCGTGTCGACGGTCATGCTCGTGCTGACGCTGGTCGCGCTGGCCGCCGTCGCCCTGGTGCTCAAGCGCGCCGGCGACTCCGCCACCGACATCGCCCGCACCATGGCCGGCGGCTGAGGCCGCACGCGTCCCGCGCATCCCGTCCTTCCCGCGACCCCAGGAGACCCCATGACGCACGCCGACCTCGTCTTCACGGGAGGTCCCGTCTTCACCGCCGACACCGTCCGCTCGCGCACCATCGCGGTGGCGGTCTCGGGAGGCCGGATCGTCCGCGTCGGCGCGGGCGTCGAGGAGCTCATCGGGCCCCGCACGGAGGTCGTCGACCTGGCCGGGCGGATGCTCGTGCCCGGCTTCCAGGACGCCCACGTCCACCCGGTGTGGGGCGGCCTCGACATGCTCCGCTGCGACCTGGCGCCGTACGGCACGGCCCGCGAGTACCTCGACGCGATCGCGGCGTACGCGGCCGCCAACGAGGACGAGTGGGTCCTCGGCGGCGGATGGGCGATGTCGGCCTTCCCCGGCGGGACGCCGAGCGCTGCCGACCTCGACAGGGTCGTCCCCGACCGGCCCGCCTTCCTGACCAACCGCGACGGGCACGGCGCGTGGGTGAACTCCGTCGCGCTGCGCCTCGCCGGGATCGACCGGGATACGCCGGACCCCGCCGATGGCCGCATCGAGCGCGACGCCGACGGCATCCCCACCGGCACGCTCCACGAGGGCGCGATGGCGCTCGTGAACACGCTCTTCCCGCCGGAGTCGGTGGAGCGGCTCACCGAGGCGCTGCTCACCGGCCAGCGGTACCTCCACTCGTTCGGGATCACCGCGTGGCAGGACGCGATCGTCGGCAGCTACGGGGATGCGGGCGACCCGGGCCCGGCGTACCTCGCCGCCGCCGCGGCGGGCACGCTCACCGCCCGGGTGGTCGGCGCGATCTGGTGGGACCGCGGACGCGGGCTGGAGCAGATCCCCTCGATCGTGGAACGTCGGCAGCAGTACCGCGGCGGCCGGTTCGCGGCGACGAGCGTCAAGGTGATGCAGGACGGCGTCGCCGAGAACTTCACGGCGGCGATGCTCGAGCCGTACGGCGACGGGCACGGTCATCCGACCGACAACTCCGGGATCTCGTTCGTCGATCCGGCGATCCTGAACGAGGCGGTGCCGCAGCTGGACGCCCTCGGGTTCCAGGTGCACTTCCACGCGATCGGCGACCGGGCCGTCCGCCAGTGCCTCGACGCCGTCGAGCACGCGATCGCCGCGAACGGCCGCGGCGACAACCGGCACCACATCGCGCACATCCAGGTCGTGCACCCCGACGACATCCCCCGCTTCCGCACGCTCGGCGTCGCCGCGAACATGCAGTCCCTCTGGGCGACGCTCGAGCCGCAGATGGTCGACCTCACGCTCCCGTTCCTGGGCGAGCCGCGGGGCGCGTGGCAGTACCCGTTCGGCGACCTGCTGCGGTCGGGCGCCGTGCTCGCCGCCGGCAGCGACTGGTCGGTGTCGAGCCCCGATCCGCTCGCCGCCATCCACACCGCCGTCAACCGCACCGCCGCGCCCGGATACGAGGAGGGCGACTACGACCCGTTCCTCCCCGAGCAGTCGATCGACCTCGCCTCCTCGCTGACCGCGTACACCGCGGGGTCGGCGTGGGTGAACCATCTCGACGCCGACACCGGGACCATCGAGGTGGGGAAGTTCGCGGACGTCGCGCTCCTCGATCGGGACCCGTTCGCCGGCCCGGCCGACGAGATCGGGGCCACACGCGTCCTGCAGACCTTCGTCGAGGGCGAGCGCGTGTACGCGGCATCCGACGCCTGATCCGTGCCGAGTCGACCCGGCACGACCAGAACCCGACCGAGAACAGGAAGTGATATCCGTGGGAACGACCGTCTTCGAGCGGAGTCGACCCCCCGCATCCGTCGTCCAGCACGCCCTCGCCGACTCCCGGCATGCGGTGTTCTGGCGGGACGACCTGCCGGATGCCCTCGCCCCCGACCGGCCGCCGCTCGTCGGGGCGCACGCGGCCGACCTCGTCGTCGTCGGCGGCGGCTACACCGGGCTGTGGACGGCGCTCCTCGCGAAAGAGCGCGACCCGGACGCGCGGGTGGTCGTGGTCGAGGCGCAGCGCGTGGGCTGGGCCGCGTCGGGCCGCAACGGCGGCTTCTGCGAGGCGAGCCTCACGCACGGGCACGAGAACGGGATGGCGCGCTGGCCCGACGAGATGCCGCTCCTCGAGCGCCTCGGGCTGGAGAACCTCGACGCGATCGAGGCCGCCGAGGACCGCTACGGCATCGACTTCCAGTTCGAGCGCACCGGGCAGCTCGCCCCGGCGACCGAGCCCCACCAGGTCGCGTGGCTGCGGGAGTGGCACGAGGAGGCCGTCGCCGGGGGCGAGGAGGGCGTCGTCTTCCTCGACGAGACGGAGGTGCAGGCATCCGTCGCCTCCCCCACCTACCTCGCGGGCGTGTGGGAGCAGCGCACGTGCGGGATGCTGCATCCGGCCCGTCTCGCCGCCGAGCTCGCCCGGGCCGCCGAGGAGCGCGGGGTGGAGATCTACGAGCGGTCGCACGTGCGGGGACTGGAGACGCGCGACCGGGCCGGTGTGTCCGTCGTCACCTCTTCGGGTCGCGTGGATGCCGCGCGCGCGGTGCTCGCGACGAACGTGTTCCCGTCGCTGCTGGCCCGCAACCGGCTGATGACGGTGCCGGTCTACGACTACGTCCTGATGACCGAGCCGCTCACGGCCGAGCAGCTGGCGTCGATCGGCTGGCGCGACCGGCAGGGCATCGGAGACATGGCCAACCAGTTCCACTACTACCGGATCACGAAGGACGACCGGATCCTGTTCGGCGGCTACGACGCCGTGTACCACTACGGCCGCAAGGTCCGCCCGGAGTACGAGGACCGCCCGCAGACGTGGCGCGCGCTCGCGAGCCACTTCTTCACGACGTTCCCGCAGCTGGAGGGTCTCCGCTTCAGCCACCGGTGGGCCGGCGCGATCGACACGAGCACGCAGTTCACGGCGTTCTTCGGCACGGCGCGCGACCATCGCGTCGCCTACGCCGCGGGCTTCACCGGCCTCGGCGTCGGCTCCACCCGCTTCGCGGCCGAGGTCATGCTCGACCTCCTCGACCGCGTCGAGAACGAGCGCACCACGCTGACGATGGTCCGCAAGCGCCCCCTTCCATTCCCGCCGGAGCCCGCGGCCGCCATCGGCATCAACGCGACGCGCTGGTCGCTCGACCGCGCCGACCACAACGAGGGCAGGCGCAACCTGCTGCTGCGGACGCTGGACGCGCTCGGCCTGGGCTTCGACTCGTGAGCGGGCGCCTCCCCGCCGGTGCGGCGACGGATGCCGCAGCGGTCGAGGTCCCGCTCCGGCCGGTGCCCGCGGAGCAAGTCGTCGCGGGCGCGCCCCGCGCCGGTTTCGTCGCGCTCGACGCATCCGACGCCGGTGAAGTGGGTGTGTGGGAGATGACTCCGGGCGCGATGACCGACGTCGAGGTCGACGAGATCTTCGTCGTCATCAGCGGGGACGCGACCGTCGCGTTCGCCGACCCGGCGCTGCCGGCGATCCAGCTGCGACCGGGTTCGGTGGTGCGCCTGACGGCCGGCATGCACACGACGTGGACGGTGCGCGAGACGCTGCGCAAGGTGTACCTCGCGTCCTAGCGACGGGCCGCGCGTCGCAAAAGCAGGCCGAGACGTCGGATCGCCCCTTTCCCGCGCGCGTATCGCGCGATTCGGCCTGCTTTTCCTACGCCATCGGTAGGAGAGATCGGTCGGCGACCCCGTGCCGCGTCGCCCGGGCGCGGTCACGCGGGCATCAGCGTCCGGAAGTGCGCCGCACCAGCAGCGCCAGGTGCAGCGCCGTCTGCGTCTCGCCGTCGTCGAGATCGGCGCCGAGGAGCTCCTCGATGAGGGCGAGGCGCTGATAGAACACGGAGCGCGACAGATGCGAGGCGGATGCCGCGGCGGTGCGGTTCGACGGATGCGACAGGGCGGCGCCGAGCACGTCGAGCAGGTCGCCGCCCCGCGCGAGGTCGTGGTCGACGAGGGGGGCGAGCATCCGCTCCCCGTGCTCGAGCAGCCGGTGGTCGTCGCGCAGCGTGGTCACCAGCCGCATGAGCGGTCGGGCGTCGACGCGCCGGAGCTGCGGACCCGACCCTTCGCTCCGTCTCCCGCGTGCGAGGTCGATCGCCTGCTGCAAGGAGATGAGCGCGGCGTCGAGATCGCCCGCCTCGGCCCCCACGGAGACGATGGCGCGTTCGGCGGGGTCGGCCGCCGCGCGCGCGAACGCGATCGCCGCCGCGTCGTCGAGGCGTCCGGCGGGAGGCAGGGAGAGCAGCAGCGTGGACGCCGGCGCGGGCACGCCGGACGGGCCCGTCCCGACGATCGCGCGACCGCCGAGGGCGCGGGCTGCGGCATCCGCGGACTCGGCCGTCACAGCCGCGCGCGAGATCACGATGCCGTGCAGGCGCCGGTTCTCGATCGCCACCCCCGCCGCGGCGAGGCGCGCGGCTGCTCCCGCGCCGCCCGAGAAGCGCCCGGTCAGCAGCCCGTCGAGGAGCCGGCGGCGCCCGACGCGGCCCCACTCGTCCACCGGGCCGTCGGCGAGCCGGCCCAGCGCGAGCGCGATCGCCCCCTGCTGCAGCACGGCCAGCCGGTCGGCGGGATGCGGCGGCCCCGGCAGCGCGATGAGATGGCCCCAGCGGGTCCGGCGCGCCTCGACGGGCACGATGAGCCATTCGTCGGCCGCGGGGGCTCCCCCGTCGCGCAGCCGCTCCTGGGCGCGCCGGTGGGCCGTGCGGGACCGGAGCTCCCAGTCGGTGAAGAGCTCCGCCTCGATCGCGGGCGGCACCTCCGCGGCGACCACCTCGTGGGCCAGGTTCTCCAGCACGACGGGCGCACCCAGCGTGTACGACAGCTGCTGCACGACGTAGTCGGGGGGCGATCCGCGCAGCGCGAGGGCGGTGAAGCGCTCCCGCACCTCGTCCCGCGCGCGCAGGGCGGCCGTCTGCTCCGCGATGATCCCGCGGTGGACGGCCTCGGTCACGGCGACGAACTTCACCTCGCGGTGCAGGGCCACGAGCGCCAGGCGACGTGCGCGCGCCGTCTCGACGACGACGGACGGGACCCAGCGGTAGTGCGTGCCGAGCTCGAGCACGAGTCCGGCGATGCCGACCTCCACCAGGCCCTCTATGAACGCGCGCAGCGCCGCGGGGTCGTCGGGCCAGCCCGATCCGGTCGACAGCAGCAGCTCGCCGCCGTCGAGCAGGCGCGCGACCCCGGCGCTGTCGGATGCGTGCACCCACCTGACGCGCGTGTCGAGCGCGCCACCGCCCGCGAGCACCTCCGGCAGCCCCTCGGCGACGACCCCCAGGCGCAGCACGTCGCGTACCGTCGGCAGGCCGGACCACACCACCGGACGATCCGTCCGGTTGGGATCATCTTCGTGACGGTCAGCCATAGGGACCGGTCCCCCTGCTCTGTAACACTGGGAAAGTCCAGCCTAGACGAGGGCTGGTCAATCCGTCCGAAGAGACCTGCAAGGAGTCCGGATGAGCACCATCCTCCACCACGTCGGCGGCATCGAGACGGGCGCGGCCGATCGCACCGGGCCGGTCTACAACCCCGCGACCGGTGCCGTGCAGCACGAGGTCGCGTTCGCCTCGGCGGAGGAGGTCGACGCGGCCATCGCGACGGCGGCCGCCGCGCTCCCCGGCTGGCGCGCGACCGGACTCGTCAAGCGGGCCGACGTGTTCTTCCGCCTGCGCCACCTCCTCGTCGAGCGGCAGGACGAGCTCGCCGCGATCATCACCAGCCAGCACGGCAAGGTCCTGTCCGACGCGAAGGGCGAGATCAGCCGCGGCATCGAGAACGTCGAGTTCGCCGCGGGCCTCGTGCACCTGCTCAAGGGCGAGCACTCCGAGCAGGTCGCGCGCGGTGTCGACGTGCATTCGGTGAAGCAGCCGGTCGGGGTCGTCGGCGCCATCACCCCGTTCAACTTCCCCGCCATGGTGCCGCTGTGGATGGTCTCGTCCGCGATCGCGTGCGGCAATACCGTGGTGCTCAAGCCCAGCGAGAAGGACCCCTCCGCCGCGGTGTTCATCGCGAAGCTGTTCGAGGAGGCGGGGCTTCCCGCCGGAGTGCTCAACGTCGTCCACGGAGACAAGGTCGCCGTCGACGCGATCCTCGACTCCCCGGTGGTCCGCGCGGTGAGCTTCGTGGGCTCGACGCCCATCGCCCGCTCGATCTACGAGCGCGCCAGCGCGAACGGCAAGCGCGTCCAGGCCCTCGGCGGCGCGAAGAACCACATGGTCGTCATGCCGGACGCCGACCTGGATGCCGCAGCCGACGCCGCGGTCTCGGCGGCGTACGGCTCCGCCGGCGAGCGCTGCATGGCGGTGTCGGTCCTGGTCGCCGTGGGCGATGAGACGGCGGACGCCCTCGTCGCCAAGGTCGCCGACCGCGTCGCGTCCCTCACGATCGGCGACGGCACGGACGCCGCGAGCGAGATGGGTCCGCTCATCACCGCGGAGCACCGCGACAAGGTCGCCTCGTACGTCACCGGAGCGACCGCCGAGGGAGCCACCGTGGTCGTGGACGGCACCGCTCAGCACTTCGACGGGGACGGCTTCTTCGTCGGCGTGAGCCTCGTCGACCACGTGCGCCCTGGCATGCGCGTGTACGACGACGAGATCTTCGGGCCGGTGCTGTCGGTCGTGCGGGTGCCGTCCTATGAGGAGGCCGTGTCGCTTATCAACGCCAACCCGTACGCGAACGGCACGGCGCTGTTCACCCGCGACGGCGGAACGGCCCGCAGCTTCGAGTTCGACATCGAGGTCGGGATGGTCGGCGTGAACGTCCCCATCCCCGTTCCCATCGGCGCATACTCGTTCGGAGGGTGGCGGAACTCCCTGTTCGGCGACTCCCACATCTACGGTCCGGAGTCGATCCACTTCTACACGCGGTCGAAGGTGATCACCACGCGCTGGCCGGACCAGACGCCGTCGAGCGTCAACCTCGGATTCCCCAGCAACCACTGACGCGAAGGACCCCGTCATGACCGACATCCTCACGAACGCCGCCACCGCGACGGCCGACCCGCAGGCCGAGGCCCGCGTCCGCGGTGACGACCGCGCGCACGTGTTCCACTCGTGGAGCGCGCAGGCGCTCATCGACCCGCTGCCCGTGGCGGGGGGTGCGGGGTCGACGTTCTGGGACTACCAGGGCACCCACTACCTCGACTTCTCGTCGCAGCTCGTGAACCTCAACCTCGGGCACCAGCATCCGGATCTCGTCGCGGCCATCCAGCACCAGGCCGGCCGGCTCGCGACCATCCAGCCGTCGATGGCCAACGATGTGCGCAGCGAGCTCGCCCGGCGGATCGCGGAGGTCGCGCCCGGCGGGTTCGAGAAGGTGTTCTTCACGAACGGCGGCGCCGACGCGAACGAGAACGCCGTGCGGATGGCGCGGATCGTCACCGGCAAGCGCAAGGTGCTGTCGATGTACCGCAGCTACCACGGCAACACGACGACCGCGATCACGCTGACCGGCGACCCCCGGCGCTGGGCGAACGAGCCGGGTGACGGCTCGGTCGCGCACTTCTTCGGGCCCTACCCGTACCGTTCCGCGTTCCACTCCGACTCACCGGAGCAGGAGACGGCCCGCGCGCTCGAGCACCTCGAGCAGACCATCGTGCTCGAGGGCGCGTCCACGATCGCCGCGGTCATCATCGAGTCGATCGTCGGGACGAACGGGGTGCTCATCCCGCCACCGGGCTACCTCGCGGGCGTGCGGGAGCTGTGCGACCGGTACGGCATCCTCTGGATCGCCGACGAGGTCATGGTGGGCTTCGGCCGCGTGGGCGAGTGGTTCGCCTTCCAGGCGTTCGACGCCGTCCCCGACCTCATCACGTTCGCAAAGGGCGTCAACTCCGGCTACGTGCCGCTCGGCGGCGTCGTGATCTCGGACCGCATCGCCGCGCACTTCGACACCGTGGCGTTCCCCGGCGGACTCACCTACTCGGGGCACCCCCTCGCGTGTGCGGCCGGCGTCGCGACGTTCGAGGTGTTCGCGCGGGACGGCATCCTCGAGCGCGTCCGCGACCTCGGGGCGCGCGTGGTCGCACCGCGGCTGGCGGCGATGGCGGAGCGCCACCCCTCCGTCGGCGACGTTCGCGGCATGGGCCTGTTCTGGGCGATCGAGCTGGTGCGCGACCGCGAGACGCGCGAGCCCCTCGTGCCGTTCAACGCCGCCGGGCAGGATGCCGCGCCCGTCGCCGCCGTGGCGGCCGCGTGCAAGAAGCAGGGCGTCTGGCCGTTCACGCACTTCAATCGGCTGCACGTCGCTCCGCCGCTCGTGATCGGCGAGGCCGACCTGGTGCGCGGGCTCGACGTGATCGACCACGCCCTCGACACCGCGGACGAGTTCGCCGCGTAACTCCGGGCCCCGCCTAACCTGAACCGCAGCCGCGTGTTCGCCGTGTGCTTCCTATGACGTGCACTGCCGGGAATGAATCTCCTCCGGGTGAGGTTATTCATATGCTCGGCACTGTTGCGGTGCCGCAGGAGGGGATCGTGGG